>Ga0326727_10010720_pt1 | contig 21693 bp, 14 predicted proteins | sample MB2enrmetagenome_FD_207643 | JGI IMG/M metagenome (GOLD analysis project Ga0326727, IMG submission 207643) | Lab enriched peat soil microbial communities from McLean, Ithaca, NY, United States - MB29MY | ecosystem: Environmental > Terrestrial > Soil > Wetlands > Peat | place: USA: New York...
CGTCTCGATAAGCATCCGCGGCCACGGTGCGCACTCTCCGTAGATCGCCGTCCGGTTGAGCTTCGATTCGGTACAGCCCGTTATTCCACCCGCCCGGGCGAATGAAATCCTTGAGCGGCTTGCTGGTGTCTTCCCGATAGTCCCACTGAATGGTTTCGAACAGCGGCCACCAGTTGACTCCCCGGATTGGAATCTTTTCTTCGCGTAATTCCCTCACCGCCCGGCCCAGCGCGCGAATGTAGCCAACGCGCTGCTCCGGCGTGAGCCCGGAACTGGTCTCGGTCAAATAGACGGGCAAGCCAAAATACCGGTGGGTATCCCGCAATCCCTGTTTCACCGCTTCTGCCGCTTGTTTCGCCGAACGGGCCAGATCGTCCGGCACGGCACCCGATTTCACGACGGGATAGTGGTTGTAGCCCACCATATCCGGAACCGAGTGGTGGCGCTCGAACCAGTCGAGTTCCGCAGCGGAAACACCGTTGCTCTGCAACTGCTCCGCCAGAGGATGGGCGCGCCCCAGCTTGCCGTAAGCCAGCGAAGAAGGGAACGTGTTCACTGCCAGGCGAAAATCAAAATCCGCGAGGTCCAGCTTCCTGGGCGGAAGCACGAACGCTTCCACCGACAGGATCACCGCACCGGGAGCAGCGCCGCGGATGGCTTCCATTTGCAATACCGTGGCCTTCGCCACCCGGGTGCCGATCTGGCACCATGCGGCGAAACTTTTCTGGTATGGCGGCCATCGTCCGATGCCTCCGCAAAACAGGCTGGTAATCTGCGGTTCGTTCTGCGGGGAGTAATGGTTGACGGCTCCCTTGAAGTGCTTCGCCATGGCCCGGCTATATTTCGCCAAAGCCTCGGGATACCGCTCGTCCCCCACGCCGTCCGCCAGCCACTTGGGAGTGCCGTAGTGGATCAGATCCAGAATCGGGATGATCTTCAGTTTGCCTGTGAGATATTCGACGGGCTTGTCAATCCAGGACCAATCGTACGTCCCCGGCCACGGTTCCGCTTTGTACCAGGGGACGCTATAGCGTATGGCGTTGACCCCCAACTCGGCCGCCAGATCGAGATCCTGTCTCCATTTCTCGTAGTGCTCCATTTGCAGGTAAACGTCCAGCAGGCGGCGATTGCCGTCCTTCACCGGATCGGTCTGCGCAATCCAGCAGTTCTCAATGCCCACTCCCCAATAAAATTCCGGGCGAGGCAGCAGCGCGCGCCGCGCAGCGAGCGACGCCGGCACTAGTGGAAGTGCGGTGAGGAAGGCACGCCGGTCCATGGGTCGAAAGGGTTATCGTACCGTAGAGGAAGGTCTTCCATGGTAGATTCATCCACGCGCAGGAAGTTTGTCTCGCAATGCGGCGCCGCGGCGGCAGGACTGGCCTTGGGTCATTCCGCTTCGGGCGCGGCGCGCAAGCCTAACTTGGTTTACATCTTCGCCGATCAGCTTGGGCTGTGCCACTGCGGGTATGGCGGAGATGAACACGCGCGCACGCCCAACATCGACCGCCTGGCCGGCGAAAGTTTCAGTTTCCGTGACGCGATTGCGTCCACGCCGGTATGTGCGCCGTACCGCGCCACGCTCATGACCGGCAAATACCAGTCCTCTACCGGCATGGTGATTAACGAACTGCGCCTGAGCCCCAATCACGAATGCTTCGGACACGCACTCACCCGCGCCGGGTATCAGACCGCTTATATCGGCAAATGGCACCTGTGGGCGAATGAGCTCGGGCACCACGAGGAGACGCGCAATGGCTTCGTGCCGCCCGGACCCTACCGACTGGGCTTCGATGGCTTCTGGGCGGCCTACAACTTCAATCACAACTACTTCAACTCGCCTTTCTTCCGCGACACGCCACAGCGCGAGATCCGCAAAACCTTCGAGCCCGACTCGCAGACCGGAATGGCGGTCGACTGGCTTCGCGCCGCGGCCCGTAAGCCGGAGCCCTTCGCGCTGTTTCTCTCCTGGGGCCCGCCGCACGATCCCTGGGGATGGGACAACGTCTCGCCGGAGTACGCCGCGCTGTTCCGGGATAAGAAACTGCCGGTGCGGCCCAACTTTTCCGAGCAGCGCGATCCCTATGCCGACGCCTGGGCGAAACCCGGACCGGACTACTACAAGAACCTGCCTCAGTTCCTCCAGGCGTATTACGCCCAAACCGCCAACATCGACTGGAACGTGGGCCGCATGCTGAAAGCGCTGGAGGAGGCCGGCCTTGCCGACAATACCATCCTGGTCTTTACCTCGGATCATGGGGAGATGTTCGGCTCGCACGGACGCCGGGCCAAGTATATCTTCTACGAGGAAGCCGCACGGGTACCGTTCCTGATTCGCTGGCCGGGACACACGCCGGCGGGCAAATCCTCCGATGCCTGCTTCTCGTCGCCGGATATCATGCCGACGCTGCTCTCGATGATGGATCTGCCGGTTCCGCGCACCGTGGAAGGATCGAGCTTCCACCAGTTAGCCTTTGGACGTAGCGGTCATGTGCCCGACGCTGCCTACCTACAAGGTATGGGAACCACGGCGGCGTGGCAGGACGGCACCGAGTGGCGTGCGGTTCGCGACCAGCGCTTCACCTACGCGGTCTATCATGTCGACGGCAAGGAATTGCTCTTTGATAATGTGGCCGATCCTTACCAGATGAAGAACCTCGCCGAAGACCGGCAGTTCGCGGCCACGCTCTCTCATTATCGCGACCGGCTCACCAAATGGCGCAAGGAACACAACGACGTCTTTGAAGCCTGCACCTGGTACGAGAACCGCTGGACGAAGGACCGCAACATCGTCAATACCGCCAGCGGAATCAGCCAGGACCTGGGGGCCTTGGAAAAGATTACCCGCCAGTACTTCCCAGCGGCTCTGGCAACTCCACAACCGAGAATCAATTAGTTTGCAAGGCTAGGGAGCATCCCTGCGCCTTCCGGTCTCCATGATTAAGGACCTCCAAGTCCTGGCGAATCGGCGCGACGTTCTGCACCGGTCTCTGCCAAAGGTGTTCCCGGCTGCGCGACCGACGCGCGAGCGCAAAACGCCGGCGTGGGCTGATCGCCAACCCGAAGCTGACCTTGCGGGGGGGCCGTTGCGAAGGGATCTCGCGGCGGGAACCGGGAGGCACCGGCTTAAGCTGTCAAGTTTCCCGCTTTGGCCGTTTCCCACCAACTGCCGGAACCGGACTCACGGGAATGATCCTGGACTGGACCCTCTCGTTACCGCCGCACAGCAGTCGGGATCCCGCGGCGATAGCCGGATGCAGCACGGGGATATAATTACGTCTTTTACGGGAGAACATCCGCTTATGAAACTGAAGGCATTTGAAATCAGTGCGGCGTTAGCCGCCGTGGTATTGACCGGCTCTGTGGGCTTCGCACAGAACCGAGCGGCTACTGCGAAACCCGCAACTTGTCCTGCGGAAGGATTTACCGGGGGTTTCAGCCGCGGATGTCCGCAAAAACAATTTGCCAATCCCGCCGACGTCTCGGCCATGATGGCCGCAGTGCCGGACAAGCCCTACGCCGCGCCTCAGAGCCAGCGCCATGTGCTGGTCCTCTGCCGAGCCGTCGGTTGGGTGCACACCTCCATCCCGCTGGCAGCGAAGATGGTTGAATACCTGGGAGACAAGACCGGTGCCTGGATGACTACAGTCACCTACGACGCGGCCGCGATCACGCCTGAAAACCTGAAGCAATATGACGCCGTCTTCCTCGACAGCACCACCGGCGCATTTCTGGATGACCCGAACGACCAGGCTGCCACGGACCTTCGCCGGCAGGCGCTCCTCGACTTTGTCAAAAGCGGCAAGGGCTTGGCCGGCATCCACGCCGCTACCGACAGCTACCATGCCAATAGCCCTCTGCCGACCGGCACATGGCCCGAGTTCAACGAAATGATCGGCGGGTTCTTCAAATTCCACTGGACCTACCCGACCTTGATCCCTGTGAAGGTCGACGATCCCCACAGTCCCCTGACTGCCATGTTCCCGCCCCGCGGCTTCGAAATCGTGGATGAGACCTACACGTTTGCGCAGGATTCATTCAGCCGCAAGCGGGTGCATGTTCTCACCAGCATCAACTACGCCAAAATGAGCGCGGAAGACAAAGAAAAAGAGCCGTCAGCCACCAGACGTACGGACGGCGACTACGCGCTGAGCTACATTCAGCGCGTGGGCAATGGTCGAGTATTCTATGAGGCACACGGTCACGATGAGAAGGTGTACTTCTTGCGGCCCTTTGTCGCTCATATGCTAGCGGGAATTCAATACGCTCTCGGTGACCTGAAGGCCGATGACAGCCCAAGTGCAAAATAGAGGTGCCATTACCTGGATCTCAGGGCCGATGAAGGCTCGGCACCACCGGATTCGGCGCATCGGCTTCATGATTGGCGTTCCTGAAGCCGGCAGGCTGAATACCTCCACTTGAGGCGAAATATAAGGTCCTGGAGAACTCTCAATCGTTCACGCGCCGCAACTGAGTCTCCCGTTTTCTATTCCCCACCCTTTGAACTCTATCTGCTCTATTATCAACAAGCACCCATTTCAGGAGGCCGACTGTCGCTTACCCTGGAATCAGAAGGGCTTCCTATGCCTTCTAAACGACGCTCGACCGGGGTTGCACCAAAAAAATGCACGAACGAAGCCACTTTAGGTTTCCTTTATGTCGGCCCGCCGCTCTTTGAAAACCGAATTACTTCTCTTTGTCTTCGTGGTATTCCATTTCCGTGTTGACGGCCCATAGGTTGGACTTATCTTTAATCCCGGCGGCGATATTATCCACTGCCGTCATCGCCGTCAGCATGGAATGGTCCTGGTTGTTATATTTGTGCATCCCGTTGCGGCCGACGAGGAACAGATTCTCGAACTGATTCACGTAGTCCCGGATCTCCTGGAACCGGTCGTAAGTCCCGAAATAAGCGGGATACGTCTTGGGCATGTGAATGACGGTCGCATCCACCACATCTTCGCGGGAGATGATACCAATCCTCTCGACCTCTTCCTTGGCCAGCGCAATCATCTCCTGGTCGGATTTCTTCCACAGATCGTCGGTGTCGTAGCAGAAATACTCGAGGCCCACCCAAACCAGGTTGGGATCGGACACCATGTAAGGGCTCCAGTTGTTGAAGATCTGCATGCGACCGACCAGCACATCCGGCTCCTGGATGTAGATCCAGTTATCGGAAAGCAGCTTGGCCCCCGCGGTCGAATCGTCGCGCACCTGCAGGCGTTTCAGCAGCAGGCCCACCGTGATGAAATCGCGATACATCAGGCCGTCGCTGACCTGTCGGACATTGTCGGGAACCGGCGCATCGAGCGAGTGAATCAGCTCCTTGACCGGCATGGTGGAAAAGAAATAATCGGCCTCGAAGGTGCGCTGCTCGCCGGTTTCCACATGGACCGCGTCCACCGAGCGGATTTGGTTGCCTTCGGCATGAATGCGCGCCACATTCCAGCCGGTCATGACGCAGCCGCCCTTTTTATTCACGTTCTCAGCGACGTATTCCCAAAGCTGGCCGGGACCCAGTTTGGGATACATGAACTGGTCAATTAAGGAGGTTTCAGTATTTTTTTGCCCCAGGTCGCCGTTCTTTTTTCCACCCAAAGTGGATTTGACAAAGTGCATTACGGCTTTAGTGATGGAAAGGCCTTTGACCCGCTGGGCGCCCCACTCCGCGCTGATCCGGTCGCAGGGCACGCCCCAGACTTTTTCCGTGTAGGACTTGAAAAACAAGCCGTAAAGTTCGCGCCCGAAGCGGTTGATGAAAAACTCTTCGAGCGACTTTTCGGGCTTGATCTGGCTGACCAACGAGTGCAGGTAGCTGAACCCGATCTTGATGGTGCGTTTCAACCCCAGTTTCGCCAGCGTGTCCTGGCTGAGCTTGATGGGGTAATCGAAGAAGCGCCGCAGGAAGTAAATGCGGGATTTGCGCTGCCGGATCAGCATCACTTTATCGGTACTGTCCGGCGAGGGTCCGGAGGACGGCGTGGCGACGTCGCGGGTCTTGTTCTGATAGGAGATGGACGTCGGCTTACCGTTGCGCGCTTCGAGCGGCATCACGTCCATCCACCAGTTCATCACCCGGTCGGATTTCGAGAAGAAACGATGCCCGCCGATGTCGATGCGATTGCCTTTGTAATTCACCGTGCGCGAGATGCCGCCCATGTATTCGCTCTTTTCGAGAACGATGGGCCGGACATTGGTCCGGAGAAGAAGTTCGTAGGCCGCAGTAAGCCCGGCAGGCCCCGCTCCAATAATCAGGGCCGTTTTGTTGCTCATGTAGTAACTCCAATTTTACAACGTGCCACAGGTCGCGGTCCGGCCGCCCACGGCAAGGTCAACTTCGATACAATTGCGTTTTTAAATAGGAGAAGCCATGCACCGACTGATTTCCATCGCTCTGCTGATCGCCTGCGCCCTAAGCGCGCAAACCAAAAAGATTGTGGTTCGCGGAGACGCCAGGCTCGTAGAGGACTTTCAGAGCTTGACCAACAAAGCCCACTTCGTGCGAATCACCGACCAGAACGTGATGCAAGAGATCGTGGACGCGGATGCGTACATCGGGGTGATCAAGCCCGCCGAAGTGCGTGCCGGCAAGAATTTGAAATGGGTCGGCGTGATGGCCGCTGGCGTGGAGAATGTACTGTTTCTCTCGGGCGGCAACGACTTGCGCGATAGCAACATCGTCCTGACCAATAACAAAGTGGTCCAGGGGCCAGAGATTGCCGACCATGCCCTCGCCATGCTTTTGATGCTGAGCCGCCGCCTGTATCACTATGAGGCGCTCAAACAACAGGAGGAGTGGGAGCGGCAGCCGTTTCAGGGCATCGAATTGCGCGGCAAGACCGCCGTGGTGATTGGCTGCGGAGGCATCGGTACGCAAATTGCCATCCGCGCCAATGCCTTCGGCATGAAGGTGATCGGAGTGGATCCTGAAGACAAGCCGTTCCAGCCCTACTTCGAGAGATTCGTCAAGCCGGACCAGTTGGACGAGGTGGTTCCGCTGGCGGACGTGGTGTTCATTTCTGCGCCCCATACCGAAAAGAGCCACAAGATGATGGGCATGCACGAGTTCGAGTTGATGAAGAAGAATTCCTACTTCATCGCGGTAAGCCGCGGCGGCATTTACGAGATGCCCGGCTTGGTCAAGGCGCTCGATTCGCGGCAGCTGGCGGGAGCGGGAGTGGACGTCACCGATCCGGAACCGCTGCCCAAGGGGCATCCGTTATGGAAGTTCGACAATGTGATCGTGACGCCGCACATCGCCGGCCGGTCGGACCAGGATAACGGCCGCATGCTGGGGACCATCAAGGAAAATATCTTGCGCTTTGTGGACGGCAGGCCGTTAATTAACGTGGTGGATAAACAGAAGGGCTACTGAAATATGGATCGCCTGATCTTGTTCTTGACTGCGGCCGTCGCGCTGGCGCAGGTTCCTGCACAGGACTCCCGCAACACCCGCATCGACGGACTGGAGACGCATTACTCCATGCCGGTCTACAAGACCCGCGCGGAGTGGGAACAGCGCAAAGCGCAGCTTCGCCGGCAGATTCTTTTCGCCGCCGGGCTCGATCCCATGCCCGTGAAGACGCCCCTGCACGCCCAGGTCTTCGGCCGGATCGAGAGCCAGAATTGCACCATCGAGAAGGTACTGCTCGAGACCTTTCCGGGATTTTACCTGGGCGGCAACCTCTACCGGCCGAAGAACAGTCCCGGCAAGCACCCGGCCGTGCTCAATCCGCACGGGCACTGGACCTACGGAAGGCTGGAGAATCAACCGCTCGATTCGGGTCCGGAGTTCGGCATGAATCTGGCGCGCCAGGGCTATGTGGCGTTTCTTTGGGACATGGTCGGATACAACGACACGCTTCAGTTGCCCCATAAATTCGGCTCGCCGGCGGAGTTGCTGTGGGGGTTCGGGCCTTTCAACATGCAGCTTTGGAATTCCATTCGTGCGCTCGATTTCGTGGCTTCGCTCGATGACGTCGACCCGGCGCGCATCGGCGTTTCGGGAGCTTCCGGCGGCGGGACCCAGACTTTCACACTGGCCGCGGTAGACGATCGCGTGGCCTTCGACGCGCCGGTGAGCATGGTATCGGCCATCTACGCCGGCGGAGATTTGTGCGAGAATTCGCCAGGCATGCGGTATCACGCCAATAACATGGAGATCGCGGCCATGATGGCGCCCAAGCCAATGCTGCTGGTAGCCGCAACCGGCGATTGGACCAAGAACACCATGACCGAGGAGTTTCCGGCCATCCGCCAGATTTATGAGCTTTACGGGAAACCGGAGAATATCGACGCGGTGATTTTCGATGCGCCGCACAACTTCGCCAAGGCGGCGCGTGAGGCAGTCTACAAGTTCTTCGGGACGCACGTTCCCGGCATGACGGCCGGCAAAGCGGCGGAACGCAACGGGAAGGTGGAAATGTTGCAGGACATGCTGGCGCTGGCCAATCGCAAGCTGCCGGAGAATGCTCTGACGTATCCACAAATCTTTGCCTTGTGGCAGGCAGTGTCGAAAAGGCAATTCGACTTGACAAGTTCGAAGGACGTGATTCGCGATCGGCTGCAACAGGCGCTCCACGCCGAGTGGCCGGCCGAGGTAATCAGTCAGGCGGATGGCGCCGGACTGGTGCTATCGCGTCCCGCGGCCGGCGATCGCGTCCCCGGCGTATGGATGGATGGGCATGGCATACCAGCGGTGGTGGTTCATCCGGATGGCGCGGAGGCGGCGCGGCACGATCCGGCGGTCGCGGAGTTGCTGAAAGCGAAACGTCCGGTGCTGCTGATTGACGCGTTCCAGACAGGTTCGGCGGTCGCCCTGCGCGACCGGTCTTCGCAGATTTTTTGGGGCTTCAATCTGTCGGACGACGCCTGCCGTGTGCAGGATATTCTGACGGCCTTGGCCTTCGTGCATCAGAAGCAGCCCGGGACGCTGGAACTGGTTGGGATCGGCAAGGCCGCGGTGTGGGCCAGATTCGCCGCCGCGGTCGCGCGGCTTGTGGTGAAGTTGCATGCGGATACCGGCTGGTTCCATGGGTCCAACGAGGAGTTCGTGAAGAATTTGGATGTTCCCTTGATCCAGCGGGCCGGGGGATGGGATGCGGCGCAGAAGTTGACTTCGGGGTTCTAAAGTTTTTCATTGGCCTCGCCGATATAGCGGTTGAGGTCATTGATGAAACCCTCAGTCTTATTACTTAGCTTAGGAATTTTTGCGGGCAGCGCTTGCTGCGAAAGTTCGTTCTTTTTGCCCAACCGAGGGGAACTTCCCAGGTCAGAGCGATTCTATAGCCGAATGGAGCGCACGGTCGCACAATTTGGCGACCGGGACGTTACCTTGTTAAATCCGTCGTGGACAATGCGGATCGCGCCGTTGAAAGCCCGGCCAGATTTGACTCCATACCCAGACGGCAACGCTCTGATATATCCCGGCACGTGGCCTGGAATCGACATGCAATATGTCCGCCACGAGGCAACGTTGAAGTCGGAATATCACTTAGCTCCGGACGCGGATCCCAACTTGATTCGCCTGCGCTATGAAGGCCTGGGTAAGCCGCGCATCACCCATAACGGAGGGCTGGCGCTGGGGCCTTTTGCGGAGCTACCACCGGTCGCTTATCAGGACGTGCCGCAGCGTGTTCCGATCCCAGTGGTGTATCGCATTTACGACGACGGTACGGTCGGATTTCAGCTGGGGTCTTATGACTCGTCGCGACCCTTGGTAATTGATCCGGTGATGAACTACAGCACTTATTTTGGCGGGTCCGGCAACACTACCGTGACCAGCGTGGCGTTCGATAGCTACGGGAATGCGATACTCGCCGGATGGACGACGGCGACCGATCTTCCGGCGAATGGCACCCGGACGAAGAGTGGCGGAAGCGTGGATGCTTTCGTCGCGAAGCTGTCCGGTACAGGCAACCAAATCGTCTGGTGCACGTATCTCGGCGGCAGCGGGGATGACCGCGCGTTTGGCGTTGCTGTGGACAGTGTCAACAACGTGTACGTAACTGGGTGGACGCAATCGTCCAATTTCCCGCTAGTTGGCGCGATTCAGTCGAAGTTGTCGGGCGGACGTGATGCATTTGTCACGAAGTTGAACTCGACTGGCACGGCGATCCTTTACAGCACCTATCTTGGAGGAAGCAATTACGACCAGGGCAACGCCATCGCGGTGGACTCCACGGGCGCCGCCTACATAACGGGCGATACGGAATCGACCAACTTCCCGACGCTCAATGCGTATCAATCGGCCTACGGTGGCCAGCAGGATGTCTTCATCGCCAAGTTGAATGCCGCGGGGAGCACGCTGGTCTTCAGTACGTATCTAGGAGGCAGGGCCATTGATCATGGCACCGCCATCGCGCTCGATGCCAATAAGAACGTCTATGTGACGGGATCGACTTACTCTCCGAACTTCCCCGTTGAGAACGCCACTCAACCCGTTATCGGAGGCGGCGAGGACGCCTTCCTGACGGAACTGGGTTCAGCGGGGAACGCTCTGGTATTCAGCACTTACATCGGCGGGTCGGGCGGAACGCCGGGCCTCGAAGAATGCGGCAATGCGGTTGCGGTAGACGTGTCCGGGAACGTTTACGTGGCGGGTGTCACGAGCTCGGTAAACTTCCCCACGACGTCCGGGGCGTACCAGGCGACTCTGGCGAGCGGCGGCGCCGAGGCTCATGGGTTTGCCTGGAAGATCAACAGCGCCAAAGCTCTGATCTACTCAACTTATCTGGCCGGCACGAATATGGATCAGGTAAACGCCGTGGCGGCCGATCCGGCGGGTAATGCTTATCTGGTGGGCGCAACCAGTTCCAGCAACTTTCCCATTGTGCGGCCGATATCGAATGGCGGCGCGCTTCTCGGCCTGACAAATGCGTTTCTCCTGAAGCTCAACTCCACGGGATCGGGCCTCATTTTCGGCAGCTTCCTGGGCGGCAGCACATCCGACACAGCCAACGGAGTCGCGGTTGACGCGAGGCAAAACATCTTGATCGGCGGAGTCTCCAGTTCCGGAGACTTTCCAGTGGTCAACGCGGCCCAATCCTACAGCAACGCCGCGCTCAGCGGGTTCGTCACGCGAGTGGTTTCGGGCTGGTATCCGATCACTTTCCAGATCGCAGGCGGCGTCGGGTGCTTTTATCTCGATACCTGGCACGATGGCGGATACGATGGCGCCAGTTGGAACCTGACGATCTATTGCTATTCGCCCGCGGAGACGGGTGACACTCCCATCGTGGGCGACTGGACCGGCTCTGGCACCACGAAAATCGGCATCTACCGGCCGACCAGCGGCGGGTGGTATCTGGATCTTCAAGGACACGGCCAGTTACCTTCCAAACCCACTTTCACTTGGATGCTCCAGGCGGGAGACACTCCCCTGGTCGGGGATTGGAATAGCACCGGCTATGTGAAGGCAGGCTTGTTTCATCAGGGTCTTTTCACTCTGGATCTGAGCAGCAGTCCTATGTCAACTCAGGCTAGCGTTGGAAGCAAGGTCCTTCAGTTCAATTACGGAATGTCCACAGATATACCGGTTGCCGGCGACTGGACCGGCGATGGAATCACCAACGTCGGGAACTTCCGGGTAGGAGAGTGGATTCTAGGGACCGATACGAATCTATACTGGGACCCTACTCAGTTTCAATACTTCTTCTACGGCGCGGCAAATGATACCCCGATCATAGGCGACTGGGACGGTTCTGGAACCGATAAGGTGGGGTTCGTCTCCGACGGCCAATGGACACTGAATATTTCCGGCAACGGGACAGGTGCCAGTACACAGTTCAGCTATGGGAACTCCTCATTCCAATTCCTCGTCGGGCACTAGACGCGGAAGTAATCCGGGCGCCATTCGCGGATAGCTTTCTTGATATCGGCGGGGGCGAGGCGTTCATCCATCGCCCTCGCCGCCAACGCCGGTAGTTCTGCATCAGAGGCGAATCGCAGGGCGATCAGTTGACCCTCCGTCAGTTCGCCGATGCGGGCGCGCTGCGATTCCGGCAAGAGGGAGTTCAAGCGTAGCCGCTCCTCCACGCGGATGACGCGGTCCTGCACCTTCAGCGAATACATGCGGTTCATGAGGACCTCCACAAGAAGCAGAAGAACCGCAAGGGCCAGCAGGTGCGACGTCAAATCCCGATGCTTTACGGCCATCCAGACGGTGGCAACTAACGTGAGGAAGGTGACCGGAAGGAGAAAAAAATGAAATGCCGGATCGAGCCGGGTGTGATTGGAGTAGCCCTGCGGACGCCGGTCAGCCATTTCGACTAAGTATGTCACACTTTGCGGCACCTAAGCAGAGAACGACTGTTTTGCTGTAAAATTCATCATGGCCACGTGTTTTCGGGAAATAGATTTCATCCTGAATGGCCAGAGTGTGCGCGCCGCCGGAATTCCAGCCCAGACGACACTGCTCGATTATCTCCGCGACAATCGTTATACGGGAGCGAAGGAAGGCTGCGCCGAAGGCGAGTGCGGCGCGTGTGCGGTGCTACTGGTCTCCGACGACGTTTCGGGCAGCCGCTATCGGGCCGTCAATAGCTGTCTGGTACCTTTACCTGCCGTTGCCGGCCGAGAAGTGATCACGGTGGAGGGACTGGCGCCCAAGGGTGAAGTTTGCGAAGTCCAGCGCGCCATGATCGAACAAGGCGGGTCGCAGTGCGGATACTGCACGCCGGGATTTGTGGTGAGTATGTTCGCGGAGCAGTACCGTCCGGGAACGGCGACGTCCCGCGAAGTATACCGGCTGGGCGGGAACCTCTGCCGGTGCACTGGCTACCGGCCGATTCGTGCGGCGTTTGAGTCGTTGGGCGCTCCCACGCCGGGGCCCCTGCTGGAGCGTCTGCGCCACCCGGCGCCAAAGCTCCAAGCGGTAGAGTACGGCGCCCCATCAGGGCGCTTCTCCCGGCCCACCACGTTAAAGCATTTATTTGAGCTGCGAGCAGCCGACCCCGCCGCTGTTCTGGTCGCGGGCAACACCGACCTCGGCGTCCTGACGAATTTGCGCGGCGAACGTTTTGCTCACTTGGTCAGCGTGGAAGCGGTTCCCGAAATGCGCGAATTTCGCGAAACTCAGGAATACGTGGAGATCGGCGCGGCGCTGACACTGGCCGAGGTCGGGGAACGTTGGACAACGGCGCCGCGCCTGATCGGCGAATGGCTCGACCTGTTCGCGTCACCGTTGATTCGCAACCGCGCGACGCTGGGCGGCAATCTCTGCACGGCTTCGCCTATCGGCGACTCAGCCCCGCTTCTGCTGGCATTGGATGCAGCCGTGCGCATCGTGTCGCCGGAAGCCGAGCGAATCCTCCCGCTCAACGAGTTCTTCGTCGACTACCGCAAGACGGCCTTACGGCGCGACGAATTGCTCCGCGCGATTCGTATTCCCCTGCCATTGGCAAGACAAGTGCGCTTTTATAAAGTCGCCAAGCGGGCGCTGGATGATATCAGCACGGTGGCGGCCGCGTTCGCAGTCGATCAGGACTCGCACGGAGTGGTGCGGCGGGCGCGAATCGCGTTCGGCGGAGTCGCCGCGGTTCCCTTGCGCGCAGCCGACGCGGAACAGGCGCTGGTAGGTACGCGCCTCCGAAAGATCGATATAGAGAATGCCAACCGGATGATTGCCCGGGCGGTGTCGCCCATGAGCGATCACCGCGGATCGGTGGACTACCGCCGAGCTGTTTCCATGAGTTTGCTCGAGAAGTTCCATTCGGAGGCGGGCCAGGTATGAGATTTTCCGGCCAATCGACGCCACACGAGAGCGCACGTGCGCACGTCACGGGCGAGGCGCTGTATACCGACGACCTGATGTCGCGGTTTCCCGGGATTCTGCACGCCTGGCCGGTGATGGCGCCACACGCTCACGCGTTGTTAGCCCGCCTCGATATATCGGGCGCGGAGGCATCGCCGTGTGTCGCGGCGGTGCTTACGGCCAAAGACGTTCCTGGTGAAAACGACTCGGGCGCCAACCGGCACGACGAGCCGCTATTTCCGGAGGAGATCGCATATCATTCCCAGCCCGTCGCCTGGGTGCTGGGCGAGTCGCTCGAAGCCGCGCGCATCGGCGCATTGCAGGTGCGGGCGGAATACCGGCCGCTGCCTGCGATCCTGACCATCGAAGACGCCATCGCCGCGCAGAGTTTCCACTCCACGCCCCAGCGCATCGTGCGTGGCGATGCTGCGGTGGCCATTGCGGCAAGTCCGCACCGCATCGAGGGGAGGCTCTCGATCGGCGGCCAGGAACATTTTTATCTGGAGACGAAGTGCGCCATCGCGCGCATGGATGAGTCGGGCGGCGTGATGGTGGAGGCGTCCACGCAACATCCTGCGGAGACGCAGGAGATTGTCGCGCGCGTTCTGGGAGTCGCACGGCATCGCGTGACTGTGGAATGTTTGCGCATGGGCGGCGCGTTTGGCGGCAAAGAAGTGCAGGCTAATCCGCTCGCCACGATCGCAGCGCTGGGAGCGGCGAAAACCGGACGTCCCGTACGCGTCCGGCTGCCGCGCCGGCAGGACTTCGCTCTAACCGGCAAGCGGCATCCGTTTCAGGCGCAATTCACGGCCGGTTTCGATGAGAACGGCCGCATCTGCGGATTGGATCTGACACTCTATTCCGACGCCGGCTGGAGCTTGGATCTCTCTGACCCGGTGATGGGCCGCGCACTGTTCCATTGCGACAACGCTTATCTGATTCCGGCGCTCTCGGCAACCGGCTATGTGTGCAAGACTCATAAAACGTCGCAGACGGCCTTTCGCGGATTCGGCGGTCCGCAGGGGATGGTGGTGATCGAGGACATTCTCGATCGGATTGCGCGCACGCTGGCGGTCGAACCGCACATCATCCGCGAACGGAATTTCTATCGCGAAGGCGATGTCACCCATTATGGACAGACGGTTAAGGATGCGGACCGGATTGCGCGCATCTGGGAGGAATTGAAAACATCCAGCAACTTCTATGAACGGCTCGCCGCCATTCACCGCTTCAATGCGGCCGAGCACCATCGCAAACGTGGCATCGCGATCACTCCTGTAAAGTTCGGCATTTCCTTCACCGCGACATTCTATAACCAGGGCGGTGCGCTGGTGCTGGTCTATCGCGATGGCAGCGTGCAGGTGAATCACGGCGGCACGGAAATGGGCCAGGGGTTGATCACGAAGACGCGGCAGATCGCGGCGGACTGCCTTGGCGTGGAGATCGATGCCATCCGCATGATGCCCCCGCGGACCGACAAAGTTCCCAACACCTCCGCGACCGCGGCATCGGCCAGCACCGATTTGAATGGCGCGGCTATTCGAGACGCGTGCCGGCAGATTCAAGCGCGTCTCGCGCCCGTGGCCGCGCGGATGCTCGATTGTGACGAGACGCAGGTGCGTTTCGCTGACGGCTTGGTGAACGACGCGCTTACCTTCGCGCAGGTGGTCGAGGCGGCCTACAAGCAGCGAGTCCCGCTGTTCGCTCACGGCTATTACCGGACACCGGAAATTCAATACGATTCCAAGACCGCGCAGGGCCGGCCATTCTCGTACTATGCTTATGGAGCTGCGGTGTCGGAAGTAAAGGTCGACGGCTTCACCGGTGAATACCGGGTCTTGCGCGCCGACATTCTGGAAGACGTTGGCGATTCGGTTTCCCCGCTGATCGATCGTGGCCAGGTGGAGGGTGGCTTCATTCAAGGGCTGGGATGGCTGACGCTGGAGGAATTCTTATGGGATGCGGAAGGCCGGGTAGCTACCGCGGGCGCATCGACTTACAAACTGCCATCGTGGTCGGAAGTGCCGGAGGAGTTTCATGTATCGTTTCTGAAGCGCGCCACCGAACCGGGCGTGATTATGGGCAGTAAAGCGGTCGGGGAGCCTCCGCTAATGCTCGCAATCTCGGTGCGCGAAGCGATTCGCGCTGCGGTAGCGGCTTTCGGAAGCAAGGGAATTGTGGCGATCGACAGCCCCGCTACGCCGGAGCGGGTTTTTTGGGCGCTGCGGCGCGCGCAAGGTCGGGAGCCGATATCTTCCACCGCGGCGGAGGTTATGCACGGATGAATGACAGCCGCTCCGTGCGAATGTTGCGCGCTACCATCTTCCACGTCCCGCAAAGTCCTTTTCGAGATGGCGATGGTATGGTTGCTCTAAGTGACGGGGCACTCGTTACCCGCGGCGGTCGCATCGTCGCCTGCGATGATTACGGCAAGCTGAGGGACCGGTATCCCGATGCGGCTGTGGACGACCGGCGCGGCAGTTACATTCTTCCCGGATTCATCGACACGCACGTGCACTTTCCGCAGGTCCGGATTATCGGCGCACTGGGGTATTCGCTGCTCGACTGGCTGGACAAGGTGGCGTTGCCCGAAGAAGCCCGTCTGGCTGACACCAGCTACGCTCGCACAATCGCCCAAGAGTTTCTTCACGCTCTGGCGTCGAATGGAACGACCACGGCGCTGGTTTTTGGGTCGCATTTTCCAGACGCAACGGCGGCATTGTTGGAAACCGCCGAACATCGCGGCATACGTGTATTCTCCGGCCTAGTACTAGCGGATCGCGGACTCCGGCCGGAACTGCGTCGCACTGCTCGACAGGCCTACGATGATTGTCGCGCTTTGATTGCGAGGTTTCGAACCACGTATGTGGTGACGCCGAGGTTCGCGCTTTCGACCACGCCGGACATGCTGGAGGTGTGCCGTACGCTGCTTCGCGAGACGCCGTCACTGCGCTTCACCACGCACATCAACGAGAACCCCGATGAGATCTCAGGCGTACTTCACTTGTTTCCCGATGCGAAAGATTATCTCGCGGTGTACGAGAGGTTCGATTTGGTAGGCCGGCGATCGGTATTGGCGCACAACGTGCATGCCGGCGCATCTGAGTTGTGTCGCATTCGTGCGCAGGATGCCTCGGTGGCGCATTGTCCGGCGAGCAACGCGGCTTTGGGCAGCGGTGTTTTTCCCATGCGGGGTCACGTAGAGGCTGGCGTACGATTTGCGCTGGGTACCGACGTCGGAGCGGGCGCGGGATTCGGGATGCTAAAGGAAGCCATGCAGGCCTACCTTCTGCAACGGATTGCAGTGGAGCCAATGTTGCTATCGCCTGCGCAGATGCTTTATCTGGCTACGCGAGCGGGAGCGGAAGCGTTGGCCCTAGAGAATGAGACGGGCGATTTTTGCGCCGGAAAATCCGCCGACTTTGTTTGCATTCGGCCGGAGGCAGCGAGCCTCCTCGAATCCGCGCTGGGCAACGCAGAAAGCGAGGCGCGTGCGTTGGGCGTGTTGATTACCCTGGCTTCCCATACGGATATCCAGGAGGTTCGGATAGAGGATCAGGTCGTCTATGCGCGGAGGCCAGCGGCTTGACGATCGGCGAGTTAAACAGACTGCCGGCGAAGGAATTCGTCAGTCAGGTGGCATGGGTATTCGAAGGATCGTCGTGGGTGGCCATGCGTGCAGCCTCGCGGCGCCCGTTTGCCTCCATTGACGAACTCCATGCGGCGATGACGGGCGAAGTAGACAACGCATCGCGCGAGGAGCAACTGGCGCTGCTGCGCGCGCATCCCGACCTGGGAGCACGCGCCAGGATGGCGGATGCTTCGGCGCGCGAGCAGTCGGGCGCAGGGCTGGATCGCCTGACGCCTGACGCGTTCGAAAAGATCACCAGGTTAAACAATTCTTACAAGGAGCGTTTTGGCCATCCGTTTCTGTTCGCCGTAAAAGGAAGCACGGCTGAAGACATCGTGGGTGCGCTCGAAACACGCGTCAAGGCCAGTCCCGAAGCAGAGTTTCGGGAGGCTTTGCAGCAGGTTTACCGGATTGCGAGATTCCGGCTGGAAACATTTATCGACTAAGCGAAGGAGAAACAATGCATTCGTTTCGCAGTGGACCAAAGAGGAGTTACTACGGCAAGGGCGACGTGATCGCTTACCGGCTGAACAGGGATGGATCACAGCCCGCGGGTACGAATCCGGTGTTCGGGGCGAACGTCAGAATCCTGATTTATGGCGATGCGTTCTGGCCGACTTACACCACCGGCGACAATACGGGCCTGATCGCCACGGACTCGATGAAGAACTTCATCCAACGCGAGACGATCAGTTTTCCCGGTTACGATCTGGAGTCGTATTGTTATTTCCTGACGGAGAAATTTTTAAGAACGTACCCACAAGCGGAAGGGGCACAGGTCTCAGCCGCGCAGCTTCCGTACGAGGCTTTGTGGGAAGGTGCCGCGGCCTACGCACCCGGCAGCGGCCCACGCGCGCATGCATGCGTTGAGCTGGCGCGCGATGGTTCGGCATTGAAGATAGCAGAGGCGCGCTCCGGCATTGCCGGATTCCGTTTGTTGCGATTGAATGGCAGTGCATTCTACGGCTTCGTGCGCGATCAATACACTACGTTGCCCGATATCCGCAACCGGCCGCTGCATATGTGGTTGGATCTCGATTGGACGTACACGCAGGTATCGGACGCGATGAGCGGGGGCAAGATTCCGGCCGCAGTTCGCGAGATCGTGGAGAAGGTATTCGAAAGGTTCACGTCGGGCAGTATTCAGCAGATTATCTATGAAGCGGGTAACAAGATTTTGGCCGATATCCCGCAAATCGCCGAAGTGTATTTGGAGGCCAACAATCGTACGTGGGACACGGTGGTTGAAGAGGGCGATAGGTTGGGCGTGTATACCGATGCGCGTCCTCCGTTCGGATGTCTAGGACTGACCCTACGCCGCTGATGGAGAACCTGCCTCAACTCGCCGCGAAAGTAGTGCAGAGGTGCCGCGAAGTCGCGGAGTGCACGGAAGAGCAAGGCCGCATCACGCGCACGTTTCTTTCTCCGCCCATGCGCGAGGTTCATCGCATCCTGGGTGAATGGATGCGCCACGTGGGAATGACGGTAGAGATTGATGCGGTGGGAAATCTGCGCGGCGTGTGGAATGCGGCGGCGTCACGCCGTCTGGTGATCGGTTCGCATCTCGATACCGTGCCGGATGCAGGCGCATTCGATGGAGTGCTGGGCGTGGTGATGGGGATTGCGCTGGTGGAAGGGGGTCTGCCGGATTTGTGCGTAGAGGTGATCGGGTTTTCGGAAGAGGAGGGTGTGCGGTACAAACTGCCATTTATCGGCAGCCGCGGTGTAGTGGGGACGCTGGATGATGCAGCAGTTGAGACGATCAGCGATGCGTTATGCAAATTCGGACTCGATCCACGCGAACTGCCAAAGGCACGCTTGAGTGCGGATGTGGCGGCGTACCTGGAGTTTCACATCGAACAAGGCCCGGTGCTGGACAGTCAGGGGCTGCCTTTGGGAGTGGTGGATGCAATCGCCGGCCAAAGCCGCGTCACGGTGCAATTCACAGGCGCGGCGAATCATGCCGGAACCACTCCTATGGGGCGGCGGCATGCAATGGCTGGCTTCGCGGAATGGGTGCTGGAAGTAGAACGTTTTGCTAACGCGGAATCGGGGCTCGTGGCGACCGTGGGACGAGTGGAAGTGATGCCCAATGCGTCGAACGTGATTGCGGGCGAAGTGATGGCCAGTCTGGATGTTCGCTCCACTCGCGACGCGCGGCGAAGTGCGGCCATGCGTCATCTGCTCGATGCGATGCACAACATTGGCGCACGACGCGGGCTGACGGTTTCGTGGGATTCGCAACTCGAACAGGCCGCCGTCGCGCTCGACGCAGGGTTACGCGAGAAACTGGCGTGCGCGGTCAAGGCTTCCGGTTATCCGGTGCATCGTCTCTCAAGCGGTGCCGGTCACGACGCCATGATTCTCGCGCGTCACGTGCCGTCGGCCATGTTGTTCCTGCGCAGTCCGGGCGGGATCAGCCATCATCCCTCTGAAGACGTGCTGGTGCAAGACGTGGAAGCAGCGCTACGCGTGGGATTGGAGTTTATCGCTCATGTTTGACTTAGTAATTCGCGGCGATGCCGGCGATATCGCGGTTGAAGATGGAAAAATCGCGGCGATAGGGCCGCAACTGCCAGGCAGCAAGAAAGAGTTCGATGCCGCGGGACTGCACATTCTGCCGGGATTGATCGATGTCCACCTGCACTTCAATGAACCCGGCCGGGAAGATTGGGAAGGCGCTGCAACAGGGAGCCGGGCGCTGGCGGCCGGGGGCGGCGTGCTGTTCTTCGATATGCCGTTGAATTCCTCGCCGTGCACCGTAGGGCCGCGCGAGTTTGAAGAAAAACGGCAGCGGCTGGCGGCTTCCTCGGTTACGGATTTCGGATTGTGGGGTGGCGTCATTCCCGGCAATCGTGACGCGCTGGCCGAGCTTGCGGAATGTGGAGCGATCGGATTCAAGGCATTCCTTTGTAATTCCGGCCTGCCGGAATTTCCTCGCGTGGATGATCTCACGCTGTACGAAGGGATGGTGGAAGCGGCGCGTGCAGGCTTGTTGGTCGGAGTACATGCGGAAAGCGAAGAGATCACGAGCGGGCTGACGCGCAGGATGCTTGCGGACGGCCGGCATGATATCGCGGCTTATCTTGAATCGCGTCCGGTGCTGGCGGAGGTGGAAGCGATCGAGCGTTCAGCCTTGCTGGCACGCGACGCGAAATGCAAATTGCACGTCGTGCATATCAGCTCGGGGCGGGGAGTGGTTGCGGCATTGGAAGCGCGGTCACTAGGGACCGACATTTCAATCGAGACCTGCCCGCACTATCTATTCTTCAGCGACGAAGATCTGGCGCGAATTGGCGCGCTGGCCAAGTGTGCGCCGCCCTTGCGTTCGAAGGACGAACGCGAGGCCTTGTGGAACTGCGTGCTGCGTGGGCAAGTGGATATTGTGGCGTCGGACCATTCGCCATGTCCGCCGGAGATGAAGCGGCGGGAGAACTTTTTTGAGATTTGGGGTGGCATTGCGGGGGTACAGTCCACATTGAACGTGCTGTTGGACAAGGGATATCACCGGCGCGGTTTGACACTCGAGAGAATTACGGCGTTGACCGCGGCGCGTCCGGCGGAACGATTTGGAATTGCGGGCAAGGGGAGCATCGCAGTAGGGAATGATGCGGATTTCGCGGTGGCCGATCTGAACGCGGTGTCGCGGCTTGAGGCCGCGGACTTGCATCAGAAGCATCCCATCACGCCCTATGCCGGTTGCGATTTTCACGGACACGTGCGTCACACCTTCCGCCGCGGTGAGTTGGTCTTTTCCGATGGCAAGATTATGAGCGATTCGCCAGGTTCGTTAGTGAAGTCGAAATTCTTCAGGAGACGGGATGCAACATCTGGGACAAACGCGTAGCAGCCGACAGCCAGACCATTTTCTGCTGACGCCCGATACGTTCGTCCGCGCGCCTCTGCCGGGCATGCGGAATGCGACAGCCATCGTGCACGCGGCTCCCGTGCATGGCGCGGGATTCACGGAGTACACGGTCGAGTTCGAAGCCGATGGGTCGATGGAAACGGGCGACGCACAAACGTTTCTCTACGTGTTAGCAGGCAGCGTTCGCGTTGGAGGCAAGGATCTGGCAGCTAATGGCTATGCGTATGTCCCCCCACGCAGTGAACCCGAGATCCTCGCGAGTACAGCCTCGCGGGCGGTGGTCATCGAGAAGCCTTTCGTCAAACTGCATGATGAGCATCCCACGTTCTTTTCCGGCGACGAACGCGCCATCGTGGGACAGCCTCTGGGCGGCGATGACGCATTGCAGGTACGTTGCCTCGTGCCCGGCGATTTTCAATATGATTTCGCGGTCAACACCATGAC
>Ga0326727_10010723_pt1 | contig 21684 bp, 22 predicted proteins | sample MB2enrmetagenome_FD_207643 | JGI IMG/M metagenome (GOLD analysis project Ga0326727, IMG submission 207643) | Lab enriched peat soil microbial communities from McLean, Ithaca, NY, United States - MB29MY | ecosystem: Environmental > Terrestrial > Soil > Wetlands > Peat | place: USA: New York...
GCATCTGGCCGGCGGATTGCGCGTCCTTGAACTCCAGCCGCACCTCGCCCGCGTTGTCGAGCGCCTTGAGGAAGTCGAGGATGTAGCCGGAGTTGAAGCCCACGCTGATGGCTTCGCTGGAGTACGGTGTGTCGATGGTGTCTTCGCTCTCGCCGGACTCGTTGGAGTTGGCGCTGATTTTGAGCTCGTTGTCTTCGAGCTTCATGCGAATGGCGCCGGAGCGCTCGTCGGCGAATTGCGCGACGCGCTGGATGGCCGCGGAGAGCTCACTCGACCGCACCACGGCGAACTTGGTGTTGTCGCGCGGCATCACAGCCTCGAAGTTGGGGAATTGGCCGGTGAGCTTGCGGCTCGAAAGCGTGCGATGGCCGACGCGGAAGAACAGCGTGTGCTCGTCGTCGGCAAATTCGATTCTTTCGGCGTCGGTGTTCGAGAGCAGCAGTTGCAGCTCCTGGAGGGCCTTGCGCGGAATGAGGACGCGCTTTTCGCCACTGATGCCTTCGAGGGTCTCGTTGGGTTTCTCGACAAACGAGAGCCGGTGGCCGTCGGTGGCGACCATGGCGAGCGACTCGGCCTTAAGGATGAGCAGTGCGCCGTTCAGCGTGTAGCGCGACTCCTCGTTGGAGATGGCGAAGATGGTGCGGGCGATAAGCGTGCGCAGGGCAACAAGGGAAATACTGGTGGCCGCGACGGTGGGGAACTCCGGAACCTGCGGGTAGTTGGCGCGCGCCATGCCGACCATCTTGGTATTCGATCGGCCGCTCCTGATCTGCACCCAATGGTTCTCGAGAAGCTTGATCGAGATGTCGCCGTCGGGCAGAAGCTTGATGTAGTCGTACAGCTTGCGCGCGGGGATGGTGCAGGAGCCGGGTTTCTTGACCTTGACGGCCGCGCTGGTGCGGATGGCCTGATCGAGATCAGTTGCGGTGATGTTCAGGCGATCGTCCTCGGCCTCGATGAGGAAGTTGGACAGAATCGGAATCGTGGTCTTGCGCTCGACCACACTCTGTGTTGCCGTGAGTTCTTTCACCAGATCCTGGCGGCTTACGGTAATCTCCATTGCTGCCCCCTGAGCGGCCGGCTTCTCGACTTCCGTTTCTACACTTGGCATGGCAACCCCTCAACTCTCGAAGCCACGTCCTATGCCCTCACTGTACAACAGCTTGCGGACGGCCGGAAGCGGTCTTGTTTCGTCACCCTGATTGTAGCGATCCCAGAAGTAAAACGCGCGTGGAAAACTGGGGTGGTTCTCTGAATTTGAGGGAATTGCCAAGAAGAAGCAGCCAGCAGGGAAGGCTGCCTGGGTTGCGATTGGCGCGGGGCGCGGAGCTTCATGTGGGTGGTGCAAGGTGCATGGTGGCGGGCGGGGGTGGATAAATGTAGAGAGATATAGATAAAAACTAGAAGTACCCGTAGGCTGATAGGAAAAGTGGGAATTGGGACGAAATAGCGTTAGGAAGCGAGGTTGGGATGGGTGAGAGTTTTCTAAAACGTGGCTGTGGAGAAGAGGAGATTAGGATAACCGGTTCGCGGAGGGTAAGAAGCAGCCCTATTTTTCCATGGCTCCCACAGGGCCGCCGCGAAGGCCTGTGGAAGCTGTGTGGGTTATGTGGGAGCCGCGGCGAAGCTGTAGCCGTAGAGTGGCTTGCGGCGAGCGGTTCCTCCACAGCAGGAGAAGGAATGGAGTAGGTGCGGGATGGGGTGAGATCGGGCATGTGACGCCGCTTTTATACTGAAGTCTCCCATGTCCTACGCAGCGGTCATCGAACGATTGAATGCCATGGCGCCCGAGCTCTATGCACGGGCCGGGCAGCCGCGGCGTAAGTTCTCGCTGGACGAGGTGCGAACGCTGCTGGCTGCCCTTGGGTATCCGCAACAGCGCTTTCTGGCCGTGCTGATCGCGGGAACCAACGGAAAGGGATCGACCGCGTCGACGCTTGCGTCGATCCTGAGCGAGGCGGGAGTGTGCACGGGACTCTACACATCGCCGCATCTCGCGAGGCCGAACGAACGCATCCGCGTGGGGCGGACGGAGATTGCGGACGAGGACTTTGCGCGGATTTTTTTCCTGGTTTCGGACAAGGCTGAGCAAATGGTGAAAGAGCGGAAGCTCCCGCAACCGCCGAGCTACTTTGAGATGCTGACGGCACTCGGGTTTCTCTACTTTGCCGAGAGGCAGGTGGAGATTGCCGTGCTGGAGGTAGGGATGGGCGGGCGGCTGGACGCGACCAACGTCACCGAGCCGCTGCTTTCGATCGTTACCGATATCTCGCTTGACCACATGGAGTGGCTGGGCTCGACGATTGCGGCAATTGCGCGTGAGAAGGCGGGGATTCTGCGCCGGGGTGGGACCATGATTGCGCTGCCGCAGCACCCCGATGCCAACCAGGTGCTGGGCGAGGTGGCCGCAGATCTCCTAGTGCGGGCGGTGAGCGCAGCCAAGTACATGCCGGTCGCCGAAGCCAAGGGGATGTACACAGTGGAGGCGTTGGGAACGCCGGTGAAAGTGGATTCGCCTTTGGCCGGCGCGCACCAACAGAGGAATGTGGCGCTAGCCATTGCAGCGGCGGTGGAGCTGGCGACGCGGCATGGATTTCATGTGACTCCCGCGGCGATTGAGGCCGGGATTCGCCGCACGCGCTGGCCCGGACGCCTGGAGCGGATGACTGTGGGTTGCACCGAGTGGGTGCTGGACGTGGCGCACAATCCGGCCGGCGCGTGGGCATTACGCGCGGGATTGCGGAGCATTCTGGAGGGCAGAGAACCGCGGATCCTCGTTTTCAGTTGCCTGCGCGACAAGCCGCTCGGGGAGATGGCTGGGATTCTGTTTCCGCTCTTCGACCGGGTGATTGTGGCTCCAATCCATTTCGCCCGCGCCGCGGCTCAAGAGGATTTGCTAGCAGCGGCCAGGGCGACGGGGACGGCAGCGGTTGCGGCGGGTTCGGTCGAGGAAGCGCTCGAGAATGCGCAAGAAATGGCGGCGTGTGGCGTGGTGGTGGTCTCGGGATCGGTGTACCTTGTAGGCGAGGCGCGGACCACACTTATGGCGGGGCTTTGGGCAGGAAAGGGCGAACAATCATGAGCGCGCGTCCCAATCCGCTGCCGCGGCTCTATCGCTGGCGGAGCAATGTGCTGCAGGTGCCGGTGTTTTGTCTGGTGACTGCGGCGTGCGGGCTTGCCGCGCTCGCGGTCTCGCTGGTGGAGAGAAAAGGGCGGGTTCAGCACAGAATTGCAAGGTTCTGGGCGCGGAGCTTGGTGTGTGCTTCGTTGTCGCGGTTGAAGGTGGAAGGGGTGGAGAACCTGCGCAAGTATCCGGCGGCGGTGTATGCCCCGAACCACACTTCATTCATGGACATTCCGGTGCTTTTTGCGGCGCTGCCCTTTCAGTTCCGCATCCTGGCGAGAAAGCAACTGTGGCAGTGGCCGTTCATTGGCTGGTATCTCGAGCGCTCCGGGCAGATGCCGATTGACACGGAGAATCCGCATGCGACGCTCACGAGCCTGGGCGGTGCGGTGAAGGCTCTGCGTGCGGGAATGCCGCTGGTGTTGTTTCCCGAGGGCGGGCGCACAAAGACTGGGGAGCTGAAGCCGTTTCTCGCCGGCGCGGCGTACCTGGCGATTCGCGCGCAGGTGCCGCTGGTGCCCATCGCGCTCAAGGGCGCTTACGATCTGCTGCCCATTCACACCCATCATTTCTATCCCGGCGAACTGACGGTGCAGGTTGGCGAGCCCATCGAGACCAAAGGAATGTCGGTGCGCCAGAACGGCGAGCTGACAGAGCGCCTGCGCGATGCGATCGAAGCCATGATGAGCCAGCCGGCGCGGATTGAGGCTGAGACTCCGGCGACGGTCTCGTGAATCCGCGCCGCAATTCCCGATCACGGCCGTGGTTCAATCTACGGATAGGCAATCATAAACCCGCGAGCTCAAATCATTGGCGCCTGTACCGCTCCCATGCGCTGTCATCCCGAGGAGCGCAGCGACGAAGGATCTGCGGTTGCTTTGAGCGCTCGAGGTGGCTCAAAATCCCGCTTACTTCCCGTTTGCCGACCACGTGGCCGGAACGTGTAATACCGCCAGCGCACTTTTGGCGCTGCAGATTCCGCGTCAATCGACCCAGGCCAACTGCCGACCTCTTACCGGCTCAAACCGGCCCACTGTGTCAGGTATCCGCTCAATGACCCGGGAAGCTGCTTTTTTTGGTCCACGTCTGTCCATTTACTGTTCCACGCCACATACCCGCCTGGGAGTATCAGCGTCTTTTCTTTGTTGCTGATTGCATACAGTACCGTCACGCCCCATGCCCGGCCCTCAAGCTGGAACAGATTTCGGCCCATCGGCGATTCGCGCAGGTCAGCGATATGCGTTCCTGTATGTGCCATCGCTTCGCCCATTGCAGTTCCCTTTAACCGGTCGCCGTCCATTGTCACGATCAACAAAAGGCCATCAGGCGAGTTCCCGCTTCCCTTAGCGCCGTCGTCCGGTCTTAACGAGTTCCCTTCGGCGAACTCCACGTCGACCCCGTTATCCTCGCCGGGCGCTCCGTAAGCTGCGGCCGCCCGCCTGAGATCATCGGCCGCCAGTCCCAAGCCTACATCTCCATCGCCCAGATCAGCGGCCTTGGAATAATCGATTTCATTCTCGCTGACGTTGGTTACAGACTGGATCACCAGCCGCGCAGGATACCGCGCGAGGTTTCCGAATCCCCTCACCGCCGTGAACATCGATCCCGTCTTCTCAAGCGAAACCTCGTCCACAGCATCAAGCCGCCCGGTCAACGTCGCCGTCGCTGTCGAACGCACACACCCGAGGCACCGCCCCGGTGTTTTCACCGATGCCGACAGGATCGAGTCAAACTTCTTGAAATCCCCGCCCGCGTCGAGCGTCACCGGTATCGTTGGAACCGACGTAGTCTGCCCTGGGCAGTTTTTTGCCAGTTGGAGCGTGATCGCGGCAACCGGCCCTGCCTTTGCTTTCGTTCCAGTTGGATAGTCGAGCCAGATAGCGTTCACGCTCTGTTTGCAGCCCGTATCCCTGATCACGAACTCGTCAAATCCGGCCGCGACGATTCCTGTCACCCGCACCATCTTGCCGTCAAAATCCTTAGGGTGAGCCAAAATGTCGCATACCTTAGCATCGACAGTCTGCGCGCCTGCAGCCCCCGCACTCATCAAGAGATACACGATTGCGATGACAATTCGTTTCATTGATTCGCTCCTATGAGATGGCGAACCATTATAATCCATGCGCATTTTAGGCGAGGTCGCTCCTCTATTCGTTGTTAACCGCCGTATCACTGGCCAACCGGAAATTGCACGATTCCAGGAATGCCGGTCGACCACTCGCGGCTATAAACTGGCACTATGGCAGTCCGCATCGCGATTCCCGAACCCACCAGCTGCGACCCTGAATACAACCAGCGTGCGCTTCCACAGTACGTGGAAGCACTGAAGGCCGCGGGAGCGGAGCCGGTGGTGGTGCCGCTCAACGAGACCCAGGAACGCGTGGCGAAGTTGCTGGCCAGCGTGCAGGGAGTTCTGCTGCCGGGCAGCAAATTCGACGTGGACCCGGAGCGCTACGGCGAGGCGCGGGAGCCGGAGTGCGCGGACGACGATCCGGCGCGCACCGCGGCCGACGAGCTGTTGCTGCAGGACGCGTTCAACCTGCGCAAACCCATCCTTGCCATCTGCCAAGGCACGCAAAATCTGAATGTGTGGCGCGGAGGGGCGTTAGTTCAGGACCTGAAGACAGCGGTGAATCATCGGCCTGGACGCGAGGTGGTGAAGGCGCATGCGGTGGAGATTGCCAAGGGATCGCGGTTGAACGCGATTCTGCCCGCGCCGGAAGCGGGCAACACCCAAGAGGGCGGGGTCGAAGTGAACTCAAGCCACCATCAGGCGATTCGCCGGCCGGGCGACAATTTGCGGGTGAGCGCGGTTTCGCCGGGCGACGGCGTCGTTGAGGCGGTGGAACTCGACGCGCCGGAGCATTTTGTCGTGGGCGTGCAGTGGCATCCTGAGCGGACATATGGGCAGAGCGGATTTTCGCGCGCGATTTTTGCCGCGTTTGTGCAGGCAGCCGCGGCGTGGCAACCGCCGCAAATCGAGAGCGCCGGGAATGGTCCCGAGAGTGGACCCAAGAGTGGACCCAAGAGTGGACATTGACCGATGGATGCAGACGAGACGAGTGCACGGCTGAATGCGCTTTTGACGGCGGCTGGTTTGGCGTCGTTGGACGAGGAGACGGCAGGCCGGTTCGAGAGGTATCTTTCGCTCTTTATTCGCTGGAATGAGCGCCTGAATTTGAGTGCGATCCGCGACAAAGAGGGAATTCTTTCGCTGCATTTCATTGAATCCATTGTAGTTGCGAGCACATTACCTGAAGGGATTGGAACCTTGCTCGACTTTGGTTCGGGCGCCGGCTTGCCGGGGATTCCCATTGCGCTGTGTCGGCCAAAGATTGCCGTGACCCTAGCAGAATCGCAGGGCAAGAAGGCGGCGTTTTTGCAGGAGGCCGTGCGCGTGCTCGGGATCCATGCGACGGTTCATGCGGGGCGGGCCGAGGTGCTTCGTGCCGCCTTTGATTGCGTCGTGTTGCGGGCAGTCGATCGGATGCCAAAGGCCGTTGCTTCGGCCGTTGGGCTCGTCGCGCCCGGCGGCTGGCTGGCGCTAATGACAACGGGCGCTGAGATCGCTGCCTTGCGAAGCGCAGTAGGAGCGGAGATCTCGTGGAATGAACCGGTGTCGCTGCCATTCGGAAGCGACCACATTCTTGCGCTGGGGCGGCGCGTCAGTTCTGCAACTTGATGTCGACCAGCGTGCGGATGGACGCAAGATCTTCGGTTGACTTAACGAGCAGCCGAATGCCGGTCCCTTCGGCGTAACGCCGTGCCGCGGCGAGCTCCTTCAGCAAAGCTTTCGGCAGGTCGCTTGCGTTGGCCGCTGCAACAGCGCGATCGCCAAGAATGAAAGAAACGCGGAAGCAGCCCGCGCACGGACTCATGTAAAGAATGGTTCTGGACTTGAGCTTGGGTCTGAGCGCCCAGCCGTACTTGGGCGAGATCGAGTGCCACTCCTTCGTCGAGATGCCTTTGCCTGTAAGCCAGCGAATAAGCTCTTTCCACGCATCGAGCGAGCCGCCAAGCGCTGCTGCGAGGTCTTTGGCGGAGGGTTGAGTCTTTCTGCCGATGAAGGCGTTCGGGAAATCCACGCGTACCTTCTTTCTGGATTTCATGAATGAGTTTACTTGAGGGGCCAGGGGAAGCAAACAAGAAATTCAGCGGAATTGGATCAGGACGGCTTTAAAAGAGAGCGCGATTCGGCCTCTTGTGCTGCGGGGTTGTCCGTTCTAAGGTTGGTTCCACGTGGAACACGGGGGCACAGATGAGCTGTGCCGCATTCGTAGGTGAATTGCTTGTTCCACGTGGAACGCGATGCCGGCCTCAACCCAATTTGGGCCGAGTGCCGAAACGAAACTGCCGAGAAAAAAACACAAAATCGACCTCAACACACCAAAGTTTTCCACCATGCGGCCGGTTTTCGACTCGCCCAAACTACAACTTTCGTGCTGGAGACAAAGCTCTTTCTCCACAAGCGTTTGCTCCCCGCCAACAGCCCGGCCCTCCGGCAGGTTTCCACAGCTGTGCTTAGTTTCCCACAACGCAAGTCGCTGTGCGCACCGCGCGCTTTCCCTTTACTCTGGAATGCCATGGGAAAGATCGTCGGAATCGTCAATCAAAAGGGTGGCGTAGGCAAGACCACCACGGCCATCAATCTCTCTGCGTGCCTCGCTCTGGAGGGACTGAATACGCTTCTGGTTGACTGCGATCCGCAGGCCAACGCCTCGTCGGGACTTGGCGTTCAGCGCGACGATGACCGTCATTCTGTCTACGAGGTGCTTGCCGGCGAGAGTCCGGCAGAGCAGACGATCCTGCCCACGGAGATCGAACGGCTGTGGCTGCTACCGGGCTCGAAGAACCTGACCGGCATTAACATCGAGCTGGCCGGCGCAGAGGACAGGGCGCTTCGTCTGCGGCGCGCTCTCGAGCCCATCGAGAGCAGCTACGACCTGATCTTTCTGGATTGTCCGCCGGCCCTGGACCTGCTCACGCTGAACGTTCTCTGCGCGGCGCAAACACTGATTGTGCCGCTGCAGGCCGAGTATTTTGCTCTGGAAGGGATCTCGGAGCTGGTCTCGACACTGGAACGGGTGCGCGCCGCCTACAACCCGGAGCTGACGATCGAAGGCGTGCTGCTGACCATGTACGACGATCGCACCAACCTGGCGCAGCAGGTGACCGAGACGCTCCGCGAGTATTTTCGCGAAATCCTCTATCGCACGGTGATTCCGCGGAATGTGCGTCTTGCGGAGGCTCCGAGCCACGGCAAGCCCGTGGCGATCTACGATCCGCGCTCGCGCGGCGCCGAAGCCTACTTCGAGATGACCGGCGAGTTCCTGGCGCGCAACCAGATCGAAAGTCCGCGAGCGGCGGAGCGCAAAACGGTGGCGTCCGTGCGCACGCAAGCCAAGGTGAGCTTCTGGCCATACTCGTGAAACTCCGGGCGCGGCCGTTGATCGTGCGACCCGCCTTGGCTGCGGGACAAAGACGCGGGCAAGGTTAGGCGTCCACACAAATCGTTGATTCATTTAGACTTGCAACGCAAGCACTGCTACCGCGAAGGATTTCCCATGACAAATGTCGCTGCTCCTGACCCCAAACGCCGTGCACTCGGCAAGGGCCTCGATGCCCTGCTTCCTCGTCCGGCATCTGCTTCCACTGGCGATGCCGAAGGCGGGAGACCGCGCGAGATCCCGATCGACCTGGTCGAACCTAACCCCTTTCAAACGCGCTCCCACGTCAACGAGGAGCAACTGGCGGAGTTGGCTGCCTCCATTGCGGCGAATGGCGTGGTGCAGCCTGTGTTGGTCCGCCCCTTGGCAAATGGGCGCTTTCAGTTGATTGCGGGCGAACGGCGCTGGCGGGCTTCGAAGCTCGCCGGCAAAAACACGGTTCCCGCGATTCTGCGTCAGGTCTCCGACGAGCAGGCGATGGAGATCACCATCGTCGAGAACCTGCAACGCGCCGACCTGAATGCGATGGAACAGGCGCGGGCCTTCGAACGCCTGGCGCGCGATTTCCACATGACCCAGGAGCAGATGGCGCAGCGTACGGGAAAAGACCGCGCCACAGTCTCTAACTTCCTGCGTCTATTGAAGTTACCACCTGCAGTGCAAGCGCGCGTCGAGGCCGGTGAACTCTCTTTCGGCCACGCTCGAGCACTGCTGGCCCTGGAGAACGCCGAGGAGATGGAAAAGGCCACGCAGCGCATTGCGGCGCTCTCCATGTCGGTGCGCCAGACCGAGAACTACGTGCAGGGGCTCATCGACCCCAGCCGCAAGGCCAGGAAGGAGCCGAAAGCAGAGCGGCCCGTCGACCCGAACGTGCGCGACGCGCAGGAGCAACTGCAAAGCGCCCTCGGATTGAAGGTCATGATCGACGACCACAACGGCCGCGGCAAGGTGATCATCGAGTACGCCCGGTTGGAGGATTTTGACGCGCTCATGGAGCGGCTCGTAGGAAAGTAAGAAGTAACCATTTATTTGACAATCACTTACAAGAAACTGCGCGGCGTCATGGCAGATGGACGGAGTATGCCGCGCGTCACTGCAATTGCACGGGGGTGTATCGCAAGATACCCAATGTTGCGCGGCCCGCAACGGAAATCCCGGGCGACCCTTAACGATGGGTTAACCCCTGGTAACCCCCAGGACCTTTCATTCGCCCCTCAATGGTGCTCTAATGTTGCCGTAGTAGTGGATGATTCGTTCGAGGAATCGCTCCCGCTCCAGGGATTTTTGACTCGCCCCGGCTCGACTGGAGGAATGATGCGCGGGCTCAAGGCAAGCCGCTGTTTTTTTTCTCTGCTCTTGCTCGCAACCTCTCTGGGCGCGTCCAGGGCGCAGCCGGCTCCGGCGACAAGCCAAACCCCGCCCGCAGCGTTCGCAATCCCGCCACAAACGCCACCCACTCCGGAGCAACTTGGCGATTCGCTGGTCGCGCATCAGCGCTACCAGGCCGCCATTGCTGCCTACGCCAAGGCGCCGCAGATGACGGCCGCCATCTGGAACAAGATGGGCATCGCCTACCAGTTGATGTTCAACCCAAAGGACGCGACCCGCTGCTACAAGGAATCGCTCCAGCTCGATCCCGAGAATGCTGAGGTGCTGAATAATCTGGGCACGGTCTACGCTTCGCTCAAGGCATTTGGGCAAGCCGATCGCATGTACCGCAAGGCGATCAAGCTCGACCCGAAGTCGGCGATCGTTCTGAAGAACTACGGCACCAATCTGCTGGCCGAACACAAATACAACAAGGGCTGGGAGGCGTATCAGCAGGCCCTCGCCCTCGATCCGCAGATCTTTGCGGATCACGAAGGTCCCACGGTAGAAGATCCCTCCAGTGTGAAGGAGCGGGGCGCCATGAACTACTACATGGCGGCAGGTTGCGCGCGCGCCGGCTACACCGATTGCGCTCTCCAATATCTGCGCATGGCGCTGGACGAGGGCTTTACTACGCGCAAGAAGATTGAAACTGACAGCCAGTTCGTCAGCCTTCGCGATAATCCCGGCTTCAAGCAACTTCTTGCCGAACAGCACAATTGAACGATCGAGCAGCGGCGCGACAAGACCGTGTGCAGTCTTCCGCTGCGATTGACTCGTCTATCGAACAGGCTGGCTTTCGCGCCACCCTGGGAGATTGAATGAAACTCCATTCTTTGTCTGCAATCCTCGCCGTTCTTGCACTCGCTGCAACCGCCATCGCTCAGGGTCCGGGTTCCGCGCCGCCCCCGGGTCAGGATTCCGGCCCCGGAAATGGCGGCGGCTGGGGTCAACGCGGAGGCCATGCTGGCCGCGGCGGCATGATGGGCCGCGGCGTGGTGGGCACCGTCACAGAGGTGGCCGCGGATCACTACACCATCAAGACCGAGATGGGTGAGGTCTATACCGTCCACTTTAGCGCTAACACCCGCATCACCAAGCAACCGGCGGGCATGCGCGGTCCGGGCGGAGGTGGTGGGGCTGGCGGCCAGGGGATGGGCGGCGGCAATCCTCCACAGGAGATCAAGGCCACCGACATCAAGGTCGGCGATGCCATTCGCGCAGTCGGCGAGATCGACACAACGGCGAAGTCGGTGGCCGCGACACGCATTGTCGAACTCGACCCCGAAACCGCCAAGCGCATGCAGGAGATGGCGGCCAACTTCGGCAAGACCTGGCTCGAAGGCAAGGTAGCGGCCATTAACGGCACTACGATCACGCTGTCCGGCGCGCTCGACAACGCTCCGCACACGGTTCTAGCCGACGAGAATACAACCTTCCGCCGCCGCCACGATCCCGTGACCCTCGCCGATATTCAGGTGGGCGACACCATTCGCGTGGAAGGCGCCCTGAAGAACGGAATCTTCACCGTAACCGCCGTAAATGTGGGCCGCATGATGGACGGACCTCCGCCCGATGGGCCCTCCGGACCACCGGCCGGTACGCCTCCGGGTCGTCCGCCCAGCGCCGCGCCGCAGTAAACAATGGGCTTCATTCAGGCAGAAATACGATGGCCGGATACAATCTCGTATCCGGCCAGCGTGTTTTTTGGGCGCGCTGTGTTGTTTGCTACTGGATCGATTCGAGAGTCCAGGCTCCGTTCACCAGCGTGAACGTCGCCACGCGTTGCGAACTGAGTTTGTTGAAGGGGTTTTGCGCAATGTCCTGCAAAGGCTCCGGCAAGTTGCTAAGGTCTACGTCTTCCATGAAGGCCGCGGTCCTTGTGTCGACAAGTGTTTGCACGTCGCCAAGGCCGCGCTCCTTGAGTTTGCAGGTGACCAGGGGAACCACGACGACCGAGTAGTTTGGATCCTTCGGGCTGTCCGGCCGCCACTTGATCGTATCGCCGCCGCTGGGCAGCTTGACAACCTTGGCTCCATCCGGGGTGAGCTTGAAATCGCCCCAGTAGCCGTTGGGATAGCGCTTGACGCCAGACCAATAATTGGCGTGCACACCTTTCTGCATGCCGACATCGTTGATCGCAATGTTGAACACCGTGCCGGGATCCTTATCGTACTTGGCCTGAATCATGGCCTTTGCCTGGTCCTGCGTCAGCTCGGGAGCCGGCTTGCAACCCGCCAGAAATCCGCTCGCGCCCAGAAAAACCAAAGCCGCCAAAGCCTGAATCCTTACTGCGTCTTTCACGTTCCCTCCGTAGAGTGCATCAAACGACCCGAATTGCATCGCTCCGCCATTTTTCTCTTACTATCTTCTGCTGTCAATGCAGTTGAAAGTGATTCCGCTCACAGGTGAAGGTGCAAAACTTCCGGCTATCGCTTCCCGCGATCACGGAATGCCTTCAGGCGCGCGACCCGGCAGCATGGAATCTGCCTCGTAGAAGCTCAGCGCGGCATCGCCCTGCTCGAGCAACCGCGTCCGCTTCAGGCAGCCATACTGCTCCTCGAGCGTCCGCTTGCGCCGGTGCTCGGCGACCACCAATGCTCCCGGCGCGAGATTGCCTTGCGCCGCGCCCAGAAGTCCCAACGCAGCCGCATACTCCTCGATCGCATCGTACGGCGGATCAAGGAAAACCACTTCGTAGCGTCTTGGCTTTGCCACTTCGTGGGGTCCTGGTCTTGGAGTAGTTTTGGTGGCAGAACGCAGAAAGGCCGCCACGCTCTCCGCGCGCACTTCGTACCCGCTCGCGATGCCCAGTTGCTCCAAGTTGCGGCGCAGAATCTTCAGTGCTGCCGGCGCGCGTTCCACAAACGTCACCTTCGCGGCTCCGCGGCTCAGCGCCTCCAGGCCCACCGCGCCGGAGCCTGCATACAGATCCAGAAACGCCGCGCCCCCATCCGCTCCTTTGATGCGCGGGGCCAGCACATTGAAGAGCGTCTCGCGCAGGCGGTCGCTGGTGGGCCGCGTGCTCAAGCCCGGCGGCGCCTCCAGTCTTCGCGAGCGATAGGTTCCGGCAATGATGCGCATCGCCCACCAGCATAACTCACAGCGGACAGCAGACAGCGAACAACTCACAGCCGGCAATCGAACTCTGACCGCGAATCACGGTTCCTCGCAGGGACAAGCTGACAGCTGATGGCTGATAGCTAGAAGCTGTCTTTCACCCCGACCCTCTACAATCGAAGAATGCGCGGTTGGTCGATTCCGTTTGGCCGGTGGATGGGCGTGGAGCTTCGCGTCCACATCTTCTTCCCGCTCCTGGTGCTGGTGCTCTTTGCCATGGGCGGCCCGCAAGGCCTGCCACGCGGACTGGCTCTCTTCGTCCTGCTGGTGGCGGCCGTTGCCGTGCGCGAGACTGCCCGGCTTTTAGTTGCTGCGTGGCTGGGACTGCGCCTGCGCGCCGTCCTGCTGCTGCCCATCGGCGGACTGTTCGCCTATGCCAACCCGAAGAGCCAGGAAACGGCAAACACCGGCAGCGGACAATTTGCTCTGGCGCTTGCCGGCCCAATCGCCAACTTCTGTGCCGGTCTTGCCGCAGCCGCGGCCATTCTGGGCGCCAGCAGCGAGGTCCGCCTCTTCGACCACCCTCTGATCGCGACCGAGAGTCTGTTGCGCAGCCTGGTCTGGATGCAGATCTTTCTTGGCCTCCTGCACCTGGTGCCGGCCTACCCGCTGGACTGCGGCCGTCTTATCCGCAATGCCTTCGCCCGCACCCACGGAATGGCGCCCGCGGGCCGCGCCGCCGCAGGCCTGGGCCAGGGTTTGGCGCTCGTCGCCATGCTGGGCGGCATGTTGGTGCACGAGCCCTGGCTGATCCTCACCGGTCTGTTCATCATGATCGGCGCGCAAGTCGAGGATCAAGGCGTCTTCTTTCAGTCGGTCGTGGACACGGTGCGCATGCGCGAGGTCATGCTCACGGATTTTGCCACGCTCTCGCCCTCCGACACGCTCGCCGACGCTCTCTATCGCTGCGTGCACTCGCTGCAGGAGGAGTTTCCCGTGGTGCGCGGTCCGCAACTGGTGGGCATCATCTCGCGGCAGCGCATTGTGGATGCGCTGCGCAGCGACGGCAACGGTTACGTGCAGGCAGTCATGTCGCGCGCCTTCCAGGTGGCGCAGCCCGAGGACACGCTCGGCGCCACCATCAGCCGCCTCACCGCCGGCCGCGGCATGGGACTGATTCCCGTCACCGAGAGCGGGCGCGTGGTGGGCGTGGTGAGCGTGCAGAATCTGATGAACTCCATGGCGCTGCTTGCCGAACAGCGGCGCATCGAGCGCCAGGAAGCGGACGAATCGTAAGGGAAGTTCGTATTTCGAAGTTCTTAGTTCACGGTTTCATGAGCTCGATGGTCCCGTCTGCGAACTGTGAACTTGTAAGCTGACCATGCCCGCCGACGACCCACAGCTCGCTCCCGGCCTCTACCTCGTCGCCACTCCCATCGGCAACCTCGGCGACATCACGCTTCGCGCGCTCGATGTGTTGCGCGGTGTAGACCGCATCGCCTGCGAAGACACTCGCCAAACCCAAAAACTTCTGAATCATTTCCAAATCGAGAAAAAAACCGTCAGTTGCCACGAGCACAACGAGCACACCCGTGCCACGGAACTAATCCAAGACATAAAGGCCGGGAAGGCCATCGCGCTCGTCAGCGACGCGGGCACGCCGGGCATCAGCGACCCGGGCAGTTGGCTGGTGCGCGAGGCCATCGCCGCGGGAGTGCCCGTCATTCCTATTCCCGGCGCGAATGCGGCCGTGAGCGCACTCATCGCATCGGGACTTCCCACGGAAGACTTTCACTTCCTCGGATTCCTGCCGGAAAAAGCCGGCGCGCGGCGCACTTTTCTCGAAGAACTTGCCGCTCAAGCGCAACTCGATCCCCGCGCGACGCCGCGCACTCTGATTTTCTATGAAGCGCCGCATCGGATTCTCGAAACGCTTTCCGATATCGAAGAACTCTGGGGTGGTCTGCTCAACGCAGTTGTGGCGAGAGAGCTGACCAAGGTGCACGAGGAGTTTGTGCGCGGAACCGTGGCCGAGGTGCGCAGGGAACTTGGCGGCCGCGACCGCATTCGCGGCGAGATCACGCTGCTCGTCGAAGCGCCGCGACCCGCTTCATCGTCTGGCAACGCGGAGGGCTCAGAAGCCGCGCACGAAAAGATTGCCGCCCGCGTTGCGCGCATCGAGGCCGCAGGCGGGATCGACGAGAAGGAAGCTCTCAAGCGCCTGGCGCGCGAACTAGGCCGGTCGAAGAGCGATCTGTATCGCGAGCTGCAACGCGAACGCGCCCGGAAGCGGTGAGCTCCGGCTGCTGTTCGTTCACCCATCGGGTCTTTCTGCCATTATTGATGCGGTAATAAATACTGCCGCCGTGCCCCATCCTTTTCCGCGTTCTTTGCGGAAAAGGGTGGGAAACCGAGCGCTGTTTCCTTGCCTAATCTGCAGCAGTGCCGGGTGCCGTTTGGCCGCAAATCAGCAAGAATCGTCAAGCCGATTCCTTCTTTCCGGTCTACGATGGAACTGCACGATGAGAACGGTCACTCTTGACGATTACAAGCGGCGGATGCTGCGGGTTCTGGTGCACATCCAGCAGCATCTGGATGAGCCGATGCCGCTCGGGGAGCTGGCTGGGGTGGCTTGCTTCTCTGCCTACCACTTTCACAGGGTCTTCAAAGGGATGGTGGGCGAATCGGTGGGTGAATACGTGCGCCGCCTGCGTCTGGAGCGGGCCGCGGGTCAGCTCAAGCAGGGTTCGGCTTCGGTGGTGGAGATCGCGCTCGGAGCCGGCTACGACAGCCACGAGGCATTTACGCGTTCGTTCAAAACCGCCTTTGGCGCGGCGCCTACGCAGTTCCGTCTGGCTCGCAAGATGGAGTTGGCGGAAGCCCCGTCAGGCATCCATTTCCAGAAGCCGATCACCGTGCGCTTTCGCACGCTCCATCGAGGAGGGAGTATGAAGGTCGAGATCAAACAGTTGCAACCCATGCGCGTGGCGTTCATGCGCCACGTGGGACCGTACGACGAGGTGGGCAAAACCTGGGACCAGTTCCTGACCGTGATGGGCAAGGATGGCTACCTGGCGGGGAATCCCATGATGTTGGGCGTTTGCCACGACGACCCCGATGTAACGCCGCCAGCCAAGGTTCGCTACGATGCCTGCCTGACGGTAGACGAGGAGTTCTCGCCGAGCGGCGAGATTGGCGTCGCAACCGTGGCCGGCGGCGCCTATGCCGTGACGACGCACATCGGCCCTTACAACCAGTTGGGGCGCACCTTCGCGGAGTTTCTTGGCCAGTGGATGCCGCGCAGCGGTTACGAACTCGGCAACACTCCGTGCTTCGAGGTTTATGTCAACGATCCCGAGAGCACGCCGCCGGAAGAATTGCTGACGGACATTTATGCGCCGCTCGTCTCCCGCCCCTGAGGCGCACAACGTGCGATCGCGTCGCTGGAGTAGCGCCGGTCTCTAGACCGGCTGTCGTGCGGGCCTCCAGGCCCGCACAGGAATGGTGCGAGGGAGTGAAGATGGCTACGCAAGAGAAAGTCGATCTTTTGAAGGACAACAAGAAAGAGTATGCGGCGACTGTGAAGCCCGCGCTGGTTGAAATGGGGCCGGCGGTTTATCTCAGCATCAGCGGGCGGGGCGCGCCGGGCGGGGATGCGTTCAGCAGTGCGATAGGCGCACTCTACGGAGTCGCTTTCACGGTGAAGATGGCGCGCAAATTTGCCGGCAAACAAGACTACGCTGTGTCGAAACTAGAGGCGCTTTGGCCGGGTATGAACTGGGATGACGCCACGCCGGACAAAGAGCAGTGGACCTGGCAATTGATGATTCGGACGCCGAAGTTCGTTACGCAGAAAGACGTCAGCCAGGCCGTTCAAACTTTGCTCAAGCGCGGAAGCGAAAAAGGCGCTGGTGCGCAGCGGGTGGAATTGTTCTCGCTCAACGAAGAGCTGTGCGTGCAGGCATTGCACGTGGGCGCGTACGAGAACGAAGGCAAGACGATGGCGACGATGCGGGCTTTTGCCGAGAAGCAGGGGTTGCGCATCGCCGGCCCGCACCATGAGATCTACTTGTCGGACCCGCGGCGGGTGGAGGCGTCGAAACTCAAAACCATCCTGCGGGCGCCGGTCGTGAAGGCTTAGGGATAAGCGCTTGCGCTCGCGCGCAAACCGCCTAGCTTCCGGGACTGCCCGGCAATGGGGCGATAGAAGCCTCTCTTGGCGGTGTCGGCGTGTACAATTGCCGCGTCCAGGAAACCGCGATGGAAGTCCTGGCCAAGAGGAAGACTATGGCGACAGAGACTCATCAATTGGAATCATTCGTCAAGGAATCGCTCCAAAGCGGCAAAACAAGGGAGGAAATTGCCAAGGCGTTGGAAAGTGCAGGCTGGCCGGGCGCGCAGACCGCCAATGCGCTCGATGCCTATGCTGATATCTCCTTTTCGATTCCCGTGCCCAAGCCAAGGCCCTCGCTTACCGCGCGGGAGGCCTTCCTCTATCTGGTGATGTTTAGCACGCTGTATTTTGCAGCGTGGAATCTGGGCAGTCTGCTCTTCTCTTTTATCGATCGCGCATTCCCTGAAGCCAATCCCGGCTACGATCCTTTTGACGCGCAACGCTGGTCTACCGCAGCCGTGATTATCGGATTTCCAGTCTTTCTGCTTTTGGCGCGTTACATCAACAAACAGATCGAACTGAATCCTTTCAAGCGTCTGTCTCCGGCTCGCCGCTGGCTCACGTATCTAACGCTTTTTCTCGCGTCCGCTACATTGCTGGGCGACATCACAACTCTCATCTACAATCTGCTGGGCGGCGATTTAACGATTCGTTTTGTGCTGAAGATTCTGGTGGTCGCGCTAATTGCAGGATCGTGTTTCACTTATTACCTTCTTGACCTGCGCAAGGAGGAAAAGGAATGAAAACGAAATCGTTCGGAAAGCTTCTCGCCATTGCAGGAGCGATCGCGGCCGTGATTGCTGTCTCGGTCTCAATCTATCTCAATCCGCCGTCGGCGGTGAAAGCGCACGCTTTCGACCAACAGCGCATGCAGAGCCTGCAGCAGATAGATATTGCGATCAAGAATTACTACCACAATCATCGGGCTCTTCCAGACCGGCTCGATGCGCTTGAAAGTACGGGCGGTCTTTCGGCGCGATCGAAATGGAGCGATCCGATCACACATCTCCCCTATGAATACGATGTTCTGGGCAAGACGACGTACAGGCTCTGTGCGGATTTCTCCGCCGATTCGGGAAAGGAAGATGATTTCTACTTCTTCACCGCTCGCCAACACCACAAAGGGCACGACTGCTTTCAACAGGAAGTGGACATAGTGCAGTTTCCATAGCACGCCAGAGAATACTGGCGCCACCATTTTGCCGGTGATTGGACGATGGGTGCTCGCCGCCTCCCGGCGACCCGAGAGGCGGACGCATGAGTAGGGCTGGAACTACTCGGCCGTGGTTTCTGCTGCGGCCTCTTCGGCAACCGGCTCGGCTGGAGCGGGCGCGGCAGCCTCTTCTTCCGTGGCTTCGGCAAGGACCTTGACGGTGACGCGCGCGGTGACTTCGCGGTGCAGGCGGATGGCCACCTTGAATTCGCCCAGGCCCTTGATGGCGTCGCCCAACTGAATCTTGCGGCGATCGATCTCGAAGCCCTGCGCGGCCAGGTCGTGGGCGATGTCGGACGAAGTGACCGAGCCAAAGAGATGGCCGTGCTCGCCGGCCTTGCGGGTAAAGCTCAGGACCACGGGCTCGAGCTTGGCGAGCAGCAGCTCGGCTTGCGCCTTCTCCGTGGCGGAGCGGCGCGCGGCCGAGGCCTTCATCTGCTCGATCACGGCTTTGTTGGCCGCGGTGGCCTGCATGGCCAGCTTGCGCGGCAGAAGATAGTTGCGCGCGTAGCCGTCGGCCACCTTGACCACTTCTCCGCGAAAGCCAACGTTGGCTACGTCTTCCTTCAGAATTACTTCCATGGAAATTTCTCCAAATCTCAAATTCGCCTTCCGCCGTGGCGGAGGTTCTTTCGCCCCTGCGGGGCTCCCGTTGGAAAATCGACGCTCGCTCCCCAGGCTCGCGTCTCCACCCCGCGGACTAAGACCTGTCCGCGGGGACCCCGTGCCCTGGGGCTGCCGTCTGCCGCTCTCTTCGGGAGCTGGCCGATTTTCATTCGCTCCATCGGACGAGCGCATCCGTGGGCGCTCAGGATCGCAACCGAGCGGTTCGCCGGCGATTAGTGCCTGGTGGCGAACGGTAGCAGCGCGATGTTGCGGGCCTGCTTGATGGCGCGGGTGAGGCGGCGCTGGTGCGTGGTGCAAACACCGGTCAAACGCCGCGGCACAATCTTGCCACGCTCGGCGACGAACTGCTGCAGCAGCCTTACGTCGCGGTAAGGAATGGCGTCGAGCTTCTCGGTGCAGAACTTGCACACCTTCTTGCGGCGAAAGAACTTGCCGCGCCCGCCGGGACCCCCGCTGGGACGGCCGCCGCCGCGGGGCCCCGAGCCAGGACCCGAACCGGGACCCCGTTCGGATGGAAATTGTGGTGCTGCGTTCGCTTCCGACGAAGCGGGCGCTTTGGCTTGGTTTTCTTCAGGCATCGTGTTTCCTCTTTGTCTTCGTTGTTCCGGCACGGCCGGAGAATCTTTCTAGGGGTCAGTTTCAGGGGTCAGGGTTCAGAAAAACGGACTTCGCAATCCGCGATTTCAGGTTATCTTGTTCCCTTGTTCCCTTGCTCCCCGCTTTTTACGCGCTGGCTTGCGCCGGCTCGGCCGGGGCCGGGGCCGCGGCTACGGGGGCGGGCGCGGGTTCGGAGTTGGCGGTGCGGCGCACGCCGCGCAGGGCCTTCACCTTGGCCAGGCGCTTCTCTTCCTCGTCGATGCGCACGGTGATGAACTTGATCACCTGCTCGGTCACGCGCAGACGGCGCTCCAGTTCCAGCACCACGGGGCCCATGGCTTCGATGGTGAAGAGAATGTAGTTGCCATCGTTAAACTTGCGCACCTGGTAGGCGAGCTTGCGCCGGCCTAACTTTTCGACCGACTTGACCGAGCCGCCGCCGGTCTTCACCGTATTGCTAAGGCTCTCGATCAGCTTGTCGGCTTCTTCGTCCTCCACGTCGGGACGGACGATAAACATCACTTCATACACACGCGACATCAGGTTTCCTCTCCGTGGACAGTGAACAGTGGACAGTGAACAGTTTGCCGCTCCGGCGATGCTTAATCCTGATCCCTGGTCCCTGATCCCTGATCCCTTCTATTGAATTCGTTCATCGCGGCTGCCGGTCCCTGTTCGAGAATGCGCCGCGTGGCCGTGGCCACCCGGTCCAGCACCTCGTCCAGCACCGTCAGATCCGCCTTGCGCATGGGCGAGAGCAGATAATCCCTGCCCGGCCGCATTCCGCCTCCCGCCGCAATCGCTTCGGGAGGTAGATCCGGCCCCACGCCGATGCGCAAGCGCAACCACTCTTGCGTGCCCAGGGCGCCGGTTACACTGCGGGCTCCGTTGTGCCCCGCCGGCGAACCGCGCTCCCTGATCTTGAAGGTCCCCAGCACCAGGTCGAGCTCGTCGTGAATCACGAGCAGGTCCTGGGATGGGTCGGCTTCAAACTCCTCAACCAAAGCGGCCACGGCTGCGCCGCTCAGGTTCATAAACGTCTCCGGCTTGGCCAGAACCACCTGGCGTCCTGCGATACGGCAGGTCGCGGTGGTGGCCCGGCAGCGCCGGTTCTGGACCACAACGCCCTCCTGCTGGGCGATGCGGTCGATGGCCATGAATCCCGCGTTGTGCGGGGTCCACAGGTACTCGAGACCGGGATTGCCGAGCCCCACAACCAGGAAGGGCCCGCTCCGAGCCTTCGGCCCGGAGCTTCCGGCGAGAGTCTTTGTCTCGCCGGAGCCGCCGATCTCGCTTGCTTCCGCCAAGGCTTACTTCTTCGCCTCAGGCTTCTTCGCCTCGGGCTTCTTGGCCGCTGCGGGCTCGGCCTCGGTCTTGCCCTTCTTGGCAACTTCAGGCTCAGCCGGTACAGCTCCCGCCTCGCCCGGCGCAACCGCTCCTGGAACCGCGGCGCCTTCCACCACCTCCGGCGTCGCAACCACTTCCTCGCGGATGTGGACGACGTGGGCCACGGTGGCGTCTTCCGGGGTCAGGTACTTGATCTTGTCGGAGTGGGGCAAGCCGTTGACGCGGATCCCCTGGTGCATTGCCAGTTCGCTCACGTCCACGTCGATGTGGCCGGGAATGTCGGCGGGCAGGCACTCGACTTCGACCTCGCGCAGCACCTGGTCCAGAATGCCGCCTTCGGTTTTGACGCCAATTGGAATACCCAGCAGCTTGACGCGCACACGCACACGGAGAGCCTTGTCGAGCGCGATGCGCTTCAGGTCGATGTGGATGAGCTGGTCCTTGAGGGGCTCGCGCTGCCAATCGACGATCATGGCTTTGGCCGCGGGCTGGCCGGCAACTTCCACGTCAAAGATCGTGTTGTGGCCGCTTTCGGAGTAGAGGATCTTCAAAATCAGCTTGGGATCCACTTCCACGGCGACCGGTTCGTGACCGGGACCGTAAAGCACGGCCGGAATCTTGCCCGCGGCGCGTACGCGGCGCGCGGCATTCTTGTTGAACTTGCCCTTGCGGGGCGTGGCTACGACGACTTCAGGCATTTCTCGTATTCTCGTTTCTTCGGGCACGG
>Ga0326727_10010724_pt1 | contig 21684 bp, 21 predicted proteins | sample MB2enrmetagenome_FD_207643 | JGI IMG/M metagenome (GOLD analysis project Ga0326727, IMG submission 207643) | Lab enriched peat soil microbial communities from McLean, Ithaca, NY, United States - MB29MY | ecosystem: Environmental > Terrestrial > Soil > Wetlands > Peat | place: USA: New York...
AGGGCCTTGAAGTTGGGCTGGTTCACCTTGTTCTCCAGCATCCACTCGCGGACGAATTTTCCGCTTTGGATGTCCGCCAGAACGCGCTTCATTTCCGCCTTCGTCTCGGCGGTGATGATCCGCGGGCCGGACACGTATTCGCCATACTCGGCGGTGTTGCTCACCGAGTAGTTCATGTTGGCGATGCCGCCCTCGTAGATCAGGTCCACGATCAGCTTCACTTCATGGCAGCATTCGAAATACGCCATTTCCGGCGCGTAGCCGGCCTCCACCAGCGTTTCGTAGCCGGCGCGGATGAGTTCCACCAACCCGCCGCACAGAACGGCCTGCTCGCCGAACAGGTCGGTTTCGCATTCTTCCCTGAAGGTCGTCTCGATAATGCCGGCCCGGCCGCCGCCGATGGCCGAAGCGTATGATTTGGCGATTTCCAGCGTGTTGCCCGACGGATCCTGATGCACCGCCAGCAGCATGGGCACGCCGGCGCCGCGCAGATATTCGCTGCGCACCGTGTGGCCGGGGCCTTTCGGCGCGATCATGAACACGTCGAGATCGGGGCGCGGCTCGATCAGGCTGAAATGGATGTTCAGCCCGTGGCCGAACGCCAGCGCCGTGCCCGGGCGCAGATTAGGCGCAAGCTTGTCGCGATACAGGTCGCCCTGGCCTTCGTCCGGCGTCAGCACCATCACCACGTCGGCCCATTTGGCCGCCTCCGCCGGGTCCAGCACCCGCAGGCCGGCGGCTTCGGCCTTGGCCACGCCGGCCGAGCAGGGACGCAGGCCGACCACCAGATCGGCGGCACCGCTATCCTTGAAGTTCAGGGCGTGGGCATGGCCCTGGCTGCCATAGCCGATGATCGCGATTTTCTTGGCCTTGATCAGGTTCACGTCGGCGTCGCGGTCGTAATAGACGCGCATGGGGCAGTCCCTTTCGTTATCCGTCGTTATTCGTATTGTCGCGGGGGCGTCGGTTCAGATCACTCGCGTGCCGCGGGCCATGGCCGCAACCCCGGTGCGGGAAACCTCGGCCAGGCCGAGCGGGCGCATCAGCTCGACGAACGCATCCAGCTTGTCGGTGGCCCCGGTCATCTCGAACACGAAGCTCTCGGTCGTCGCATCGACCACCCGGGCGCGGAAGGCGTCGGCCAGACGCAGCGCTTCGGCGCGGTTGCCGCCGCCGCCGTCCTGGTGCGGGCAGATCACCTTGATCATCATCATCTCGCGGGCGAGATGCGGCCCTTCCTTGCCGAGATCGGCCACCCGGTGCACCGGCACCAGCCGGTCGAGCTGGGCCTTGATCTGCTCGATAACCATTTCGGTGCCGGAGGTCACGATGTTGATGCGGCTGCGCTGGCCGCCATCCTCGACCGCGGCCACGGTCAGGCTGTCGATGTTATAGCCGCGGCCGGAGAACAGCCCGACCACCCGGGCGAGGATGCCGGGCTCGTTATCCACCAGCACGGCGATGGTGGCCGTTCGGTAGGAATTGATCGCGGGCTCGGGCATGGCGGTCTCGATTCTGCGGCGGGGAATGGCGGGCGGAGCGGCCGGGTGGTACGGGCTAGTGTTCCGACTCCGACGGATAGTGCCGTCGGGCCGGACCACTAGCCCCTTGATTTGGTGTTCCGATTCACGCGACGGGGCGGATGCATCTGTCGCGACCGGAACACTAGACGAGCACCGTCCCCTCGTCGGTCACGCCGGCCACGCCGCCGGCATGCTCGCTGCCCAGGATCATTTCGTTATGCGCGGCGCCGGAGGGGATCATCGGGTAGCAGTTTTCCTTCGGGTCCACCGCGATGTCGGCGATCACCGCGCGGTCGCAGGCGAGCATGTCGTGGATCACGCCGTCCAGCTCGTTCACCGTCTTCGCCCGCAGGCCGACGGCATGGAAACTGTCGGCCAGCTTGACGAAATCCGGCAGGGCCGCCGAGTAGCTTTCCGAATACCGGCCGCCATGCAGCAGTTCCTGCCACTGCCGCACCATGCCCATATATTCGTTGTTGAGGATGAACACCTTCACCGGCAGGCGGTACTGCGCCAGCGTGCCCATTTCCTGGATGTTCATCAGGATGCTGGCCTCGCCGGCGATGTCGATGACCAGCGCGCCCGGATGGGCGATCTGCACGCCCATGGCGGCCGGCAGGCCATAGCCCATGGTGCCCAGCCCGCCGCTGGTCATCCAGCGGTTCGGCTGCTCGAACTTGAAATACTGGGCGGCCCACATCTGGTGCTGGCCGACCTCGGTGGTGATGAACACGTCCTGCTTCAGCGCCCGGGTGATCTCATACAGGCGCTGGACGGCATATTGCGGCTTGATGACCGATCCGGGCGCGCGCGGCTGGGTGAAGCGCAGGCAGTCGATGCCGCGCCATGCCTCGATCTGCCGCCACCAGGCGGCGATCGCCGGGCGGTCGACCGGCGTGGGGTCGGCCTCCCACGCCGCCAGCAGCGCGGCCAGCGCGCGGCCGGCATCGGCCACGATCGGCAGCTCCACCGGCACGTTCTTGTTGATGCTGGACGGGTCGATGTCGATGTGGATTTTCCGGCTGCCCTGGCTGAAGGCGTTCAGCCTGCCGGTGACCCGGTCGTCGAACCGCGCGCCGATATTCAGCAGCACGTCGCAGCCATGCATGGCGAGGTTTGCCTCGTAGGTGCCATGCATGCCCAGCATGCCGAGGAATTGCGGATCGCTGGCCGGGAAGGCGCCCAGGCCCATCAGCGTGTTGGTGCAGGGAAAGCCGGTGGCGCGCACGAAGCGCACCAGCGCCGCGCCGGCGGCCGGCCCGGCATTGATCACGCCGCCGCCGGTATAGATCATCGGCCGCCGGGCCGATTTCAGCATCGCCACCGCGCGGGCGATCAGCGCGGCATCGGGCTCGGTCTGCGGGCGGTAGGAGCGGTGCGGGGTTTCCGCCGGCGGGGTGTAGGGCGCGCGGCCGATCAGGATGTCCTTCGGCAGGTCGATCACCACCGGGCCGGGCCGGCCGCTGCGCGCCACGTAGAACGCCTCATGCACCACGCGGGCCAGGTCGCCGGGGCGCTTGACCAGGTAGTTGTGCTTGGTGGCCGGCCGGGTGATGCCGGTGGTGTCGGCTTCCTGGAAGGCGTCGTTACCGATCAGGTGGGTCGGCACCTGGCCGGTGAGGCACACGATGGGAATGCTGTCCATCAGCGCGTCGGTCAGGCCGGTCACCGCATTGGTGGCGCCCGGACCGCTGGTGACCAGCACCACGCCGACGCGGCCGGTGCTGCGGGCATAGCCTTCGGCGGCATGCACCGCGGCCTGTTCGTGCCGCACCAGGATGTGGCGGATGGCGTTCTGGTTGAACAGCGCGTCGTAGATCGGCAATACCGCCCCGCCCGGGTAGCCGAAGATGACATCGACCCCCTGGTCCTTCAGAGCGCGCAGGAGGATTTCCGCACCGGCGGCGGTGGGGGCTTCGGAGCTTGTGTGTGCTGCGTCGGTCATGGCCCGGCACGCATAATCCGCCTGGTCCGGCGCGTCAACCCGGCTGGCGAATAAACGAAATAATCTGCTGCATTTCTCTTTCCGAAAATTGCGCCAGACCCGCAATCCGCGCATGGATCACCTGCGTGCGCGCCGGTTCCACGAGATTCTGGTGACGGAACCAGGTGGCCTGCCGCTTGGTGTACTGCCCCGTCGCCAACACCGCCCGGCGTTCCGCCTCGGCCAGCGATATCTCGCCGCGCAGATGCGCCGCCAGTTCCGGCACGCCATGCGCCCGCATCGCCGGCAGCGCCGGATCGAGGCCAAGCGCGAGCAAGGCGCGCACCTCCGCCAGCGCGCCCTGGTCCAGCATCGAGGCGAAGCGCCCGGCGATGGCGGCGCGCAGCGCCTCGCGCGGCGGGTCGAGCCGCAGCACGGCGAAGCGGAACGGTGCCGGGGCGGCCGGCCCGGCCTGCCAGGCGGCCAGGCCGCGGCCGGTGGCGCGCCACACCTCCCAGGCGCGGGCCAGGCGCTGGCTGTCGGAAGGGCGCAGCCGGGCGGCGGTGGCCGGATCCTCCGCCGCGAGCGCCGCGTGCAGCCCGGACGGTCCCAGCTCGGCCAAAGTCCGGCGGGCCTCGGCGCGGACGGACACCGGCACGTCGGGAAGGGCGGCGATGCCATGCACCAGCGCGGCGAGATACAGACCGGTGCCGCCGCACAGGATGGGCAGCCTGCCGGCGGCCCGCGCCGCCGCGATGGCCTCCAGCGCCGCGCCGCGCCACCAGGCGGCGTGCCCGGACAGGGCGGCCGGGCGCACGCCATACAGAAGATGCGGCACGCGCGCCTCCTCCTGCGGGGTCGGGCGCGCGGTGATCACGCGCAGCTCGCGGTAACATTGCATGGCGTCGGCGTTGATCACCGTGCCGTCGAGCCGCCCGGCCAGTCCCAGTGCCAGCGCCGACTTGCCGCTGCAGGTCGGTCCGGCGACGATCAGCACGAAGGGATGATCATCCACGGCTTGCGGCCCGGCGCGCCGGCCAGCATACCGGCCCTGTCATGCCCGCAAATTCCTGAGCGCCGTCCGTTGAGCCATATCCTCACCCTCGCCGTCGACCGGGCGTCGAGCAGCCTTACCGAGGCCACCATCGCGCGGGTGCGCGACGCCATCCAGGGCCGCTCGCCGGTGCCGCTCTCGCCCGGCGAGGCGGTGGATATCCCCTGCGCCGGGCCGCCCGACATGGACGCGGTGGCGGCGGCGCTGGACGGCGCCCCGGTGGACGCGATCGCCACCCGCGCGCGCGGCCGGCGGAAGGGGCTTCTGGTGGCCGATATGGACAGTACCATCGTCACCACCGAGACGCTGGACGAAATCGCCGCGTTTGCCGGCCTCAAGGACCGCATCGCCGCCATCACCAGGCGGGCGATGAATGGCGAACTCGATTTCGCCGCCGCCCTGCGCGAGCGGGTCGGCATGCTCAAGGGCCTGTCGGTGGAGGTGCTGGAGCAGACCTGGCAGGCGACCGTGCTGATGCCCGGCGCGCGCGAACTGGTGGCCACCATGCGGGCCCACAACGCCACCACCGCCCTGGTGTCCGGCGGATTTTCGTTCTTCACCAGCCGGGTGGCGGAGACGGTGGGCTTTCACCTGCACCGGTCCAATGTGCTGCTGGATGACGGGCGGGCGCTGACCGGCGAGGTGGCCGAGCCGATCCTGGACAAGGATGCCAAGCTGTCGACGTTGCGCGACCTGGCGGCGGCGCGCGGGCTGAAGATGGCGGCCACGCTGGCGGTCGGCGATGGCGCCAACGACCTGCCGATGATTCTGGAAGCGGGGCTGGGCGTGGCGTTCCGCGCCAAGCCCGTGGTGGCAGCCAGGGCGCGGGCGCGACTCGAGCACGCCACGCTACGCGCGCTGCTGTTCGCGCAGGGCTATCGTTGCGGGGACATTGTCGGGGGCCTGAGTGCCAATCCGCGCTGATGGTGACCGCCTTCGCACCGACCCCGCCTTCAGGCCGGCGCCGCATCGGCAATGACAAAGCCGGCACTGGTGGTGCCGTTCCATTCCTCGGCACGCAAATGGCCGGCCAGGTGCAGCGGCATGCCGTCGCGGCGCAGCAGGGCGTCGGCCAGCACCCCTTCGCGGTCGCGGAACATCAGCACCTTCAGCCGGGATCCGCCTTCCTCGCCCTGCACGAAGGCACGGATGCTGGCGCCCTCGCGGCCCACCCGGTCGGCCCGCACCACCCGCACCCGCGGCAGAATAAGCACCGGTTCCTCGTTGCCGTTGCCAAACGGCGCCAGCCGGCCCAGTTGCCGGGCCAGGTCGGTGGTGCAGCCCGGCACGGCCACCGTTCCTTCCACCGCCAGGTCGGCGGCCGAGGGCAGGCCGGCCGCCGCGGCCAGCCGCTGATCGAGGAAACCGCCAAACGCCGCCAGCCCGGATTCGGCCAGCGAGAACCCGGCCGCCATGGCGTGCCCGCCCCCCGTCAACAACATGCCGGACTGCCGCGCGGCGATCACCGCGGCGCCCAGATCGAGCCCGGCCACCGACCGGCCGCTGCCTCTGGCGATGCCGTCGGCCAGCGCGGCGACGCAGGCCGGGCGGTTGAACCGCTCCTTGATGCGGCCGGCAACGATGCCGACCACCCCCGGATGCCACTGCGCCCCGGCCACCAGCAGGGCGGCGCGGCCGGCGGCGATCTGCGCCTCGGCCGCCTGCATGGCCGAGTCCAGCATCGATGCCTCGACCACCTGGCGCTGCCGGTTCACCGCATCCAGCGTGGCGGCCAGGCCGCGCGCCTCCACCGGATCGTCGCACAGCAACAGTCGCAGGCCGAGATCGGCCTCGCCGATGCGCCCGCCGGCATTGATCCGCGGGCCGAGCGCATAGCCGAGCGTGGTGGCGGTCGGGCGGTCGCGCACCAGCGCCACTTCCAGCAAGGCGGCGAGGCCCGGCCGTTCGCGCCGCGCCATCACCCGCAGCCCTTGTGCCACGAAAGCCCGGTTCAGTCCGGTCAGCGGCATGATGTCGCAGACGGTGGCCAGCGCCACGAGGTCGAGCAGGCCGAGCAGGTCGGGTTCGCGCGTGCCGGCGAAAAATCCACGGCGGCGCAGGTCGCGCACCGTGGCGACGGCGGTGAGGAACGCGATGCCGGCGGCGCACAGCATGCCGAGGCCGGAGCCGCAATCCAGCCGGTTCGGGTTGACGGTGGCCAGCACGTCGGGCGCCGGGCCTTCCGCCTTGTGATGGTCCAGCACCACCACGTCGGCGCGGCCGTGCAGGCAGGCCAGCACGTCGCCGGCCGCCATGCCGCAATCGACGCAAACCAGCAGCGTGGCGCCCTGCCCCGCCAGGTCCCGCAGCACCGGCACGTTGGGGCCGTAGCCCTCGGTCATCCGGTCCGGTACGTGCGGGATGACGGTGCAGCCCAGGCTGCGCAGGAAGCCGGTGATCAGCGCGCCGCTGCAGGCGCCGTCCACGTCGTAGTCGCCGAACACCGCCACCGTTTCGGCGCGTCGCACCGCGTCGGCAAGGCGGGCGGCGGCGCGGTCCATATCGCGCAGCACGCAGGGGTCGGGCAGCAGGGCGCGCAATGTGGGGTCGAGAAAACCGGCGGCCGCCTCCAGCCCCACTCCGCGCGCCGCCAGCAGGCGCCCGACGATTTCGGGCACGCCCAGGCGCTGGGCGATGCCCAACCCAACGCGATCCTCCCCCTGCCGCCAGATCCAGCGCCGGTTGGTGAGGCTGCGGGCGACGCCAAGCACCGGCGGCGCCAGCCCGTCCTTAACGAACAAAAGTTGTTGCTTCTTTTTTCAAAAAGAAGCCTTTCTGTTCTTTTTTGAAAAAAAGAACCAAAAAACTTTTATTCGTTTGGCGTCCCGCAGATCCCTGGTCAATGCCGGGCACCAGGATTGATGGTGTAGTTGTGGTGCGCCTCGATATAGCGGACGGTGCCGGACTTGCTGCGCATCACCACCGAATGGGTAATCGCGCCGTGGCCCAGGCGATGCACGCCGCGCAGCATCGGGCCGCTGGTGACGCCGGTCGCGGCGAACATCACGTCGCCCTTGGCCAGTTCCAGGATGTCGAACTTGCGGTGCGGGTCGGCGATGCCCATGACGCGCGCCCGGGCGATCTGCTCCTCGTTCTCGAAGATCAGCCGGCCCTGCATCTGCCCACCGACGCAGCGCAGCGCGGCCGCCGCCAGCACGCCTTCCGGGGCCCCGCCGATGCCGAAGAAGATGTCCACGCCGCTGTCGGGCTGGGTGGTTGCCATCACACCGGCCACGTCGCCGTCGCTGATCAGCATGATGCGCGCGCCCATGGCGCGGATGCGGGCGATCTTGTCGGCATGGCGGTCGCGGTCCAGCAGGCAGGCCACCAGGTCGCTCACCTCGCAATCCTTGGCGCGCGCCAGGTTGCGCAGGTTTTCCTCGACCGGGGCGTCGAGATCCACCACTCCTTGCGGCAGGCCGCCGCCCACCGCGATCTTGTCCATGTAGATGTCGGGCGCGTGCAGGAAGTTGCCGCGCTCGGCCATGGCGATCACCGCCAGGGCGTTCGGGCCGCCCTTGGCGCACAGATTGGTGCCCTCCAGAGGGTCCACCGCGATGTCCATCGCCGGGCCGCCGCGGCCGACCTTCTCGCCGATATACAGCATGGGCGCCTCGTCCATTTCGCCCTCGCCGATCACCACCGTGCCATCGATCGCGATCGCGTCGAAGGCGCGGCGCATGGCCGCCACGGCCGCGCCGTCGGCCTCGTTCTTGTTGCCCAGGCCCATCCAGCGGCTGGCGGCCAGGGCGGCGGCTTCGGTGACGCGCACCAGTTCCAGCGCCAGGTTGCGGCCGCTGACCAGTTCACGGACAACGTTTTCCTGTATCGACATGACGTGTCTCTCCCTAGGTTTTGTTCAGCCCGGTTCGATCCGGATGATTGCGGGGTCTTCAAGCACGGCGTCCAGCGCGGCGATACGGGCCAGGGCCGCACGCATCGCCGCCTCGGTCGTCTCGTGCGTCACCAGCACCACCGGCACCGCCTCGCCGGGGCTGCGGCCGCGTTGCAGCAGGCTTTCCAGCGATATGCCCTGGTCGCGCAGCACGGCGGTCACGTCGGCGATCACGCCGGGCCGGTCCACCACCATCAGCCGCAGATAGGTGGCGCCGACATGCGCTTCCATCGGCACCGAAGGGGCGTCGCTGAGCGCGCCTGAAGCGGCGCCCCAGACCGGCGTGGAGCGGCCGCGGGCGATGTCGATCAGGTCGGCCACCACCGCCGAGGCGGTCGGCCCGGCGCCGGCGCCGCGGCCGACCAGCATGACGCGGCCGACGAAATCACCCTCGGCCACCACGGCGTTGAACACCCCGTCCACCTGGGCGATCGGGGCGGCCTGCGGCACCATGCAGGGATGCACCCGCGCCTCGATGCCCGCCTCGGTGCGGCGGGCCAGGCCGAGCAGCTTGATACGGTAGCCAAGCTCGGCGGCGAAGGCGATGTCGAGGGCGGAGACACGGCGGATGCCCTCGACATACACGGCGTCGAACGCCACCGGCCGGCCGAAGGCCAGCGCCGCCAGAATGGCAAGCTTGTGGGCGGCGTCGATGCCGTCGATATCGAAGGCCGGGTCGGCCTCCGCATAGCCGAGCTTCTGCGCCTCGGCCAGCACGTCGGCGAACTCCCGGCCGCGTTCGCGCATGACGGTAAGGATGTAATTGCAGGTGCCGTTCAGGATGCCGGCGACGCGGGTGATGCGATTGCCGGCGAGGCCCTCGCGCAGCGCCTTGATGACCGGGATGCCGCCGGCCACCGCCGCCTCGAAAGCCAGCGGCACGCCGGCCCGCTCGGCGGCAGCGGCCAGCGCCGCGCCATGCACCGCCAGCAGCGCCTTGTTGGCGGTGACCACCGGCTTGCCGGCGGCCAGCGCCGCCTCCACCAGGGCGCGGCCCGGGCCTTCCGAGCCGCCGATTACCTCCACCACCACGTCCACCGCGGCGTCGGTGACCAGCGCCACCGGGTCGTCGTACCAGCGCAGGCCGGTGAGCGGCACGCCACGGTCGCGCCCGCGGTCGCGGGCGGAAACCGCGGTGACGGCGACCGGCCGGCCGGCGCGGGCGGTGACCACATCGGCATTGTCGCGCAACAGCCGCAGCACCCCGGCGCCGACCGTGCCCAGGCCGGCCACCCCGACCGACAGCGGGCGGGTCACTTGTAGCCGCCGAGCGCCGGTTCCGGAGCTTCCCCCCAGGGACCATTGGTATCGGATTGCAGGAAGCCGCGGATGCTGCGCAGCGCCTGGCGCAGCCGGTGGGTGTTCTCCACCAGGGCGATGCGCACATGGCCGTCGCCATGCTCGCCGAAGCCGATGCCCGGCGCCACCGCCACCTTCGCGCGCGCCAGCAGCAGCTTGCTGAACTCGACACTGCCCATCGGCGCGTAACGCTCGGGAATCGGCGCCCAGGCGAACATCGAGCCGTCCGGGCAGGGCACGTCCCAGCCGGCGGCGTGCAGGCCGCGGATCAGCACATCGCGGCGCTCGCGGTACAGCTCGCGCATTTCCTGCACGCAGTCCTGCGGCCCGCTGAGCGCCGCCACGGCGGCAACCTGGATGGGCGTGAAGGCGCCGTAGTCCAGATAGGACTTCATCCGCGTCAGCGCGTTGATGAGCTTCGGGTTGCCGGCCGCGAAGCCCATCCGCCAGCCGGGCATGGAATAGGTTTTCGACAGGCTGGTGAATTCCACCGCGATGTCCTTGGCCCCCGCCACCTGCAGCAGGGATGGCGGCACGTTGTCGCCAAAATAGATCTCGGCATAGGCGAGGTCGGACATGATCCAGATTTCGTGCTCGCGGCAGAACGCCACGACCTCGCGGTAGAAGTCGAGATCGGCCAGGTAGGCGGTCGGGTTCGAGGGGAAATTGACGATCAGCGCGGTCGGCTTCGGCACCGAGTGCCGCACCGCCCGGTCGAGCGCCCGCAGCATTTCCTCATCGGGGCTGGCCGGGATGCTGCGCACCGCGGCACCGGCGATGATGAAGCCGAACTGGTGGATCGGATAGGACGGGTTGGGCACCAGGATGGTGTCGCCTGGGCTGGTGATGGCGGCGGCCAGGTTGGCCAGCCCTTCCTTCGAGCCGAGCGTCGCCACCACTTCGGTTTCGGGGTCGAGATCGACATCGAAGCGGCGGCGGTAGTAGCCAGCCAGCGCCCGGCGCAGACCAGGGATGCCCTTGCTGACCGAGTAGCGATGGGTGCGCGGGTCCTGCACGGCCTCGACCAGCTTGGCGACGATGTGCGGCGGGGTCGGGCTGTCCGGGTTGCCCATGCCGAGGTCGATGATGTCCTCGCCGGCGGCGCGCGCCGCCGCCTTGGCCTTGTTGACCTCGGCGAAGACATAAGGCGGCAGGCGGCGGATGCGGTGGAACTCGTCTTGCATGGCAGCGATCCGGACCCTCGGGGTTCTGGCGGCGTCGAGTGGGGCAATGCCCCTCCCGGGCGGGTCGGGGCAAGGACGAAATCAGTTGGTGGCGTGCGCGTCGCCGACCGGCCGGGCGACCGGCGCGGCGCCGGCGGTATCCACGATCCGCGCGACGCCGCCACGACCTTCGGCCTCGGCCCGGAGTTGCACCAGCGAAGCCGGCACACCGGAAGCCATCAGCACCGCGGCGATGGCCCGCGCCCGCGCCAGCGCCAGCGGCAGGGCGGCCGACTGGCCGGCCGGGTCGCCGCCGGAGGCATCGCCGTAGCCGATCGCTGCCAGCGGCGCTCCGTCGCGCCGCTGCACCAGGGCGCGCAGGGAGTCCTGAGTTTCCGGTGGGATGTCGGCCGAACCGGGCAGGAACGGGACCGGCAGCGTGGTGGCGGTTTTGGCTCCCGCCGGCACCGGCGCCGGTGCCGGCGGGGCAACCGGCGGCGGGGTCGGCACCGTGGCGGCCGGCACATCCACGCCCGGGATGCGAGGCGGCGGCGGGGGGGCAGCCGGCATCGTGACCGCGGTCGCGACGGTCACCGGGGCGGCATCGGTCGGAGCGGAGGCTGCCGGCGGGGGGGCCAGAGGGGCCGACTCGACCCGGTCGAGAGGCGCCGGACGCGGCGGCGGCGCCGGGCGGTCGGGGAAGGGTGGCTGCGGGCGGGGGGCGGCCGGCCGGGCGGTCGCCGCCAGCAGCGAGGCGCTGGGCGTGTCCGACGCCGCCGGCGGCGGCGCGCTGCGGGGCGCGGACCGGCCGGATGCCGGCGGCGCCTGATATTGCGCGGTGGCATACTGCGCGTTGGCCCGGTCGGCCACCAGTCCGCCGGCGATCCGCAGGCGGGTCGGGGCATCGGTGGGAACCGGGCGCGGCGGCACGCTGCCCAGGTCGGGATAGGGGGCATCGGCCTTCGGCGGCGGCGGCCGCTGCCCGGCGATCCGTCCGCCTTCCAGCGAGTGCCACCAATCGACCGGGGTTCCCGGGCCGGTCAGCGACGCGCAGCCCGCCAGCAGCAGCGCAGCGGCCGGGCCGATCGTGCCCGCGGCGGCATGCAAGCCGTGCGACCACCGCACTTGAACGCCCCAGGGGCGCGCCCTAGAAAGTTCCTGCACACGTCCATCAGACATGAATTCGGATCGCTCCAGCCTGCCGCCTTCGCCGCGCAGCAGGTTTAGCGCGCAGCCGGACAGACGGAAAGGATACCTTCAATGACCGAGCCGACGAAGCCGGATGCCGGCGCACTCAAGCTGCCCGATCCCACCGAGATCGGGCGCTCGATGGCCGACATCGCCGAGCGCTCGCAGCGCATCGTCGGCGACTGGCTGATGCGGCAGGCGGAGGATGGCCCGCCGCGGCCGGACCCGCTGAATATCGGCGGCGCCTTCATGGAGATGACCGCGCGGCTGATGGCCAACCCGGCCAAGCTGGTGCATGCCCAGCTCGGTTTCTGGCAGGATTACATGTCGCTGTGGCAGAATGCCGCGCGGCGCATGATGGGTATCGAGAGCCAGCCGGTGATCGAGGGCGACCCCAAGGACCGCCGCTTCAGGGACGAAGCCTGGAAAGAAAACGAGATTTTCGACTTCATCCGGCAGTCCTACCTGCTGTCGGCGCGCTACGTGCAGGACGTGGTGACGCAGGCCGACGGGCTCGATCCGCATACCGCCCAGAAGGTCGATTTCTACTCGCGCCAGTTCGTGGATGCGATGAGCCCCAGCAACTTCCTGCTCACCAATCCGGAAGTGCTGCGCAAAACCGCGGAAACCGGCGGCGAGAACCTGCTGCGCGGTCTTAACAATCTGCTGGCGGATCTGGAGCGCGGCAAGGGCGAGCTGCGCATCAGGATGACCGACCTCGACGCCTTCCGGATCGGCGAGAATATCGCCGTGACGCCGGGTAAGGTGATCTACCAGAACGACCTCATGCAGCTGATCCAGTACACCCCGACCACCGAGCGGGTGCTGAAGCGGCCGCTGCTGATCATTCCGCCCTGGATCAACAAGTTCTACATCCTCGACCTGCGGCCGAAGAACAGTTTCGTGCGTTGGGCGGTCGCGCAGGGGCATACCGTGTTCATCATCTCCTGGGTGAACCCGGACGAGCGCCTCGCTGAAAAGGGTTTCGAGGACTACATGAAGGAGGGCGTGCTGGAGGCGCTGTCGGCGATCGACGCCGCCACCCGCGAATCGGCGGTGAACGCCATCGGCTATTGCCTGGGCGGCACGCTGCTGTCGGCCACGCTGGCCTGGATGGCGGTGCATGGCGACGACCGCATTCGCAGCGCCACCTTCTTCGTCACCTTGATGGATTTCCGCGAGTGCGGCGAGCTTGGCGTGTTCATCGACGAGGAACAGCTGAAGCTGCTTGAGGAGAAGATGAACAAGCGCGGCTATCTTGATGGCAGCGAGATGGCGACCACTTTCAACATGCTGCGTGCCAACGACCTGATCTGGTCGTTCGTGGTCAACAATTACCTGCTGGGCAACGATCCGTTTCCGTTCGACCTGCTGTACTGGAACAGCGATTCCACCCGCATGCCGGCACGGATGCACAGCTTCTACCTGCGCAACATGTACCAGGAGAACCGGCTGAAGGATCCCGGCGGCATCACGCTGGCCGGCACGCCGATCGACCTGGGCCAGGTGACGGTGCCGGCCTATTTCATCTCCACTCGCGAGGACCACATCGCGCCCTGGCGCAGCACCTATTACGGCACTCATCTGCTGCACGGCAGAAACCGCTTCATACTGGCCGCTTCCGGCCATATTGCCGGGGTGGTGAACCCGCCCGAAGGCGGCAAGTACAGCCACTGGACCAACGAGAACCTGCCCGACGAACCGGAGGACTGGTTCAAGGGGGCGACCGAAATCCCCGGATCGTGGTGGCCGGACTGGCAACGCTGGATCACGGCGCTGGACGGTCACGAAGTGAGGGCCCGCGAACCCGGCGACGGCAATCTGACGCCGATCGAAGACGCGCCGGGAAGCTATGTGAAGGTGCTGCTGGGGTAATGCCAACCCGCGCTGCGGGCGCAAGGCCACGGCACCGCCCCGAAGGAAATGGATCCAGGGGCTATGCCCCTGGTGGGTGCAGGGCGCAGCCCTGCCGGGGCTCGGCGCAGCGCCCCGACACGGGTCGGCATGACTGCGGCCCGGAATCAGCCGCTCAACATGTTCCGCGTCGCCGCCGGCAGCCGCACGACCAGCCCGTCCAGCGCCTCGGTGATGACGATCTGGCAGCCCAGCCGCGAGGTTTTCTCCAGCCCGAAGGCCAGATCGAGCATATCCTCCTCGTCTTCGGTCGGCCTTGCCAGCCGGCCGAACCAGGACGGCTCGACGATCACATGGCAGGTCGAGCAGGCCAGCGAGCCTTCGCAGGCGCCCTCGATGTCCACGCCGTGTTTGTGCGCAATTTCCAGCACGGACAGGCCGAGCGGCGCGTCCACTTCGCGGCGCGTGCCGTCGCGCTCGATGAAAGTCATCCTGGGCATGGAATGGTCAGACCTCGATCTTTGCGGGCGCCAGCTTCGCGTGCGCGCGGGCCAGCGCCTCGGCCGCGAAGTCGATGTCGGCCGGGGAGGTAAAGCGTCCGATCCCGATCCGCAAGGTGCGGGCGGCGGCTTCGTCCGGGATCCCCAATGCGCGCAGCACATAGGACGGCTCGATGTCGGCCGACGCGCAGGCCGAGCCGGTGGACACGCACAGGTTGGGCAGCGCCGCCATCAGGTCAGCCGCCCGCCCTGCCGGGAAGGTCAGGTTCAGATTTCCCGGGATGCGCGCCGCCATGCTGCCGTTCAGCACGATGTCCGGCAGCGCCGCCTCCAGCCGGGTCAGGAACCGGTCGCGCAACGCCGCGAGGCGTGCCGCCTCCCCGGCCATTCCGGCCTGTGCCAGCCGGACGGCCTCACCCAGCCCCACGATGAGCGGCACCGGCAGCGTGCCAGGGCGCAGCCCGCGTTCCTGCCCGCCGCCGGAGAACAGCGGGGCCAGCCGCACCCGCGGCCGCCGCCGCCGCACATAAAGGGCGCCGATGCCCTTCGGAGCATAGATCTTGTGGCCACTGACCGACATCAGGTCGATGCCCAGGGCACCCACATCGAGCGGGATCTTGCCGGCCCCCTGCGCCGCGTCGGTATGGAACAATGCCCCCGCCCGCCGGGCCAGTGCGGCCAGCGCGGCTAGATTCTGCACCACCCCGATTTCGTTGTTCACCGCCATCACGCTGACCAGCAAAGTCGGCACCGCCAGCGCGCGGTCCAGAATCGCGGGGTCGAGCAGCCCATCCGCCTGCACCGGCAGCACCACCGGCTCGAACCCGTCGAGCCGCAGATCCGCCGCGGATTCCAGGACGCATTTGTGCTCGGTCGCCACCGTCACGATCCGGCGGCGCGGATCGCCGGCCAGAACTGCGTGGCGGGCGGCTCCCTTGATGGCGATGTTGTTGCTCTCGGTGGCGCCGGAAGTGAACACGAGCTCGCGCGGCTCCGCCCCGATCAGCACCGCCAGCTGCGCGCGCGCCTGCTCCACCGCCGCTTCGGCCTGCCGCCCCAGCGCGTGCTCAGCACTGTGTGGGTTGCCGAACTGTTCGGTGAACCAGGGCAGCATGGCTTCCATCACGCGGGGGTCGCACGGCGTGGTGGCCTGGTTGTCGAGATAGATGGGACGATCGGGATAGGAGGACATGGGCTCGATATAATGCCAATCGGTGAAAGTGCTGACCCGTCGCGCAGGGTTGGGGCGCTGCCCAAACCCCGCCAGGGGGCGTTGCCCCCTGGACCCAGGGGCTTGGCCCCTGGACCCCTTACTTAAGGGATGGGGTCACGGGGCCAGCTCTGCGTGCGTAGCCCGCCAGCAGGTTTTAGACGCCTCGCCAACAGGTTTTAGAAACCGCTAATTTCGCATTCCCCCTCACTTAAGCGGCCTTTCAGAGTTGTGCCGCCGAACGCTCGCCGAGGAGACGCTCAGCCGGCCGCGGCATAGGCCGTCGGCGCAAATGCCCGCGCATGCGCCCAGGCGCGCGACCGCACTTCAGCCGCCTCGGCCGATACCGCCTCCATCAGCAGATCGAAGGATTGCTGCCCGCGCACCAGCCCGGCCAGCACCTGACGCACCGGGTCGCCCCGCGTTGCGAGGCACCGCCGCAGCGCATGCATCACCACCGCGTCCACTCGCCCGTTGACCTCCAGCAGCGGCCATGCACCCTCCCGGCCGCCGAGGGCATTCAGCGCCACCTGAAGCCATCGCACCGCACTGGTCACGCCGCATTCGACCGCGCCGTCCAGCAGCACCCTCGCCAGCAGCGGATCGAATATCTCGATCAGGTCCAGCCCCGGTTCGGCGACAAATCGCGCCCACCAGATCGCCTGCGCCTCCTGCGCCGTCATCGCGGCCGCCGCCCCCTCATACCCGTAAGCCGCGGCAATCACCGGAGAGAGACCCCAGGCGCAAGCGGCGTCGTCGCCGGGGCCGCCGGCAAACGGCCCCTCCGCCGCCACCATTTCGTCGATCCGCGCCCGCAATCCCGTCATGCCGCAACCCCCCGTTCCGATAGCCCCACGACGATCAGCGAAATCCCCCAGGCGTGCCATCGCTGCACCGCCTTGTGGTCGGCGCCGAGCACCGTCCCCAGCTTCCGCCAGGAATACAAATGCCGGTCGGTCAGCGGATGGACCAGCGCCCGCGCGCCGACGATCCGCCGCAGCACATAGCGGTCCTGCGGGATCAGCGAGAGCCACCCCCAGGCATCGTCCATCCGGTCGATGCGGGCCGCCGGCGGCACCGCCGGCCGCGCCGGTCCCGACGCGGACGGCCATGCCTCGGCTTCGGCGGCCATCCGCAGGAATTCCCACGCCCCGCTGCTGCGCAGCCCGGTCGCGTATCCCGCCTGCGGCAACGCCAGCAGGGTCCGCCCGGCCTCCTCCAGCCGGACAATCACCCAGGCCGCATCCACCGGCGCCCCGGACGCCTGCTGCCGGCCGTGGCGCGCAGACAATCCGTCCGGCGGCGGAACCGGCCGACACCGCTCCATCAATAGCCGACCGCGACGAATGCGTGCCCGGCGGTCGCCGCCACCGCTGTCACCGCGGTGCTGATCGGGCCGGACACCCGATACGCCTGCCCGGGCAGCAACGGGATCGACGTGGCCGAACCGGCGACCGCAGAGGTGACGATATCGACATACAAATATTCGGTTGCGGTAGCCGGGTTGACGACGTCGACGACGTTGCTGATCGACCCGGCCGCGAACACCACCACGGCCACGCCGCCGGTGGCGATGCTGCTGACCAGCGGTCCGGACGGCGTGCTGGTTTCCGGCCGCGCCGCCACCCGCAGCTGCCCCAGCGCATCGACCGTGCCGGCCCCGATCGTGACCGGCAGCGGATTGGCCGGCGACACATCCTGACCGGCGCCGTTCTGCAACAGCACCGGCGGCGCGGTCGCGGTCAGACACGGGAAGCCCGGCCCCGCCAGGCAGCCGGCATGCGCGGCCGCCCCGCCGGAAAACGCCAGGAACAGGGAAAGGATTGTCCGCATTGCCGCCCCCGTTCCGCTTAGGGGATCGTGACGGCGGCGGCGGGCACCGCGGCGCCCGGGATGCCCAGCACGACCTTGGTGGCCGCGCCGACGAAGGCGCCGATCGTCAGCGCCAGCGTTTTGAACTGCGCCACCGTCAGGCTGACGATGAAGGCGCCCCCCGGCGGCACGGCGCTCAGCGTCGGCCAGACGATCGACGCGGAGCCGTCCAGGAACGCGCCGGTCAGCAGCAGCGAGGTCACCTCGTTGTTGAGATGGTCTGCGGTGGCCGGGTCGCAGGCGAACGTGACGGAGGTCAGGCCGAGGCTCGGGCTGGTGATGGTCAGCCCGGCGGCAATGGCCCCCGCGGCCTGCTGCGCGGGGGTCAGGGCGGCGAGAGGCGGCGGCGCAAACGCCGGCGGCACGCCACCGCAGGTCCAGCCGAGCTGCACCGTCGCATCGCAGGCGATCCAGGCAAGCGGGGCCGCCACCGGGAACTCCGCCGCGGCGATCTCCGCCACGACGCCGTTGAGGATCAACGCATACGGCATGCTCAATACTCCACCAGGACCAGACCGCCCGCGCCCGCGCCGCCGGCGCCGGAGAGGCAGCCACCGCCGCCGCCGCCGCCATACCCGGTGGCGGCGATGGGCGACAGCGACGTGCCGGTGACCCCGCGGCCGTTGCCGGGACCGCCCCCGTCGCCGCCGCGGCCGGCCGCCGTGATGCCGTCCGTGCCATACGAACCGCCGAAATTCAGGTCGCCGCCGACGCCGGCGCCGCCGGCACCGCCGGCCCCCGGATTGGCGGCCCCGCCGCCGCCGGCCCCACCGGTGGCCGAGAGATAGCTGCCGAACGAGGTCGTCCCGCCGGCGCCGCCATTGCCGGCGCTGCCGTTCGGCGTGCCGCCGGCGCCGATCGTCACCGCCACGGACGCGCCCGCCGACAATCCGGTGACCAGCTTGCGGGCCTGCCCCCCGGCGCCACCGCCGCCGCCGGGCCAGGTGCCGCCGGTGCCCCCCGCGCCGCCGCCGCCGATGACGAGCGCGCGAACGCGGCTTATCCCGAACGGCACCGTGAATGTCCCGGAAGCGGTGAACGCCACCCACTGCCCGGTGAAGCCCGTTGCCTGCACCGCCAGCCATTTCGACACGCCGTCGCCCAGCAGCGACAGCGGAAGGCCGACGGGCACGCTGAGCGTTCCCGCCGGCACCGCCGTGTCGGACCCGGCCGGCACCACCACCACCCAGTTTGGCGTGGTGTCGATCCGCACGAAAGTGAAGGCGAGGCTGTTGGCGGTGGCGACGGTGGCGACCGCGCCGTTGGCAGCCGCCACCGCCGGCAGCGTGATCGTCATGCCGCCGGCGGTCGCATCCACCGCCACCACCCCGGCATTGTCCGCGGTCAACGTCACCGCGCTGCCGGCCACGCTCTGCACCAGCGTCCGGACGTTGCCGCCGGTCAGCCGGCGCACGCCTTGCAGCACCTGCGCCTGCAATGCCGCGTTCGGCGCCAGCCCGCTGCCCTCGATGAGGGCCAGCAGCTCCTCCTGCTGGTTGGTCTCATAGGTGGCGTCGATCTGGGTGCCGTTCGGCACGGTCGGCGGGTTGACGTTCTGGAACACCCGGCGACTGCCGGGATTCAGGATTGCGGTGTAGTTGGCGGTCGTGCGGTCCATGGGGTCCTCAGCCGGCGTAGGAGAAAACGGGCAGCGTGTGCGCCGGCGCCTCGCCGGCGATGGCCGCCGCGACGATGCCGGCGGCCGGATCGGCGGCGCCGGAGACATCGCCGCACTGCGCCAGGCCGCATTCGGCGAGCAGCAGCAGATCGGCCGGCAGGGTCACCAGCCATTTGAATTGCTGCGGGTTCCAGACACCGCCGGTCAGGATGTCCTGGCAGATTTGCTGCCCGCACTGCGCCTGCCCGCACTGGGTTTGCCGGTATTCGGTGATCGTGACGGTCAGGCCGCTTTGCGCCGCCAGCGCGACATAATCGGCCGGGGCCATGTTGCCGCCGGCGGTCAGCCGCTGCCAGGTCAGCCGCGCCACATCCCCCACGCTCAGGTTCAGCGCGGCGGCGTCGCGGCCGTAGGGATCGGGGCCGAGCAGCCGCTGCCAGTCCGGCAGCAGGTTCACGCAGACGCGCGGGTCGGTCTCGGGCAACAGCGCTTCGGCGGCGGCCTCGATCAGCGCGCATTCGGCCGCCCAGGGCGTCAGGAAGCCGGCCCACACGCTGGCCGGGTCGGCGGGCAGCGCCCAGCCGGGCGGCGACAGCGTCAGCAGCCCGGCCAGCGCCTCGGCCTGCGACCGTGCCATCAGACGAAACTCAGCACGCCGGGGGCGCAGATGGTGCCCGGGGCGCATATCACGTCGGCTGCCGGCGCCGAGATGTCGAAACTGGCCTCGCCGCCGAGCGCCCCTTTGATGGCGCTGGCCATGTCGGCCACGTAGCAGGTGCCGCCGATGGCCGCCGCAGTGACCAGCCAGGACGCGAACCCGTTGGCCGCGGCGAGGCGGTTGGCGGCGGTGTCCGGCACCAGGTGGACGGTGCCGTTGACCGTCGCCACGGTCGCCGCGGCGGTGGTCACCTGCGCGGTCACCGGCCGCACGCCCTGCACATAGGCATCCACGGCCGCGATCTCGGCGCCGGTCAGCGCCGCCGGGCCGGCTCCGGCCACGAACAGCGCCACGCTGCCCAGGCCGTAATAGTTGGCGCACACCTGCACATACGCGACCGCGCCGGAAGCAGCCTCCGCCCATTGCGTGTAGTCGGCGACATTGCCGCCGCGGCCGCGCTGGCGGATGCGGGCGATCACCCGGGACCGCAATGCAGCATCGCTTTCGGCGGGGCCGCCGCCGGACAGGCCGGGCGACAGCACGGTGAGCGATTGCGGCAGCAGGCCGCCGATCGGCGACACCAGGGTCAGCACGGTGCCGGCGGCCAGGTTGCCCTGTGCCCCGGCGCCGACCGCGGCGATCGTAACACCGGCGGTGTCCCCCGCGACGGCGCCGGCGACGGTGACGAAGAAGGCGTTGCCGAACGGGTCGGTGGCGACCGTGCCGGCCGGGATCGCCGTGCCGTTGGCGCCGGCGGCCGAGGCCGGCCCGGAGGCGGCCTGCGCCGGAATGCGCGTCAGCCCCCAGATCGCGGCGTGCCGGTCCAGATTGTCCTGGCTGGTATCCACGAACAACTCGCCGGCGATGTAGCCCTGATATCCGTATAGGTCGAACGCCGACATCGCCACGATGCGGCAGTTGGCGCCGGCAACGGTATTGGCGGCGGCCGGGTTGAACCCGGTATAAAGGCCCGCATAGACCGCCGCCGCGCGGCTGGCGATAACGCCGGGCTGCGGGACCGGCCAGGGCATCTCAGACGGCCATGCGCAGGGGGACAGTGACCGCGGCCGGGCCGGCGGCGGCACGGATGCCGACGATGCCGGTGCCGATCCAGCGCACTGTCAGCTGGATCGTGGTGCCCAGCAGGGTCTGCACCTGCGCCAGCGCCTCGGCGCTGGAGGCCTCGATGCCCTGGCGCGTGCTTTCCAACTGCTTGGACCGCGCATACAGCCAGTTGCGGCTGCCGGTGCGGGCGCCGGCCGGGTCCAGCGCGTCGCCGCACCAGCCGCGCCGGATGCCCACCAGCGGCGCCGGCTGGCCCGGCTGCGGCGCGGCGACGGCGGCCGGTTCCGGCAGCACGTCGGTCGGGCGGGCGCGGGCGTCGCAGCCCAGCGCCATAAGCATGGCCGTGACCGGGGTGGTGTCCAGCGCGAAGTCGGCGCCGTTCCACACCAGGTCGCAGCCCTCCCGCGCCGGGTCCCATGCCAGCGCCACGTCCAGCACGCCGGCGGTCGCGCCGGCGGCGGCGTAGCGCGCCTCCGATTGCTGCGCCTGCGCGGTGGGCTGCACCGGCGGGCCGCCGGCATCGGTCAGTAGTGCGCCGTCCGCACCGCTCAGCACCGCGCCGTCCGCGCCGGTGAGCCAGGCCATGTTACGCCGTCCCCGCCGCTGCCGCGGTTGGCTGTGCCGCGGTCGCCTCCACCTGCGCCGCGGCCGCCTGCGCCGGGGCCAGCTGCCGGGTCAGTTCGAGCAGCAGCGGGTTGACCACCAGCCACGGCACCGGCGCGCGGGCGACCGCGTCGGCGAGGGCGGTCCATTGCGCGAGCGTCAGCGAGACGTTGAACAAGGGCATTTCCATGGGAGTCACCAGCAGGGGATGTGGCGAGTAGTGCCGTTGACGACGACAGGCAGCCAGAACGCCGGATT
>Ga0326727_10010725_pt1 | contig 21684 bp, 23 predicted proteins | sample MB2enrmetagenome_FD_207643 | JGI IMG/M metagenome (GOLD analysis project Ga0326727, IMG submission 207643) | Lab enriched peat soil microbial communities from McLean, Ithaca, NY, United States - MB29MY | ecosystem: Environmental > Terrestrial > Soil > Wetlands > Peat | place: USA: New York...
TCCGGATAAGCTTGTGGTCATAACCGATGGTGCCAAAGATATGAATCTTGTGGCATTCTGGCGCAACAACATCACCCTGGGATCCAACCGCATCGCGGGTCAGATTCCGGTAACTTGCGGTTTATCACCCCTTCCTGAATGGATACAGTCGGAGCAGTCCGTAGTCGTACATGGATACGGGGCTTTTGTTGTGAATAACATTCCGGAAACCGTCAGCTCTGACCTTTTGGGCCAAAACAAGGTTCTTCAGGTCTCGCTCATGGGCCCGGCATATCCGACCTGTCATGGCGCTGAGCGCTTCCAATGGAACCAATCAACGCATGCATGGTCTTCCATATGGGCACGATCAGATGTCTCATCGACAAGCATGATTCCGGTCAACAGCCAGTCGGGTAATATGGCCCTCATAAATGGTTATAATAATTCAACCGGCTGGGAAGTGCTCGGACTGGATTGGAATAATGGCACAACCGTCCATCAGACGATCTTCGGCAATAAGAACTTCGGAAACGGAGCATATGCAATTCTGGAATATTTGGAAAATGAAGATCTGATTTTCAATTCGATCGTGGGCCCAATTTGTATACATTATGACATACATCCAAGTTTGAAGATAGAAAATTCAGTAGATCCAAAAACTTATTTCAAAGTAGGAGATCTTCTAGATTACGACTATACTGTAACCAATACAGGGGATGTGGATATTGAAGGACCTATAACTGTTAAAGACAATTTGTTTGGATCAAAGCAAATCAGTTCAAATGGGCTTGCACCTGGTCAAAGTGTTACAGGAACAGCTAGCCATTTAGTAACACCGCCAGACATTTATGCTGGTTTTAAGTCCAATTCAGCGTATGTAACAGGTTCATTTGCTAACAAAGAAGTAACTTCAGACTCTGATACCGCAACATCTAGATTTTTTGGGCCTACCATGAATCTATATCCCGCTTAAAAGAATAATTAAGTCGGATTAAAAAAGATTGCAAAATATCTATATAATATATCTCTATCACAGAACTCTAAACTAGTTTAAAATAGAGATGCCATTATATAGATTATATTTTTTGAGAAAGTTTTTTGCAGCTCGTTTAATTAATTTGTTGAGCTGATCTTAAAACAAATTGGGCATTGTACCCAAAGTTCTGCAAATTCTTATTGGCTCTATTTCTGTTTCTTTTCCTTATCACAAAAATTTAGTTCTGTATCAACTAACTGGAATGAAATTACCATATTAGAAAGATATTTTCTGCAGCGATGTACCTAAGTTTTGCAAAATCTTTCTTCTCTGCTTTTTGCCACTAAAAAAATAGGACTTATCGTTTTGATGATATGGAAAAAAATAAGAAACAGAATATTTGTCCGTAAACTATTGACTTTGTCTTAATTTCAAAGAAGGGCAAAATGCTAATTACTGTTGAAAGCTAAAAAAGAAATAAGGCAATATGTATAACCTTATGAGATGCCATTATTGCCCTGAAAATTAAGTAACCAATCCATTTAAATTTTACATGGAAATTACATCTCACAATATGAGGTTAACAACAATAAAAAAAATATTTATATATTTTTGAGATGATCAACCCGATGCTTTGAAACCTCTTTCCCAATTGTTTAACTCATTCTGCCAACAGACTGCACAATTCCTGTTTTTCATTGGGAAGAAAAAGCTACAGAGTCAGTAAATTTTATAGAACTTTTGGTACACTACCCAAAATTTGTATTGCAAAACCAATTAATGTAATTAATGAAGCAGTATTTTGCAGTAACTTATTTGATTTCGATTGCTTTAATTAATTTAATTTATCATCAAATTCCGAAATATCACTTTTATTAGGAAGATTATTAATTGAAATTTCTATTTCATCCAAGAGTTCTAATATATAGTCATTTAAATCATTTAGTTTCTCAGCTTGGATGAAGTTCGATTTTTCGATAGAAAATGCATTTAGATGTTTTATTTCATTCAGTTTTTCCAATTCTTATTTTATAGCATCGAGATTTGAGATAACGTTATACGAGTTCAGTTCGGATTTGAAAATATCAAAGCTTATATAATTTAACTTAGCTTCATAATATTTTCTAAGTAATGTACCTACTTTTACGTTTTTACCAATGTCAAAAATTATCTAATTAGTTTAAGCATGTTAGAACTTCTCTTTTTTGTAACAACTGCTCTTGGTTTTATACTTTAGGAGTCCGTTTTGTTTTCCTAGTGCTACTCTCTTGATTATGAGTTTTAGAATTTTCGTAGGTTAATTGAGACCCTTTCTACCTAATTTTGGATACTAAAGTAAATTAGAAATAGATTGAAGACATTAAAATGGAGCGGAGAATGCGTTTCATGACGGGCTACCATACCAAGAAGGTAATATAATCTAAGGTGATGCAAGATGCAAAGTAATTATAATAGTCCGCCAGAATTAATCGTAGATCCTCCCTTAAATTTACTATTCAGGGGAGTGATTCGTTGATCGCTGGATACAACTCCGAGATGTCTAAAGAGGAAAAAATTTCTCAGCTTAAGATGCTGATCAACGATCCTGAATTGCAGTCTTTTATAGACGATTACACTGACCTGTTTTTACAATCAGAACGAGGAGAAACAATTTTAATAAACTTCTTTCTTAAAATGTTAAAAAGTACACAACTTTTACAGCGTGCAGAGCTTGTTGAATCTTTTACCGGGCTTGATGTAGATCAACATTGTGTAGGCGAAGATTGGGAATGGGAAGACATGACCCCGGCTGAAAGACGAATGTATCCAGAGAAAAAGAAAACTGTAATACAATCTCTTCAAGCTCAACTCCAACAAATGAATAATCGAATTGAAGATGCATCCATCCCCGTTCTGAAGGAAACCGTTTTGATTGCTGGAAATGAGACAGAAATACGAGCTCGACTTTTACGAAATCGCTTACCAGAAGTAGAATATCGGAACGGAATGAGATTCATGAATTCACAAGAAGTCCAAAAATTCTTACTTCAGGAAGTTCCCATAGAACATCGGACAAAACATTCCGCCGCTCGAAAGATCGCATATGATGTGATGAAAAAAGCTCATGAAATGTTTCCTGAAATATTGCAACTTCATAAAAATAAAAAGGGATTGAATGTAATTAAATTTTTCGAAAATCATAATTAGTCCCAATGTTACCATGTGGTAACACTAGCGTTACTGACAGTTACCAGTAGCTAACGCAAAAAACTGATCAAATTGAATGATATGTAAGAACAAATAAAAATGATTTCAAAATAAGGTTGAATCCTTCCAAAAAATGTTTTATAAACATTGAAATTATAGATATAATTTAACACAAATAGAGTGGAATTTAACACGATTTCATGTCTATAATCGGTAATTATTGCGTAATTAGATTCCGTTTCTTTGCGCTACCGTTACTAATTGGTAACGCTAGTTACATTAAAGCACAGTTAAAAATATTTTCACTTTCCTATGGATTCTAGGCTACATTTTGTGGTTCCGTTGCAAAAAATCTGGCTATTTGTACAAAATAAGTGAAAACCTTCACAACTAAGAAAGTTAATTATTCTCATCACCCAAAGAATTAGCACAGGAAGGTAACTACTATAACCTCAAAGTGAAAGAAGAAAATTTTTGCAACACAACCTAAAAGATTATTTTCAAGCCTCTATTTTTGATTCCCCCTTATAAATGGTTTATAAGCAAATCGATAAAAAGTTGGTTAATCAAAACCCTTTCAAAACCATTTATAATCTGATAGATCATGAAGATAAAGATTATAGTTGGAAGCATTGAAGCTTTTGCCACGTTAAATAACACAAGAACAGCCTCTTCTGTAGTTAATTCCTTGCCTTTTGATTCTGTTGCACACCGCTGGGGCGAGGAGATTTATTTTGAAGTACCTCTAGAGCTTGAACTTGAGAATGGAAAAGAAGTGCTTGAAATTGGAGAGATTGCCTACTGGCCGACGGGAAAAAGTATGTGCATCTTTTTTGGCCCTACTCCTTCAAGCAGAGGCAATGAGATCAGGGCATATAGCGCAGTGAGCGTATTTGGTGAGGTAACAGGAGATGCAGGGGTTTTTAGAGCCATGAAAGAAGGAGAACGAATCCGAGTTGAAGTTGCAGATTAATTATGCAAAGCAACGAAATAACATGATAGTTTCTATTACGATCCCCGTGTGTGCAGGTACTTTTTAGTTCGCTTATTTAACAATTTTAGCTGTTAGAATAAGCATTCTATCATTTAACGTTATTTTTTGTAACATGTTCAGAGAAACTTGTTTTTTACATGTAATCCACAGTTTTTAAAACAAAAGCTATGCATAAATGGGAAACATTGTACTTAGGGTTCTCTTGCGAAAATAATATTTCTACAGCTTGAGACTATAATTCTTACTTTGTGTAGGCAAGGTAGGGCAATCAATACGAAATCTAGAATCTATTTTGATTTCATCTCTTTTTAAATTTTCTGAAATTTCGATAAACCAACAATTGAAAAAACTAGAAACATTTATAATATGTAAGACAAGTGTAATCAACACGCAATACTTAAAAAAAGTCAGTGATTGCCAGAATCCCTATTGAGTTGTATGACAAATGTAATCAGCAATATGAGACCATGAATGACGCAATTAAATGCTGGCTTGAGATGTTATGTAATCAAAGTGAGGCAATTTGTAAGACAAATGTAATCAATATGAAATATAGAATTTATTTCGACTTTATTTCTTTTCAAATTTTCTGTAATTTTGATAAACCAACAAGTAAACAAACCAAAAACATTTATAATATGTAAGACAAGCGTAATCAACATGCTACAAGTGAAAAAGTCAGTAACTGCAAGAATTCCTATTGAGTTGTATGACAAATGTAATCAGCAATATGAGAACATGACTGATGCAATAATTGCTGGCTTAGAGATGTTATGTAATCAAAGTGAGTCAATTTGTAAGACAGATGTAATCAACATCAATAATTTAAATGCAGAGCTTGGAGAGAAAACAGCAAGAATACAAGATTTACATGATCGCAATGTAACTTTAGAAAAAGAACTTGAAAGGTTTAAAAACAAGGAAGCTGGAAATAAAGAAATATTACATTCTTACGAAGCTCGACTCGAAGAGAAAAACTTTAGAATTATAGATTTACAAGCTCATAATGATATACTTAAAAAAGAGCTCGAAACCTTACAGAATATGCACACCAATTATATGTTGCAAGTTCAAACAATAATTAATCAAAGGGTTATTGAAGCGCCTGGAACAAAAAAACCCTGGTGGCGATTTTGGTAATTCCAATTACAATTCTCCAGCCATAGATAACTTATTTAGAATTTCATTCCTAATTGCGCCGGTGTCCTTAACTATTATCTCAACATTCGCATTCATGTTCTTTGATACAACATTCGTTTTTCTGTATACTCTTCTGCCAAATTCTTCGGGGAATCTTCTTTCCAATATAAACATGCAAACTTGGCAATTTCCAGCTTCTGCAGCATTATTCAATCGCTCAAGAAGTTTCCTTGCCCCCTTCCGCATTGCATTTTTTTATATGCTGTGCAAACTGGTAATATTTCCCAGATGTTGAATTTTTTCCCCGCTGTAGCCATTGATTTAGTGTCTGGTATGTGATTCCTGCAGATTCAGCAGCGAGAGAATAAGTCAATCCAAGCGATACACCTTCACCGATTCTTTGTTGAATTTCAGGATTTAATTTACAAGGTCTAGCCATGTTAACACCGTTTTTTATTTAACGTAGTTAATATAAGTAAATCTTGTATTAAACGTTTCTTTAGTTCTTTTATGCACTAAGGCGGGGTTTAACCAATCAAATCTAAGCCATTGTAAGACAGTTAAAGACGTTTTCTAAGTAGGGCAATGTTTTACCAAACTCTCACTAAAAGTCTCACCTGTAGCCTGAGAATAAGTCATTTCAAATCCCCATGATATAAATCCAGTAGAACAGTAACCACCTTTAATATATTTTTCATATATTTTTATTACTTTAAAACAATATAAGTTAAGTATATTTATTTGGTAAAAATTTGATGAACCGTGGCGTATGATAAATATAAAGGAAAAGTAATCGATCGTGGGGTGATATGTGGCATTTTCAAGAGTGAATTAGGATATATCACCTTGGACGAATTATATGTCTGTTGTAGGGCCTGAAATTAAATCACTTATTAGCTGGTGTGGGAAGACTTACCCATACTATTTTAAAAGAGAAGGAAGAGAACAACACTGCTGAACTGATTCATGTAATTTAACATTATGGACTAATAAAATGTATAAATATGGGCGAATTCAATCGTCTAAACATCCCAGATGAAACTCATAGGATCAGCCGAATTATTATGAAAAGATATCTTGCAGATTTTTCTCCAACTTCATTACTCATTCTATCTCAAAAACTTCCCATATCACTGTAACTCTAGGACTTTTTCCACGTTCACGGATTGATGTTGTTATCATTCCCAAATCTACTAATTCTTTTAATGCCCTTGTGAAGGATCTTTTATTAACACCAAAAATATTGTTTGCTGTAGAACTGGAAATAACAAGATCTATTTTTGTTTGCTTTAAACCTTTGACATACCAGATATACAAAGCTAATTTAGCAACATTTACATTACCTTGAAGTAGCAAAGCTTTCTGAATCCAAGGAAGTGGAGTACTGGGTATAAAATGATGTTTGAGTTTTTTCTTAGTTAACATATTATCTACCCATAAAATATTAAATACTGAGATATCTAAAAATAATTAATAGGACGGAGTAGAATCTATGGCTATTTAAATAGTCACAGATTCCGATGTAAATAGTCATAAATTCCTATGTTGTGTTTATCAAACATCAGTTGTTATATTTCGGCGTTTATTTCTTCTACAATTCTGAGGATCTTATTCCAAGTTTCAACTCCCCTAGAGTCAGAGTATCTTTCAGGATATTTGATAACATCAGCTTCCGTTTTTATCCGATTTCCTACTCCTAGAATAATTTCAGAAGCTTCACTCATTAATTTTTGAGTTAATTTTATATTCTCTTCCGCCTTTTCTTCATCACACTCAATGAGTATAGCATCATGTACAGGAGCAAGAATCTTAATATTATGCTCCATTAAAAGAATACAAGCAACTCGAAGAATTTCTGCACCTGTAGCTTGTGACTGGAAATTGTTAATTGTTCTCATTTCTTTTTTATCGTGTCCAAAAACATATAATTGCCACCCAAAGCAAGTATCTATCCTTTTGAGCAGAAGTGCAGAATTTAGAACATGATCACACCAAGACCAGTAAGTTTTAAAGACTCTCCTATGATGCTGCAAGAGTTCTTTCGCATAAGAATTAGATTTCGCAATCCTTAATGCTAGACTCTCTTTTCCCATTCCATACTGAACACCGAGAACATATGCCTTATACAAATCTCTGACTGTTTTATGAGTAGCTTTTGTAGCATCTTGTGGAACTGCTCCAGCTTGTTTTGCGAAGGCAATATAGGGATCTCCAGACTCGTAGGCTGCTTTCATTTCAGAGTCGTTGGAATGTACTGCTGCAATAAAAAACTCCTGCTGTGAATAATCAACATAAGCTAGCACTTTTCCTTTCTCTGGTTTTATCAAGCTTCTCAACCATACTGCAGGACCAAAAATAAATTTAGACGTGCTAGGAGCATTTCTCCCCGTTTTTGTGGAGAATGGAGAAAGTAAGCAACGATTTCTACCATCAGACTCAACTGAAATTTCTGAAAGTCGGAGTTTACCCAAGATGTACCGAAGATCTCTCAAACCTTGAAGCCGTGGATATGAAACAACCATTTCCTTGAAAGTTTCATCGTTCAATTCAAGGTTACCTTTTTCTGTCCTTACCCAAGAAATATTATTATTGATTAAATATTGCTCAAATTTGTTTATCTTAAAAGTTGTTCCTTCATAAACGCCATAATCCTTATCTATTTCCTTAATAAGTATTTTTTGAATCTCAGGCCAATTTTCTTTGAAACTCGTTAAAGTCTCAATGTCAATGGGAATCCCATTATGCTCCATTAATGCTATGGCTTCCATGAATTTGCCGCGGAATAGTGCGGTGGGTAAATAAAAATCGTTTAATGATGCTATTTTTTTAAATAATTCTGCTGTTTCAAAAACATCAGATTCACAATATTTCATAATAAATTCTTTTTCATCTTCTGAATATGGAGCACCTTGTAATATTCTATCCCTTGCTTGCTCTTTTTCAGATTCCGCTATTGCATTAATGCCAAATATTTTGCATGCTCCAAGCAATCCCTTAGAAATCCCTGGTATCCCATTAGTCAGCCTTCTATATTCTGGATAAAGATCTACCACATTAGTAGGTAAAGGCTAATTTAATGCAAGATGGCAGCCCCATTCAGCAGAGCTGTAATAGGCGACAAAAAGATCTTTTTCTCCCGTGGAATATGGAGAATTTATTGAGAGTGGATCTTTACCTTCGAGCCAAATCCTGTTTGTCTCACCCGATATAATTTCATGAGAAACTAAACAGACTGGCGAAGGTCTTTCTCCAGGGTTAGCAATAAACTCAAAATCCATGACATAAATTCGATCAAAAAAATTGGTGAGCAATCAAAGCTCACCTCTCAATCTCTTTAGAACAGGATGGTCGTACGATTCAATTAAGTTGTTTTTAAATGCAACTTCCATCGCTTTTTCCATTGTTTTTGGCTCTTCCGGCCAAATAGGTTAAGGGAGCTTGCTTACTGCTTCAGTGATATCATAGCTACTCAATGCCTTGTTGGCCTGGATCTTTATCCATTTAGATTCAGCAATATCATACGCAATTCTTCTAGACCGATTGTACTCGTTATCCTTGCCATCCACATCAGGGAATGGGATATCTGACAAAAACAAAATCTGTCCGGTGAAGGTAATGCCGGTGTATATAGTCACAGGTTTTAGTTTCCCTGTTGCGATAACTTCTGGTACCAGTTCAGGGTGAATTAGACACTTTTCTTCCTCACCCTCTTTCAAATCCAGGAGATAAGTTTGGAATGTCCACTCCATCTCAGATCTGATTCGGAAAAAATCAAGGCCAGATCTAGGTTTTCTTACTGGAATTGTCGTCACCAGTTTCTTTGTAGTGATCCCCTGTTCAAATGTAGGAGGCAACTTCAATTTGTTGAAATCAAAGCCCACTTAGATACCCCTTCTTTCCGTTGTTCGCACTGCCATTTGTTTAGCTTGTGAAAGTCCTGAAAATGGGTAATTCCGGCTTTAGGGTACTCTAACGAAATATAGTCTCAAAAATTAAATGAAAGCATTTTCATGCCTCCATTTCTTGACAGCCTAAACTGGATATGAGCTCTTCATCTAACAAACTTTCATCGAAATCTAGCCCACTTTCATTGCAATGGAACGTACATTTCTCGTAGTCTAAAACACGTTTCAAACTTGCTATCAACAGTTTTAACTCTTTTTTTGACAGCAACTTCAGTGCTTTATGCCTTTCAGGCTCAATATGTGCTATCACAAAAGACAATTGCGCTTTTAGCATCTTCCATTGAGAAAAATGTGATTCTACGCTGCGCATTAAAAGAACATTGGATGTTTCAGTTATGTATATTTCTGGCTCAACATATCCTTCTTCATATAGTACATAATTTATAACATCATCTATGTGACTAATAATTTTATTTATGTGTCTTTCTGGCTGTACAACCATTTGTTTTATGATTTCGTTACTTAATCTCATTAAATTACCTCGTAATTATTAAGATGGAAATTAAGAGCCAATAACGCCAAAATCACCGATTTTAGATATAATTCCGCAAATAGTTAGTTCGATAAATTTATTATTCAGAAAGGACTATTAGATCTTGAAAGCTGATCGTCATTTCTGAATTAAATCGATGATTTTGACGCTTTGAAACTACTCCAATAGTTTTCAAGGCTCTCAATCTTCTTCTTTTATATTTGACTCTGGGCATCCCTCTGAGCAGGTGCTATTCTCAGACTATTGTCTTCGTTTGTTTCGATGCTCAGTACTGATCCTTTTCCCACACCCACACTGTTAATCCATGCTGGAGGAAGGGGGAGGATATAAGACGTTTTGCCTTTCTGCAACTTACACGATCTAAATTTTATGACGATTTTTTTCACCTCCATTTAACAAAATTTTGAATAATTTCAGTTCTTAGCTATGGGTTTATTATATAAATCAACCAAACTGTTGAATAGAATGATCCTTAAGATCTTTCTATAGATAGATATATAATAACCTATATATGTACTTTTGCTTTTTTTGATATCATGATTGTATACTATTGACATTGAATATGTTATTAAAGTATGTTTGTTGCATATATTTAAATACTTCTGGATTCTATGATAGCCTATGGCTGAGAAAAGACGTTACCACTTTAATATAGGTGAAGTAAAATCTGGAATCATTGAATTCATTCTGAGACATAAAGGACTGATCAAAGAACCTTTTATTCGAAGAAGTTTGCAGGAAAAATATGACAAAATTGATCAAGGGACCGTTAACAGGCATTTGCATGATTTATATAAACTGGGTTGCATTAATTTAATGCCACCCAGTAAAGAAACAACTCGATCAAACAGATGGAGTATATCAACACTTCAACAATTAGAGAATATTAGGAAGCATTTTCCAATTATGCAATTAAACAGGTATGAAAAATCTTTGGATATAATCAGCCGATACCATCTTTATTTCATAAATCCTGTTTGTAATATAATCTTCCGCGTACAGTTGTTACTATCTACATCATTTTTTGACTTATGCATAAAAAACGATGGTGAAAAACTTTATTCGAAAGCGTATGAAATTTACAGGTTCGGAAGGGGCTTTGAAGATAATGTGGTGATCCAAAACTACATCGATGATATTTATGCTGACTTGAGAAACAGAATTTTCAAAAATTCTAACTTTTTACTGTGTGCTTGGAACAAACAGCCGAATTCATTAAAAACCGGTGCTTATCCAGATCCATCAAAGTATATTTTGGATATTGAGATATCGGAAGAAACATTTAAGCACATGTTAGATATAAGAAATTTTTCACCTAAAAAAAGTCAAGGAGAAGTGCATGGCAGGAACCTTGTAGAAAAAATCTCTATCCAAATATCTGCAGAAATATTCCGAAATTCATTAAAAGAAATATTTGAAGATTCTCCGATAAATGCACGAAAACTATATTCGAATATAAGTAATGATATCTTTAATAAAATAGTAGAAGAAGATCCACAGAAATTATATCAAAAAATTGCGAAAATAAATGATTATCAACTAGAAATTCTTGATAAGACTCCATCTATTATTTTTGAACATTGCTTTGAAGCTGATATCTTAGATAACACTGTTTCTGACGAAGAAAAAGAATTTGTGAAAAGAAAAAAAAGTTCAGTGCAAAAAGATAGCTATGGCATCATGAGCTATGATGAATGGTATTTCAGATCAAAAATCGATGCTTCTGGTGATGGAGATACAATGAATGAACGTACAGCTTATGACGATTTATATGATGAATATTTAATAAAATATATGATTCCATGTATTGAAGCTTCCTGAGCTTTAGGAATTCTGTCTATTTTTCCTGAAGAATTATGCATAGATTTTGCTATAAAACCTATGCATAATATTTTAAGATGTGTTGTAAGAAAAATATTTATAAAGTAAGAAAACAATTACTGTTTTGTAGAACATATCTAAAAACCTCCTACAGTAAACCAGGTACTGTTGATGTGTGCATCGTCAACAGTATCTCCTCTCCAATTCATTATGAATTTTGATTTCCATAAAAGTTAATTTTGCAACGCTCAGACTCATATCCCAAGTTCCATCATATTGCGATTGAACATGGGTTGGATAACCTTTTTGCCGTGTTGTTTTTTAATCACCATTTTTTTAATAGATACAAAATAACCTTTATTCATATCCCTATGGAGCTTTCTTATCGCCTATATAAGATGGCATGGACCATTTCCAATCCCAATAACTAACATTATCATACTGAGTAGTGCTATGAGATTCTGAAGAAAATCCTGAAGAAGACCCCGAAGAAATATGAGCATCATAAACCGCAAATGATCCTGCTAAAAGGATTATTACCACCAAAACTCTCCCATTGATGTAGAAGTTTTCATACAAAACATATACATCTCATGGTTAAGGTAATTCAAACATTTGGACCAAAGCGATACAGCAGTTCAACCATTTTATCATGGATGCTCTAATCTATGTACCGCTTTCAATGCGGTTGCGTTGTTGTGGTTAAATTTTATTGCTTTATTGTAAGCAAAGATTGCTACCGCCTTATCGCCTTTAGCTTCGGCAATGATCCCCTTTGCACCCCAACCAACAGAATCGTTTGGATTAAGCACCAAGCCTTTATCTACATAACTTTCTGCGCCTGCATATTTACCTTGCATATACAACCCTAAGCCTTTCGAGATGTAGTAATTTGAATAATTCGGGTTTAATAAAAGTGCATGGTCAAATGCTGCGTCTGCTTCTTTTATTTTAAATTCTTGAGTTAAAGCCAGCCCTTTAAAATACCATGCTTCGGCATCTTGCGGATCTAAGCTAATTGCTCGATTAAAATTTGAGATAGCATCATCATATTGTGTGGAGTTAGCTAGACTAATTCCTTTTGTGACAAAAGCGTGGGATTCCGTTGATGCAGATACGATATCTACTAGTAGCAAAAGAGCTAGGGTAGTTATTCCATAAATTTTGAGCTTCCTATTTACCAAAAAACCACCAAATTTTATTTTTAAATATTACTCCCACCAGCAATGTCTATGCCATCTCCAGTGCATATGCCCGTTCCAATCATTCCAAATGTGACGCTTATGATGGCAAACATGGTCTCCATTCCAATGATGATGACGACTCCAATGACTATACAAATGATCTGCACTTACAGTCGACGCTAGTCCTGTTTCAAGTGATCGGAAACTATTCCAAAATGTATACGGGAATTGCTATCAATTCGCATTCTAGTAAAGTTACTCCATATACTTTATTATAGTTTTTATCTTTTGCAGTTTTTGTTTTCATTGAAATGCTATTACCATGTTACCATATGGCATATTTTCATATTCAGATATACGGGTAGCCGTATGTGGGACAAACTAATGCACCGTTCACATAATAGCATCCAGTTCCATAGCCCCAGCCGCCATAGCCACCATAGCCCCAGCCGCCATAGCCACCTCTACCACCATGACCACCATAATGTCCATGACCACCATGACCACCATGACCATGACCACGATGATCAGCACTAGCTGCAACAGCTGTCAACGATACTACAAACAGGACTACGAGCAAAATAGCCAGTCCCTTTTTCATACTAGATGATTGTTTCAACATTTATTTCACTCCGTTTATATTGTTTAAATTAATAAGAGAACTTCAATTAACATCTGATTTCAAAAAGTTGCTTATTGTGATATCCATGGTTGCATAAGCAAATATGCCTTGTAAGTCTTCTTGTGGATATCACCGAATACCACTAAAAACACTTTAGATACTTTTGATTAATTTTTTAATAGTTTTTGTGCTTCAGCTATCCATGATATATGTTGAATCTTTGCCTATTCAGCTATTCATAGGCGTATTGCTACCTTTAATAGGTATATTCTTTTCAGTTCCAGTTTTCATTGGTATATTCTTTTCAGTTCCAGTTTTCATTGGTATATTCTTTTCAGTTCCAGTTTTCATTGGTATATTCTTTTCAGCTCCAGTTTTCATTGGTATATTCTTTTCAATTCCAGTTTTCATTGGTATATTCTTTTCAGCTCCAGTTTTCATGGCCATTTTTTTACCTTTTCTGCCATTCATATTTGTGTGTTTGTGGTGGTGTTTGAAGAATTTAGTCTTCACATCTTTCATGATTATAATGGCTGTTTTCTTGTCTTTAACCACTACTGGTCCTGCGCTTACTGCTGCAGCTGTCACTGACATTAAAAAACAAACTGCTAGCAAAATACCGAGTGTCTTTTTCATTTGTTTTAACATCTTTTTATCTCCTTTTTTATCTACTTTTTTTATTTAATATCCGGGAGAAAATTATTTCCCGATCTACTCTTCGTTGGCAAATCAAATATATGAAGCATAGTTAGTATATATTTCAAACTGTTTTAATTATACTGATATTAGCCTACAAGTAGACATACACACAATATTATAATTAGTGTATAAGCTTACTTGCTGAAAGCTTTTGAATTAATAAAAATATTTTTTCGATAAAATAATCAATAATAAATCTTTAAATTCAAATTAAAGCTTCCTAATTTGTGATAATTCTTTTTAAAAGTAAAATAGAGTGAATATTTGCACAATACCAACATGGATAAAACCTAATTGAAGACTAAGACAGACATCTCGACAGATATCCCTTTTATAAGTAGCATGATCACCGTTATCATCACCGTTATCATCACCGTCGTGACCACTATTACAGTGATGTTTACTATCCGGACTATGGATTGGTATATAATCCTACTACTTTAATGTGGGACTGAAACTATGTATCCTTTGAAGAACAAAACATCATAGTACAACGTGTAGTGAACAAATATAATCCATTGTAACACAACCAATTATTAACAATACCCGCTGTATCAAACAGATCGCCTGAAGTATCTGATGAATTCTACCCTACTCATAGAGAAAAACTAACAATTTCAGCTTGGATGACTTCCCCCACGATAAATGGACAGCTTTGAGTAGAATTGCAGGATCAAATGACTCTGATTTAATTCTATCCCATCTCATGCATGCATAGATTTGGTATGAAAACTTCTACATCATCAAAACGATAAATCCTATTTTTTGTGGTGCACTAAGAAGGACATAGAATCAATGATTTTACAGAACTTTAAGCATAATGATGCAAAATATCTTTCAAATATGGTAATTTCATCCTTGTTAGTTGATACAGAACTAAATTTTCGTGATAAAGGAAATAGATTATGTCTATAATTAAAGAGTTGAGGCAACTTCATGAAAATAAAAAAGACATTTAAAGATTTTTAAGTTGATATGAATATTTACCTTTTAAAAGATGCGCATGCTCTTTACTAAGTGAATTGAGAAGCTCTGCATTTAATTTTGCATCATGAAGTGTTTTAACTTTAGAAAGTTGGTCAAATGTTAAGTAGTGAGCTTCTCTAAATTCAGCACCTTCAAGGTTCGCTCCTTCAAGATTAGCTCCTTTAAGATTAGCCCATCTAAAGTCAGCCCATCCAAGATTAACTTTCATAAGATCTGTCCATTCAAGGTTAGCTCCTGTCAAGTTAGTCCATACCAAGTAAGATTCCAAAAGATTTGCTCCTCTTAGCATAGCCCAATTAAGGTTCGCGCCTTCAAGGTTAGCTTCCCGAAAATTAGCTCCTTTAAAGTGGAATCCTTTTAGGTTAGCTTCTATAAATTCAGCCCCTATAAGATTAGGTCTCTTAAAGTTGCTCTCGTTAAGATTAATTCCTGTAAGGTTGGCTTTATTCATATTAATTTTTAGAATTTCCTGCATACCATAACTCCTTGCCTCTTCCACAAAATTTATGTTTTTTTTATTAACTAATAATTAAAATATAAATTGTGGGTAAGTATCTACATGTTAGCTCCTAATTATATATTTTTTGCACATATTCTATATTGTATAGTAAAAAAATATATTGTGAAAAAATATTTTATTACTACAAATGTTTCTTTATGATAAATTTTGAAAGCGAACAACAATTAAATATTAATTATTATATCACTATTCTTGGTGCCTTCAATTCATTCATCGTAAATAGAAAAATAGGGAAAAAAATAATTATATAGATCTGGCAGCGTACCAAAAGTTCTGTAAAGTGTAGTTAATTCTGAATCTTTTTCTTTTACTATAAAATTCTTTTAAAATGCTCAGATTATTTACAGTATGTCTTTTCTGATCTTTTTAATTATGTTAAAATTTATATATACTATTTGCTTAAAATAAGTTATTAGTATTAAATTATTGTTTTGCTTTAAAATATTTTATGGAAAAGTAAATTCTATTTAGAAACTAATTTTCATGAAATTAATTTAAAATAGCTGTGGTGACAAGAATAAATACCAAGTTACAACAAATTGATTATAAGGCTTTATATGCAATTTGTTAAGGCTTTATATGCAATTTGTTAAAACTGGCGATCAATAAATATTAAAATACTTGATCCGTTCTTGAAGTGTAAATTTAAAGAATATTATCGTTGAAAGGAGATTTTCAAGCATGCAAGAAGAAATGTGTGAAGAACATCCAATAATGCAGACTATAATGACTGAGATGTGGGAACTTCTGACTATAGAAGAGAGAAAGAAAGTTGCAGTAATGAGAATGGATATGATAATAAAATGGATGGAAGTAAAAATCCATGATATGGAAAAGATGATCGAGCTAAAAAAAGAAGCTATAGCTAATATGCAAAAAATTAAGGAAATGCTCAAATAATAAAAATAAGTTCAACCGAAGAACGACAATGGAATTACAAATTATCTGATATAGCGCGGTTTCATAACTATAGAAGTAGCCTTTCAAAGGCTAAAATTTTGATTTTTTTTGGGAAAATATTTCATATTAATTAAATCCAACTATTATAAGCTAAAGAATTATATGTACAATTTAAAATGCCAAATATCTATATTTCCCAACTTGATTAGTATACATTTAGGCAATCTTACTAAAGTTCTGTAAGATATTGTAGGTTCTTTATCTTTTGCTTTCATCAATTAAGTCATAAAGGAGTGAAATAAATGTTGAAAAAATCTTATAATGAAATGAAAAAGGTACTGGCTATTTTGCTGACAGTCCTTTTTGTATTATCAGTGACAGTGGCAGCAGTAAGCGCAGAACCTGTTATGGTTAAAGAGACGAAAATAGTGGCTATTGATAATGAAACTGGACAGGTAAAAGCTGCAGAAGGAATGGACATAGGTAATGCAAATGGAACAATAAAAGCTGTGGAAGGAGTAGCAGTAGATAATAAAACTGACGAAAACTAAGAATGACATGGTTATTAATAGCAAAATTGCTAAGTATATGTTTATAGCTCAGTGAAGGGAAAGCTGAAACACTGTTCCATATAATGTATGTAGTGAAGGCTCATAGCCAATATTATTATTTCCAAAGCTTCTGATTTTTAATTTTAGTTGATGCATAGTTTTTGTCGTAAAACCTATGAATTCCCTAAATTCCATCTAAATAAGAGTTGATTTACTAATAAAGTAAAACCCAGCTAAAAGTGACATTATTTATCCATTAATTTTAGCTAATCTATTTTGGGAATTCAACTTTTCTATCAGTAGCCATTAACGTTTCAGTTTCTTACATTTCCATTACCGTTTCCATTTCCTATGTTCCAGTTTCCATTACAGTTTCCGTTTCCTATGGTGTAAGCAGATGGTATCGCAACAAAGGTTGTGCCTAGCGGTACATCCCCTGTCAACGCACATACCGTTGAACCTGCTGGTCCTTGTGTCCTGTTGCACCCGTATCACCCTTAGGTCCCGCTGGTCCTTGTGATCCTGTAGCTCCCCGCGGTCCTGGTGGACAAATTATACACTTATCTATACACTTATCAGATGGCTCATCACCCGACTTATCAGTGTAGGTGTGAGCCCAGGAATGATCCCCACATCCATAACCACATTCATAGAATGGAAATGCGCCTGCGGTACTTACTAACATTAAAACAATAGCTGTTGCGACTAAAGCTATTTTATAAAATTTAGGTTTAATTACCATTTATTTACCCCCTTTTAGAGATGTTCTTCCGAAAATAAGACTAATATAATATTAAATAAAAAAATAAGATATATATTACCCAGAATTAATGATATTTATATATTAATTATTATATATGAGCATACTATTATACAGAATTTACCAGCTATTTTTCTATTTTGTGGGGCACAACCACTTTATAATGTAAAATTAGACGAAAAGTTATACTCATAATTAACAGAAAAGCATCCTGCTCTTTTTGAAAAACCTTAATAGATTCATTTTATGACCATACACTTGATCTAATTCTCAATAATGCATAGTTTTTGTGATATAATCTATGAATTTTCTAAATGCCATCAGTAACAAGAAAACATTACTGATCCATTACTCATGGAGCTTAGGGACTCATAGAGCATATGGAGCTCGTGGAACTTCTGGAACTAATTAAACAAAATAACAGTTGTAAATAGAAAAATAAGAAATAATAATTATGTAGTTAGTGGGATGATAAGTTTGGGTATACAACGCTAGACTAGTAGTTGTCATCGTCTAATTTCAATATCAATGACCACCTAATTCATGTTTATCTTATTCATTATCTTACTCATGTCAGTCTTACTCATTATTTTACTTATGTCTATCTTATTCATGCCCATTTTATTTGTATCCATCTTATTCATGTCCATTTTATTAATGTCCATTTCATTTATGTCCATCTTATTCATGTCCATCTTATTCATGTCCATTTTATTCATGTCCATCTTATTCATGTCCATCTTATTCATGTGCCTCTTATTCATATGCTTCTTATTCACGTGCTTCTTATTCATGTGCTTCTTATTCATATGCTTCTTATTCATGTGCTTCTTATTCATGTCCATCTTATTCATGTCCATCTTATTCATGTCCATCTTATTCATGTCCATCTTATTCATGTCCATCTTATTCATGTCCATCTTATTCATGTCCATGTTCTGCTCTTTAACCATAACAGGTTCTGAACTTACTGCTATAGCTGTTAGTGATACTACAAAAAGGATTACCAGCAAAATGGCCAGTACCTTTTTCATACTAGATGATTGTTTCAACATTTATTTCACTCCTTTAGTTTCGGTTAATTAGCTCCAGATGTTCCATAAGATTCTGCTCTATGAGTTCCATAAGCTCCATAAGTAATAGATCAACAATTTTCGTATTTAGACATACGGATAGCTGGGTGTTGGGAAGTGGGGTAAACCCATACACCGTTAAAAAATCCACATTTCGAATTATTGTCTATAAGTAGACACACATGCAATGTTTTAATTAACTTATAATCTTACTTGTTGAGAATTTTAGTATTGATGGAATAACTCTTCGATAACTACACTTTAATCAGTTTTTAAATTTGGAGAAACACTTTAAAACTTTTGATAATACTTTTTAGAAGCAAACTAAAGTAAATTTTTGCTTATGATTATTATAACTCCATCGTTCCATCTAATATAGGAATATGCCAACATTCACCGATTCCCCAAATAAATGCAAAAAAAATAGTAAGAAAACATAGCAAAATTTAGTTAGTTCCTTTGCGATCTATTTTAATCAAATCGTAGTGTACTGAAAGTTCTGTAATAATTACTATTCTCCATTCTTTCCTTTCATTACAAAACAAGATTGCTAGGTTTAGCTGATGCACAGTTTTTGTGATAAAATCTCTGAATTTTCTAGTTCCACACGAAATAAGAAAAGGCTACAGATCTATGACTTATGGAACTTATGGGACTTCTGGAACATCTGGAGCTCCTGGAATACGTGTAACTAAGTAGCCCAAACAACCAACGTAGATAGAAAAAAATCATTATTAATATTTTATTCTATTTTGATTGTGAAAATTTTTATGCGGAATTAATTTTCGTTTAAAAGCTATTTTTCGTATCATTAATTTAAAAAATAATGTATAACGTATTGTACCTTATGGGGACGAAACTTGAAAAAGCTAATCTTAAAGGAGCTAATCTCCAAGGGGCAAACCTTGAAGGAGCTAATCTTAAAGAAGCTAATCTCCAAGGAGCAAACCTTGAGGGGGCAAACCTTGAAGAAGCTATTTTTGAAGGAGTTAATCTTAAAGGGGCGCTCAATTTATCAATTGACCAGCTGTCTAAAGTAAGAACACTTTATAATGCAAAATTAGATAAAGAATTTCTCATCCAACTAAAAGAGGAGTTTTCGTTCCTTTTTAAATCATTAGAGCAGCAGTTCCTAGAATATCAGTACAACCTTTTAGGAGCTATCTCCAATAATCTATAGAGAAACTAGAACTATACAGGCTATCTATAAATTTTATAAAGAAGTATGGAACTAAAATGTTATTGGTATAATTCTATGTTAGTTTAATTTTCTGGAGTGCGATTCTATGGGTTATCTTATACTTGTCAGGCATGGAAAATCAGATTTAAAAAGTGATGATAGATTTGTTGGCTGGATGGATGTGCCGCTTAGCAGGAAAGGAATTGAAGAAGCTCTTGACTGCGCAATTAAACTTGAAGATATCGAAGTGAATCTTGCTTTTGTCTCAAACTTAATTCGAGCACAAGAAACTCTTTTCATCATATTGTCTGGGCAGAAAAAAACCGGAATTCTTGTCCATGAAAAGACAAATGATGACGGCAGAATAGGGAAAATTGAATGGTATTCTTGTCCCGAAAAACTCGATAAAAATCTTATCCCAGTATACGCTACAGCTACTTTAAACGAACGTTACTATGGAAAGCTCCAGGGCAAAAAAAAGCAGAAAATGGAAGAAAAATACGGAACAGAAAAACTTACTTCCTGGGATTTGGACTTTAAGCCAGGCCTACTTGAAGGGGAAAGTCTCAAAGTTGTCTATGAGCGTGCAGTGCCTTATTTCACGAAAGAAGTTCTGCCTGCAATTAAAAAAGGGAAAAATGTGATAGTCTGCGCTCATCAGAGCAGCCTGAGAGCTCTAGTCAAATATATAGAAAAGATTTCTGATAACAATATAAAAGACGTAAGGTTTTCCACAGGTGAGATCGTAAGATATCAGTTTTCAGAAGGCAGGCTGGTAAAGGAAAACGCCGAAATAGCCCTAAAACAAAAATAAACCTTTCCGAATTTATCGAAAAAATAGATCAATTTTTGGTAAACTGATTATTCATAAATGTCGGAACTTAAATAATTTTTCAGATGAGAACGCAATTACCCACTATTTTCTAAAAATTTCTGAATTTCTTTAGTTCCATCTGAAATAAGAAATCATCGTTGGTATATTCGTGGAGCTTGTGGGACGGATAGACAAACATAGCCGCTTCTAATACTGGTACTAAATTTGACTACAGGAAGTACCTAGCTAATAGTAAGGTTCTTATAAACTCACTCGTCGATGCGAATTCCCAACGCATAAGCTGTGATAGTGCTTGGATCTGGGTATATAACGTCTTTAGATGCAGCGCTGAAACTCTGAGTTTGTGAGGTAGAGGACTCTAATTTCCAAAGAAAATTCCCCCACTCATTCCAATGAACTTCAGCTCCACCACCCACTAAGGCAAAGCCGGGCTTCACTAAAGCAACAGCTTCTGGATGAGGTGCTTGGTTAGAATCGGCTTTGGTGATGGCTACCGTGACTGTGCCAACTGCAATATTTTTTTTAATACATATAGCAAATACCTGAAGATTGGAAGGGTCTGAGATACCGTGATCCTTAGAACAAGCCTTCCAAGAAAACTCTGTTATAGGGAAGGAAGCTGTTCCAAGGTTCCCAGCTCCATGCCAAGCTACCCTGAACCCCCCACCAACTAGTACAAAATTTTCAGATGGAACACCAGTTTCAGCTTCAGGATGTGACGCCACTCCACTAGCAGCCGTACTGACGTACATTGACTCTAGCAACTGCTGCCTACTCATTCCCTTAATCTTTATTCCGATTACATGGGTGATTAGCTC
>Ga0326727_10010726_pt1 | contig 21683 bp, 12 predicted proteins | sample MB2enrmetagenome_FD_207643 | JGI IMG/M metagenome (GOLD analysis project Ga0326727, IMG submission 207643) | Lab enriched peat soil microbial communities from McLean, Ithaca, NY, United States - MB29MY | ecosystem: Environmental > Terrestrial > Soil > Wetlands > Peat | place: USA: New York...
CTTCTGGAACTCCTCGGGGAACCTCATCGCGGGGAACACGTTCTACGACGAGGGAGCTTCCCTAGCGCTGTACGGCGGGACGAACAACACGATCTGGGGCAATGAATTCCTCAACACTTCGGTCCCCACGACCGACCTCTACTCCATCTTCGACCAGCCCACGAACGTCACGGGGGTTTACGAGTCGGAGTCGGGGGACCTCCTCTACAACAACTATTTCGACGTGAGCAGCCCCGCGTTCACCCCCACCTTCGACCCGCTCTCTTGTCAGACCGTCTGTTCGAACGCTTCCTACGTGGACACCTGGAACGTGAGCTGGCAACCGGCCAGCGACGCGGCGACGGTCCTCGGAACGACCCTCACGGGCAGCATCATCCAAACGTCGTACCAAGGCGGGAACTTCTGGTCGAATTACGGCACCCAGTTGGACCCGTACGGGATCCTCCCCTACGACGACGGAGGACTGGTCACCAACGGCGGAGATTACGTCCCCCTCGTGCCGTTCACCCTCTACCCGGTGATGTTCAATGAGACCGGACTCGCCCCGGGTACCCTGTGGAACGTGTCCGCCATGAGCGTGACGACCTCCGGCACCGGCTCGACCCTCCTGCTTTGGGTGCCGAATGGAACGTACTCCTACCTCCTTCCGTCCCCGATGGGCTATCAGAGCTCGGGCAACGGTGTCTTCTCCGTGAGCGGAGGCAACACCTCGGTCCCAGTCTCCTTCGCCCCCCTCGAAACGGTCAGCTTCCTCGAAACCGGCCTCGTCCCGGGACGAACGTGGTCGGTCGCGGTGCAGGGGACGGGCGGGTCGATTGTGGCGAACGGGAGCTCCAACGGCTCCCTGATCGCCCTCGACCTCGCCGGGGGTTCGACCGGGGTCCTGTACGCCGGTTCGGCTTCTGCGGTCGGCTACGCCACGGTGTCCTGGTCGACCTTGGTCGGGACCACCCCCACGAACGTTTCGATCGCATTCGCGCCCGCGACCGTGGTCGAGTTCCTCGAGCACGGGCTGCCGTCGGGGGCGCCGTGGACGGTCAACCTCCAGCAGGGGACCTGGGCGACGTACGGGACCTCGGACGGCTCGACGATCTACTTCACGACCCTCAACTCGGCGTCCGTTCCGTTCAACTTCACCGTGAGCTCGACGGGTTTCACCGCGACGCCTTCGAGCGGTTCGGAAGTGATCCCGAGTAGCTCCCCGATCCCCATCCAGTTCTCTCAGCTCCCCGGGACCCTCGTCGCCCACGTGCAGCCCGCCACGGCGATGTTGATGGTGGATGCGACGGTGGTCGCCCTCACCGCGGGGGGCACGGGAACGCTCTCGCTCTCCCCCGGAGTGCATTCCCTCGAGGCGACGGAGGCCGGCTACTTCGCCTACTTCAACAACGTGACCATTTCCGCGGGGTCGACGACGAACATGGCGATCATCCTGAACCCGATCACGCCGGCCCTCGGCCCCGACGGGACGATCAGTCTCACCGTCACGCCGACCACCGCCAGCGCCTGGGTCGATGAGATTCCGGTGACGCTCTCGGGCGGAACGTACTCGGGCTCTGCGACCCCGGGCCCGCACTCGCTCGAAGTGACGCAAGCCGGCTATCTACCCTACTTCAACAACGTGAGCGTCACGAGCGGCCGGATCACCTCCGTGTCCGTCTCCCTCACCTTGGTGCCGACGAGCACGACCACGACCACCTCGACCTTCGGCGTGGGCACGGGCGCTTGGATCGCGATCGGTGTCCTCGCCGCGCTCGTGCTGGTGCTCCTCATCGCGGTCCTCGTCTACCGCTCGCAGGGACGTCGGCCCCCGCTCAAGCCGGTCGCGCCGCTGACCCCGTCCACATCGCCCGCCTCGGGCGCGGTCGCGGCCGCAGCGGCTCCCCTCGAGAAGCCGGTCTGGTCGGAAGAAGGCCCTCCCGGGCGATGATCGGGAGCGAACCCCGACCCTCCTCGGGGCGTTGGTCGAGGTCGGTCGAGCCGGTCCCACCGCGGGAGATTACCGCTCGTGAGTAGCGCTTATCGACCAGGGCCCGTTCGTGCCCCACGGTGGCCGAGAACCGCGGAAGCTCCCGCACCCTGAAAGAAGCGGAGCCGGTGGTCTTCGCCGAGAACCTTCGACATACCTACGACCACCGCCACTTCGCCCTTGACGGCGTCAGCTTCACCGTCCGTCGAGGCGAGGTGTTCGGCCTTCTCGGAAGGAACGGCGCCGGGAAGTCGACGCTCATCAAGGCGATGACCACGCTGATCGAACCGACCTCGGGCACGCTTCGGGTCCTCGGGATGGACCCGCTTCGGGACGGCCAGAAGATCCGAGGACGGATCGGCGTGGTGCAGCAGAGCGAGTCGTTCGACTTCACGACCGTCCAAGGGAACCTCGACATCTACGGGATGCTGTGGGGGATACCTCAGCCCGAGCGGAAGCGCCGCCGCGAACAACTCCTCGCGAGGTTCGGCCTCGAGGAGGTCCGCAAGCGCCGGGCGTTCGACCTGTCGGGCGGTCAGAAGCGACGGGTCCAGGTCGCTCGGGAGTTCATGCACGATATGGAGGTCCTTTTCCTCGACGAGCCGACCGTCGGGCTCGACGTGATCATGCGGCGAGAGTTGCTCGACTCCATCCGCGAGGAGGTGCGTCGAGGGCTCACGGTGGTGTTCACGACCCACAACCTGGAGGAGGCCGACTACCTGTGCGACCGGGTGGCGGTCATCCATGAGGGACGGATCCTGGTCCTCGACGCGCTCGAGAACCTGAAGCGGCTCTATGGGGGCAAGAAGACGATCGACCTGACCGTCGAGGACCGGGAGTCGGCGAGGTACTTCGCCACCCTTACCGAACGGCTCGGGGCCGGGACGAGCGTGAGCGTGAGCGGGAGCTCCGCGGTGATCCTGACCGACGACCCCAAGGAAGCGCTCGCGCAGGTCGTCGAGCTTTCCCAGTCGATGGAGGTCCAACTGGAATGGCTCAACGTGAGGAAGAACACGCTCGAGGATGTGTTCCTCCGCTCGGTGGGTCACGGAGGAGAATCCATTGCCAGTTCCTAACCTTCTCCGGCTCGTCTACCGGAACATCGTGGTCAACACGGACCCGGGGAGCCTGGTCATCCTCGTCGGCCTCCCGGGGATGTACCTCGTGTTCTTCGGTTTCGGATTCCAGTCGATCACTGCCGCGGGGGGTTCGGGGAACAGCTACCTGGCCTACCTGACGCCCGGGATCATGGCGTTCCAGGTCGTCATGGCGGGGACGGTGGGGGGGAGCATGCTGTGGGCGGACCGCCGTTGGGGCATGCTCTCGCAGCTCTTGGTCGGCCCCTTCACCCGGCTGCAGTACCTGCTCGGGATCATGCTCACCTCCCTCCTGTTCGGCCTGGGCGGGGCCCTCGTGATGCTCGGGGTGGCCTACGCCCTCCTGGGCTCCGGTCCGACCCAGCTGCTCGCGCTGGGGGTCATGTTCGCCTCCATCACCGTCGGCTCGATCTTCTTCGGCGCGTTGATGCTGTTGATCTCGGCGCTCGTGAAATCCAACACCGCCTACAACAGCGTCCAGATCCTGCTCATCTTCGTCGTGAACTTCGCGAGCACGGTCTTCTACCCGCTGAGCAGTCGCCTTCCGTTGGCCTTGCAGGCGCTCTTCGAGGTGAACCCGCTCACCTACGTGGCCGACGCGGTGCGGGGAGCCTATTCCGGGACCCTGGACCCGACGGATGTCTACCAGATGCTCCTCTTGGGAGCGGAGACGGTCGTCCTCCTGTTCCTGGCCGTGCGAGCGTACATGCGCTCGGACGTGTCCTACGAGTAGGCGGCGGCCGTTCCCGAGGAAAGGGCGCTCTTGGGCCACTTCCAAAGGGTAGCGCGGGGATGGGCCGGGCGGTCCACGAGGTCCCGCCTCCCCCATGCCGCTCGCCCTTCCTCCCCTCGAAAGGGGGCTGATCGGTCGACACCCCCGACACGGTGTGCCTGCCCTCCTTTGACGGAGAAGGCTCCGCTCCCACCTCGGGTCAAGGTACGATCACGACCCGGGGCGAGCCCTTCCGCATCCAAGCGCTCTCCACGTCAGAGAGCGGAACGGGCTCGAAGGGGACCGAGAGCTCGCCCCGGAGGAGGCCTCCCAGCAACATCTGGGCGGTCCGCGCCAGCGTCTCCCCCGGGGGAAGAGTGCCGAGTCCGAGACCCATGATCTCGATGAAGCGGCTGCGAAGGATCGCGGCGGGGAAGCTGAGCATGGGCCCGGCGCTGTCCCCGATCTGGACGTACCGGATCGGACGTTCGGTGGGCGGGAAGAGGTCCGGCCGGGCGAGCGCCCGGATCACCGCTTCGGCCGGGGGGCCGGACAGATAGTCCAGAACGACCGACACATGACTGTCGCCCATGCTACGAGCGAGCGCGTTGACGAGGTCATCTCCCCCTTTTCCGATCGAGACGATCGCGTCCGCGCCTTCGGAGCGGAGGCCTTCCAGCGCCGGCCCTTCACGGGCCACCGCTACGACGGTGTGAGCGCCGAGGATGCGCGAGATCCGGATCGCGAGACGACCTGCGGTTCCGGTCGCTCCGAGGACCATCACGGACTCCCCCCGAGCCAGGTGGGCCCGAAACTCCAGGGCGGACCAAGCGGAGAGTCCCGGATTCAGTGCCGCGGCGGCGGCCCGGGGGTCGACCCCTTCCGGGATCGGCAAGCACGCGGCCGCGGGGGCCACGGTCCATTCGGCCATCGTCCCGAACGGGGCGCGCGTACGTCCCACGAACATGCGTCGTCCGTCGTCGAGCCTTCCGACGCCGTCGGTTCCGGCGACCACGGGCAACGAACGATAGCTCGCGTAGTGGCCTCCCGAGGCCACGGCGTGGTCGAGCGGTTTCACCGCTGCGGCTTCCATGTGGACCCGGACCTCCCCGGAACCCGGCACGGGCTCCTCGAAGGTCTCGAATCGGGGTGGTTGTCCGAAGGTCCGGAGTACGGCGGCTTGCATGGGTTGGCTTTCCCCCCTCCCCTGGGTCAATGCGCTGGGGAATTACACTATGCGTCCGGTCGGGACCGGTGCCCGGGTCTCTCCTAGGACGCCCCCAGCACCAGGTCGGGGCCATGGGCGATCGACAGCGTCCATCCTCGATCGTGTCGGGAAGTGCGATGCTCACTCGGCCAGGGTACCGACGGAGCCGTCCCGGAGAACAGCGCATCGCAGGGAACCGACCCGGGGGAACTGGGTTCCCCCCTGGGGCAGCCCGGGCGTGGAGGACCGGATTCGTTTGCGGTCGGCTTCCGGCGGACGCGCTCTAACCCTTCTCCGGAACTTTGCGGGGGGGCTTCGGGAAGGGTGGCGGCGGGGACTTCGCCGCCCCGACCAGGTGGAGGAGGGCGTTCCTCGATTCATACAGGAGGTTCACGGAGCTCGCGATCAGGTCGTTGGGCGCGGAACCGGATTGGAGCACGGCATCGGCGAGGGCCACCGATTGTTGGGCGAGGGCTACGGCCTCCTCCGCGGCCCATGGGTTCGGGAGGCCGGCAGGTACCTTGGAGAACACGCGGGCCATGCTCGAGTGCTCTTCCCGCAGCCCCGTCAACTGTTCCACCAGGCGGTCTCGGCTCCATGATGACCCGTCCAGCACGAGCGGCATTGCGGAACATCCCGGGCTCCTTTCGGAGTCTCGGGAGAGATAGGGCCCCCCGGGGGATGAATCGTTCGATGCGGAGGTACGCCCGCTCTTGTCCGTTTGAGGAGCGTGCCCCCGAAAGGGCGGCGACCCCGGGTGAGGTAGGGTCTTCCTCGTCCGCCGGGGTCCTTGAACGAACTAAGGCGAGAGCCGGGGTCGAGGGAGTATCGTTCGAACCAGCCGACCGACCTCTTCGAGGTCCGACGCGTGGTACTCCGCCTCGGGAGCCGTTCGACCATGCGGAAAGAACAACTCCTGGTATCGGGCTCCGTACTCCGGGAGCCCGGAATAGAGGATCCCCGCCCGCAGATGCGCGCGTCGGGCCCCTTCGATATCCGACCATCCGTCGCCCGCGTGGACGGTCTCCGAAGGCGGGGTCTCGAGCTCCCCGAGGGCCTTTCGGAAGACCTCCGGAGAGGGCTTGGCCCAAGGGAGCTCATCGCTGAACGTGTAGCTCTCGACGTACCGCTCGAATCCCATCGACCTTAGGACCGGCCGGAGGAACGCGCCCGGCTCGCCCACGGTGTTCGAGATCACCGCCAGCCGATAACCCTCCTCGGAAAGCGACCGAAGCAGATCCAGCGCCCCCGGGGCCGTGCGAAAGGGAGCCTCCTCGACGAGATGACGGAGCTCGGAGAGATACCGCTCCAAGGACGGGTACCTTCCGACCCGGGCCCCGGCCCGGAGGAGCTGCTCAGCAGGAGACACGGTGCGCCCGCGGTGGCACTCCCCCACGGCGGCCAGGTACTCGGCCTCGAACGCCGAGCGGAGCTCTCCCACATCGACCTCGGGGGCGTTGGGGTCCCGAGAGGCGCGAGCCAGGGCCTCGGCACCGATCGCCAGTTGGGATCGCATGTACCGCTCCTCGTCGGGAGCGGCAAGGTGGATGAGCGTATGCCAGAGGTCGAAACTAACGGCCGCCATTCCCGGCTCCTTCGGCACGACGGGCCGTAAATGGCTTTCCCCGGTCCTAACCGGCTCCGCGCCGGGGGTGTTCCTAGGGGAGCGCCCTCCCCCGAGCATCACCGTAACGGGAGCAAGTGAACTCCAGGTGCGGAGCGTCCGACGACCGTCCCGGGGGGGACGGCCGCTCGCTCCTTCTCCCCCCGCGCTAACCCGCGGCGTTCCAAACACCCCACGGGCCGCCTCGGACCGTTGGGCTTTCCCACAATAACAATTGATTAAGAGGCTCGAACACCCATGCTTCAGTGACTTGAGGGGCGCGTGGTACGAATGAGGGCTCACCGGACCTACCGATTCCTCGGACCCGCCTCGGCGGCGACCGCCGTGTTCTGCGCGCTCTGCTTCCTGCTCCCGACGGGCTCGGGAGCCCTCCTCCCCAGCCCCCTCCCCCTGACGACCTCGCCGCCTTTGACGATGAACTGGACGGAGCTCTATCCGACGACCGGCCCTTCGAAGCGAGCGGGGGTCAACCTGGCCGATGACAGCGAGGACGGGTACGTCGTCGCGTTCGGAGGGTTGGACCACCAGGGCTCGTTCAACGATACGTGGGTCTACTCGGCGGGGAACTGGACGGAGCTCTTCCCCAACGTGTCTCCGTCGCAGCGAGCGTACGCCGCGATGGCCTACGACAACGCGACGCAGCAGGTCCTCCTGTTCGGAGGTCAGGGACCCAACTCGGTCGCCCCGCTGAACGACACGTGGGCGTTCTCCCAAGGGAACTGGACCCTGCTGCACCCGACCCGCTCGCCTCCGGGGCTCATGCGGGCCGTGATGACCTACGACGAGGCTGCTGGCGAGATCGTGATGTACGGGGGTCTCGTCCTCTCCGGGAAGACGACGACGCCCAGCAATCAGACCTGGGTCTACAAGGGAGGCAACTGGAAGGAGCTTCCTCGCGCGGGCGTGCCCGGGATCAACCCGGATGCGTTCGCGTATGACCCCCTGAACCACGGCGTCGTCCTGGTCGGAACGGTGAGCCCGACCAACTTCACCGTTCTCACCTGGATCTTCAAGCAAGGCGCCTGGAGCCGATTGGGGGTCAGCTCGGAACCCTCCCCCGGGCCTGTCTTCGGTCAACAGGACCTGGTGTACGACGCTCGGGACGGGTTCATGTTGCTGTACGGTTCTCATGCGAACACTTGGAAGCTGGTCAACGGCCATTGGTCGAAGCTCCATCCCGCCGTCGCTCCAAGGGGTCGGACCCTGTTCGGGATGACCTTCGACCAAGGAGATGGGTACGTCCTCCTGTTCGGCGGTCAAGCAGCGCTCGGCCGGGGGTGCCTCGGCTGTACGTTCCTGAACGACACGTGGGAGTACTAGCTGTACCGGTGATTCTAGCGTCCTAGAGTGGACGTGTACTGCGGGGTAGGACAAGGGCGGGCACGCTGGTCGCCCAACGACGTTCGCCTGGGGCGCCCTCGTCGGTCGAAAGCTTCGGCCGGACCCCCGTACGACCAGCGGGTTGCGCTCCCCCGTTCAAGGCAATACCCCCGAGGGAGGCCGGAGGTCGGTCGCACGGAACGACCTTCTCGGCGGTGCCCTCCGCTCGGCCTTATCTGTCAAGGCCTGCTCTCGGAGCCGTGAAAGGGTGGAAACGAGAGCCCAGCCGATTGGTCTACCGGCACGGGAGTTTCCAGCTTCGAGAAGACCGCTGGACCCTCCCGGGCGATGTCCACCTCGCCTACCCGATCCTCCGGTCCCCGTCATTCTCCTGCGTCGTGGGTCTCACCGATGACCACGAGGTCCCGCTCGTCGAGAACCTCCATCCCAGCCCGGGACTCCATCTTCTGGAGGTTCCGGGGGGGCGCATCGAACCTCGCGAGACACCTCGCGCGGCGGCCCGAAGGGAATTGGAGGAGGAGACGGGATTCCGGGCGAAGAAACTCACCTTCCTCGGACGGTACTACCCGAACCCCCACTGGGGGACCTTTCAGGGTCACATCTTCCTCGGGGTGGGCCTGCGACCGGGCGTTCCCCACCCCGATGACGGTGAGGTCGTTCGCCCGGTCCTCCTTCCGGTCCGCCAAGTGTTCCAGCGCCTGCACCATGGCGGCTTCCTGGGCGGGAGCACGTTCGTCGCCCTGCACATGGCCGAGGAGGAGTTGCGTCGGATGGGCCTACGGTTGGGGTAGGGTCCGATATCGACCCACCGCCCACCCCCCCTCCGAGGTCGGGACGCCGGGGCACTGTGAGGTCGCCGTAGGTCGCCCCGACCGGGGCGAGATCGCAACCCTTCCGCGTCCTCAGTCCGCCTTCAAGGGCGCCGCGGGGGTCGAGGGAGCCGTCCACTCCTTCATCGGCCTTCGACGGACGCCGGCGGCCGCGGCCATGACGTTCTTCGCTCCTTCCTTCGTTATGTGGGGAGCATCCGCGACGTCGATCTCGACGTCCTTGCCGATGGCGTGCAGGGCCTTTCGGAGTTCGGAAACGTGTTCGCGAAGCTTCGGGGGTTCGACAGGGTCGCTCATAGGTCGAGCAAACTTTCAGTCCAAAGGGTAAGTTAACAGTCGTGGTCCACTCGAAACGGCCGAGAACGCTCTCCCCGGGGGTCGGGATCCTACGGCGACCCGACGCTGTGGAGGGGCCGGGTCGAACGGCCAATCGAATTTTCGGTCCGTCGGGGGACGACCGAACGAACGGCGATTCTAGGGGACATCCTACCCGAGAGCGCCGAACGCGGACGGGGACCGACCCCGCATCTCAGAATCGGTCCCCCGACATGCACGAGAACCGGGGGTCCTCGGTAGCGAACTGGCGAAGGGCCTCCCGAGGGCTCCAGGCACCCTGAAGGTCATGGCCCATCAGGCCGTACCATCCTCGGGGCGAGGTGGCGAAGCCTCCGCCGGCGAAGAGGTCCGGGTCATCGGTAACGGGGGTGTGTTGGAAGGCGAACGGCAGGCCTTTGGCCGCGTGGCCGACCGCGGAGATCAGCTCCCGCCGGATCGCCCGGGTGGTCGCGACCAGCTCTCCGGAGAATGTTCGGAAGGCGTTTTGCTCGAGGTGCACGTACCCGACCAGCCGACCGGCCCGTCGGGCGACGATGAGCTCCTTGACCGGGTCGAGCTCTCCCGCGGCCGCCGCGGTGCGGAGGAACCCGACAGCGCGCGGGGAGAATCCAAGTCGCCCTTCGGTCTGTTGGGCGTGGAACCGCTCGATATCGAGAAGGTCCTCGCGGCGCGCGGCGCGGAGGAGGAAGGAGCGGGCGCCCTTTCGGCGGGTCGGGATCCCGCCGTGAACTACCCAAGGGGAGGAGTAGACGTCGCGGTAGCCAAGCTTTTCGTACAACCCATGCGCCCCCCAAGACCGATTCGTCCAGAGCGCGGTGTACCGAATGCCGCTCTCCCGCTCCCGGCGATGGACCTCCGAGAGGACGGCCCGAGCCACGCCCGAGCGGCCCCGGTCCGGCCGGGTTCCGACGGCGGCGATCCCGCCGATGATCTCCGTCCCTCCGGGGAAAGTGTACGGGATGCGGAGGACGAAGACCTGACCGAGGACCCGGCCCTTTTCCTCGGCGAAAACCGCTACGTAATCGGAGTAGGCTTTCGACCGTCGCCTCCATAGCTCGACGGATCGCCGCGGGAACGTTCCGAAGAAAGCGGCGAGGTGAATGAGCGTTCGGTCGAGGTCCATGTCGGGAGCGAGCTCATCGTAGGTGAGGAATCTCATCGCGGCCACCCAGCGATCGGTCGGGTTTACTTATAGCCGGGCCGGAGCCTCGGCCCGAATCGGCCCCCCAGGGCGCGGTCGAGGACCGTGATTCCGGGCAGTGGTTCCCGGGTCGGTCCCGTCCCGGCCCGGAGGATTCGCTCCGATGAAGGTGATTTCCACATCTTCAAATAGCGCATGTTTCTGAAGGGGCTTCGATGACCGCTCCTGCCCGAATTTTGCTAGCTCTAGTCGTCGCCGCCATCGCACTCTCCAGCACCGCTTTCGCGGGGGCTCTTCTGCAATCTGGGGTCCACCCCACGTCGGGCGGGAACTCCGCCCCGGCTGCGGCCGCCTCAACCACCCACCCCGCGACCGCGGCGGCGCCCGGGGCGGGGGGTCATTCTTTGAAGGCCCCGGGACCCTCGGCGGAGGCGAAGTTGGAAGCGGCCATCCAGGCCGCCCACGTTGACCCGAGGAAGATATACCCGCCGAACCTGCTCTATGCCCCAACGATCAAGAATGGAATGGTCGTCGCGCCCAGCTACCCCGAGGCCCCCGAGCCAGTCGGTTTGGCCGATTACGGGGTCATGAACTCCTCCGGCACGCCCTCCTCGTATACCATCGACACGAGCAGTTACCGAGCCTCCGTCTATCTTCACTCGGTCACGCCGTACTACCTCGCGAACGGGGTTCCCGAGGGATTCACCTCCCAGCTGAACGTCGTGCTCAAGAACGTCACGCTCCACGGGAACTCGAGCTACAACTTCTGGACCCAGAACGTCTTCTTCTACGACGCCTACTCCGACCAGCTGTTCGTCGAGAACAACATCTGGAACTTCTCCGCCCCCTCCGCTCCCCAGCCCGTGAGCACGTTCATCACGAACGTCTCCGGCTTCACCAACGGGTCCGACGATCCCTCGATCGGCTACTATGCCGCCGGCACCCCAACGTACACGGGCATTACCACACCCTTCACGATCATCTTCTACATCAACGCCACGACCCGGGTCCTGAACGGCACGGCGTACACCGAGGCGGACTTTGCGTTCGACCTTCTCAGCAGCACGGGCGCCATGGTCCTCAGCGACCAGTACGACCGGGTGTTGTTCAACAACTCGGGCGGGGGCCCGTCGATACCCCAGGCGATGTTCCACGTCGACGGGACGAACATCACTCCGACGGGGTTCATCCCGTACGACGCGGAGGTCATGTTGGGCGGTCCCGGAGGGGGGAGCACCGCGACCTTCCAGGCGATCAACGGCACGATGACGCTCCAACACTGGAGCGCGGCCACCCACCAGTATGTCAACGAGCCCTCGGCATGGAGCTCCGGCTCCGAGACGGGGGAGACCTCGGTGGGCGTGGCCGAATACTACGACTCCGCCCACGTCGTCCACCTGAATGGAGGCCCGGAATTCATCCAGCCGTTCTGGAACTCGAGCGCCTCGGCGAAAGCCGGGGCGGCGACCCTCACCGGCACCATCCACCCGTCCAACTCCTGGGCGTTTGTCAGTGGGGGTTCCAGCTACAACTCCTCGAGCTCGGCGTGGGCCCCGCTGCCCGCGACCGGGGCCTACAGTTGGGCGTTGACGAGCGGCACGTACGTCGTCAAGCTCATGGCCAGCGATTTCGACGCAGTGACCAGCACGTCGATCACGTTGGGCACCAACGCTCCTTCGTACTACAACGTGAGCTTGGTCGCCGACACCTCCCAAGGGGTCTACGCCCCTTTGTACGCCTGGTCCAACGCTCAGCTGGCGGCGATCTCCTCGAGCGGGTCGGGAACGCTCGCCTCTCCGTACATCCTCGTGAACAACGAGCAATCCTCTCTCGCGACCGAGTTCGGCTCCTTCAACGACTACGCCTTCCCGTCCTACGCCGGCATCTCGTTGGTCGGTACGAGCGCGTATGTGGAGATCTCGAACCCCGCACCGTTCTCGGTGGCCTACTCCGGGGCGTATTACACGACGGCCACGTACTTCTCCCTCCCGAGCACGAACCACCTCCCCATCTGGTTGTTCGACACCTCGCACGTCTCCATTCTCGGCGGCACGGTCCAGGGATGGTTCAGCGCAAACCAGAACGGCTTCCCGTTCGCGAACCTCCTCATCTGGAACTCGACCTCCACGCTGGTCTCGGGCGTGACCTTCGACGTGAGCACGAACGCCATCTTCACCTACGGGGGTTCGGGCAACACCTTCACGGGCAATACGTTCGAGAACAGCGTTCTGAGCGGGAACTTCATGACGCCGAGCGGGTACTTCTACCTCGGACCGTACGGCCCGTTCCCCACCTCGCTCGGGATCACCGGGATCATCGAGAACGAAGGGGGCGATGCGGTCTGGAACAACTACTTCGCGACCACCGTCACGGCCTTTGAGTCGAATGCGAACGTCTACGACGACCTGTACGCCTCTTACCCCGAAACGTTCGCCAACGACTGGAACCTCACGGACGCCACCCCCGTGGCCGCGAGCACCGTGTTCACCGTCAATGGCGTATCGATCTCCGGGTCCGTCTCCGGCAACTCGACCGTCTGCGGTAACTGGTGGTGGAACTATGTGAACACCTCGACGCTGCCCTACGCGAACCCGTACCCCGCCGAGGTTCCGTACTACACCGGCACGGGGAACATCATCACCGGCGGCGACTACTGCCCGTCCGGCCCGGCCATGTTCCCGGTCCCGGTCTCCGAGGTCGGTCTCCCCAATGGGACCTTCTGGAGCGTCGACATCCTCCCCGCCCCGTCCCAGACGCTGCCGTACGGGGGTGGTGCGTACTCGTTCACCGGTAACGTGAGCTACACGCTTCCGGCGGGCGACTACACCGCCGAGTTCAGCCCCGTCGCGGACTATGCGGTCTCGCCGGGGAACTACTCGTTCACCGTGACCTCCTCGGGGAAGATCTTCAACGGGTTCGCCGATGTCGCCTCCGTCACCGCTGTGTACACCGCGATGAGCGGAACGCTGCTGTTCGAGGAGAGCGGCCTTCCGACCGGGACCACCTGGTCGGTGACCCTCAACGGGAGCCCGCTCAGCGGGGAGAACTCCACCCTGTGGAAGGACATCGCCTTCGGAACCTACAACTACAGTGTCGGCTCGGTCCCCGGATTCGCGGCCAGCCCGGCCAACGGCACCGTGATGGTGCTGCCGAGCAACGTCACGGCGGTCAACATCGTCTTCAACGCGACCAACGGGTCGCTGAGAGGCACGGTGGAGCCGACCAACGCCTCCGTTTGGGTGGATGGGAGCACCGTCTCCGTGACGGCGGGCGCCTTTGCGGCGACCCTCGCCGCCGGGGTCCACTCGGTCGTCGCGAGCGCCTCCGGTTACTACAGCTACTACAACAACGTCACCGTCGTGAGCGGAATGTCGACCAACCTCACGATCGTCCTCAACCCGGTCACGCCTCCGGTCGGGCCCGACGGCACGCTATCGGTGGTCGTCACACCGGCTTTCGCAAGCCTCTGGGTGGACGGGTCGAAGGTGACGCTATCGGGCGGGAGCTATTCGAGCCCGGCGACCCCCGGCGTCCACTCCCTCGAGGCGACCGCGACCGGCTACTACCCCTACTACAACAACGCGACGGTGTCGAGCCACGACACGACGACGCTGACCATCTCCCTCAACCTGGTGCCGCCGGTCATCGGCCCCGACGGGACGTTGACCCTCAGCGTCACGCCCACCTCCGCGAGCGCGTGGGTGGACGGGGCTCCGGTGACGCTCTCGAGCGGGGCGTACTCCGGCTCGGCGACTCCCGGGGTCCATTCGGTCGAAGTGGCGGCGTCCAACTACTACCCCTACTTCAACAACTTCACCGTGAAGAGCAGCGCGACGACGTCGGTGATCGTCGCGCTCGACCCGGTCACCCCACCGGCGGGTCCGAGCGGCACCCTGTCCCTCACCGTCACCCCGAGCTCGGCGGAGGTCTGGGTCGATGGGAGCCCGGTCTCGCTCACCGGTGGAACGTACTCCGCCTCGGCGACCCCCGGGGTGCACTCGATCGAAGTGACGGCCTCCGACTACTACGCCTACTTCAACAACGTGACCGTGAAGAGCGGCGGGACCTCGACGCTCACGGTCTCCCTGAACGCGGTCACCACGACCACCACGACGACCTCATCGAACAATAGCGGCGTCGGGACGACCGGTTGGATCGTCATAGCCGCACTGGCCGTGCTCGCCGTGATATTCCTGATCACGACGATGATCTACATGAGCCGGTCCCGAGGGGGTTCGGGGGGGAAAGGGACGAAGGGCCCCGACTCCACCGACAAGGCGACGACCAGCGACGCGAGCACGTCGAACCAGAGCTCCGGTGGGGGCAGCTCGAACTAAGACGCAGCTCCTTTGGGGGCACCGACCCGTAGGTCGCGCGGCCTAGATTCCCCGTCTAACCCGTTCCCGCCCGAGCCTCCGAGCCGAGCGAAGGCTGGGAGTTCCTCGGGGGCCGCGGGGGATCGCCTTCGCCGATCCGGCTGCGAAGATCGAGGAAACTCCGCTGGCCAAGGAACGAGCCCCGGTACGCCCATCCCTAGCGGACATTGGAAGCCGGCCGAGGGCCGCCCGGCCGGGAATTCCCGGTGGTAACCGGGGGCCTAAGAGCGTGGAAAGGAGGCCCCACCGCTTCGTCGGGACCGGGTCTTGGAATCCTCTTAAGGAGGAGCTCCTTAGATGACCGAAGGCCCTACCATGGTCGTCCAGACGATCGTGCACTTCGAGATCCCGGCGAAGGACGTGCGAAAGCTGAGCGCTTTCTACGCTCGTTGCTTTGGTTGGAAGTTCACCAGCACCCATACGCCCGGACTCGAATACTGGCTCATTTCCACGGGCCCTCGAGGAAGATCCGTGGGCGGCGGAATGTACTCGAAGACGGACCCCCAGGATGTTCCCCGCAACTTCATCCACGTCGCCAAGATCGACCCGGCGATCAAGAAGTTCAAAGCGGCCGGGGGCAAGGAGGTCGTGGGGAAGATGGAGGTGCCGGGCATGGGGTGGAGCTTCATCGGAGCGGACCCCGAAGGGAATCTCATCGCCCTCTGGGAGCCCAACATGGGCCGCCCTGCGCGCCCGGCGACTCGCTCGGTCTCCCGTCGAACGAAGTAGCGAGCCTCTGGGCGCGGTCGCCCCCCCTCCGCGGCCCTTCGACGACCGCGAGTTGACCCGTCGAGTTCACGACGGCCCTAGGGAGGAAGACGGCGATCCCGCTCGGGGTCCGGGGCATCGCTCGCTCGAGGGGGGATACCCGCGCGCAAGCCCGCGGGAGTTGCGCTCGACCATCCTAGGCGACCGGCACGGCATGTTGAAGGATGAGGGGCCGCTCCCTCTCTACGCGGCCGGCCGATGAGGGCCCTGAAGGACCCCATAGAATGGGTCACCGGGGAGACTCGAACGGCGTGGCTCCTCCTCGGTCGCTTCGAGGTCCTTTGGGGCACGTACGTCCTCGCCGTCTCCGCGTTGATCCTAGCCCTCTCCTGGGCGGGGAGTGGGCTCGACGGACCTGGCGAGGCAGTTCGCGTCGATCGGGATCGCCGTCGGCCCCGGTAGGCCGTGGATCTCGATGGTCCCATGCCCCTCCACAGGCCCGACGTCACCGCCGCGGGGGCCGTCCGCTCCCACGGACTTCGGGCGGAGTGGTCGCCGTGGGAACGAGTGATCGTTCGTGGGAACCGGCTCGCGGTGACCTATCCTCGTTTCACCGGGCTGATGTCGTACACCACGACGCAACTTCGATCGAGTCGCATCGCTTTCCTCCGCCCGGCGCCGAGGTAGCGACGACGGAAGGGTGGCCCGGCTCCGCTCGGGTGGCGATTCTCCCGCTCGAGGTCCCCCTTTAGGCGGCCCCCTTCGGTCGGTAAGCGTAGCTGTAACTCGGACTGACGACCCGGCCGCCTTCGGCGATCAGGAACTCCGGGTCCATGGGCTGCCCTCGGAAGAACCGGTCGAGGCAATCTCGAATCCCGTCGGAGTAGCGCTTCTGCGCCTCCAGGGTCGTCCCGGAGACGTGGGGGGTCATCGCGTGGTTCGGCATGCTCCGCCAGGGGTGGTCCGGGGCCGCGGGCTGAGGGAACCACACATCCCCGGCGTACCCCGCGAGCTGTCCGGATCTCAAGGCCTCCACGAGCGCCTCGGTGTCGACGATACGACCGCGCGCCGTATTGACCAAGTACGCTCCTCGCTTCATCCTTCCGAGCCGTTCTCGGTTGAACAGTCGGTCGGTCGCCGGCGTGAGCGGCGAGTTGATGCTGAGAACGTCCGACCGCGCGAGAAGCTCCGCGAACGGGACGAATCGGGCTCCCAGCGTCGCCTCCTCGGCCGCTGAGAGGCGCCGGTGGTCATAGTAGTACATCCGGACATCGAACGGCTTGAGGCGCGCGGCGACCCGCTGGCCGATCCGCCCCATGCCGAAGATCCCGACGGTCTTCTCCTCCAGGTCGTGCGAATGGGCGGCGATCTTGCCGATGTCCCAGCCTCCGCTCGTGACCTCGAGGTAGGAGGGGATGAAGTTGCGCACGAGCGCGAGGACCTGCATCACCACGTGCTCTGCGACGCTCACGACGTTACTGCCGGTGATCTCCGCGACGGTGATCTTCCGTTCCGCGGCGGCCGCGAGGTCGTAGTGGTCGGAGCCCACGCCGGCCGTCAGGAGCAGCTTGAGCTTCGGCGAACGGGCGAGGCGATCCGGGCCCAAGTAGACCGGCCAGAAGGGGGTGGCCACGAGCACGTCGGCGTCGGCGAGCTCGCGGTCGAGCGCCGCGCCGGTGTCGCTCATGGAGACGAGGCGATGACCGTTCGACTCCACGAATTCCCGCAACCCGAGGGCTCGCTCCGCACAGCCGAGGAGCTCGGGGACCTCTCGCCCGGCGTTCCCACCCGGGTAAAGCACCATCACGATCTTGAGCCCTCGCTGGGCAGGGATTCTCGTCGGGGGGGCGGCTGGGCCGGCGTCATCGTGGGAGGGTCCTCGTCCTCGGCTTTTCGGCATGCGACAGCGTAGCACGGTCTCCTACATGGAAGTTCCCCCGGTTCTCTCGGTGATGGGAAGCTCTCTCGACGGAGGCTAACTCCGAGCCGGGGAGGAGCACTCGATTCGGGCGGGGGCAGCGCCCCAGCACGGGCCGGCGTGGGCCAGGTCAGGATAGGTACGCCGCTTTCTCCCCCCCGGTCTTATACGGTTCCCGCTCCGCCCTCTAACAACTAATGGGGCTGCCCGTCCGGGCGGTGGGTGGATCGATCCGGTCCTCAAGGGCCGAACCCTCGAGGACCCGACCCCCTTGCTCCCCTCGATCGGCCCCCCGAGGAACCATCGAGCGGGTGACGACTCTCGCAGCGGCTCTCCTGATGCTCCTCGGCGCCGTATGCCCCCTCGCTCCGACCTCCGGGGGGAGTCCCGCGTTGCCGGGCCATCTTCCCGGGTTGGTCGCGAGAACGACGGACGTCGGCAAGGGCGTCGGTGGAGCGGGTTACGACGATCCGCCCGGCTACGCCGGAGCGAACCCCGCCAACCTGCCTCGGGCGGCTCACCCTCCGAACTCGTCGCTCCTCGGTGGGGAGCCGTTGACCTCCCGGGTCCAATCTATCATCGACGCCGCGGGTCACGCCAACACCTCGATGGCCGCGCTCGCGAAGATGTACGACTCCACTCCGCCCGCCGCATCCCAGGCCGAACGTTCCCCGCCGAGGGTCCCGTCCGACAGCGCAACCCCCTCGGGAGGGTTGGCTGTCGCGACGGGCACCGTCGAATCCTCGTTTCCCCCGTTCGGTCCGATTTCGGGGGCGAGGGTGTCCGTCGCCGCGATCCAGGGCATTTGTTCGCCCTCCTCGTGCACCCCGGTGCTGACGGGCAGCAACGGGCAGTTCACCATCGGATTGGCGGTGGGCTCGGACCAGCTTTCCTTCTCCGCCCCGTGGTTTCTCGATAATTACACGGTCCTGCCGTTCGCGACCGCGGGGACCCAGTACGACCTGGGGGTGGTGTTCCTCCTCCCCGAGCCAACGGTCTCCGGATTCGTGAAGGGAAACGATTCGGCCCACGAACCGGTCCCGGCGCTCGAGGTGTCGTCTACGAGCCGGGACGGAGCCGTCATCGCCTCCCCGGCGCCGGTCCTGACCGATGACGCGGGGTACTTCCTGACGCCCGTGCCCCCGGGAGCCTCGGAGATCCTCTTCTCGCCCACCTCCTTGTGGGGAATCTACCTCGGCGCCACGATCTACGTCGATCTTCAACCCGGCGAGGCCGCCAACCTCACTCAATTGGGTCTTCCGAACGATACGGTCTACCTCGAGCTCGGGGTCCACGTCAAGGCGACCCTCGTCGACCTGATCACGCAGGGGCCCGTCGACGGAGGCGGCCGCGCCGAGATGAGGGCGTGTGCTCAGGACGATCCCGTGGAGTGCTTTGCCGAGGGGCCGGCCGTCTTCCAACCGCAGGCGGTCACCGCCATCGCCCCGGTCGGGCCGGACACGTTCACCTTTTGGGCCGATGGCTATGTGGTCAACCGCACGAGCTTCGACGTTCCCCGACTGCCGCGGAACGAAACGCTGGACCTCGGAACGGTCGACATGGTCCCCGAGGTGGAAGCCCGCCTCACGGTGGGTCTTTCCTGGGCCAGCGCGGTCCGGCCTGCCGTGAGCGCTTGGGGGACGGGCTTGGTGGCCGTCAGCACCTGCAGCCTCGACGGCTACGACTTCTCCGAGTACGTGGTCGGGCTCTTCGGCTACGGGAACGAGACCTCCCAGCCTTGCAACGGAGCGGGCGGCTGCGTTGAGATCGGAGATTCGACCGTGGTGGCGGCCGCCCCCCTCCGGAACAGCGTACGCGTCTTCCCCGACGTCGCCGGCATTTGCTGGAGCTCCCCGCAATGGCCCATCCCGGGGATGCTGCCCGCCTCCGACAACTACACTTGGCTCAATGGGACCCCCGGAACGATCCTGTCCTTGGGCGAGGTCGACCTGACCGCCGGAACCTACATCTCCGGAGGGGTATCTTCCCAGGATTCGAACTGGACCGCGTTCGATTGTTCCACGGACTCGGCCAATGAGTGCTTCGAACCTTCCAGCAGCGGCGCGCTCACGATCGATCTTCCCAGCGGCTGCTCGGCCCGGCCCGGCCGATTCTGCGTGGCCGTATGGCCCGGGCCGAGCCTCATCGGAGTCCAGTCGGAGTACGGCCCGTCGAATTGGACCACGGTGTACGTTCCGCCGGGCAACTGGAGCGGGGCTCCCGTCTCGCTGGCCGTGGCGACCATCTCCCCCTTACGGCCGAACGGTATCTCGGTCCTAGGTCTCCCCGTCGGCGCGCTTGAGGGACGGGTGCTCGACGGCGCCACCGGCCAACCGGTCGAAGGAATCCCCTACGTTCGAGTCACCCAGGCCGACTCGGAGCCGTCGGAGGGGCTCCCCGCCGTGAATGTCTACGTCGATCCCAACGGCAACTTCTCTACCCTGGCCCCTCCCGGCTGGGACATCCTCGAGGCCGCGGCCTCCTACTACGTGACCAATGGCACCTGGGCCTTCGGAGCACAACCGCCGGCGAATGCCGGCACGATCGACCTGACCCCCTATTCCTTCCTGGAAGGGCGAGTGGTGAGGTGGGATGGGCGACCGGACCCGTTGACCTCCGTCCAGGTCTGCCCCACCACGACCCTCGCGTGTACCGAAGTGCTCGGGGGTGGGCTTGCGAATTCGAACGGCGAGTACTGGGCCCTGGTCGAGGCCGGGCATCTTCCGTTGGGGACCTATCGGGTCGTCGCCACCGCCTCCGGCTACCTCAGCAACCAGACTTGGGTGAACGTGACCACCCCGAGGGCGGTGGTGAATGCGAGCACCCTCGACCTGATTCCCCTCCTGGGGGGGCCGGTCTTCCACTCGATCGGCCCGACTTGGCGCCTCCGCGGGTCCTCCGCGGAGGATGGAAGCATAGCGCCGACAGCAGCCTGGGTCGCCGGTCGGGTCGTGGACGGTAGGTCCGGAAGCGGCCTGGAGAGCACGATGATCACGCTCGACCCGACGGATGGAGGGGAAACGATCCTGCCGGTCTACTCCATCACTCCGGCGGGGTCCTTCAACTTCTCGGCTCCGCTCGGCACGTACTGGATGAACCTCAGTTTCCCGGGGTTCTACTGGCCGGCGACGGTATACCTGGACCTCAACGGCTCCTCCGCCACGGTCAGTGTCGGGACGGTGCGTCTGGACCCGTACGCTACCCTCATCGGGCGGGTCGTGATCGATCCCTGGCGAGGGACGGCGACCGACCGGATCGGGCTGGGAGCCCCCGCCCTCGTGACCGTGTGCAATTCCGAGGAGATGGCCTGCGGGTCCACCGCGCGCACCGATTCGGGGGGTTTCTTCAACGCGAGCGCGCCGACCGGCTCCTCCGACGTCGTCTACGTGGGCGGGGCCGGGTCTGCCGGCGTGGGCGTCGGGATGGGCGGTACCGGTTTCCTCTCGAACACGACCAACTTCACCGTGACCCAGAACGGTTCCGGTCAATGGGTCGCGGGCCGGGTCCATCTCATCATCGGGCTCACGATCTACGCCCCGTACGGCGGGCTCGTCCGGGATGCCTCCACCCAGAATCGGACCCCGGTTCGCTGGGGCTCGATCAGCCTATCGACCTACGGAGGACCCACCTCGCAGGGCCAGGGCGGCGAGTTCCTTACCGGCGGGGGTGGCTACCTTCTGTTCCTGCCCCCCGGCAACGTGCAATCCGCGGTCGCCCAATCGAGCGCTTTCATGCCCTCGGGTTTCACCTACTCGATCTCCTCCAATCAGTCGTTCTTGCTGAACGACACTCAAGGTCGCTTGAACCTACTGCCCAACGTCTCCCTCGAGCATTTCGGCTGGGTCGAGTTCAACGTAACGGCCCGTGCGGACTCGTACGGCGCGCATTCGAGCCAGGTCACCGGGGCCGTCGCATTCGCCACCGTGACGACCCCGAACGGTCTCACGGTCGAGACCTCTCCGCCCGGTCCCGCCGACGGCCAGGGGTTCGTGAACGTGACCGCCCCCATCGGGGATAACGTAACGGTCACCGTATCCGCAGGAGATTTCACCTCCCAGTCGTTCGACCGGGTGACCGTCCGGCAGAGCGCGACGACTGTGCTGGCGGGAAATGTGGCGAACCTGACCCCGTGGGGGTGGATCGGCGGCGAGGCCTGGGACCCGGCCGCATCCTCGGGCGTCCCGGCCGCCGCCGTCACCGCTTTCGACGACTCCGGCGACGGCTCGACGTTTGGGACAGCGAACTCCGCGGGCCGATTCTTCCTGGATGCCCCCCCGGGGGGCGCGACGAACGTGGTCGTCGGGGCGGTCGGGTACCAGAGCAACAGCACCTCCGCCGACGTTCCGAGCGGCAACGGGACGAACATCGGTCGAGTGAACCTGAGCGGGTACGGGATCGTGGCCGGTCGGGTGCTCGGCGACCCC
>Ga0326727_10010727_pt1 | contig 21680 bp, 20 predicted proteins | sample MB2enrmetagenome_FD_207643 | JGI IMG/M metagenome (GOLD analysis project Ga0326727, IMG submission 207643) | Lab enriched peat soil microbial communities from McLean, Ithaca, NY, United States - MB29MY | ecosystem: Environmental > Terrestrial > Soil > Wetlands > Peat | place: USA: New York...
GCCGGCGCAGCGTGCGCTCGGCGGCGGTGCGGCCTACTTCCTCGGGAGATTCCAGCTTGGTGATGGTTCGCGCCACCGAGTACCAGTAATCGCGCTGCATGTTGCCCTGCTCGTCGCTGGCGATGGGGACGGCGGAGATCGAGCTGTAGGAGGAGCGATACTCGCCGACAAATCCGTGCGAGTTGGCGAGCACCTTGCGTCCGGTGCTGGCGTCGAAGGTTCCGCCCTCACTGTTGGTCAGCCGCGGATCGACGGCCAGCGCGGCCTTTTCGGCGCGGCGGGCCAGCTCGATGCGCTCCTCGGCCGGCAGCGAATAGACATCGTCATAGTAGAGTCCGAGCTCGCCGGTGAGCTGGCCGAGCTGCTCAGGCGCGGGCAGGCCGGCCATGGGATCTTCCGAGGTGATGCGGGCCAGTTCGATGGCTCCGCGGACGAGCTGCTCGACACCCTCGGGAGAGAGATCGCTGGTGGAGGTATTGGCCGTGCGCGCGCCGACGAAGACGCGCACGCCCATGGCGCGCGAGCCGGATTCCTTCAGCGTCTCTACCTGCCCGATACGGACGACGGTAGAGAACTCCGAGCCTTCGCTGACGACGGCCTCGGCCGCCGATGCGCCCAGCTTGAGAGCGCGCTTCACGGCAGCCTCGGCCAGCTCGCGCAGATTCACTTCTGTCGATGCGATGGTAGTTGCCATTAGTCTGCGCTCCCGGTGCCGCCCACGGTCATGCGGTCGATCTTCAAGGTTGGAATGCCGACGCCGACGGGCACGCTCTGTCCGTCTTTGCCGCAGGTGCCGATGCCTTCGTCGAGCTGCAGATCGCTGCCGACCATGCTGACGCGGGTGAGCACGTCGGGCCCGTTGCCGATCAGGGTTGCGTCCTTCACCGGCGCGGTGACCTTGCCGTCCTCGATGAGGTACGCCTCGCTGGCGGCGAAGACGAACTTGCCGTTGGTGATATCCACCTGCCCGCCGCCGAAGTTGACTGCGTACAGCCCGCGTTTGACGCTGCGAATGATGTCCTCGGGAGCCTCGTCGCCGGCGAGCATGTAGGTGTTGGTCATGCGCGGCATCGGAATGTGCTCGTAGCTCTCGCGGCGTCCGTTGCCGGTGTTCGGCAGGCCCATCAGACGCGCACTCAGCTTATCGGCCATGTAGCCCTTGAGAATTCCCTTCTCGATGAGCATGGTGTTGTGGGTGGCGTTGCCCTCGTCATCGACGTTGAGCGAGCCGCGGCGCTCGTTGAGCGTGCCGTTATCGACGACGGTGCATTGGGCGCTGGCGACGCGCTTGCCGAGCAGTCCGCTGAAGGCCGAGGTCTTCTTGCGGTTGAAGTCGGCTTCCAGGCCGTGTCCGATGGCCTCATGCAGCAGCACTCCGGGCCATCCGGGACCGAGGACGACCTCCATCTCGCCGGCAGGGCAGGCGACGGCGCTGAGCTGCAGAATCGCCTGGCGTGCGGCCTCGCTGGCAAAGTGCTCGGGAGTTTTCTCGTTGAGGAAGATCTCGAAGCGGTGCCTTCCGCCACCGCCGGAGTTTCCCTTGGCGCTCAGCTCGCCGTCGCGGGCGATGACGAAGACGCTCAGACGAGAGAGCGGCTGCGTGTCTTCGGCGAAGGTTCCATCGGAGCCGATGACGAGGATGCGGCGCAGTTCGTCGGCGTAGGAGGCGCGAACCTCTTTCACGCGCGGATCGTAGGCGCGCGCGGCCTTGTCGGCGCGGAAGACGAGCTTCACCTTCTCGGAGAGCTCGGCGTCGGCGGCAGCGTTGGCCACGGGATAAAGCGCGGCGTGCGGCTGTTCCTTCAGGCTGACGACCGGCGTCTTTGCCGGGCCGCTGGCGATCAGCGCGGCGGTGCGCGCGGCACGCAGGATCTTCTCCGGCGCAAGATCGTCGGTGTAGGCGTAGCCGGTGCGCTCGCCGGTGACGACGCGAACTCCGCAGCCGGCGCTAATGCCCTGCGAGGCCGACTTCACCATCGACTCGTCGAGCGAAAGCGAGGTCGAGCTCAAGTATTCAAAGTAAAGATCGGCGTAATCGCCGCCCGCGCTCAGGGCGGCGGCCAGATACTTCTCCAGATCGCGCTCGCTGAGGCCGTACTTGGCGAAGAAAAATTGCTTGTCCACTGTGGTGTTCATAAGAAATTGGATGCCCCGGGCACTGATTCGAAGCAGAGACGGCCCCGAGCCTTGATTATAGCGGCTGGCAAAGTCTCGATGGCCTTGCTGTTGCCTTAATCCCAGCGCAGTGACTTATACCTCGACCTGTACCTCGACCTGTTCACGTTCGGGCTCGGTGGCGCCGATCGTGGAAAGCTCCCAGGCAGTGTTGTCGCGCAGCAGGCGCTGGACGAGCGCGGTGTGCATGGCGTGGCCGGCGCGGACGGCAACGACGCGTCCGCGCACCTGGTGGCCGATCAGCGAGAGATCGCCGATGCAGTCCAGCACCTTGTGGCGGACAAACTCATCGGGAAAGCGCAGCGGGCCATTGAGCACGCCCTCGCGGGTGAGAACGATGGCGTTCTCTTCCGTCGCGCCGCGGATCAATCCCATGTTGCGCAGCGCCTCGGCCTCGTGCAGAAATCCGAAGGTGCGCGCCGGAGCGATGTCGCGGGCGTAGTCGCCGCGTGAAAGATCGACCGAGATCGATGTCTCGCCGATCAGCGGATGCTTGAAATCGATGGTGTAGCTGATGCAAAAGTTCTCCGCCGGATAGAGGCCGATGAACTTTTCGCCCTCGTGAACCTCCATTGCCTTGAGCACGCGCAGATAGCGGCGCAGTCGCTTCTGGCGGCGCAGTCCCGCGCGCTGCACCATCTCGACGATCGGCAGGGCACTGCCGTCGAGGATGGGAAGCTCGAGGTTGTCGAGCTCGACGATGGCGTTATCGAGGCCGATGCCGGTAAAGGCAGAGAGAATGTGCTCGGTGGTGGAGATGAGCACGCCCTTTTTCATCAGGCTGGTGGCGTAGCTGACCTTGGCGACGTTGCGTCCCGTGGCCTCGACCTGGAAGTCATCGAGATCGGTGCGGCGAAAGACGATCCCGCTGCCGGGAGCGGCGGGCAGAATGCGCATGCGCACGGCGACACCGCTGTGCAAACCGACGCCTTCGCATTCGACAGCTGCGCGAATTGTTTGTTCAAAATTCAAGCAACGCTCGGTAACTCGCTTACTATAAATGACGTTACGGCGTTACGGCAAACGAATCATGTGGTTTTAGCGCAACACTCCGTGTCGCCTGAAAGACACTATCGGCGAAACCAGCGCCTCAGTGCTTGTCGGACTTGGGATTGTAGTGCTCGCGATCGTAGGTGACCGTGGCGTCGAAGAATCCCGGCGGATAGTCTTCGTTGTAGGCCGCGTGGTTCAGGAAGCTCTGACCTGAGATGTCGCCATCGCGCTTGTTGGTGATGGTGTAAGGCGTCTGAATCCCCTGCACCTTGCGATAGTTGCCGTAGATAGTCTCGTCTTCGACCTTGTATTTATCGGCGTCGCGCCAGCTATAGCGCCGGTTGATGGGCAGGTGGGTATAGATGTCGATGCCGATGGTGACCTCGTCATTGTCCTTGTTCAGAATGCTGACCACGTCGACCATCTGCTGATCGGCGATGGACTGGCCATCGTAGAAGAGAACGGTTCCGGGAGCGTTGAGCCACTGGCGGATGACGACCTCCAGCGAGTGGCGGTTGCGGCGCACGTACTCATCCACGCTCTTCTGCTCGTCGGCGGAGACGCCTTTGTAGGTCTTCTCGTACCCTTTGTTGCCGCTGTAGATGTAGACGACGTCGCGCTGCTTGGTGAGCTCGCGGCGCTCCTTGTCGGGATACTGGTTGAAGCGCCAGAACTGGATTCCGGCGCTGGCGGGCTTGCCGTGGAAGAAGACGTAGCTGCGTCCCTCGGTGGAGAGCGTCTTGTAGTTCAGCCAGGCGTCGCCGCCGAGTGCGGCAATCATCTGGTCGATGAGCTTGCGCGCCTTCAGCGCTCCGGGATCGGCCGGACCAGAGGTGGTGCTCTTCGGCAGCTCGCTGGCCGCGGGCGGAGCGGTGACGGAGCTCTCCTGTGCCCACAGGAGCGAGCCGGTCAACAGGATCAACAAAAGCGCACTCTTCATGGAGTCGATTCTCCTCGCCTTATCCCATCAGCACCGCGCCGCCGTTGACGTTGAAGATCTCGCCGGTGACGAAGCCTGCCAGCGGCGTACACAGAAAGAGTATCGGTGCGGCGATCTCCTCGGGCCGGGCCAGCCTGCCCAGCGGTATGGTGCTGAGAATTTTCTTCTGCATCTCCGGCTGGGCCATCACCGGAGCGGTCATATCAGTTGCCACCCATCCGGGAGCGACACAGTTTACATAGATGCCATCGTGCGCCAGCTCGGTGGAGAGGCCTTTGACCATGCTGATCACCGCGCCTTTCGTCGCCGCGTAGTCGCAGTGAAAGGCCTCGCCTCGCTGTCCGGCGGTGGAGCTGACGATGACGATGTGACCGCCGCGGCGGCTGTGCTTCATCGCATTCACCGCCGATTTCACCAGCAGGAATACGCTATCCAGATTGATGGCCATCGTGGAGCGCCACTGTTCGTCGCTGAGCTGATCGACGGGCTGATCCTGCGGCGGCCAGATGCCGTGATTGACGACGAGGATGTCGAGGTATCCAAAGCGCGTGACGGCCTGCTCGACGAGCAGCTCCTCGGCGCCCTCGCCGATCAGGTCGCTCTGCACGGCCGAGCAGCGATCCTTGCCGCAGGCGATGGCCACCTTTTCGGCGACGTCGGCAGATTTCTGGTAGCTGAAGAGCACGTTCGCCCCGGCCTGGGTAAACAGCTTGACGCACGCCGCGCCGATGCCGCGCGAGCCTCCGGTGATAAGTGCGACCTTGCCGGTCAGATCCAATTCAAGAGGCATGATGATTCCTCCGCCGCTGCAGTAAGAATCTTAGAACGGAAGCACGCAGAGCTGCATCTGTGTGCTGTCGGTGCCCCATATCTGCCTTCCTTTGGCAGATGTGGGATGCTTGCTCACCCAGGTTAGCTCCGCTCCGCTGACGCGAAGCTTCGCGAACCCTTCGACGGGCTCAGGGCAGGCTCTGGGGCACCCACTGCACGATGCGGCGCTACCGCACGCTCTCAAAGTCCGGCGAGCTCCTGTCCAATCGCTTATGCCACTCGCGCGCCTCGCTGATCAGCTTCTCGAAGATCTTGCGCGAGAGCGGATTGACGGCGAAATTCCGTTCGGGATGCCATTGCACGCAGAGCACCCAATGTCCCGGAGCAGTTCCCTCCATCGCCTCGATGATGCCGTCCTCGGGCGAGCGCGCGACGATGCGCAGCGCGTCGCCGGGCGTCTTCACCGCCTGGTGATGGCTGGAGTTGACGACGATCTCTGTCGCATCGGCCAGCTCGGCTACCTTCGAGCCCTGCTCGACGTGCGCGCGGTGTTCGATAACGGTGCCGCGCGGCTGGCCGTCGAGGCGCGCGTGCTGCACCGCGGATTCGATGTGCTGCACCAGCGAGCCGCCGCGCCAGACGTTCAGCGACTGCGTCCCATAGCAGATGCTGAGGATCGGTTTGCGCATGTTGTGTGCGTCCTGCAGCAGCAGCTCATCGATGTTGTCGCGCGCGGGATCGGGCCGGGCGGTCTTCGGATGCGGAGCCTCATCGTACTTCTGCGGATCGATATCGGCGGGCGAGCCGGGCAGCACGATGGCGTCGCAGCTCTTGGCGAGTTGCATCGCCTCGGCGTTGCTGAGGTCGAGGCCGATCACCACCGGCTCGCCTCCGGCTTCAGCGATGGAGTCCAGATACTGCGGCAGGGCGCGGTCAGAGTACTCAGGATCGGTATTGGGAACGGGGATGGCAATGCGCGGCTTCATGGGAGAGATGATACAGCGGAAAGGATTACGATGGTGTCGGAGGACGGAGATGAGCGAACCAACCTGGAACGATTATGCGCGGATCAGCGCCGGAGAGCGCTTCCGGGCGCAATCGGCGGAGATGGGCACGGCAGCGACCGAGGCTGTGGTGGAAGCTGCTGCCGTGGCACCCGGAATGCGCGTGCTCGACGTTGCCTGCGGCGCGGGCGAGCCGGCGATCTCGCTGGCCACGGCGCTCGGCGACACGGGCGAGGTGGTCGGCATCGATATCTCCGAGATGCCGCTGGAGGTTGCGAGCCAGAGGGCCGGTAAGCGTGGGCTATGGAATGTGCGCTTCCTTCGCGGCGACGTTCATGCGCTGGACTTCGCCGATGCGAGCTTCGATCGCGTGACCAGCCGGCTGGGCGTGATGTTCTTCTCCGACCTGCCGCGCGCGATGGCCGAGATGCGGCGCGTGCTCAAGCCCGCGGGCCGCGTGGCGCTGCTCGCCTGGGGCGCGATGGAGCAGCCGTACTTCGAGATGAGCGTCGGCACGGCGCGGAGGCTGCATCCTGAGCTGGAGGTTCCCGCCGCGGCGCAGCAGATGTTCAGGTTCGGCAGAGCGGGCGAACTGGGCGCGGCGCTGGCCGAGGCGGGATTTACCGGCATCGAAGAGAAGCTGCACAGCCTGCGGTGGGACTGGCACGGCTCTCCGGAGGAGCTTTGGGATTACTTCCGCAGCGTCACCGTTCCCTTCCGTCCGCTGATCGAGCGCATCGAGGGCGATCGCGAGATGGAGCGCGCGGTGCTCGCGCGGATCGGCGAGAACTTCGATGGCGAGTACGTGCGCATCCAGGCGCAAATGGTGATTGCGACGGCCGACAGAGGGTAAGAGCCGGCTAGATCGTGGAGCTCTCCGTCTGCGGCTCTGCTGCCGGCGCAGCCAGCTCGGAGTTTGCGTAGAAGAGATCGCGCATCGCCTGATGAACCTTCGCTGAGAGAGCTTCCATGTCGCGGGTGACCATCCCCTCGGTCGGGATCGGCTCTCCCACGATCAGCCGGAAGCGCCGCGGGTGGATGACGTAGGTATTCATCGGCAGCGACTGGTAGGTTCCGATGATGACCATCGGCACGATGGGCGCCTGCGCCTTGATCGCCGCATAGAAGGTTCCGCCGAGGAAGGGCTGGATGTGGCCGTCGCGGCTGCGTCCGCCCTCGGGAAAGACGACGAGATTCATTCCCGACTTCAGCGTCTGCGCCGCCGCCGAGAGAGAGCGCAGCGAGGCGCGGGCGTCGGCGCGGTCGATGGGAATCTGCCCCGAGCGCCGCAGATGCCAGCCCAGGAATGGCAACCGGAACAGCTCGATCTTGGCGAGGATGCGGAACTGAAAGGGAAGTCCCAGGTAGAGCACCGGAATATCCAGCGCCGAGGAGTGGTTGGCGGCGTAGATGCCCGGCCGCGCGGGATCGATGCTCTCAAGCCCCTCCACGCTGAGCGGCGTGCCGCCGACGGCGAGAATCCAGCGCGACCACAAGCGGGCAAAGCCGTGCTGCAGGCGCCCGGAGCGATCGAAGAGCGAGCTGAGCAGCGAGAGCGTGCCCAGCACTCCGGTGGCGGCATAGATCAGCGGATTGCGCACGAAATACGAGGCGAGTCGCGTCGAAAGCCGGGTGCGCTGCTGATGGAGGTCCATGATTACAGGATAAACCAGATGCGCCGGGCTGCGCTTAGGGCTCTGCCGCGCAGAATGCATCGCGAATCATCAGGAAGTCGCGCTGCGGATCGCTGCCGACGAGGAACTCCTGCACGCAGACGATCTTGAATCCCCACTTGAGATAAAAGGAGATGGCGCGTGGATTTTCCGAGTAAACGGTGAGCCAGATGGTGCGTGAGCGCGCAGCGGAGAGGATCTCCAGCGCCGCGCGCATGATCTGGTGAGCGATGCCGCTGCCGTGCAGAGCCGGATCGAGATAGAGCTTGCGCAGCTCGGCTGAGTTGCGGGAGACAACGGCATGATGACGGCTGCGCAGGACAATGATCATGTATCCCAGCAGCGAGCCGCCGCGCTCGGCGACGAGGACGACGACATTGGGATCGGCGATCAGCTCGGCGAAGCGCTGCGGCGTCAGCTCGGCGGAGATGTAGGCTTCCAGATCGGCGGGATCGGTGGGCGGGCAGCCGAGCGGAAAAAGCTGCGCCGCCAAAGACGAGAGAGCATCGGCGTCAGCAACCACGGCGCGGCGAATCGACGGCAACATCAGCCCTATTGTCGTCGAATCTTCGCACAGAAGGGAGGTGCTCAAGCGGATGCTCCTATCCCGCGATGCGCTTGTAATCGCGCTTGAATTCGGGATTGTTGCCGTTCTCCGCGGCGGCGGCACGCAGCTCGCGGGCGGCGTCTCCGCGGCGGCCCTCTTTTTCCAGAACCAGTCCGAGCTTCCAGTGTGCGGTGGCAAGCGATGGCGTACCGGCCTCAGGCTGCTGCGCAAGATACTGGCGCAGGTAGCGTTCGGCCCGGGGTAGATCGACTCCGGAGTCGAGCAGGAGGAGGGCGGCGTCGAAGGCCGGCGAGGCGTCATCCGGGATGCGGCGCAGCGCCTCGGCCAGCGCGGCATCCAGCTCGCTCCAGCGCTGCTGGTGGGCGAGCGCGATGGCAAGCCAGCGATATCCGGCAACGCGGCTGGGATCGGCGGCGATGGCCTGCCGGGCCACGCGCTCGGCCTCGGCGTAGCGGCGATAGCCGTCGCTGGCGAGAACCTTTGCCAACTCTGTCAGCGCGCGATATTGACGCGGATTGAGCTGCACGGCGCGGCGCAGCGCAGCCTCGATCTCGGAGAGCGGACGCTTCTGCATCTGCAGCAGCGCGGCCTCGGCCAGCGCCCCTTCGGCGGCGTTGATCTGCTTGATCTGCTCCAGCGTCTCGCGGGCCTTGCCCTTGCTGCCGCCGACGACGGCCGGTGCCTGTTCGTAAAGTCCCATCGACTCTTTCAGGCAGCGGATGTTGCGCGGATCGAGCTCCAGCGCACGGTCGATCTCGTGGCGCATCTGACGGGCGAGCGGAACTCCTCCGCCCATCACGCCGAGCTTGACGGCATCGTCGCCGAGGGTATCGGCAAGCTGGCAGTGCGCCTCGCTGCTGTCAGGCGCGGCCTCGGCGGCGCGGTGTCCGTAGGCGACGGCCTTGTCGAAGTCTCCCCAGGCGTCGTAGATGGCAGACATCCAGATGAGCGCCTCGCCGTCTCGGGGATTCTGATTCAGCCGCGATTGCGCGATGCCGTAGAGCTGGCGGTAGTGACCCTGCTCGAGCAGGGTTTTGCCATCGGCGGAAAAAACGAAGGTGGATGCGACAAGAACAAAGCAAAGCGCTGTGCGGAGCGGGGCGGTGCGCAGGTTGAAGTGCATCGAACGCGACAATACGCCTGGGATCAAAACTGAACCTCGTAAAATCTCACGCGGGGCGAACCGAAGGTGCGGTGATTCACTACACCGTTTACAATCTCTTCCAGTCACCGAATGGGGGTATTCCGCGGCAGGCCCCGGAGAACTTTTCTGATAGGAGATTAACAGAGAACGATGGCCGATGTCCGTAAGGGGTTAGTCATAATCAACACCGGGCCGGGCAAGGGAAAGACCACGGCGGCGATGGGAACCGCTCTCAGAGCCGTCGGCGCCGGGCTGCGTGTGCTGATGCTGCAGTTCCTCAAGGGCTCCTGGCACTACGGCGAGCTGGACGCAGTAAAAGCCTTCGGCGATAAGTTCGTGATGAAGCAGATGGGCCGCGGCTTCGTGAAGGTGGGCGGTGCGGAGACCGATCCCGAAGATATCCGCATGGTGGAAGAGTGCTGGAAAGAAGCCGAAGAGGCGATCTTCTCCGGCCGCTGGGACCTGGTCATCCTCGACGAGATCAACTACGCGATCAGCTATAACATGCTCGATCCGGCAAAGGTTGCCGAGGTGCTCAAACGCAAGCCGGAGATGGTGCACATCATTCTCACCGGAAGAAACGCGCATCCATCGCTGGTGGAACTGGCCGATACGGTGACGGAGATGCGCGAGGTCAAGCACGCGTATCAGAAGGGGATCGAGGCGCAGAGGGGAATAGAGTATTAGGTGCGAGGTTTCAAAGTTTCAAGGTTTCAGAGTTTCAAGGTTGAAGAGCAAAGGCGGAGGCAACAGCCGCATCAGTTCGTCATCGCTGAGGTGAGGAGCTATGTTCGACGAGATCGGAAGAGCACCCGATGAGCCTATGGAGCGCGGAAGTTGGCTGCTCTATCGTGGTTTGGGTTGCCTCTTGTGGCTTGCCGCGCTTGGGGCGTGCCTTTGGAAGCACGGCATTACCAAGCCTGCATATCCTATGGTTTACGCCGTGATGGCTATACTGTCGGTGAAGTGGTTCGCGGCTGCTCTGAGATCAGCCCCTCCGACAAGACGTTGGTTTCATGACTTGGGCTCTGTCTCCTGGCTGGTGGTGGCTGCGCTCAATTTCGCGTTTGTGGTTTTGAATTGACGTTTCGCATAGCCTCGGAACGATAGCGACGTTGGATTTTGAAAGAGCGTGTATGAGCTGGTTTAAGCGCGAAGAGCAGAAACTCGATACGAGCGGCGAGAAGAAGATGAAGTCCGAGGGCCTCTGGGTGAAGTGCGAGGGCTGCCGACAGATCATCTGGAAGAACGATCTTGAGGCCAACCTGCACGTCTGTCCCAAGTGCGACAAGCACTTCCGCATCGACACGCGCACGCGGCTTGGCTATCTGTTCGACGATGGCGCGTACACGGAAGAGGACGGCAAGCTTGAGACGACCGATCCGCTGAACTTCGCCGATCTAAAGCCCTACAGACAGCGATTGAAAGCGGCGCAGAAGCAGACCGGGCGCAAGGACGCGATCGTCAACGCGCGCGGCAAGATCTGCGGACGCGAGGCGATGGTTTCGGCGATGGAGTACGGATTTATCGGCGGCAGCATGGGAAGCGTTGTCGGCGAGACGATTGCGCGGGCCGTCGAAAAGTCGCTTGCCGGGCGGATTCCGCTCATCATCATCTCCGCCACCGGCGGCGCGCGCATGATGGAAGGAACCATCTCACTGATGCAGATGGCGAAGGTCTCGGCGGCGCTGGCACGGCTCGACGAGGCGCGCGTGCCGTATATCAGCGTGCTCACCGATCCGACCACCGGCGGCGTCACGGCCAGCTTTGCCATGCTGGGCGACCTGAACATCGCCGAGCCGGGAGCGCTGATCGGCTTTGCCGGCCCAAGGGTGATCGAGCAGACCATCCGTCAGAAGCTGCCGGAGGGCTTCCAGCGCAGCGAGTTCCTGCTGGAAAAAGGCTTCCTCGATGCCGTCGTGCATCGGCGGGAGATGAAGCAGTATCTGGGACGCGCGATCGGGTGGATGGCCTAGAGAGTCACAAACTGGCGCCGCGGTCTCCGGCGGGACAAGGGCAGGGTTGTTTGCCGGGCACAAGCTTGCCGACGCGCGGGCGGAGCTCTGCTGACCGTCTACTGTAAGTGATTGTCGTCGTTGCGGTTATGTCGATCCGGCGAGGCCTGTAAACCGTCTCCGCCGTGTTATAATGATCTGTGCTTCCGAGTGGCTAATTCCCCACAGTGCAATCATTTCCGGGCGGCAGCGAAGGCTGCGTTTCCGGATTCTTCCGAGTCACTCTGGCAAAGCGAGCTGCCAATGCTGAAAGGTACTTAGATGGCCGACGATCCAAACAATCCCAAGCTGCCGCTGGAAGGCGGCGGAGCTCCGCAGAACATTCAGCCGATCAATATTGAAGAGGAGATGCGGCGCAGCTACCTCGACTACTCGATGTCGGTCATCATCGGGCGCGCGCTGCCGGATATCCGCGACGGGCTGAAGCCGGTGCACCGGCGCATTCTTTACGCCATGCACGACATGGGCCTGCTTCATAACAAGAAGCACGTCAAATGCGCCAAGGTCGTCGGCGAGGTGCTGGGCAAATACCATCCGCACGGAGACAGCTCGGTTTACGACGCGCTGGTGCGCATGGCGCAGGATTTCTCGCTGCGCTATCAGCTGGTGGATGGGCAGGGCAACTTCGGCTCGGTCGATGGCGATCCTCCTGCGGCGTATCGATACACCGAGGCGCGGCTGACGGCGATTGCCGCCGAGCTGCTCGCCGATATCGACAAGGACACGGTTGACTTCGTCGCCAACTTCGACGACTCGACGGTCGAGCCGACGGTGCTGCCGTCGAGGATTCCGACGCTGCTCGTCAACGGCTCCAACGGAATCGCCGTCGGCATGGCCACGAACATTCCTCCGCACAATCTGACGGAGATTGTGACGGCTGCCATCCTGCTGGTGGAAAAGCCGAAGACGCAGCTCGAAGAGATTCTGCAGATCGTGCAGGGACCGGACTTCCCGACGGCGGGCTTCATCCACGGACGCAAGGGAATTCACGAGGCCTATCGCACCGGCCGCGGCCGCTTCATGATGCGCGCCAAGGTGGCCATCGAGCATCTGACCAAGGATCGCGACGCGATCATCGTCACCGAGATTCCCTACCAGGTGAACAAGGCGCGGCTGATCGAGCGCATCGCCGAACTCGTCAACGGCAAGACCATCGAGGAGATCGGCGACATCCGCGATGAGAGCGACCGCGACGGCATGCGCATCGTCATCGAGCTGAAGCGCGGAGCGCAGCCGGAGATCGTGCTCAACCAGCTCTACATGCACACGCAGATGCAGGAGAGCTTCAGCATGATCTTCCTCGCAGTGGTCAACGGACAGCCGCGCGAGATGGGATTGGTGCAGGCGCTACAGCACTTCATCGATCACCGCATCGATGTCGTCCGCCGGCGCACGGCCTTCCTGCTGCAAAAAGCGCGTGACCGTGAGCACATCCTCGAAGGCTACCAGAAGGCGCTCGACCACCTTGATAACGTGATTGCCATCATTCGCGGCAGCCAGAACCGCGCCGAAGCGCGCGAGAACCTGGTCGCCTACTTTGGCGGCAGGAAGATCACGATCAACCTGACCGGCCGCATGCCGGAGGCCGATCCCGAGCGTCCTTTCAGCGCGAAGCAGGCTGACGCCATCCTCGAACTGCAACTGCACCGGCTGACGCGGCTTTCGATCGACGAGATTCTCAGCGAACTGAAAGAAGTACGTGACCGCATCGCCGAGTACGAGCTGATTCTTGGTTCGGAGAAGAAGCTGCGCTCGGTGATCGTCGATGAGATGAAGGAGATTCGCAAGCAGTACGGCGACGAGCGCAAGACCATCATCCAGGACGAGGCCAGGGAGCTGCAGATCGAGGACCTGATCGCCGATGAGCCCGTGGCCGTTACCGTGAGCCACGCCGGGTATCTCAAGCGGACGAACATCTCCACCTATCGGCAGCAGCGGCGCGGCGGCACCGGACGCAAGGGGATGAGCACTCGCGAAGAAGATTTCGTGGAGCACATGATCGCCGCCACCACGCACAACTACATCCTGATCTTCACCAACATCGGCAGGGTGTATTGGCTCAAGGTCTACGAGATTCCCGACGTCAGCGCGGCGGGCAAGGGCAAGCACATCGGCAACCTGGTGAACCTGCAGCCGGGCGAGACGGTGCGGGCCTTCCTGAACGTGCAGGATCTGGAAGAGGAGGGCAAGTTCATCTTCTTTGCCACGCGCCAGGGAACGGTGAAGAAGACTCCGCTGAAAGACTTCTCCAACGTGATGTCGAAGGGGATCATCGCCATCGGCATCGACAAGGAGGACGAGCTGGTCTCGGCGCAGGTGACCGACGGAGAGCAGTACATCCTGCTGGCGACGCATCAGGGAATGGCGGTTCGCTTCGACGAGGGCGATGTGCGCTCGATGGGGCGTCCGGCGTACGGCGTGCGCGGCATGAGCCTGGCCGAGGGAGATTACATCGTCGGCATGGTGGTGACGCCGAAGAATCTTCCGGCGCGCAAGACAAGCGGCGACGAAGAAGAAGGCCCGATGCCGAACCTGATCCTCACCATCTCAGAGAACGGCTACGGCAAGCGCACGCCGGTCGACGAGTACCGGCTGACCGGCCGCGGAGCCAAGGGCGTCATCAACATAAAGACGACGGCGAGGAACGGCCGCGTGGTTGCCATCCTGCTGGTGAGCGAAGAGAGCCAGGCGATGCTGATCAGCCAGTTCGGCAAGATCATTCGCATGGGGACCGACACCATTCGCGAGGCCAGCCGCGCCACCCAGGGCGTGAAGCTGCTGCAACTGGAAGACGACGACCGCGTGGCCGCCGCCGTAGTACTGCCCAGAGAAGAGAGCACCGGCAACGGCGAGGAGCCGACGCTGCTGCAGTAAGCAAGGCGTTTCCGTAAGAGAAGCCCGGCCGCGTGCCGGGCTTCTTGCATGCCGGCCGAGGCATCGATCCTTTGTGGTACCATTTTTCGCGTTTGCAGGAGGTGCAGGTATGCGGAAGCTGCTGGCGATTGCGGCAATTGGAATCATGGCAACGATGGCGATGGCGCAGGAGATGGCGCATCGTCCGGTGGCGCAGACGCCGGCGTGGCAGAGCTTGCAGTCGCTGGTAGGGAGGTGGGATGGGAGCGTTAACGAGGGCGGCAAAGAGCTGCCTTCGCATATCGAGATCAGGATGACCGGCGGTGGCTCGGCGCTGATGCACTGGATGGATCAGGGCACCGAGCACGAGATGATCACCATGTTCCATCCCGATATGGACGACATTCTGGCGACGCATTACTGCGCGGCCCACAACCAGCCTCGCATGAAGCTGACCTCGGCAACTCCCAAGAAGCTTGTCTTCGAATTCAAGGACGGAACCAACATTGGCCCGCACGATGGGCACATGACCGGGCTGACGATCGTCCTGATCGACGCCAACCATCACGACGAGGAGTGGAGCTATGAGGAGAATGGTCAGCGTCACACCGGCGTCTTTCACTTCACGCGCGTGCTGAAAAACTAGGGGATTTTTCCGCGACTCTCGGCCCGCTGGCGCTTCCGGCGGGCCTTCCTGTTTCCGCTTGAGCTTACAATGGAAGTGTGCTGACACTGACGCAAGCCCTCTCTCTTCTAGGGGTAGCCATCGTAAGCGGAATGATGAATGCAGTGGCCGGCGGAGGCAGCTTTCTGAGCTTTCCCGCGCTGCTGCTGGCGGGCGTGCCGCCGATTCAGGCGAACGCGACGAACACGATTGCGCTGTGGCCGGGAATTCTGGGCAGCATCGGAGCCTATCGCGGCGAACTGCGCGGCGAAGAGGCGCGCAAGGTGCTGGTTCCGCTGCTCTCCACCGGAGTGCTGGGTGGAATCCTCGGCGCGATCACGCTGCTGGTGACGCCGCAGCAGACGTTTCTTAAGCTCATTCCGTGGCTGCTGCTCTCGGCGACGCTGCTGTTCGCCTTCAGCCGCAAGATCACCATGGTGCTGAACCGGAAGCGGGGCGAGGCGGCGCTGACCACCTGGGCAGGCGCGGCGGCGCAGCTCTTCGTCGGCTTCTACATCGGATACTTCGGCGCCGGCGCCGGCATCGTGATGATGGCGCTGCTGGGTCTGCTGGGAATGACGCACATTCACCGCATCAACGCCTATAAGACGGTGCAGGCGGCGGCGTGCAACGGTGTCGCGATCATCGTCTTCATCGCCCAGGGCGCAATCTACTGGAGGCATGCCTTCGTGATGGTAGCGGGCGCGCTGTGCGGCGGATACTTTGGCGCATGGGCGGCGCAGAGGATGAAGCAGGAGCATGTCCGCTGGATCGTCATCGCCATCGGCGCCGGGATGGCCGGGTACTTCTTCTGGAAGAATGGAATCTGAATGTCGAGCTTGTTTACATGGGTGGGCTACACGGCGGGAACGCTGACCACGCTGGCCTTTCTTCCGCAGGTGCTGCATGTGTGGAAGAGGAAGAGCGCCGACGATCTGCATATCGGCACGCTGGTCAGCTTCACCATCGGCATCGTGCTCTGGCTCATCTATGGAATCGCTGTCCGGCAGATGCCGGTCATTCTGGCCAACGCGGTGACGCTGCTTTTGCAGTGCGGCATCATTTATCTGAAGGTTCGATACGCGCGGAAGACGAAGGTTGCAGTGGAGTTCGCGGAGAGTGGCAGCCTGCGGTGAGAGATTGCGCGTGAGCGGGAAAAAAATCGAAGATTCTGCCTTCGATTTGCGAGAGAAGCGCAGCGCTGGTTATACTTGCAAGCCCCTATGAAAGTATTTGTCATCATCCCCGCAGCAGGCTTGGGAACACGAATGGGACTGGCGCATGCTGGCCAGGCCCCGGTGCGCTCCAAGCAGTTTTTGGAACTCGACGGAGTTCCGATTCTCATCCACACCCTGCGCAAGTTTGCCGCCGTCGATCGGGTCGACTCCATCTGGGTCGCCATGCGCAAGGCTGAGATCGATGGCTTCCGGGCGACGCTGGAGCGCGCCGCGCTGGGCAAGCCGGTGCACCTGGTGGAGGGCGGCGAACATCGTCAGGAGTCGGTGGGCAATGTGCTGGATGCGCTTCCGGCGGAGTCCGGCGATCTTGTGCTGATTCACGATGCGGTGCGGCCCTTTGTCTCCGCCGAGACGATTGCCGGCGTCATCGAGCAGACAGCGCGCCACGGCGCCGCCATCGCCGGCGTTCCGGCGGTGGATACGATCAAGCGCGTCGAACGTCGCGCCGAGGGAGCCGTGGTCGAGGCGACGATCCCGCGCGAGCAGATCGTGCAGGCGCAGACGCCGCAGGGCTTCCGCTATGGGCTGCTGAGTCCGATCTTCAACGAGGCGCGCATCGAGGGCTTCCTCGGCACCGACGAGGCCAGCCTGCTGGAGCGCGCGGGAGTTGATGTGCATGTGGTGATGGGTTCGCCGCAGAACTTCAAGATCACCACTCCGGCCGACCTGGAGCTCGCAGAATACGTGCTCGCGCGCGAGCGGCGTCCGGTGACGCGATGAGCTTTCGCATCGGCTACGGCTATGATTCGCACGAGTTCAAGGCTGGCGTCCCGCTGGTGATCGGCGGCGTGAGCCTCGAGCACACGCACGGACTGGCGGGCCACTCCGATGGCGACGTGCTGCTGCACGCCATCACCGACGCGCTGCTCGGCGCCGTCGCCGCCGGCGATATCGGCAGCTTCTTTCCGCCGAGCGATCCCCGCTGGAAGGGCGCGAATTCTGCGGTCTTCCTGGCGGAGGCGATGCGGCAGATCGCGCTCGCCGGCTTTCGCGTCGTCAACGTGGATACCACGATGATCCTCGCCGCGCCGAAGATCGTTCCTCACGCGGCGCGGCTGCGCAAGCGCGTCGCGGAGCTGCTCAACGTCGCTCCCGGATGCGTCGGCATCAAGGCCAAGACTCCGGAAGGGACAGGAACGGAGAATGCCGCCATCGCTCACGCGGTGGTGCTGCTGGAGTCGATCCAGTTGGAGACGATGTTGCAGGAGGCCGAGGCCGAGGTGGATTCGGAGCTGAGCGTAATGCGAGCGGGCGATGGCGAGGGCGTGCAGTAGCGCGCCTTCCGTTCTACTTCGCTCCCCTACTAGAATTGGTCATGCTTCGCCTCTGGACTCTTTTGCTTTTCTCCGCTGCCGCTCTTGCGCAGCAACGACCCTCGGACGTATTGCCCAACGCGAGCCTGCTCGAACAGCCTCCGCGTGCGGAGATGGCCGCGCACTGCCCGGCGGTGAATGCGTGGAGCACGCCTGCGGAGAAGAGCTGCTATCGCACCACTCCGCGTTATGAAGAGACGATGGCGTACGTGCGCCGTCTCGCGAAGGCCGCGCCGGGCAAGGTGCGGGTGGAAAAGTTCGGCCTCACCGGTGAAGGACGCGCGCTGGTCGCCATCGTAGTTTCGCGCGACGGAGTCTTCTCTCCCGCGGAGCTGCACCGCACTCGCCGTCCCGTGGTGATGATCCAGAACGCGATTCACGCCGGAGAGATGGATGGCAAAGACGCCTCGCTGGCGCTGCTGCGCGATATCTTGGTTACGAAGAACGCCACGAAGAAGCAGGCGCGGCTGATCGAGCGCGCCGTGCTGGTCGTTCTGCCCATCTACAACGCCGACGGGCACGAGCACTTCGGCCCCTTCAATCGCATCAACCAGAACGGCCCCGAGCAGATGGGATGGCGCACCAACGCCAGCCAGCTCAATCTCAATCGCGATTATCTGAAGGCCGATGCTCCGGAGACGCGTGCCTTCCTGCGCCTGTGGAATCGCTGGCTGCCGGATTTCTTCGTCGATAACCACGTCACCGATGGCGCCGACTATCAGTATGACGTGACCTTCTCCATCCAGAGCGATGGTCCCGCCGAGGAGTGGACTCGCAAGACGCTGGAGCCGGAGCTCTTCCGCAAGGTCGCAGCCTCGGGGCATGTGGTCGCTCCCTATATGGAGTTTCTTGGCCGCACGCCGGATACCGGTATCAGCATCGGCGACGCCTCGCCGCGCTACTCCAACGGCTACGTCAAGCAGCAGAATCGCCCGGGAATGCTGGTGGAGCTGCACATGCTGAAGGATTACCAGAGGCGCGTCACCGGCAACTACGAGCTGATGCGCGCGCTGCTGGAGGCGATCAATCGCGACGCCGGCAAGCTGGTCGAGGCCAACCGCCGCGCCGATGCCGAGACCATCGCCCGCGGAAAGACGCACAATTCAACGCTGCCGCTGCGCTTTGCCGCCACCGGCAAGAGCGAGCCCTTCGAGTTCAAGGGCTATCGCTGGACGACCGAACACAGCGAGATCAGCGGCGGCGAGTGGGTGAAGTACACGCATGAGCCGGTGACGCTCACGGTGCCGCGGCAGAACGAGTTGAAGCCGATGCTCGAGGCCAAAATCCCGGCGGCGTACATCGTTCCGGCGCAGTGGACCGAGGTGATCGCGCGGCTGGAGATGTATGGATTGCGGCTCAAGCGGCTGACGCGCGAGTGGAGCGGCGAGGTCACGACCTATCGCTGCCAGACGCCGCAATGGCAGGAGCAGCCCTACGAGGGCCGTCATCCGGCGATTTGGAAAGAGCCGTCGCAGGCCTGCGCGGAGCTGCGAGTGAAGATGAGCTTTCCCGCCGGCTCCGTGGTGGTGCCTGCCGATCAGCGCGCCGCGCGCGTGGCCATGCACTGGCTTGAGCCGCTTGCGCCGGATTCCGCCCTGCAGTGGGGATTCTTTGACACGATCTTCGAGCAGAAGGAGTACGGCGAGAGCTACGTGCTGGAGCGGCTGGCGCGCAGGCTGATCGAAGATCCGAAGCTGAAGGCGGAGTTCGACGCCAAGGTCGCCGCCGATCCGAAGTTTGCATCCAGCCCATGGGAGCGGCTGAACTGGTTCTACCAGCACTCGCCCTGGTGGGACGACCGCGTCGGACTGTATCCGGTGGGCAAGCTGGATTCGCTCGACGGAGTGCCGCTGCCGAAGCCTCCGGCAAAGAAGGAAGCCGACGAAGATCCCGACTACGAGCCGGAGATCCCCGATCGGGTGTGAGTTCATGCGAGAAGAACGGCGCAGCGAGAGGCTGCGCCGTTCTTCGCAGTTTCAGCTGCGTGTCGGGAAGGTGCGCGAGATGCGATCGTGCCAGCAGAGCGAATCCTCGTCCAGCATCGCCGAGGCAAAGCCCAGTCCTACGGCGGCCAGCGAGATGAACAGGAAGCGCGCGCGGCGACTGCGCTGCTTCCAATTCGCGGCTCGCCCCTCGAAGCTGCCCAGGCGAATGCCGCGCTGAATCATCCCCGGCGTCGCTCCGCGATAGACGAGGAAGAGGTACTGGTAGAGCGCCCAGAGCAGTACATTCGCTGCGCCCAGCATCATCCAGAATGGCTTGGTGTGGGGAAATCCCGTCATGGAGAGCCACGCGATGGCGGAAAAGATTGCGCCGCCGGCAAGGGTCACGCCGATGTCGATCGCTCCCGCCATCAGCCGGTCTGAGAGCCGCGCCACCGGCAGCGGAACCTCGAAGGCGGGTTCCGCGCTCGACGTCTCCGCCTCTCGATCCAGGCTGATCTCAGGGAAGAGCGAGCCCTGCACCGTGGGCATGATGTCCTCGGGAACCTCGAGGATGCGCGGGCGGTCCAGTACGGGCTCAGCCAGTTCGTCGGGGGCGGGCTTCGGCGGAAGCATCGGCTCCAGCAGCGGACGCGGGAAGACGATCAGGTTGTCCTGCTGCGGCAGTTCGGGCTGTGACAGAGGCTCGGCGATGATGTAACGGTCCAGGCACTCGCGGGCTTCGGCGGGAATCTCAGGCCGCAGCTCGAGATCGAGCTCGCGGCTCTCAATCGTGATCTCCGGCGAGACGGCCGCGGGCTCGGGGGCCGGAGCCGTTGCCGACATCAGCGGCGGATGAGGCGCGCGCGCCTCGGCATTCGCCCGACGGTAGTAGTTGGTATCGAAGGTTTCGCGACCCGCGGACGCCTGCGCCGGAGCTCCAAAGTCAAAGCTGGCGGATTCGGCCGCGGGGTTGCGTCTGCGCCGCGCGTGGTAGCTGCTTACGCGCGAGGCGACCTCGGCGCGCCAGGCGCCGGCTTCGCTCTGTTCGTGATTTTCCATTGTCATCGCTGAATATGCAGGCGCGCTCGCCGCCGGCCTTTCGCGCACATCATCGCTACCCTGCGCGTCCAGCGCCGGGCGGGCGCGTACGGAGGCGGAGGTCGCGGAGCACATGCACGGCGTGCCGCACAGCGGACATTCCATGGCGGGTTGCGAAAACAGCCAGAGCAGCGAGAGGTTTCGAAGCGTTACACTTTGAGTCGAAGCACCGCGCGTGCTAACTTGCAACCGGAGCTCTTCTCAAAGCCGCCTGGAGCGACATAACGCATTCCGATGACCCTTCGCACTCTGAGAATTATCACACTCACGATTGCATGTCACCTCTTGATGGCTCCCGTGGCCGTTACTAGTGAGTTGCCTGCGCTCTTCGGCGAACAAAACCTCACTACTCCGGGCCAGGAGGTGATCCTCAAGGCCCAGCAGCAGGAGAAGCAGGGCGACATCTACAAGCTCGATGGGGATGTGGAGATCGCCTATCAGGGCTATGTGCTCCGCGCCGATCACGCCACCTACAACAATGAGACCGGCGACAGCGAGGCTACCGGCCGCGTGGTGCTCGATGGCGGACCGCACGATGCTCACCTCACCGCCAATCGCGCCACCTACAACGTCAAGAGCGGCACGGGAATCTTCTACGAGGTGGCGGGCACCTTCGGAGCCGTGATTCGCGGGCAGTCGGTGATCCTTACCTCCAACAATCCCTTCGTGATTGCCGGACGCGAGGTGCACAAGGTTGGGCCGAACCGCTTCATCGTCTATCACGGCAGCATCACCTCCTGCGCTGAGCAGACGCCGAGATGGACCTTCAACTCGCAGAAGATCGATCTTGTTGCCGGCGAGGACGCCAAGCTCTATCACGCCAGCTTCCGTCTGCTGAAGCTGCCGATCTTTTACTTTCCCTACACCAAGGCTCCGGCGAACAACGCCTCCCGCACCACAGGATTTCTTCTCCCTGTCCTTTCGCCGTATTCGACGACCAAGGGGCTCAGCATCGGAGATTCCTTTTACTGGGCGATCAACCGCTCCAACGACGTTACCGGCGGAATCGAGTACTTCTCCCGCCGCGGATGGAGCCAGCGGCTGAATTTCCGTACCCGGCCGAGCGAGCAGAGCTCGCTTGAGCTGCGCTACTTTGGCGTGCTGGATCGCGGCACCATGGTCACGCAGATCCAGGACGGAAACATCGTGCACGTAAAGCAGGACCAGGGCGGCGAAGAAGCGCGCCTGATCGGCGAGACCACGCACGGCGAGTGGCGCGCCGCCGCCGACATCGACTACCTCAGCTCATTCCTCTTCCGCCAGGCCTGGTCGGAGACGTACTCGCAGGCCGCGAACTCCGAAGTTC
>Ga0326727_10010731_pt1 | contig 21672 bp, 13 predicted proteins | sample MB2enrmetagenome_FD_207643 | JGI IMG/M metagenome (GOLD analysis project Ga0326727, IMG submission 207643) | Lab enriched peat soil microbial communities from McLean, Ithaca, NY, United States - MB29MY | ecosystem: Environmental > Terrestrial > Soil > Wetlands > Peat | place: USA: New York...
TGTGTGCCGCGCCGTATTCTGCCAGCCTGGTCTCGGGAAATTCCGGGTGCATCAATCGTGCGGCTCGAATACCGCTCATACCGGGCATGCTGATCCCCTGAAGCAGTCGAACGATCCGTTTGCCGATTTGTGGAAGCCGGGAAATGGATCGGATGTGACTGACTTTCGGCCCGCGCAGCCAAAGGGCGAAATGAACCGCGGAGATTTTGCCCTCTTTCCCCAAGGAGACTCATCCCAAATTATGGAGGGCTGCCTAATGCCGTCCGTTGTTTCGGCGGGATGCTCGAAGGCGAGCCATATAGAACGCCGCATTCCCGCGATTCCGATTCTCGTTTTGCAGGTCCCAGCCATGAAGCGCCATTCTGATCTCGGGCGGCAGCAACTCAACCGGGTTGCGGCTGCGCTTGCAGCGAAGTTCCCAAGGAACATCAAGGTCCCCACGCCGGGAGCGGGCGATGGCGTGACAGCGCATCAGGGTTTCCCCTGGTGCACACGCCGCTGCGCGAAAGGCATCACGGCTGAGGTCTCGCGGATTTGTCCGAATTGTGCGGCCGGTGTATGGGCAGGAAAATACCTATTCCTGCTCCAGCACACTTCTGACTGCTGCAGCGAGTTCATCTGTTCTGAAAGGCTTGTGGATGAAATTCACTCTCTCGTCCAAAACGCCCTGGTGGGCGATCACGTCGGCCGTGTGACCAGACATATACAGGCATTTCATGCCTGGTTGCAGGGCAAACAGTTTTTCTGCCAGTTCGCCGCCGTTCATTTCAGGCATCACCACGTCCGAGATCAACAAATGAATGTCCCTGTCATGCTCCTCAACGAAGTGGATGGCCTGCTCCGGCGATGATGCGGCCAGAACAGGGTAGCCCAGACGTTCGAGAATCCGCTTGCAGAGGTTTAGGAGCTGCTCGTTGTCTTCGACCAGCAGAATGGTTTCCTTCCCTCCCCGAGCTTTCTTTGCTGCCTTCTTTTCCGGGGCTTGGCCTGTCTTGGCATCGAATCGAGGCATGTAGATCCTGAACGTGGTCCCTTTTGCCTGCTCACTTTCAACATCAATAAAGCCGCGGTTCTGCTTGACGATTCCGTACACCGTCGCCAGTCCCAGACCGGTTCCTTGGCCTGCTTTTTTGGTGGTAAAGAAAGGCTCGAAAATGTGGTCCAAAACCTCTGAGCTCATCCCGACCCCATTGTCGGCGACCGTCAGCAGGGCGTATTCACCGGGAACTGATCCTACGTGCGTCGCACAATACGCATCATCGAGCACAACGTTCACCGTCTTGATGATGATTTTCCCAGCCCGCGAAAGGGCATCGCGGGCGTTAACCACAAGGTTAGCCAGGATCTGGTCGATCTGGGAGGGATCTACCTTGACCGGCCACAAATCCTCCTGCGGCTGCCAGTTGATGTCGATATCCTCGCCGATAAGGCGCTTCAGCATATTAAGCATGCCCGCCACGGTGGCATTCAGGTCCAGAACGACGGGCGCGATCGTCTGTTTGCGAGCAAAGGCCAGCAGTTGCCGGGTAAGGTCGGCGGAGCGTTCGGCCGCCTGGCGGATTTTTGTCAGGTCTTCATGGAGCGGCTGTGTCGGGTCGACCTGCTCGAGAGCCATTTCCGCATGCCCGAGGATCACCCCCAGCATATTGTTGAAATCATGGGCCACACCGCCTGCCAGGCGGCCCACCGATTCCATCTTCTGGGCCTGCACGAACTGCGCTTCCAGCGTCTTCTTTTCCTCCTCCGCACGCTTGTGTTTTGTGAAGTCCTGTATTTGCGTGACGAAATGCAGCGGCTTGTTCTGGCCGTCCCGAATCAATGTAGAATCGACCAGCCCCCAAACCACGGTTCCATCTTTGCGCAGAAAACGCTTTTCCAACTGGAATGCTTCCATTCCGCCGCCAACTGGCCGGTCTTCAGGGAAGGTTACGTCCTGAAATGTCTTCCCCAGCAGTTCCGACTCGGTGTAGCCCAGGAATTTGCAAAATCCGTCGTTGACCTGGAGAAAATGAAAGTTGGGAGAGACTAGAACCATCCCCGACCCCGAATGCTGGAAAATGCGCCGGAACTGCTCTTCGCTGGCGCGAAGAGCCTCCTCGGCCTGCTTGCTCTTGGTGATATCACGCAGGATTCCGATGGTGTAAATCTCGCCGCCAAGCTCGTAGGTCGAGACCCCCACAGCCATATCGAAGACCGTTCCATCCCTTTTGATCCCGCGCGTTTCATAGAACGCTGGAAGGGGCTCTCCCGTCGAGCGCCGGCGCGCGAATTCCTGAACCCGTGGCCTTTCCTCCGGAGCGATGTCGTCGAAGAGCGGATTTCCGATCACTTCTGAGGTTTTTGAATAGCCAAAGAGGTCGATATAAGCCGGGTTAACCATGATAGAAACGCCTTCCTTCGCCAGGCCCATTGGGTAGATAGAGCCCTCGAACAGCGCGCGTAACTTTGTCTCGCTCTCTTTCACCTTCTCTTCGGCGCGCTTGCGCTCGGCGATGTCGCGCACGAGAGCGAGTACCCGCCGCTGTCCGCTGATTTCAGCGCTTCTCAAGGAGATTTCCACCCAGAATAACTTCCCGTCCATTTTGCGGGCCTGCCACTCGAACAATTGGGGACCGGCTGTCAGGGCTTTCATCAACCACTGCCTGGCCTCCGTCGCCGAGTAGGGCGTCACCCCGAGACTGGTGTCATTGGGGGTCAGAGCCAGCGCTGTTTTCCGGTCAAGTCCGAACATCCGCAGCATGGAATTATTGACGTCGAGGATCGTTCCGGTCTCCGCGGCGTGAATGAAAATAGCGTCCGACACATTGTCGAAGATCTCCCGGTAATTCCGTTCGCTTTGCTGCAGGGCTTCCTCCGCCCGCTTGAGGCGAGCCACCTGCTGACGGGCCTGCTCCAACGATTCACGGATGGTCCGGAGAACCTCGTTCAGCGGCATGACAGTCAAGCCAACCGCTAACAGGAGAACTATCCATCCCCCCATCGGGGGAACCGGAAAGTAGGTGGGCAAGTGATGGCCGGCCTTCATAAGGATGGCCAAGGCCATAGCCGCGGCGAGCAGAACGCCGCCAAAGGCCAAGGCGATACGTTGTCCCAGTAACCAGGTGGCCATGACCGTGATCGCCAGGAAACACGCAAGCGCGGGGCTGTTGAAGCCGCCGGAGAGCAACGTGAGGATGCTATTGATGGACCATGTTGCGGCCAGGAAAATCCAGCTGCCCAGCCGGATACGCCCCTTGCGCAGACAAAAGAGCGAGGTTAGCGCTGCGGATGCGAGCAAAACAGCCAAAGCGTTTGCGGCGGATTTCCGAATTACGAAAAACGGCATGCCCACGGCAAAATAAAACACCAACCAGATCAGTACGCCAATGAGAACGGCGTGAAGTGTCCTCGCCGCAAGAATTTTTCCGGCATCGCCTTCGGAAAGGCCAGGTGCACTCCAATTCCAGAATTGTTGCCATAGAGTCGATGGCTTCGCCATTTTGAATCCTCTCTTCGATGCGAGCCTAGCCAACGGATGCGGTCCGGGACACACGCTGAATTATCATTATCGGCGTAAGTCGGATCAAGCTGCAGTTCTGCATTGCAGCCTGCCTTGGCCCCCCCGGTTCCCGAACCGCAGGAATCCTGTTCAATGAGTCGGTCTGCTCGAGGGACGCAACGACGGCGCCCCTCGAATTCATGGCTATTTGCTCAAACCCGGAATCAATGTCTCCCAGGCACCTGTCGCCAAAACCGCCCTTCCGGGCATGGGGCACCTTTCTGAAACACCACATTCGACAGCTCGCCTTGATGGACTTCACCGTGCCGCCAATCTCCCGAGCGCCGCCGCGGCGTTCATTTCAACGTAACGTCTCATCCAACCGCTGCACGAGCTTTGCAGCAGCAGCTTCACACTTTTCCTCAGGATTCGGCTCCTCAATACATTATCCGGAATCGGGGCTGTATCTGCGGCCCGGACGTTGAGGGCATCGATCAGTTCCATTAGTTTGGCGGCTCGCGGAAATGTTGCCACGAAATCCGGGTGGTGCAGGCTATTGGAAATGAGGTGCCTTCGCTTCCTTCAGCACACGGGTTTTTCATCGGGCGGGATGACCGCTGTGGGCACGTCGATCACCGACAATAGGAATTCGTTTTTAGGTGTGAACTACGTATCTGAAAATGGGTATTTCAGCTAATTTTCATGTTTGAGAATTCGGCGTTTAATAGCAGCAGCATCAGGAACTCCGCTGAGAGCGAACGCGGAAGATGCGAAGGTGCTTTCGGTAAAAAGATGATCGGCCAGCGAGGGATACCGGCCGATTTCCCAAAATTGAAAAGTCCGGACACAAGAACGTCGGCTGAACTGGACTGAGGGTGTGGGGGGAGAGCCAGACGCGTGAAACGTCCCCACGGGTCTTTCAAAGGAGCGCGAGCCAACAACACTTCTCATCGGCGGTTTTTGAAACAGAACCGCTCCCGCCTCTAAACCTGCAGCTTGACCTGCTACTTAAGCCTACTGCGAACAAAGGGCTTCGGTCGTGATACTGAAGCCCTTGCCGTGGGGGGGGGCCGGGCATGAAGGAAGTCGCGCCCGAGCAAACCTCTCTGCCTGCATTAGCCTTTTGCGATTCCAGCTTATCGCTGTCATTTCTCGAAGGGGGGGTAAAAAAATCATACCATACGCGTAGTTCTACGCAAGGGCAAATGTCGGTTATTGCTCAAACAATTTTTTTGGCTCTCCCGCCGTTACATAGGAAGTTAGGTCGGTCAATCCGCTGTCAATGCGCGGCACGGCGATAGCAGCCTTTCGGAAAGCGGGATCATCCCGACCGTCTGGCCAGCGACGATATCCTCGCGGTTTTCGCGTAGCCGGATATTTCGATCAGGACCCCATGGCTGGCCTGCCGCATCGGCGTATTGGATGCACTCACCGGACTGCGGTGGAAGCCGCGGCAGGTCGATGAACGGGGTCGTTCGGATCAGGCGCTGCTCTCCGAAGAGCCGTCTATCGTGTATCGGTCAGTTTGCGTGGCGGGGCCGCCGTGAAAAACATGAGCGGAGCGGAACTGGAGGCGATCATTGCTGGAGGATAGCCGCTAGGACGCAGCAGGCTAGACTTGTTAAACGGGAATCGTGCCAAAACGAAGCCAACGCTCAGGACCACCCGGAGGGGAGAATTAAAGGTTCTAACAAAAAACGCAACCACGGGCTTTTGAGAGCAAATCCCGGTGCGTCCCAAGACGTATTTGAGGAAGCCGATCAGCGGAAGCGAAGACCGTCTTTGAATAAGCGATGCACGGCACCTTGCGCCTGTCGCCGCATTCGAAGTTGCAAGCCGTGGCAAGCGCGCGGACGGGCGTCTGCAAGTCTGCGGTCAAGTTCGAGGCCGTCCAACACCGATCTCGCCAATGAACAGCGGCACTGCAGACGTTCCGTCCGCCTTCTGTCGCGCAGTTTCGCCGATGATCAGGGACACGGCTCCCCACCGTCGGCATGGGAAAATCATCTTCCGAGCGAACGCCTAATACCCGACATAGGTCGGAACGATATCCTTGTATTTTGCCACCAGTTTGTCCCAGTTACGGGGCAGTTCGATCTTTTTCGTCACGAAACTGTTTTGAATCCCGCCGACGCTTCGCAGCAGCGCCATCCAAGCGCCCGGACCCCCGGCAACCACAATCATGAGGCCCTCAGGATCGACGGCCGGCGGTGGTTGTGAAAGGATGTCCGTATTCTCTTTTCTCGCCGGGACACGAGAAGGCGCATTCTCCAATATGAATTTCTTCAGCTTTTCCTTCGTCCATCCAGCGTCCGCAAGAATTTTCGCGTGCGAGGGGATCACGATAAGGCAGGACATATTCCATGGCCCCATTTCCGCCAGGGATCGAGCGATCCCTTCCGCGCTTGTGTCACGAGGAACGCTTTGCGTGTAGCTATTGGGAAAAAAAACGGTCAGAGTGTTTTCTTCCTTGTTAAATCCCCGTTCCACCTCTAGCGGTACCCAGGGGGTCTCTTCCTCATTCTCACCCAGGACGAGGCTGTATTTGGCCGGATTGCCGATGACCCCCATATCCTCGATACCCTTTCTGGCGCCCCCGATGTTCTTGACGATCAATCCAACAGCCCGTCCGATAGCCGCATTGGCGATATTCCCTGGGCTGAGAGCGCCCGAGCTGTAATTAATATGGATATCGTGGCGTATGGAACCGGTGATCGCAAAGAAAGGGGCCCAGGAGCCGGTACTGACTTCGAAAGTATCGAAGCGAGTCTTCTGGTCCATCAGAGCCTCGACTGCGGCGATCAGAACCGGCATGTGCGTAGGAAGCGCTCCTGCCATCACCGCGTTGACGGCGATCTTCTCTATGGTGGCCTTGCCAAGTCTGGGGATCACTTTTGCCACCACGTGATCAGCGGGAAGGTCGGTACCGGTCATCATCTCCTTCACAGCGTCTTCATTGGGTGGCACAATCGGCAGGCCATCGGTCCAGCCGTTTTGATAGAAGAAACGGTTGACTTCCTCGTAGCTTCCCTTGAAAACGATTTTTTGGGGCTTGGCCGCGGATGGCTTCGGTGATTTCTCTTGGGGAGTCAGCGGCGTGGTCAATGATTCAACGATGCCTTGCATCGCAGCGGCAGTGCCGGCTTCAATATCGGCGGCCACCGTCGATTCGCAAGCCACATTTAGAGGCAGAACTCGGATTCCCGGCATCCCTTTACTGGATGCTGCTGAATGAGCGTCCGTTACAAAACCTGGATTCGCCAGTAACACGACCGGCGTGCCAAAGTCCTCGATCGCTATTCCGTTATAGACGAGGAACTTTGTGCAGGACCCTCAGTCTCCGACCGACAGGATGACGGCGTCCACTCCCCTGGCCCAGGCCTCAAACTTATCCCGGTTTTTTGTCTCGATGACCGAGACATTCCACTCAGGAGAATAGAAAGAGCTGATTTGAGCACCGGGATACATGGTTTTCAGCCTTCTTTCAACTGACTGCGCAATGGGTCTGGCAGCGCGCTTGTAGTTGACGAACAAACCGATTTTCTTGCCGGCCAGGCTTTCCAGCCTTGGCGAGATTCCTCTGAGCGGTATGGGATCCATTTCCGCCCACGGGCTGAACACTTCATATTGAGTCACTGATTTATTTTGAGCAAACAGTGTTTTAGATGGGTCCTGGGTCGCCGCCATCACGACGGCCATTCCGAAGACCAAAAAGAACAGCAATCTAGGCATAACGCTTGTCTCCTTTTGACCTGAACTTGCGAGCATAGCGGGGATGATACGTGATTACACGATAGAAGTTTTACTATCAGATTCGTCATAGACTGTGTCCATGCCAATCATTTCCTTCGGGCAGCAATATCGCCGTCCGAAGCCCCGCTGTTTTTGTTTTTCATTCCGAACGACCGAAAGCAAAGCTCACGTGCCTGAGCGGGTTAGGCTCTGGAGAGCCAAAAACTTGCGTCGGTCCGGCCCCGGAAAAACGGAGCGTAACCGGGCCGAGGAGGCCGGAGTCGGAAAGGGTCTGGGGGGGGCCGAGGCCTGCCGCTCCTCCGGACGATGGAGCCAGGACCCTCTTCTCCGGAGGTACCGAACGATCGCCGGCCTGTCGATTCGTCCACTGGTTCGTGATTTTAATCTCCAACAGGTTCCTGCCGGCTTTAACGGCGCCGCTCACATCGGCTTCGTAAGGCGGTTTCCACAAAGTCGCGACAGGACGGCCATTAATGGAAACCTGGGCAACGTCTTTCACCGTTCCAAGGTCGAGCAAGAGCTTCGATCCCGGCTTCAGCCAGTCCCGCGAGACCTGCGCCGTCCTCGTGTAAGTCGCGGTGCCCGAGAAATATTTCACACCCTCATTGGGATTCGCCGTCCACGATTCAAGTTCCGCCACCTTGATTTTCTCCGGCGCACCAAGGTTCGGCGGGAATGTCAATTCCCAGGGGCCGCTCAAGCTCGCTACAGTCCTGAACGAAGCCCTAGGCAGCGCGCGACTCCGCGATGCTGCGGGGCGGCGGAAAACAACGAACACCGACTCCCTCTGGTCCAGATGCAGCGATACGGTGGTCCTCCCGCCTTCTATGCTGTAGTCCGCCGGCTCGATGACTCCCGTATCCGGATGCCAGAGCTCCGCTTCCTTGCCGTCCACCCGGAAGCGCGCCTGTATCGCCTGCGCACGGTCCATGCGATTGGCTACGAAGTAGATTTCCGCGTTGCCGGCGCGGCGGTGGATCCAGGCAACGGTGGAGTCGGGCGGGCCAGCGAATTCAGCATCTCTGGGAAGGTTCACCAGGGACAGCACTTCGCTCAGCGGCAGGCCCCAGGTCACAAGGCCCTTGCCGTAAAAGTTTTTGTTTCTCTGTGCTCCGTCGAGGTCTCCCCAGATCTCATTCGCCAGCGCCTGCACCTCGATGTCGGCCCTCTCTGCGCCATTCTGGAGGCTGGGAGACATGACAGGCTTGGGTCCGCAAACCGTCGCGCCGCCCGCCACAAGGTCGCGAATCTTCCGAAGCAGTTCGGGACGGATGCGGTCGATCTGAGGAAGCACAAGGATTCGATAGCTCATGCCATCAGGGAGGACAAGCCGCCCGTCATTGCTCACGGTCATGCGGCTTAAAAGCACATCCGCGTTGACCGTATCATAATCGTACCCATCCGGCACGGCCGGCTGCAGTCCCGCTCCCCAGAACGGCTGGCTGGACGGCGCGCCCTCATTCAACAGATAGGCGAAGTCGGCCGCGAAGAGCCCCTGTTGCAGCAGGTAGGACGTGCGCGCCAGGTACGTCATGACCGGCCTTGCCAGTTCGGCCCAGGTAATGTTTCGATTGAAATGCGTCCCGACCATGGTGTTGCCCGGTTTTGTGTCCAGCGGCTGATGCGCGGACGAATGGAAAACGATCCGGTTCACGCCTTGGGCAAACCAGTAATCGGCCAGGTTTTTGTATGTGGCGGGGGCATCATAACCGCCGCCGGTGAAGGACTCGGCGCCCACGATAGGCTTTCCATACACGTGCGCTGCCGATGCGGCCATGCGCACGTCCACATAGTATTCCGGCGGGGGATGCATGCGGCCGAGCCAGAACTCGCCCATCGGAATCTCCACCTTGCTCTTGGTGAGCAGCGTGTCTTCAAGGATTTCCATGGAAACGCCCGTCGCTTCCGCGTAGAGGCCCATCCCCTTCTGCCTGAGCAGGCGGGCCATCGTGCCGTAGTGGGCTTCCGCGACCAGATCCGCGATCGTGCGGCGAAAATCCCACAGGAACCTGTCGCTCAGATCTGCGCTGCCGACAACGCGCCCCGTCAGGGCCGGCAGGTACGGCCTCGGGTCGTACCCGCGCCTCTCCTGAAACTGGGCAATCATGTCGTCGGTCCAGTTCTGCATGCCCGCTTCCCAGCTATCCATCGTCATGTAACGCAGACTCTTCCCCAGAAGCGGCCCCAGTGCTTTCTCAATCGGGTCCATGTAGCCGTGAAAATAGGCTTCGACGTGCCGGGCGCTGAGCTTATCCACCTCGAGCCCAAGGCCGAGAGCGGTGCCGGCGCGGTTTCTCGAACCGACGAGCGAATAACCCATCCGCAGGATCGTCCACTTCCCCGAGGGCACGTCCCACGCTAATGTGCCGTCACTATCCATCTTTGACGTCAGATCGATGACTCCGGCCGGCTGGATCAGAGACTCGGAAGAGACCGGAGGTGTCGGTGCCACCTGGTATTCATAGAGCAGATTGAAGCCGGCTTTCTCCTCCCAGCGGTCCACCCGCGCGCCGGTGTGCACGATGAACTCGCCAATCTGATATTGCCTGGCCGGCTTCGGCGCAGTCTGGTAGATGACGGCATCTGGACCCGGCGCGGCGCCCGTCATCCTCACACGGACAAACCTGGCGCTTGTCTCGGGAAACGCGTAGGTCTTGAGTGCGCCCGCCCGATACTGCACCGCTCCGGGCAACTCGACGACCGTTCGATAGCTTCTGCCGTCATCGCTTACCTGGATCTGCCCGAAGGGCACGCCGCGACCCGCGGCAATGAAAGTTACGGCCTTCGTCTTAATCGGTTGACGGAATTCGTATTGCACCCACGCGACCTCATCCGGGCCGGCGGTAATCGTGGCACTGGTTGTCAGGATGTCATCCATCAGTGGAACCGGATTGATGTCGCCGCCGCTGGTGGTCACGATCGGATTCAGGTCCTCCATCAACGTTTCATCCGGAGGAGTCCTGAAGGCGATCACAACGCTGTCCGCGTAATAGGCGTCGGCGGGAGCATCGCCTGACGGCCGTCCGCCGGCCGCCCCCAATCCGCGCAGGCTGCCGAAATTCCCAGGGCTCGAAGGCGGCTGCGTGAGCTTCTGATGAAGTCTCAACGGCCCTTGAACATCGGTCTCGCTCCATACCAATTTCTTCATAGCCTGGTCGGGCCTAACCCAAGGCCCGCCCGTCAGGCTCCAGCCCGATGAGCTGAAAATCGACATCTCCAATCCGAGCCGGTCCGATTCGGCAGCTGCATGCTTGACAGCGTCAAACCATTCCGGGGTAAAAAACTCGATTTTCTTCTCAATACTCTGTCCGCCGCCCACGCCGATGTCGGCCATATGGGCGCCGCCGATGCCGACGCGCTGCATCCATTCCAGGTCTTTGGTGATTCCTTCCTTCGTGATGTTGCCGCCCGTCCAGTGCCACCACACGCGGGGCTTGGCTGCGTCCGGCGGATTCGCAAATCCTTTTTCCAATTCATCCTCGAAAACCGGAGTGATACCCAAGCCTGCCATGGCCCACAAGCCGATCACAGCGGCTGCCACCAGTGCCTTGCCTCTGCAATTCATGGTTCCACCCTCACGGTGAAGTGTGCGTCCCCGATCCAGTCCTTCCGTCATCCAATGTGGTTACGCCGTCATTTTAATCTCGCTGGCTCCACTTCATTCTACGGTTGCCTCCCTGAAAACAATCACAAAAAGAATTCTATCTGGCACAGCGACGAATAGGTCCCCGAAACTGAGTCGTTTGGAAACCAGCCCAGCTTGAGTGGCCGAGCTTGGCTCCGGCGGCTTTAGCTTGTGCAAGATGATACCTAACGCTGTCGATAGATGGAGATCCAAACCAGCCACCAACATTGGATTGCGAAAACACCCTGGTTTAGCGGGGCGGGTCCGAGGTAAAATTGGTGTGGAACAACCGTGGGTAGGATATTATATTTAATGATATGTGGGATTAGAGCTGTGGCTGAGTAATGGAACGAGGGGCGGTGCCCGTCCCCGCTGTTCCAACGAAGGAGGTTGCTATGGCACTCAAGCTGTTTTCCATTTACCCAATGCGGATGGTGGCCGTGGTTCTTGCTTGTCTGATACTTGCTCCCTGCATCGCTTTTGCGCAGGCACAGCCGCCCGCGTTGCCGCCGCCGGACCAGCTCTTGTCGCCCAACCAGCTTGAAGATCTGGTCGCGCCCATCGCACTCTATCCTGACCCGTTGCTCAGCCAGGTGCTGGTAGCATCGACGTACCCGCTAGAAGTGGTTCAGGTATCGCAGTGGCTGCAGAGGAACCCGGGGCTCCGGGGTCCGGCCCTTACACAGGCCGCTCAGCAGCAGAATTGGGACGCGAGCGTCCAGGCCCTTGTGATGTTCCCCGATGTGATCAAGCGCTTGAACGATGATATCACCTGGACGACCAACCTCGGCAACGCGTTCCTGGCCCAGCAGCAGGATGTTATGGATGCGGTCCAGAGGATGAGGGCCAAGGCGCAGCAGGCTGGAAAGCTGGCTACTACCCCGCAGGAAAGGGTCATTCCGGGGACTCAAAACGGACAACCGGTCATCGAGATCGTGCCGGTGGATCCCAACCTCATGTACGTGCCGCTTTACAATCCGTTATGGATTTGGGGGCCAGCGGTCTGGTACCCGTACCCAGGCTGGTGGTGGCCGCCGTCCAGCGTGATGATCGGGGGCATGGGCTTTGGTTTTGGGGTCGGCATCAATGTGGGCTTTTTCTTCGGCGCCGGGTGGCACGGCTGGGGCGGCTGGGGCTGGCACCCCGGGTGGGGAAGCCACACCGTGGTTGTCAACAACGCGTTTATCCATCAGTACAACTTCAACGCCGCTCACATTGCCAATGTCCATGGAACCACGACCTGGGCCCACGATCCGGCGCACCGGCAAGGCGTGCCGTATTCGCGGCCGCAATTGAATCAGCAGTACCGCACGGCTGCGAGGCAGAATCTTGCGCCGCGGCCCAGCGTGGAGCAGACGCGCAACGCTCTGCAGGGTCAGGGTGAACGCATGGGCAATCGCCAGGTTCCGCAAAATGCGTCCCCCGCACAGAGCCGCAGCGCCTTCGGAGGGCAAGCGAATGGCCGTGCCGCGCAAACGCACGCCGAGCACGGATTTTCGAGTATGGGTGCGTCGCGGAGCGCACCCGCATCCAGATCGGCGGCTCCCGCGCGCAGGGGACGCTAGGCAGAGGTCGGGCGCCGGGAGTCTGGGTCGCAATGAAGAACCACGGCGCACCGGCTTGCGTTTGGTGATTTGTTGAGGAGGGACCATGAAGAGGGCCACATTAGCCGTACTGGTGTTGGCAGGCGCGGTTGGGTGGATTGGAGCTGCTCCGCAGGCGGCGAAGCAGCCAACCTTCGCCACGCCGCAGGAGGCCGCACAGGCGCTGATCGCCGCGGCCGAGCGAGACGACACCGCAGCAGTGATGAAACTGTTCGGGCCGGCGGGCAAGGACATCGTGGAATCCGGCGACCCGTCCGAAGACAAGCGCATGCTCGAGGAGTTCGTGACGCGAGCGCACGCGAAAATGCAGATCGAGCCGGAGCCTGGCAACCCCGATTGGGACAAGCTCATCGTGGGCGACAACGACTGGCCTTTCCCGGTGCCGCTCGTCCGCAAGCAAGGCCAGTGGTATTTCGACGCGGAGCAGGGACGGATGGAGATTCTGGCGCGCCGGATCGGGCATCATGAGTTGACCGCCATCGATGTCTGCCGCGGTTATGTCGAAGCGCAAATGGAGTATGCGGCGCACGACCGCTCCGCCGATGGGATTCTGGAATACGCCCAGAAGATCATCAGCTCGCCCGGCAAGAGGGACGGACTGTACTGGGAGGGAGAGCCCAACAACCTGGTGCCGAAATCCTTCGCCGATGCCGCCGCGGCTATGCTTCTGTCCGAGGGCAAAAAGCCGCTGCCTTATCACGGTTACTATTTCCACATTTTGAAAGCGCAAGGGCCAGAGGCGCCCGGCGGTGCTCTGGATTATGTTGTGAAAGGCAAAATGATCGGCGGTTTCGCGCTGGTGGCGTGGCCGGCCGAATATGGTGTCTCGGGGATTAAAACGTTCCTGGTGAGTTACCAGGGCACGGTTTACGAAAAGGACCTCGGCCCTACGACGGCAACGCTGGCGCGCGCGATGACGCACTTCAATCCGGACAAAACGTGGAAGGCTGTGGAAGGGGAATAGGCCATCACAAGCCCGGCGTGCGCGGTTGCATTCTTGATCCGGGCAAGAATTCAAAGAGGCGGGAAGAGGGTCAATCACCTGCTTTGTGAATACGTTCACCCCAACCTCCGAATCCTGGACTGAAAATGAACAGGCATTTTCATGAAAGAATTTGGGTTGGGCCCTGGAGATAGGGACGCCCATGGCAGCTGGCCGGCTGCGAAGCGCCAATTATCCCCTGGCGGTCCTTCCGTCCAAGCCGTAAACGTGAAACTTATCGAACCGAACGGATAGCTCCCTGATTCATTCGTAGCACCCCAACTTCGTTAACTTCGGCCGTCCTGGCCAGCTTTCGATCACGCCTCGCGCACCAAGCCGATATCCCCGCTCTGCGGCGTCGGATCATCGTCTTGAGACGTTGCGTTTCCAATCGTCCCAAACTGCGAGCATGGGACCGGTTCCTCCGGATTTGGCTCTTGCGCCTCCGGCCCCAGTGACGCTCGGCTCCCGTCATCGGCAGGGATCGACGGGGCTTCCGCCTGTTTTGGACCTGGGAATCGAGGCATGGCAGGGGTCCGGGAGGCCAGGGATTTCAAGAGATGTTCGCGAGCTCATCCGCGCCATGGTCAAAAAATTTCCTCTGGGGATCTCCCCGGATCCATGGCGAATGGCTTAAACTCGGAGTCGATCCCTCCCAGGCAACCGCCGCGAAGCGCATGGTTCGACATCCCAAACCGCCCTCACAGGCCTGGCGAACAGTTCTGAAAAATCACACCAAGCAGCCGGCCTCGATCGATTTCTCGACCGTCCCGACAAGGTCCTTCCGCATTCTCCACCTCCTCAGAATGGACCCCACAGCGGCCTCTTCAGGCTTTTCCCTATGACTCCGTTCCGCAACACCTGCTTCGAGAACGAATCTATGGCGAGGATGTTCCACCCGAATTGACTGCCATGGCGATCGAGGGGCCGTAAGCACTTCATGAATCCCCATGCCCTTCGGTTGCCGCTTAACATCCTCACCAAAGATGCCAGCGCGATCGCGCGGGAGTCTTGGAGTGCGGGGAAGGGAATGCCGCAGGACGTGGAGCTGGTGGCGCAGGGCAAGAATCTCAATTTGGAGGTCACGCCGTATTGGTAGAGTGAAAAGGAAGGATGAGAGCAAAGGAATGAAGACGCCAACAGTTCGATCCCGTCACTGCAATGTTTCCAATCTGGACGGAGTTATTGGCCGGCACACCTGTCAATTCAGGAGCGAGGGGCTTTTGGCTGCGGACAGGTTCGGCAAATTCGCAGACGATCCGCTCATTTTTTATAAACAGCGGCTAGGATCCGCCGCCGTGCACAGGAGGGAGAACTTTGTTCCCGGTAAGCGTCGGAATCTTGGAGGCGTCCCATCCGCCGCCCAGCGCCTTGATCAGCAGCACGCTGCTGGTCATTCGGCGCGTCGAGAGATCGACGGCAATTCTTTGGTTGCCGAGCACTGCGCTTTGCGCCGTGGTGACCTCCAGATAAGTCACCAGCCCACCCGTATAGCGGTTCGTTGAAAGCACCAGGGATTGTTCCGCCGCCTCGACGGCCTTGGCCTGCTTAAGGCTTTCCTCCTCGAGGATGCGCAATGCCGCCAGGTTGTCTTCGACCTCCTGGAAAGCGCCGAGGACGCTTTCGCGGTAGGAAGCCACGCTGGCATCGTAGGCAGCCCAGGCCTGGTCCGAGACGGCATGGCGGGCGCCGGCATCGTAAAGGGTTTGAAGCAGCGACGGGCCGACCGCAAAAAGGCGGCTTGGCCAGGTGAACCAGTTCATCAGGCTCGTGCCCTCGGCGCCTGCCGTGGCGCTGAGCGTTAGGTCGGGATAGAAGGCCGTCTGGGCCACGCCGATTTGGGCATTGGCGGCGGCCACACGCCGTTCCGCCGCGGCGATGTCAGGACGGCGCTCGAGCAAATCGGAAGGCACTCCTACGGGTATCGCAGGCGGAGGGGTATTGAGCGGCGCGCCGGGAATAGCGAACGTGGAAGCGGGCTGACCCACCAGCAAGGCGATGGCGTGCTCAAATTGCGCGCGCTGCACCCCGACGTCAATGGCCTGTGCCTCGGTGGCTTCAACCTGGATTCGGGCTTGAACCATATCCACTTTGGCCGCCAACCCGCCTTCATACCGGTGGGTGGTCAGGTCCAGGGCTTTTTGGTAGGCCACGACGGTTGAGTCAAGCAGCTGTTTCTCTGCATCCAGTCCGCGAAGCGTGAAGTAGTCGACAGCCAACTCTGCGTGGAGGCTCAGCCTGGCAGCCTCCAGGTCGCCCGCACTGGCTTGTGCGTTTGCCAGAGCGGCCTCAACCGTGCGGTGGATTCGTCCCCAGACGTCCGCCTCATAGGAAACGTCGAAGGGCAACACGAAATCACTCAAGGTCTGGCCGGCCTTGGTAGAAGGAATGGGCGCATTCTTGGAAACCTGTTCCGCCGTGATGGATGGGCCTGTGCTGATTTTGGGATAAAGGCCGGAGCGATTGAGGCTCACCAGAGCCCGTGCCTGGCGAAACACGCTTTCCACGATCTTCAGGTTCTGGTTCGAGACGTCGACGGATTCCTCGAGCGAATTCAATTGGGGGTCGTTATAGATTTCCCACCACTTGCCTCGGATGGCCTGGTCCTGAGGCTGACTGGGTTTCCACTGGCCGGTCTCAGGCCCGAGCTCTTTATAAGCGGGCGGTGCGGGTACCGATGGCTTGGAATACTTGGGACCGACCGTGCAGGCGCTCGCCAGCAGCATCGCGGCGGCAAGGAAACTCTCGAAACGGCCCATGGCTTGGAGCATTCCCACGGATTCGGTTCTGAATGACTTCACTTTCCGCCTCTCGATCCGGCATCCGGGGCGGCAAGGCGAACTTCCGCGCCGGAGACCAGCGAATCCGGCGGATTGGTGATAACCGAGTCGCTCGCCTCAAGGCCCGACGTCACTTCAACCTCAGTTCCAAAGTCCCTGCCAAGACTTACCGGAACCAACACCGCTTTCCCATCCCGGACGACTCCCACCCGGAGTCCTTCGGAGCGGAACACTAGGCAGGTGACCGGAACGATGACCGTCGAACCGGCCGAGGGCAGCTTCAAATGCACTTCGGCATAGGCTCCCGGAAGAAGCGCGCCGGAAGGGTTCGCGACGTCAACCTCCGTAAGGAGGGTACGGGACGATTGCTCAATGGACTCCGCTGTCCGCACCAGCCTGCCGGGAAAGCTTCGTCCGGGAAACTGCGGCAGGGTCAAATAGGCCTGGACACCCGGCACGGCGGAACGCGAGTAAATCTGGGGCACCTTCACGTACACGCGCAGGGTCTCGATCGCCGCGACATGGAACAGTTCCTTGGCGGGTCCGCCGCCGCTTCCGGAATCGATCAACTGGCCGATATCGATATTGCGCGCAGTGAGGACGCCGTCAAAAGGGGCATAGATTTTCTCGAAGGATTGCAGCTGCTCCAGACGCTTCACGTTGTCGGCGGCCGATTCCACCATCGCCTTTTTGGCGCGGGCCTCTCCGACCGCATTGTCGACATCCTGTTTGGCTACGGAGTCGGTCTTAAACAAATTTTCGTACCGGGCCGCAGTGGTGTTGGCCAGATCATGGTTGGCTTTTGCCGTGGCCAAATCCGCTTGTGCCTGGCTGAGCTGCTGATCCAGTTCCGGGGTGTCGATCTCAGCCAGGAGCTCATTGGCCTTGACGCGCCCTCCGATATCGACGTACCAGCGCCGCAGGTAGCCGTTCGTTCGGGCGTAGATCGGCGCATCGATGAAAGCCTGGATGTTTCCGGGCAATACGATCTCCTCCCGGGGGGCCGTGAGCTTGGGCTGGACCGCCGAAACCGTAGGCACGGCCAATTCGCGCGTCTCGAGCATCACTTTCGTTGCGGCATGGAGGCGCGCCGCAATTCCGCGGTAGGCGATTCCGCCTGCGAGAATAAGGATAAGGAGCAACCCGATCGTCACCTTTACGGTCGCGCGCGAGGGGGGGCGCGCATCCGGCGGGTCGGCTCCGAGGCCTTCTTGGATAATGACTTTGGGACTGTCTTCAACGATCATAAGAAATTAGACCTCGCTTGCACCACGCCGCTCGTGCTTGCGGTTCACGATGCTGAACACGGTAGGGACAAAAAACAATGTGGCCACGGTGGCAAACACCAGGCCGCCAATCACCGCCCGGCCGAGCGGGGCGTTCTGCTCGCCACCCTCTCCCAGGGCAAGCGCCATCGGCACCATGCCGATGATCATGGCCAAGGCGGTCATAATCACGGGCCGGAAGCGGGTGAAGCCGGCCGAGAGCGCGGCCTGGAAGGCATCCTGGCCCGCCTCCATCTGCTCCTTGGCGAAACTCACCACCAGAATGCTGTTGGCCGTGGCCACTCCCATGCACATCACCGAGCCAATGAGAGCCGGCACGCTGATCGTGGTTTGGGTAATGAACAGGCACCAGATAATCCCGGCCAGCGCCGCAGGCAGCGCCGAGATGATGATCAGGGGGTCCAGCCAGGATTGAAAGTTCACGACAATCAATAGGTAGACAAGCAGGATCGAAAAGGCCAGACCTGTCAGCAAGCCGCTGAAGGATGAGCGCATGGTTTCAATCTGCCCGCGCATGACGATCCTCGAACCCCGGGGCAAATCCTTTCGACTCGCATCCACGAGGCGGTCGAGGTCGCGGGCCACTGCGCCCAAATCCCTTCCCTCAACCGAACCGAAAATGTTGACGACCGGCTGGACGTTGTAATGCGATACGGCCGCGAGCGAAGCCCCCCGGCTGATCGAGGCAAGGTTGCTCAGGATCTGCGGTGGAGCAGCACCCGTGCTTGTGATGGGGATGTTTTTAAGGTCCTGGAGCGAATTGACCCGGTATTGGGGCGTTTGGGTCGTGACGCTGTAACTCACGCCGGTCTGGGGGTCGAGCCAAAATGTGGGAGCGGTTTGGAAGCTGCCTGACAGGGAAATGAGCAAATCACTCGCAACGTCGCGGGGCGTGAATCCAACCTGCGCCGTCCGCGTGCGATCGATATCGACCTGCAGCCTGGGCAGATTGACGGGTTCCTGAATCCGCAGGTCGACCGCGCCCGTAATGTACCGGATTTTGCCGAGCAGCTGGTCGGCGAAGGACCGATTGGCGAGCAGGTTCTGACCCACCACCTGGATGTTGATGGGCGCGGGAAGTCCGAAATTCAGAATCTGGCTGACCATATCGGAAGCGAGGACGTAGAAGGTTACGCCCGGAAACTCCCGTGCCAGCTTGAGACGCAGCCTCTCGATGTAATCGGCCGTGGGGTGATGCTCCGGTTTTAGCGAAACGAGGATGTCCGCATCGCCGGTTCCGATGGGGGCGGAGTTGCTGTACGCGAGATTGACGCTGCTGTACGGCAGCCCGATGTTGTCGATAATGTTGGTCACTTCCTCGGGAGGAACCTCCCGCCGAATCGAATTCTCGACCAGGTCACAGAGCCTCGCCGTCTCCTCGATGCGGGTCCCGGTCGGCGCCCGCAGGTGCAGAGTGAACTGGCCGCTGTCGACTTTTGGGAAAAAGTCCTGGCCAATCCAGGGCAAAAGCAGGAAGGAGGCCAGGGCTGCCGCCAAAACCCCCAAGGCAAGCGGCCCCCGGTGGTGCAGGCAGGCGCTGAGCCATCTCCGGTATGCTCCCCGCAGGCGCTCGAAGGCGTGCTCGAACCCTAATTGCAGGCGGGCTAACAGGTGACTCCGGGCTTGGGCGCTGAGGGTTTGGGCGTCCGCATCATGTTCGTGTCCCCGGAGGAGATAGCGCGCCATCGTGGGCACCAGCGTCCTGGACAATAGGTATGAGGCGAACATGGCGAAGCTCACGGCTTCCGCCAGGGGGATGAACAGGTGGCGGGCGACCCCGGTGAGGAAGAACATGGGCACAAAGACGATGCAAATGGCAAGGGTGGAAACAAAGGCAGGCACGGCGATTTGCGCCGCGCCATCCAGAATGCCCGTCAGAATGTCCTTTCCCATGGCAATATTGCGGTTTATGTTTTCAATTTCCACGGTCGCGTCATCAACCAATATCCCAACCGCTAAGGCGAACCCCCCCAGGGTCATGATGTTGATGGTTTCTCCCAGCGCACCCAGAACGATCAAGGAGGTCAAAATGGAAAGCGGGATGGAGACCGCGACGATGAACGTGCTCCGCCAACTTCCCAAGAAGAGCAGGATCATGGCTGCGGTCAGACAAGCCGCGATGATCGATTCCCTCACGACGGCAGAGATGGCCGCTCTCACGAAGATGGACTGGTCGGCCAGGTAGTGGATCTGCAATTGCGGCGGCAGCCCCTTCTGAACGATCGGCAATTCCGCTTTGATTTGGGAGATGATGTCCAGGGTCGACGCGTTCCCGGTTTTCAGCGCCACCATCAAGGCTGCCCGTTGGCCGTCCACGCGGACGATGTTGGTTTGGGGCGGAAAGCCGTCGCGCACATGGGCGACATCGCGAATGAAGATCACCGTATTCCCCACGGTCTTGACCGGCAGGTCGTTCAGCTCCGCGGTCGTCAGGGGGCTGCCATTGGTCTCCACCGAGTACTCGTAGGAGCCGATTTTCGAAGTTCCGCCCGGAAGAATCAGGTTTTGGGAGCCGAGGGCATTGACGACATCCGCCGGGGAAAGGCCTTTGGCCTGCAGGGCGGTCGTATCCAGGTCGACTTGGACCTGGCGTTGTTTCCCTCCGTAGGGATAAGGAATCGCGGCTCCCGGCACGTCGGCCAATTGGACACGGATGAAGTTTGCACACAAGTCGAATAGCTGCTGCTCGGAAAGCCCTTGTCCCGAAAGCCCCAGCTGGAGGATCGGAACGCTCGACGCGCTGTATTGAATGATGAGGGGCGGTGTGGTGCCGGGCGGCAATTGCCGAAGCTGTGTTTGGCTCATTGCCGTGACTTGGCTGAGCGCCGTGGCAATATTGGCTCCCGGCTGGAAGAATAGCTTGATCACGGCAATGCCATTGAGGGATTCGGACTCTATGTGCTCGATGTCATTGACGGTCAGGGTGAGGGACCGTTCGTTGAGAAGCGCGATCCGGTAGGCCATTTGCTGCGGGGAAAGCCCGGCGTAGTTCCAGAGCACGCTCACCACAGGGATATTGATGTTGGGGAAGATATCTTTCGGGTTGCGAAGGATCGACAGCACTCCCAGGATCAGGATGACAATCGCTGCCACCACAAACGTGTAAGGGCGTCTTAAGGCTAATCGGACAATCCACATAGCGCAAAAACTTCTTCCGGCCGCCGGATCTATTTTGCCAAAACATTTCAGTGTGCCGTTTCGCGGACCACCTGAAGGAATGCGTGTAAAATCTCGGACCTGTCGTCCCGGCACCAGGTTTGGGCGATTTCAATGGTGGGCGCAGGCTCCGGCAGCCGCTTAAAAACCACGCCCCTGTTGCCCATTCGGGTGACGGACTCCGTAACCAGGGTGACGCCCATTCCGGCCGCCACCAAGTTGAGAATAGTCTGCAGCTCGCTCGCTTCGGCGCCTACGCGAAGGCTGAATCCGGCCCGCCTGCAAAGCCCGGTCACTTGATCATAAAAGCCCGGTGCGAGCTGACGCGGGGGCAACAGAAAGGCCTCCCCTGCGAGGCCGCGGAAGGTGATGCGGGGTTTCCGGGCGAGCGGGTGGTGCTCGGGGAGCGCCACCATGAGTTTTTCGATCAGGATCGGCTCCACCATCAGCAGATCGTCGTGGACCGGCATGCGCACCAATCCCACGTGGATGCGCCTCTGGCGCAGACTCTGGATGAGTTCTGAGGTTTTCAGTTCCTGGAGCTCGATTTCCACTCCTGGGAAGCGGTCCCGAAAGACTTTGAGGACAGCAGGCAGCAAGGCATAGGTTGCAGCGCCCAGAAACCCGATGGCCAACCTCCCGTACTCACCGCGGCTCGCCCGCTGAGCCACCCCAATAGCGTGATTGAGCTGGGTGAGGGTCAGGCGGGCCTCGTCGAGGAACGCGCGGCCGGGTTCGGTAAGCCGGACGGATCGTTTAGTGCGATATAAAAGCTGAACGCCCAGTTCCCGCTCCAACCGCAGAATCTGTTGACTCAACGGCGGCTGGGCCATGCCGAGACTCCGGGCCGCTCGGCCGAAATGGAGCGCTTCTGCGACTGCAACAAAATAACGCAAATGCCGAAATTCCATGAATAATATCCGTAGGATCTTAATATACAATGACTATTTACATTTGCATACTTATAAAAATCCATGATGGAGACCCAGATGGAGATCACGGAGATGA
>Ga0326727_10010732_pt1 | contig 21671 bp, 18 predicted proteins | sample MB2enrmetagenome_FD_207643 | JGI IMG/M metagenome (GOLD analysis project Ga0326727, IMG submission 207643) | Lab enriched peat soil microbial communities from McLean, Ithaca, NY, United States - MB29MY | ecosystem: Environmental > Terrestrial > Soil > Wetlands > Peat | place: USA: New York...
TTTTTAAAAAAGTTTCCCCCCGATCTCTCCCCTCAATACACTCCGAGCAGGTTGCCGGCCAGGAGCAGAAGCCCGAGCACGGCCGCGCGTTTGACCCATAGGGGGCTTATGCGCTTGGCGATCTTGGGGCCGATGTAGCCGCCCAGGATGGCCGCCGGGAACATGATCAAAAAGAAGACCAGGTCGAAGTTGCCGAACTGGAAGTGGCGCACGCTGCCCATGACGGTGTTGAAGGCGATGGCGAGCAGCGAGCTGCCCACGACCAGATACATCGGCAGGCCCAGGCCGACGGTCAAAAGCGGTACCATGAACGGTCCGCCGCCGAAACCGAACATAGACGCGACGATGGAGATCATAAAGGCCCCGAGGCAGCCCAGCCAGATATTGATTTTAAATTCCTGTCCCATGAATTCGACGATCATGGCCTTACTCCTTTGTCTTGGGGTCGCAGACCGGCTCTTTTTTGGTCTTGGCCGCCTGCTCCGCGCGTAGCTTGCATTCCTTGAGAACGGCCTGTTCCTTTTTGTTTTTCGCCAGGTAGGCCGGGGTGGTTTGCCAGAACATGAGCAGGGCCAGGATCACGAGTATCCAGCCGAAGACGAATTTGTATTGATCCAGGGTGATCAGTTCGGTCATCTTGGGGCCGATGAAGCCGCCGAACAGGGCGGCCGCGCCCAGCGACAGGCCGAGCTTCCAGTTGATGAATTTGATCTTGGAGTAGTTGTAGATGCCGGAGATCTGCGAAAAGAGCACCGTGGGCATGACCGTGCCGGCCACGACCGTGTGCGGCAGCGGCCAGATGGAAAGCAGGATGGGGTTGAGCAAAAAGCCTCCGCCCGCGCCCATGAGTACGCCGAAGATGGAGATGACCAGGCACAGAAGGAAGGGATAGAAGAGGTTGAGACTGGTTCCGGCGTTGCTTAAGTAGATGATGGGGAAGGAGATGTTGTTTTCAAAGGAAGCCGCCGCCGAAGCCGCGTTTTTGCCGGACAGCGCCCGGATATGGTACGCTCCCGGGGCCAGGCCCTTGCCGAGCGTGACCTTGGCCGTGAACGTCCCGTCCGGGGCGACCTGGAGCGCGGGCTCGAAGAGTTTGCCCGGACTGCGGAAACGGACCTTGATCAGTTGCATGGAGCGCAGCCTGTTTTCCTGGTCGTCCATGGCCGTCAGTTTGTCGCCGCGCGAGCCCACGATGCCGCCGAGGAAAGTCGCCTGGTAGCGGTCGATGGCGGCCTGGGCTGGGAAGCTGTAAGCCGCTTCCGCGCCCAGGTCGTCAAGCGCCTTGGAATAACTCCATTTCCCGCCTTGCTTTTTGATCGCGTCCAGGACGTCCGCAAACCCGGCCGGGACGATGATGCGGTACACCGCCGGCAGGTTGTGGGTCATATACAGGATATAAGGGCGTACGCCGGTTTGCTTGTCTGGATCTGAGTCGAAGCGGGAGGCGCGGACCTGCTGCTCGCTCCATAATTCCAGATAAACCGGTTCGCCCGGTTCGGCCTTGCCCGTGACCGTGATCGTGCCGCCGTTTTGCAGACTGGTTTTGTCCAGCGACAGGGTCGGGAGAGCGAATTGCGCGGCGGCCTGGGATACCGGCGCGGCCAGGGCGGCGTCGCCCGGCTGCTGCTGGGCCTGATCCGGAACGCTGGCCGCCTGAGCCGAAAACCACATGGCGGCCAGGACGATCAAGAGACTGAGGCAGGTTTTTTTCATACGGGACCATCCCTGTTCGTTGCACGTTGCACGTTGCACGTTGTGTAACCCCCCGATCCGACTGATTCGATTCATATTCCTTCGGGGGGCGGGGGGCAACCATTGAGAAAAAAATATTTTGCCGGCGATGCGTCGGTCGGTGCGTCGGTCACGAGGCAGAATTGTTCGTGATTTTTTTCACAATGAAGATCCGGACTCAAGCCGTTTTCCCGGTTGTTGCCTGACCGGGCGCAATGGGGCAGTGTGGCCGGGCCGGCCGAGGCCGGACGCCACGAGACGAGGCCACAAGATGGGTGCTGATTATAGTCAGGCGGAAGTGTTGGAGGCGCTGGCCCGGGGGGTCATGATCGGTGGGGCGGTGGGCGTGCTCGGCGGTCTGTTCTTTTTGGATTTTCATCGGGCCCTGGCTTTGGGGCTGATCAGCGGTTTTTTCGCCGCCCTGACCAGGCTGCGCCTGAAGAAAAGAAAAAAGCCCGGAGACGCGAAAGACGACGAGGCATAAGATAGAGAATCGGGGGGAACGGACAACCTCTTACACGGGGGGGCCGGGGGGACATTGTCCCCCCGGCGGAGGGGGTCCAGAGGGAGGCGGAGCCTCCCCCCTGACGGCTTAACCCGGGTTCAGGTTGTAATTTTTCATGCCCACGGCCGCGTAGAGGTTGGCCAGGGCGGTTTGATAGTCGGACATGGCCTGGGACAGATTGGCCTCGGCCTGGGTCAGCTGGGACTGGGCGGTGAGCACGTCCAGGCTGGTGCCGATCTGGGCCTTGTATCTGGCCACGGCCATGCGGTAGTTTTCCCTGGCCGAGTCCAGTCCGGTCTTGGCCACCCGGATTTGTTTGTCCGCGTTGATGATGTTTAAGAAGCTCGCCTTGACCTGGAAGCCGATGTTTAGGCGCAGGGTGACCATGTCGGCGTACAACTTTTTGACGGTTTCAACCGCCTGGGCATAGCCGAAATAGGTGCTGCCCCAGTCCCATGCCTTCCACGTCATGCTGAGCTTGGCCTGCCAGACCTGCTGGTCGTAATTGAGGTTGTCGCTGGCGATGCCGGAGCGGTTGGTGCTGGTGATGTAATCCAGATCGGCGGCCACCTGGGGATACAGGCCGCTGATCGCGATCTTGGCGTCCTTGGCGGCCATTTCCACGCTTTTCACGGCCACGAACAGGTCGGGCCGGTTCTTGTAAGCCAGATCCAGGCATTGTTCCAGTTTCATGGTAAACGGCAGATAGGTTAGCTCGCCGAGGTAGTTGACCTGTTGTTCCAGGGGGAAGCTCAGATAGGTGTTGAGCTGGGCCTCCTGGGTCAGCACCGTGTTTCTGGCCGCGATCAGGGTCTGCTGGCCGTTGGCCAGGGCGGTCTCGTTTTGCAGGACGTCCAGGCGCGGCACCAGGCCGACCTCGTAGAAGGCGCGCGACATCTGGAGCTGGGAAGTCAGGTTGGCTACCGAGTCCTCGGCGTTTTTCACGTCCGCCCTGGCCTTGAGCAGGGCCAAAAAGGACAATTGCACGGAGTTGAGCAGCGAAAGTTCCGCGGCGGATACGCCGGCCTCGGCCGATTCCTTGGCCAGGGCGGCCTTCTGGTAGGTGGAAAGCAGCTTGAAGCCGACGAACAGATTCTGGTGGACGTTCAAGTCCAAATTCCAGCTGTTCGCGCTGCCGATGGTGCTGCTCATACTGGTCTTATAGGCGCTGTTGAGATTTTGTCCTTGCCAGGAGCCGGAGACGTTGCCCGAGGGGCCGAGCGCGCCCAGGGCGGACTTCTTGCCTTCGGCCGCGCCGCGCAGCGTCGCCTTGGCGGATTCGATCTGGGGATTGGTTTCAAGGGCGCGGTGGATGGTTTGCTCCATGGTCAGGGTGGTGAGGCCGGCGACCTGTGCGCTCTGTTCGTCCTGGTTGGCCGGCCAGGCCTGCCAGACCGGCGGGATCTGGATGTCCGGCGTGGCTGGGGTCGGCTTGTTCTGGGATGTTTTATCCTCGGCCTGGGCATATTTGCGCGCGGCGAAATCCATGGGGATCTTCTCCTGGGCCGAGGCGGCCTGGGCCAGCGCAATGACCGCCGAGGCCGCGCACAAGACGATCAGAGGCAACACGATCATTTTCTTCATGACGGATGGATGCTCCTGGATTTCTATTGGAATTGCCGGGGGGGCGGGAATTCGCCCCGAATTTTCAAACCCTAGCAAAAATCGGCACGGATGAAAAGAATCAAGCCCTCGGCTCGGGGCGGAGGGTGGCGACGCGACGCCAGGCGGTCTTGCTCTCTTGATCCCGGCCGCCTGGTGTTGCATAATTTAGTAAGAACATGAAAAAGACGATGATGAACGAAGCGAAGTTACAACCTCCGGTGCTGGTTTTGGGCGCGACCGGCTACGTCGGGGCGAGGCTTGTGCCGGAATTGTTGCGCCGCGGCCTGCGGGTGCGGGCCGGGGTGCGTTTCCCGGCCAAAATCGCCCGCAGGCCTTTTGCCGATCATCCCGGATTTACGACCGTCCAGGCCGACGTCTTGGATCTGGCTTCGCTTTTGCGGGCGGCCCGGGGTTGCTGCGCGGCTTACTATCTGGTGCACTCCATGCGCTCGCGCCCGGGCGATTTCGCGGCTGCCGACAGGAGGGCGGCCGAAAACGCCGTCTTCGCCTTCGAACAGGCCGGGCTCTCCCGCGTCATTTACCTGGGCGGGCTGGGCGAGGCCGGGGACGATTTGAGCCGCCACCTGCGTTCGCGCAGGGAAGTAGGCGAAATCCTGGCCCGGGGGAAAACGCCGCTGACTTGGCTGCGCGCGGCCATGATCCTGGGTTCGGGTTCGGCCTCGTTCGAGATCCTGCGCTATCTCGCCGACCGGATGCCGGTCATGATCGCTCCGCGCTGGGTCAAATCCGCCTGCCAGCCCATCGCCGTCAGCAATGTGGTGGACTACCTCGCAGGTTGCCTGGGAAATCCGGCCACGGCCGGACTCGCCCTGGATATCGGCGGCCCGGACGTGTTCAGCTATGCCGAGCTTTTCCAACTCTACGCGGAAGTGGCCGGGCTTCCCAAACGCCGGATCATCACCATGCCCTTTTTCAGTCCGGCCCTGTCCGCCTATTGGATCAGCCTGATCACCCCGGTCCCGGCCGGGCTGGCCCGGCCTCTGGTCGAAGGGTTGCGCAACACCGTGATCTGCCGGGACAACCGCATCCGGGAGCTGGTTCCGGTCAGACTTCTGTCGTGCCGCGAGGCGATCACTCTGGCCCTGGACAATATCCGCCGGTGCCAAGTCGATTCCTGCTGGCACGGCGCGGGCCTGGCCCGCGTTCCGGAATGGGCGTCCTGCGGCGACGCGGAGTACGCCGGCGGCGGGGTGCGCGAATGCAATTACCAGATCGTCCTGGACGCCCCCCTGGAGACGGTCTGGTTCGCGGTCGAGGCCATCGGCGGCGAGGGAGGATGGTATTTCGGGGATGTGCTCTGGGCTGTCCGGGGGATGGTCGACAAAATCCTCGGCGGAGCCGGCCACGGCCGGGGACGCCGCCATCCCGAGGAATTGCACCTCGGCGAAGCTCTTGGTTTATGGCGGGTGGCGGCCATTGAACCGCCGGAGCGCCTGCTGCTCGCGGCGGAAATGCGCCTGCCCGGCCAGGCGCTGCTCGAGTTTGTCCTGGAAGCGGCCGAAGGCGGCACGCGCCTGCGCCTGAGCGCCCAATTCGCGCCCCGGGGCTTGGCCGGGCTGGCTTACTGGTACGCCATGGCTCCGTTTCACGCCCCGCTTTTCCGTGGCATGCTGCGCGGCCTGGCGAGACGCCTGGGAGCGCGAATCCTGTCCGGCCCCGAACCCTTTGCCTGGGAGGCGGGAGCCTGCGACGCGACCGAAACGCCCCCGGAATGATTGTGGCAAGAATATGCATATTAAACGGCCCGGTTCAACTTCGGTTCTTGACAATATCGGCGCTTGAAGTTCTAATTCTAACCTGCCGGATCAAGCCCAGCCGGACAATCAATCAGCGGACGCAAGGACCGCCATGGCCGACGACGCATATGACGTGACCATCAATATCAAAGCCGAAGTGAAACATCTTCCGGCCTTGATCGAGTTTTCCCGGCTGTACTTCGAGGGCGTGCTCTCGGTGTCGGAGAAAAGCTACTTGGTTTATTCCCTGCAACTGATCATCGCCGAGGCCTGCACCAATGTCATGCGCCACGCCTACCGCGATACGGACGGCGGACGGTTGGAGCTCGCTTTCAAAGTGGTCGGGGACGAGGCCGTCATCCGGGTCTCGGACCGTGGCCGGCCCTACAACCCATCCGAGGTGCCGGACCCGGACCTGGACCAGCCCAAGGGGCACGGCCTTGGACTGTTTATTATCCGCCAGTTCGTCGATTCCTTCCAATACGACAGCCGCGACGGCCAAAACGTGCTGACGCTGGTCAAACGCATCGACGCCGCCGCGGCCCAAGCGCCCGGGGCGTAGCGAAGCATCCCAAAGGGGCTCCGCCCCTTTGGAATCCCCGCCGGGGGGGATGATCCCGTCTAAGGCCGGGACTATAGTTCCCTCCGGACCCTCGCGAAATAATTTCCTTCCAAACTCGTTTTCAAAACCATCTTCCCGGTGCTCGCGGGCTTTTCGCGAAGCGAAAAGCCCGCGAGCACCGGGTATGAAGTTTTTTGAAAGGGGGTTCGGGGGGAAACTTTTTTCCAAAAAAGTTTCCCCCCGATTCTCTCCCTCTTCCCCCGGGCGCGGGGCTTGCTTCAAATAGGAATTGTTGTCATCAGGGGTGATGGTCAGGATTGAGGATTTGGTTGTCGAGAACGTGCTCGAGGGGTTGCCGGTCGGGCTCTTGGTGATCGGGCACAACGGTCTGATCAACGTGGTCAATCCGGCGGCGTCCGACATTTTGGGCTATTCGCGCGAGGAGTTGCTCGACCGGGGCTGGGGCGAGCTGTTTTTGACCAATAACGCCAATTACCTGTTCAACCAGGTTTTTCTCGACGTTATCCAGAAGGAGAAGGTGGGGCTGCACCGCGACGTGCCCTATGAGAAGCCTGACGGCGGCCGGCTGCATCTGTCGGTGACCAGTTCATTTTTGCGCAGCGGCGATGAGTTGGCTATTGTGGTTTTGCTGCACGACGTCACCGAGATCTACCGCATGCGCGAGCGCGAGGTTGCCGCCTTGATGGAAAAGAGCCGGTTGCAGCAGGAGAAGATCGGCGGTTTGAACAATTTGGCCTTGTCCGTGGCGCATCAGATCAGGAATCCGGCTTTTACCATCGGCGGTTTCGCCAGGCGTTTGTCCGAGCTCTTGTCCAAGAACGGCCTGACGTCGGTTTATCCCGGGATCATTACCGAGGAGGTGCTGCGTCTGGAGCGCATCGTCAAGTCGGTGGTGCGGCTGGCGTCGTTGCCGGGCGCGACGCTCACGCGCGCTCTTTTGGCCGAGGCGGCGAGCGCGGCCGCGGCTGAGGCGACCGCGCTCGCCGCCTCGCGCGGCAAGCGCCTTACCTTGAACAATGTGGCTCCCGGGGAATGGGCCATGGCTGACCCGGTCCTGCTTGGCATATGTCTGGGCGAACTCTTCGCCAACAGCGTCGATTTCGCGCAAGGCGGCGAAGTGCGGATCGATTTGAGCGCGCAACGGTCCGGGGAGTTTTTGGATCTGGCCGTGGCCGACAACGGTCCCGGCATCCGCGCCGAGATTTTGCCTTTTATCTTCGACCCCTTCTTCACCAGCAAGGCCGACGGCGTCGGCATGGGCCTGGCCCTCGCGCGCCGGATCGCCCTGGAGCACGGCGGCGACATCCGGGTGGACGCCGCCACCGCCGGGGCGCGGCTTGTCTTGCGCTTGCGCCGAAAGAGTCTTGCTGCGAACGGGCGGAACGGTTCCGGCGACGCGGCCTTGCCGGTTGCGTAACCCCTCTTATTTCTTGGGCGCGAGCAAGCCGCCCAAGCCGCCCAGGGCGTCCAGGGCGCCCTTGGCCGCCTTTCCCGGAGTTTTGACCAGGGTCTCGGCGGCTCCGACCGGGGCCATGACCGCTCCGGCCAGAGCGGCGGCCGCATCCAGGGACACCTCCGGGTGTTCCATGGGGCCGGTGATTTTGATCGGAATCGCGGCCAGATTCAGGGGATGGGCGGCGATTTTCAGGTCCAGCGTCTTATGCGGGATATCGATGGTTCCCGCGCCTGTGGCCGAGTTCGGCGGCGCGGAGATGCTTATGTCCGAGGTGCGGGCCTGGCCGCGTTCGATGCGGAACGAGGCGGAAACGGAGTCGTAACGGGTCTGGGCCTGGGACTGGGGCTGGCGGGAGGCGCCCAGCAGGGCTTCGATCGACTGCGGCAGGGATTCGGCGGAGAAATTTACCCCGAACACCGCGCCTTGGCGTAGGTTGAATTTGGCCGAACCGCCAAGCGAGGCGAGCAGGTCTTTGGGCTCCGCGCCCGTGGCCGTGAGGTCGGCGGAAAATCCGGCCGTGCCCGAGAGCTTGGCCTGGCCGGTCACGTCGCGGGTGAGCGGCTCCAGGGCGATTTGCGCTGCCTCGCAGCGCAGGGAAACGGTCGGGGCGGCGTTTTTGATTTCGGCCTTCGCTTCGGCGCGGACATTGCCTTGGTAAAGGGAGGCGGCCACGGGGGCAATGCGCAGCGCGCCGTCTTTGGCCTCGGCGGTGACGGTGACGTCCGTCAGCGTCAGGCCCGAGGCCGTGAGCCGGCCGATGGCGGCCGCGACGCGCGCCCTGGGCAGCGCGGTCAGGGCGGCCAGGGATGCTGCCTGGCTCTGTTCGGCGGGTTTCGCCGCGCTCGCCGGTTTGGCCGCTTCCGGGCCGGTGGGGGTATAGGCGTCGAGGTCGAGGGTGTCGGCGCCGACGCGCCCGGTCAGCTCAAAGGGACCGCTTCCGGTCAGGGTCAGGTCCAGGGTGATGGTCGTCTTGTCCAGCAGCAGGCGGGGCGATCGCAGTTCGATTTTGTCCGGGGCGCGCCTGAGGTGCAGCGGCCCTTCCAGGCGGGAGAGGACCCCGGCGTCGCGGGTGGCGGGCAGGGGGGTTCCCAACCTGGCGGCGAGCGCCCTGGGATTGATCCCGGTCAGGGTGAAATCGGCCTCGACCGTGGGACCGGCCGGGTTAAGGGAAAGGACGGCGTTGCTGGCCAGGATCGAACCCGCGCCTTCAGCCAGGTCGATGTCCCAGGTGGCGCGGGAGGCGGTCGCGTCGTAATCGGCCCGGCCGGTCACGGTCAGCTCCAGGCCGCTGGCGGGCAGGCCCGGGTGGAAGATCCTGGATTTGACGGCGACGCCGTCGAGGCTGATGCGCGGGCCTTGGGGCGTAAGGTTCAGGTCCGCGGCATAGTCCACCCGTCCGCGTACCGCCGGGTCGTCGGCGGTGAAGTCCAGGCCTCCGCTCAGGCGCACCGGTTCGCCGAAGCGCACCTGTCCGGTGACCAGGGAAGCGTTCGTGACCTTCAGGCTTTGGCCGCTTTGTTGGTCGTCGTAGGTCAGCGTGGCGCCTGTCAGCGACAGGGCCTGGATCGCCAAGGCCGTAAGTCCGGAAGAGGGTTGGCCGGCGGTTGCGGCCGGGCCTGCTTGGCCGGAAGCCGCGGCAGGGCCGGAGGCAAGCGCGCTCAGCGCCTCCCAGTTGGCCTTGCCGTCCTTGGTCTTGATCAGGTCGATGACCGGGGAGACCAGGACCAGGGTATTGACGTCCAGGCGTTTTTGGAGAAGCTTGCCGAGGCTCGCTTCAAGACGCAGGCTTTGGAATGAGGCCAGGTCTCCGGGAAAGCCCGGAGGGTTTTTGAGTTCGGTCTTGCCCGCGGTGATGGCCAGGCGCGGGAAAAACGAGAGCGTCAGGTCGCCCTCGATGACCAGATCCAGGCCAAGCGCGCCGTGCACCGCCTTGGCGAGCAGGGGTTTGAACTGGTTGGGCGACACGAGCAGGCGCAGGGCCAGCGGCGCGCCCACGAGGACGAGGACAAGGATGGCGATGACGACGGTGAGTTTTCGCGAACGGATCATGACGGCCCCCGGGTTTTGCTCATGTTATGTACTCATTGCCAACTTTAGGCAAGCCCTGTTCAGCCTGTCCGGCCCAACAGCCGGTCGGCCTGGACCATTCGGGCGATGGAGGGGATCGCGTGGCGACGCACGGGCGTGACGAGCCGGATGCCGCTTCCCCCGGGAGCCTGCTCGTCGGTGAGGCCCACGAGGGCCGGCGTTTGGACGCCGCCTGCGCGGCGCTTTTGCCTGGAGTTTCGCTTCGCGCCAGGCGCCGGCTGATCAGCCAGGGCCTGGTGCTGGTGGCCGGCCGGCCGCGCGAGGCGGCCTACAAGCTGCGGCCAGGACAAACGCTTCGGCTGGCGGGTGAATTTGAGGCCTATCCCTCGGGAACGGCCAGTCCCTGGCCCGGCCCGAGGCTTATCGCGGCCGGCCCGGACTACGCCGCCTTTTTCAAACCACCGGGCCTCGATACCATGCCCTTGGCCGGGAAAACCGCTCCGAGCTTGGCTGAGGCTGTAGCCTTTCTCTTGCCGGACCGGGAACTCACCCTGCTCACCCGGCTTGACCGGCCGACCTCGGGGTTGGTCCTGGCCGCGCTGGGCGCTTCCTCGGCCGCGCGTTTCCGCCTGGCCGAGGAAGCGGGAGAAGTGGTCAAGACCTACCTCGTCCTGGCTGAGGGTGAGATGTCCGGCGAATTCGCCGTCACGGCTGACCTGGATACGGCCGGCCGGACTAAAACCAAGGTTCTCGGCCGGGACGCCGCGCCGCTGCGCTATACCCATGTTTTCCCCTTGCCCTTTGCCGCCGGCCCCGGACGCACGCTTGCGGCGGCGTTGATTTTCAAGGGCGCTCGCCATCAGATCCGGGCGCATCTGGCGGCTTGCGGCCATCCGGTCGCCGGGGACGCACTCTACGGCCGGGGTCGCCCGGGGGAGAGACTCTGCCTGCACCACATCCGCTTGAATATGAGCGGGAATGTATTTGAATGTCCGCCTGATTGGCAAGAGTTTCAGGGCATTATGGCCGAAGTTATGGGTGAGGTCCGGCGTTTGTCGGAAACTACCGGACAAAATTGAAATTGATTTTTTTACAAATACGGGAAAACGTCAAACAAAAATGTAACATTCGACACCGCACCTCACAATTTTGTGAGGCTGTTCCGCCGCGAAAATAGCTCCCGCTTCCCCCCGTTTTTTAGTTTTTCTAAATAACACACTGCAATAGTTCGCTTATATTTTGTGTTCAGGCGTTCTCCCTGCCTTGGCACGGCCTTTGCCTTAGGGGTCCTATCGCATCACTTTCGGGAGGAACCTGACATGAGAAAAATCGCCATCTACGGAAAGGGCGGCATCGGCAAATCCACCACGACCCAAAACACGGTCGCGGGCCTTGCGACCATGGGCAGAAAAGTCATGGTCGTGGGCTGCGATCCCAAGGCCGACTCCACCCGGCTCCTGCTTGGGGGCCTCAACCAGTCCACCGTGCTCGACACCCTGCGCGAAGAGGGCGAGGACGTGGATCTGGGCGACATCCTGCTGTCGGGCTTTTCGGGCACCCAGTGCACCGAGTCCGGCGGACCGGAACCGGGTGTCGGTTGCGCCGGCCGCGGCATCATCACGGCCATCAACCTGCTCGAACAGCTTGGCGCCTACAAGGAAGAAAAAGAGCTCGATTACGTCTTCTACGACGTGCTCGGCGATGTGGTCTGCGGCGGCTTCGCCATGCCCATCCGCGAAGGCAAGGCCGAGGAGATCTACATCGTCTGCTCCGGCGAGATGATGGCCATGTACGCGGCCAACAACATCTGCAAAGGCATCATCAAGTTCGCCGCCTCCGGCAAGGTGCGCCTCGGCGGACTGATCTGCAATTCGCGCATGGTCGACAACGAAGCGTCCATGATCGAGGAATTCGCCAAGCGCCTGGGCACGCAGATGATCCACTTTCTGCCCCGCGACAACATGGTCCAGCGCGCCGAGATCAACCGCAAGACGGTCATCGAGTTCGCCCCGGACCATCCCCAGGCTGAGGAGTACCGGACCCTGGCCAGGAAGATGGAAGAGAACAAGATGCTGGTGGTGCCCACGCCGATTGCCATCACCGAGCTCGAAAAACTGCTGATCGATTTCGGCATCATGAACTAAAAGGGAGAACACTCATGCTTATCATGGTCAGATCCATCGTTCGGCCGGAAAAAACGGCCGCAGTGCTCTCGGCCCTCATGGACGCCGGCTTCCCGGCGGCCACCAAGCTCACCGTGGCCGGACGCGGCAAGCAGCGCGGCATCAAGATCGGCGAGATCACCTACGACGAATTGCCCAAGGTCATGCTGGTCACGGTCGTGGACGCCAAGGACAAGGACTTCGTCATCGAGACGGTCATGAAGGCCGCGCGCAGCGGCGACAAGGGCGCTTTCGGCGACGGCAAGATCTTTATCAGCCCGGTCGAGGAAATGTACACCATCAGCTCCGGCGTCAAGGAAGCTTAAGTCCGGGAGGACATCATGAAAGAAGTCATGGCCGTCATCCGCATGGACAAAGTGAACCAGACCAAGAATGCCTTGGCCGAATCGGGCGTTTCGGCCTTCGTGGCCGCCGAGTGCCAGGGCCGGGGCAAGGGACTGGTCAACAAGGACGTGCTGAAGGGCGCGGCCGAGGGACACGAGGAAGCCGCGGCCCTGCTCGGCGAGAAAGGCCGCCTGTTCCCCAAGCGCCTCGTGTCCGTGATCGTGTCCGATAAACTAGTGTCCAAGGTGGTTTCCACCATCATCGAGGTCAACAAAACCGGCTCGCCCGGCGACGGCAAGATTTTCGTCCTGCCCATCTCCGACTCCGTGCGCGTGCGCACCGGAGAGGCCGGCGAGGCCTCCATCGACGAGGCCTAAGTCTCGGCAAAGCAACGAACATACGAGGGTACTTACGTGTCAAACAAAGAAGAACTCGCCCTGAAGGTCGATCCGGAAAAGGCCAAGCAGGACATGCTGGCCAAGTATCCGCCCAAGGTCGCCCGCAAGCGCTCCAAGCAGATCGTCGTCAACGAGGTCGCCGAGGAAGGCCTGGTCCCGGAGGTCTCCTCCAACGTGCGCACCATCCCGGGCATCATCACCATGCGCGGCTGCACTTACGCCGGCTGCAAGGGCGTCATCCTTGGGCCGACGCGCGACATCGTCAACATCACCCATGGCCCCATCGGTTGCGGCTTCTACTCCTGGCTGACCCGGCGCAACCAGACCGCCACTCCGGAAGGCGGGGAAAACTTCATGACTTACTGCTTCTCCACGGACATGCAGGAGAGCGACATCGTCTTCGGCGGCGAGAAAAAGCTGCGCGCCGCCGTCAAAGAGGCGTACGAAATCTTTCATCCCAAAGCCATCGCCATCTTCTCCACCTGTCCGGTGGGCCTGATCGGCGACGACGTCCACGCCGTGGCCCGGGACATGAAAGAGGAGCTCGGCATCAACGTCTTCGGCTTCAGTTGTGAAGGCTACAAGGGCGTGTCCCAGTCCGCCGGCCACCACATCGCCAACAACCAGGTCTTCAAGCACGTGGTCGGTCAGAAGGACGAGGGCAAGAAGGGCAAGTACGTCATCAACATGCTCGGGGAATACAACATTGGCGGCGACGCCTTCGAGATCGACCGTTTCATGGAGAAGTGCGGCATCACCATCAACGCCACCTTCTCCGGCAACTCCACCTACGACCAGTTCGCCTCGGCCCATACCGCCGACCTCAACTGCATCATGTGCCACCGCTCGATCAACTACGTGGCCGAAATGATGGAGGTCAAATACGGCATCCCCTGGATCAAGGTGAACTTCATCGGCGCGAAATCCTCGGCCAAGTCCCTGCGCAAGATCGCCCAGTACTTCGGCGACAAGGCGCTCATGGAGCGGGTCGAGGAAGTCATCAAAGAGGAAATGCCCGCCGTGGAGCAGGTGCTCGAAGAAGTGCTGCCGGTCACCCGGGGCAAGACCGCCATGCTCTTTGTCGGCGGCTCCCGCGCCCACCACTACCAGGATCTGTTCGCCGAGATGGAAATGAAGACCATCTCCGCCGGCTATGAATTCGCCCACCGCGACGACTACGAGGGCCGCAAGGTCCTGCCCAGCATCAAGGTGGACGCCGACAGCCGCAACATCGAGGAGCTCGTGGTCGAAGCCGATCCGGTAAAGTACCGCAAGCGCTATAGCGAAGCCGACGAGAAGCGTTTCGCCGAAACCGGTTTCAAGTTCAAGGACTACGAGGGCATGATGCCGGAAATGAGCAACAAGACGCTGATCATCGACGACCTCAACCAATACGAGGCCGACCGGCTGATCGAGCTCTACAAGCCGGACGTGTTCTGCGCGGGCATCAAGGAAAAGTACTCCGTCCAGAAGATGGGCATCCCGCTCAAGCAGCTGCACAGCTACGACTACGGCGGACCCTATGCCGGCTTCAAGGGGGCGGTCAACTTCTACAGGGATATCAGCCGTATGGTTCAGACCAAGATCTGGAGCAAGGTCAAGGCTCCCTGGCAGAAAAAGCCCGAGCTCGCGGCCACCTACGCCTGGGAATAACCAAGAGGATTACGTCATGTTACTACGGCACACACCAAAGGAAATAAAGGAACGCAGCGCCTTGACCGTCAACCCGGCCAAGACCTGCCAGCCCATCGGCGCCATGTACGCCGCCCTGGGCATCCACGGCTGCCTGCCGCACAGCCACGGCTCGCAGGGCTGCTGCGCCTATCACAGGAGCGCGCTGACCAGGCACTACAAGGAACCCATCAGCGCGGGCACGAGTTCGTTCACCGAGGGCTCCTCGGTCTTCGGCGGCCAGGCCAACCTGATTTCCGCCATCGAAACCATGTTCACCGTCTATGAGCCCGACGTCATCGCCGTGCACACCACCTGCCTGTCCGAGACCATCGGCGACGACCTGGTCCAGATCAGGGAAAAGGCCAGAAACGAAGGCAAGATCCCGCCCGGGAAGCATGTCATCCTGGCCAACACCCCGAGCTACGTCGGCTCGCACGTGACCGGCTTCTCCACCATGGTGGTCGGCATGCTCAAGGGCTTCGCCGCCGCAACCGGCAAGAAAAACGGCAAGATCAACGTCATCCCCGGCTACGTCGAGCCCGCGGACATGAGCGAAATCAAGCGTCTGTGCACCGAGATCGGCGTGCCGACGATCCTCTTCCCGGACACCTCCGGCGTGGTCAACGGGCCCATGACCGGCGAATTCCAGATGTTCCCCAAGGGCGGCACGACCGTCGAGGAGCTCGTCAGCACCGGCGACGCCAAAGGCACTCTCGCCCTCGGCGAATGGGCCTCGGCCGAGGCCGCGCGCTACCTGGACGCGACCTTCAAGGTACCCTGCAAGATCCTGGATCTGCCCATCGGCCTGGACGCCACCGACCGCTTCGTGGACGCCCTGCGCACCATCGCCGGCGTCTCCGTGCCCGACTCGGTCAACCTCCAGCGGGGGCAGCTCGTGGACGTCATCGCCGACTACGAACAGTACTTCCACGGCAAGAAGGTCGCCCTGGCCGGAGATCCGGACCAGCTCATCAGCCTGGTGGAATTCTTGACCACGCTGGGCATGTGCCCGGTGCACATCGTCACCGGAACGCCGGGCGCGCGGTTTGAAACCCGCATCAAGGAACTCACCGCGGGAAGCCCCTATCCGGTCAACGTCAAGGCCGCCGGCGACATGTTCCACCTGCATCAGTGGATCAAAAACGAACCGGTGGATCTGCTCATCGGCAACACCTACCTGAAGTACATCGCCCGGGACGAGGATATCCCGCTCATCCGCCACGGATTCCCGATCCTGGACCGCATGGGTCACTCCTACTTCCCGAGCGTGGGCTACACCGGGGCGATGCGGCTGATCGAAAAGTTTCTGACCGCCATACTCGACCGCGCCGACCGCGACGCAACCGAAACCAAGTTCGAACTCGTGTACTAACGCAGCCTCCGGCGATAAGACCGTCGGCCGTCCGTCCGGGGAGCGCCCCCCGAACGGCCGGCCGGGGCCGGAGCAGTCCCAAAAACAAGGAAAGCGACATGGAAAAGCCAACCCATCACATCATCGTCTGCGCCAGCTTCCGCGCCAAGGGCGAGCCCAAAGGCGTGTGCCATAAAAAAAGCATCGAGCTGTCCCAATATCTTGAAGGCGAAATCCTCGACCGGGGCCTGGACGTGCTGCTCACCACCGCCGGCTGCCTGAAACAATGCGACAACGGACCGGTCATGGTCGTGTACCCGCAAAACACCTGGTACGGAAAAATCGACAGCGAAACCGCCGTCGACGCCATCCTCGACTCCCTGGAAGAGGGCTCCGTGGCCGAGGACTACGTTCTGTAGGAGAGCGGGGGGGAGAGAGTAGAACCGGGGGAAAACCCCCTTTTGTTCACAAAAGGGGGTTTTCCCCCGGGCCCCGTTTCCTCCAAAAAACTTTAACGGTGTGGAATATTATGGCCAGAATTTACGTTGATTCGGACAAAACCCTGTCGAGGGGGGCCGGGGAGAACTATAGTCCCGGCCTGAGACGGGGTCATGCCCCCCGGCGGGAGAGTTCAGAGGCGGCGGCGCCCCTTCTGGCGGAGTCCTTTCCCCTGATCCGGTTTGCCAAGGCCGAAGACATCGAGTCATTGGTGACGCTTCTCGGCGCCTTGTTTGCGATCGAGGAGGATTTTTCCTTTGACGCCGGGTTGCAGCGCCGGGGCTTGGAAATGATGCTCGACGACGGCGAGAGGCGCTGCGTGTTCGTGGCCGAAGTCGGAGGTGTGGTCGCGGGCATGGTGACCGGCCAGATGCTCGTGAGCACGGCCGAGGGCGGCCCCTCGGTTCTGGTCGAGGACATGGTGGTGGCGGCCTCCCACCGGGGCCGGAGGCTGGGCGCGAAGCTCATGGCCGCTTTGGAGCGTTGGGCCGTGATGCGGGGCGCGAGCCGGCTTACGCTCGTGGCCGACAAGGACAACGGGGCGGCTTTCAAATTTTACGATCGGCTCGGCTGGAAACCCACCAATCTCGTCGTTCTGCGCAAAAAGGGCTTCACCGGCGCGTCGTAAGCTGGCCGCGTTTACATCGTCAGCTCGCTCGGCGCGTTATCCTCGCGCATATCCATGATCAGGCTTCTGAGTTCCTGCGATTGGCCGGCCATGCCCTGGACTGCCTGGGCGGCTTGGTCCATGCGCCCCGAGGTGTCGGAGGCGATGGAATTGGTCTCCGCGATGGAGCGGTTGATTTCTTCGATGGCGGCGGATTGCTGTTCCGAGGCGGTGGCGATGGAACGCACCTGATCGGAGGCCTCATCGGCCAGCTTGACGATCTCGGCCAAGGCGTCGCCGGACTCGCCGGCCATGGCCGTGGACTGCTCGATCAGCCGTACGGCCAGATCCACGTTTTCGATATTGTGTTTGGTGCCGACCTGGATCGCGGAGATGGCATGGCTGACCTCCTGGGTCGCGGCCATGGTCTTTTCGGCCAGTTTGCGCACTTCATCGGCGACCACGGCGAAGCCGCGTCCGGCGTCGCCTGCCCTGGCCGCCTCGATGGCGGCGTTGAGCGCCAGGAGGTTGGTCTGGTCGGCGATGTCGGAAATGACGTTCATGATTTTCCCGATGCCGTCGGCCTGGCCGCCGAGTTGGCCCATGCCCGTGCGCAGGCTGTGGGCCTGGGTCCGCGCCTCGTCGATTGACTTGACCACGTTGTCGACGACGGCCGCGCCGTTTTCGGCTTTTTGCTTGGTCGCGCCCGAGGTCTCGGCGGCGTGGGCGGCGTTTCTGGCGACCTCGACGACCGTGGCCCCCATCTCTTCCATGGCCGTGGCCGTTTCCGAGATGCGCTGGGCTTGACGTCGCGCCCATTTGGCCGACTGTTCGATTCGCGCCGTGAGCTTCTCCGCGGCCTCGGACACCTGGTTGGAGACCGTATCCGCCACGTCCGCCGCCTTCATGATCTTGGCGCTCTGCAATTCGCTGCTTTGCTGTTTTTGCTTCAATGCGGTCATATCGACCAAGGTCACTATCCCTCCGAGCAACTGCCCGTCCAGGTCGTAAATCGGCGCGGAAAAAATCTTCAGCGAAACCGTTTTGCCGGTGCGGATGGTCAGATCGGCCTCGATGCCGTCATAGCGGCGTTTTTCCCGCATGCATCTGCCGGTGATGGTGTCCTTGCCTTTCTGGCCGTAGAAGAATTCCCCCAGGTCGCGGCCGAGGTGCTGTTCCGGGGCTCCAGGCAGCCCCAGGAGTTGTAGCATTTGCTGGTTGACGAAGGTGATTTCGCTGCGCGGGTCCACGATCACGGCCGGCGACGAGATACCCTGGATCACTCCGTCGGAAAATCCCAGCTTGTTTTTCAAGGTGTCGACCATGGCGTTGATCGAGGCCGTCAAATCGCCGATTTCGTCTTGCGAGGTCGGCTGGATCGGCTGGCTGTAGTCGCCCGCTTCCACGCGCTTGGAGTAGCGTAGAAGCTTGTCGATCGGGCGGGTGATCCGTTTGGATGCGACATAGCCGATCGCGCCGAGCAGGCCCATGAGGGCCAGGCAGGCGGCCAGGACGTAAACGAACATGTCCCGGAGCGCGTCGTCGGCCACGGACAGGTCCTTGGCGATGGAGAACATGCCGATCGGTTTGCCCTCCCCGCCAACGAGCGGCCAATACAGGGCCAGGTAGGACTTGCCGAAGAGCGTGGCCGGCACGGCCGCCTCCAAGCCTCGCTCCAGCACGTTTGCGGCCAGTTCCCTGTTACCCAGCGGGGTGCCCTCCACCCGCTTGCCGCCCTGGACGATGGTCGTGGATTCGCGGGTGTCGCCGTAAAAAATGCTGGCTTCCACGCCCATAGTCTTTTTGATGTCGTCAACAAAGGCGTTGCTCCCGGAGATATCCATGCCGGCGATCACCGCTCCGACGACCTTGCCGTCGCGCATGACCGGAGCAGCGGCCCGAAGCGATATTTTGACGGTTTTCCCGGCCTCGATGGCGGTACAACTTGCGCCGGCCAGGGCGCGCCGCGTGCACTCTTGTCCGGAGATGTCGTCGCCGTACATGGTGTCGTGCCCCCGGGCGATGACCTTGCCCTTATCGTCGGTGAACGCCATGAACTGCGCCTGGTCGGTTTTGATCGCCTCCTCGCCGATACGTTTCAGGGCCTCATGGTCGTTGCCGGCGACGGCGGCGGCCACGTCCGGCCGCAGTGCTTGCGCCGTCGCAAAGCCGCCGCATTCCTTTTTTTTCTTTTCCAGGTCGTCGTCGATCACCCGCCTGTAGACCTCCAGGGTGTTCCGGTTTTCTTTGTCGAATCCCAGCCTGGCGCAAATATAGGAGGTCGCGGTGACACCGGCGCCGATGAACGCGGCTGCGAAAAGGACGATGAAAATAATCTTGAATGCAATGGTGAGTCTGGCTTTCATGGGGTGTCCTTTTGGGGGTGACCGCGATGCGCGGATCGGGCTGGCAACTCGGGGTGCATTAAAACCGAAGGTGCGCCGTGTTGTCGGTCCTGTCTTTGTGGCGCATGGCATTGCGGAGGAATGACAAAAAACGGCCATGGGATCACGACGATGCCGATGCTCCTCGCGTATTTGGACGTTTTTATGTTTATTATGTGCAAATGTCGTGGCATTTTGATTTCGTTTCCCAGACAACCCCGTGAAACGGCCTGACTTTTCAACCTTGTGGCAAATGTGTTAGCCGGAAGTCGTCGGGAAAAACCGGCGGAGGGACCATGAACGAGAATGTTCCGGGCGGGAAAGATTTCCAGGGTGTTGAGGCGGAATTGGCCCGCCTGGCCAAGAAAGGCTGCCTGAACAGGCTTGTCGAGGTGGTGGAGAGCGAAGCCAGGCGCCAGGCCGCCGAAAACATGGACCACCTCAAGCAGTTGGCCCGTATCGGTCTCGCCCTGTCCGGCCAGACCGACATGGACCGCCTGCTGGAAATGATCGTGGACGAAGCCCGCCGGCTGGTCTGCGCCGACGCGGGGACGCTCTACATCGTCAACCCCGAGCGCAGCCATCTCCTGTTCGTCATCCTGCAAAACGACACCATGAACACCCGCATGGGCGGCACCACCGGGGCGGCCATCGGCCTGCCGCCGGTCCCTCTTGTTTGCGAGGGCGGCGGCGAAAACCATGCCAACGTCTCCTCCCATGTCGCCCTGTCTGGAGAAATCGTCAATATTGCCGACGTCTACGAGGCGGACGGTTTCGACTTCACCGGCCCGAGAAAATACGACGCGGCCACCGGCTACCGCTCGAGGTCCATGCTGGTCATTCCCATGCGCAACCACGAAAACGAGATCATCGGGGTTTTGCAGCTGCTCAACGCCAAGGACGCCGGCAGCGGCGAGGTGCGCGCCTTCGACCGGGAACGCGAGGACCTGGTGGCCTCGCTGGCCAGCCAGGCGGCCGTGGCCCTGACCAACGCCCAACTCATCCGGGATTTGCGAGCCCTGCTCGACGCCTTTATCCAAAGCATCGCCGCCGCCATCGACGCCAAATCGCCTTATACCGCCGGCCACATCAGCCGGGTGGTGGAACTGACGATGCTCATCGCCGAGAAGATCAACCAGGACCAGACCGGGCCGTTCAAGGACGTCCGTCTCTCGGCCGCGGAGCTCGAAGAACTTTCCCTGGCGGCCTGGATGCACGACGTGGGCAAGATCGTCACCCCGGAACACGTGGTGGACAAGTCCACCAAACTGGAGGCCATTTTCGATCGCGCCGAACTGGTGCGCGCGCGTTTTCGCCTGTTCGAACAGGCCGCCGCCGCCCGCTACGCCCGTGAGCAACTGCGCGAAGTCAGCGCCTGCGAAGGCGCTCGGCCCGAAGCGCTGGAGGTCGGCCTCGCGGCGGCCAGGCAGCGCTACGAGGCCAAAATCAAAGAGCTTCGCGAGGACCGCGACTTCATCCTGGCCTGCAACACCGCCTTCATGGACGAGGCGAAACTGACCCGCCTGAAGGAACTCGCGACCAAAACCTTTCCCGTGGACGGCGAGGACGTGGCCTACCTGACCGAAAACGAGGCGTACAACTTAAGTATCGTCAAGGGCACGCTCAACGCCGAGGATCGCGCCGTCATCGAAAACCACGCTCGCTTGACCCACGAAATGCTCAGCCGCCTGCCGTTCCCCAAACGGCTCGCCCGGGTTCCCGGGTTCGCCGGCAGCCATCACGAAAAACTCGACGGCACGGGCTACCCCAACCACCTCACCGCCAAGGACGTACCGCTCCAGGCGCGCATCCTGGCCGTGGCCGACATCTTCGAGGCCCTCACCGCCAAGGACCGGCCCTATAAAAAGCCCATGCCCCTGTCGCAGGCGGTCAAAATTATGGGATTCATGGAAAAAGACAGGCACATCGACGCCGATGTCCTGCATCTGTTCTACGAGAGCGGAGCCTGCCGGCAGTACGCCGCCAAGCAACTCAGCCCGGAACAGGTCGATGTCGCTGTCGGGGGGGCGCCGGTGACAGGATGAATTCGGGGGAAAAGTCGCCTACGCCCTGGGCGGCGAGGGCGTGAGAGGACCGGCCGCGGCTGCGGCCAAGTTCGGGAAGATACGGAAAACCCTGTCCAGCCGGGTCAGCCTGAAAACGCCCATGACGTTGGGCTGCAAGCCGCACAGGCCGAGAGCGCCCGTTTTTTCCAGGAGTTTCATCAGGGCGATGCAGGTGCCCAGACCCCGCGAGTCGATGAACTCGACCTTGGACATGTCGATGACCAGGGCCGTGTGACCCTCGTCCACCAGAGCCGCCACGGCCGCCTGGAACTCCTCGGCGTTGGAGGCGTCGATGCGGTTTTCCTCGATCGTGACCCCCAAGGCCGTTCCCAAGTCGCTCTGGCTGATGTGCATGCGGTCCCCGCTCGCCGGATTTGTCCCACTGTTTACCCGTTTCACCAATAAAGGCAAGCCCTGCCGGGGGGAAGCCAGGGGCTCCGCCCCTGGACCCCGCTGGGGGCGATAATCGCCCCAGACCCCCATGGTAATGGGGCTCGCCCGGAACCCCTTACCGAGGGGGT
>Ga0326727_10010733_pt1 | contig 21669 bp, 17 predicted proteins | sample MB2enrmetagenome_FD_207643 | JGI IMG/M metagenome (GOLD analysis project Ga0326727, IMG submission 207643) | Lab enriched peat soil microbial communities from McLean, Ithaca, NY, United States - MB29MY | ecosystem: Environmental > Terrestrial > Soil > Wetlands > Peat | place: USA: New York...
CCTTATCCACGCCGAGTTGGTCCGCCTTGAGGCTCGCCTCTCCGGGCGCCCTTTCGAGATCGGTTTCTGGGTAGGAAGCACCAATACACCCAACCGCACCGACGATCCTGCGTTGAGTGCGATTCCATTGGTGTGCCGGTTCAACGAAGAAACCGACGCGGACCTAACGACCGGCTACCAAGAAGCGAATAAGAGCTTCAACAAAATACCCTCATGCCCCTTGTGTAGCGGCGTGACAGCTCTCCGGCGTATCAAGATGCCAACCGCGGAGGAGATCATCATTGTCTGTCAGAACCAGACGAGTCTGTGGAATGAGCGCACGTCGTTTCAGCCTCTGCCTTTTCTCATTATCGATGCTGACATCTACCGACATGCTCCGTCGGTACTACTGGGCGTCATCGACAAGCTCGCTCTTATCGGACAGCACCCTTCCACTATCGCCAAGATCGTCGGGATGTTCGGGATGTCAAAGTGGGTCGAGTGTGAAACTGGCCATCTCGTCTCGCCGTCGCACCACATGCTGAAAGACGGCCCTGACAAACATCAATGTGAAACGGTTGCACCAGCGTACGCGAATGGGAGAGAGCTATTCGAGGACCCGTTCCCGTCTCTCGTCATCCAAGACGAGGCTCACTTGTTGGAGGAGAGCCTCGGAACTTTTGCAGGACTTTTTGAAACGACGCTCGAACACCTATTCCGTCGCCTCAGCACCTTACTCGGGGATCGCGTCTCACGTCAGCCCCATCGGCCTGAAGTCCCGAGGCTCCCCAAGACAATCGCGGCAACTGCGACAGTGAGCGTACCGCAACAACAGTTTGCCGCTCTGTACCAGCGCAACTTCATGCAATTTCCTTACCCCGGAACATCGATCTATCAATCCTTCTATGCGAAGCCTGCGGTCCCCGCCAATCCCGTTCGGCATGGATTGGGTGGAAGTAGTCCCTTAGCACCCGAGATTGAGGCCCCATGGATGAGGGTCTACACATCAATCATGACAAACGGCCGGAACCACACTGTCACCACCGTGGTCGTGCTTTCCGCGTACCATCTTGCAATTACCGAGCTCTGGGAGGACCTGCAGAATGACCACAAACGACCGCAGGCTATCTCCGATTTGTTGAATTCACTCACGCAGAATGGACCGCTATCTGGCTTCCACCGAACGGCGTTGGCCGCAGTCGCTGCTTCCTCTCCCGAAACACTACTTTCGCTCGTTGACCTGATGCGTATTTCGTTAACCTATGTAACGAACAAAAAAGGCGGCGACCAAGTTATCGAGGCTTTCGGCGAGGAAGTAGCGAAGTTTCATCTGCGTCACGGCCGCCGCCTAGAGCACCTTCGTAGCCGATTAATCTCGGGCGGCATTGATGTGGCCGAAATTCAGGAAATCATGCGCCAGGCTGAGGCTGCCCCAGACGAAGATGGCGCCGGAATACTCGACTTGGTTTCATCGTTGAGGAGCATCGTAGCCACCTCGGCGATTTCGCATGGAGTTGACGTGGATAATTTCAATGCCATGTTCTTCGCCGGTATGCCGAACGATATTGCGGAGTTCATCCAAGCTTCTTCCCGTGTTGGACGCACCCATGTCGGCTTCAGTCTGTTGATACCGACCCCGCACTCGCGGAGGGACCGTTACATCGTTGAAACCCACGACATCTTCCACCGCTTCCTGGAGAGGATGATTGCGGCTCCCGCGATTACGCGCTGGGCTGCGAGCGCTCATGACAGAGTGTTGGCAAGCCTGTTTCAGACCTGGCTCTGTGGATGGGTCGAGCAGAAACTCTTCATCGATGCCGACGCCGCCGGAAAACACCATTTCCCCCGATTTAATAACATAGGGGATGTTGGGAGGCTCATTGAAGGGCGCGACTATCCCGATGCGGTGAAAGACTTCACCGACTTCGCTGTAGAAGCCTTGGGTGTCCGCGGCAGGGGCATCGGCGCTATTGGCGCAGCGCCACAGTGGGCCTACTACGACGATCGAATTCGCAACCGCGCCAAAGACATGATCGAACAATTCCGTGGCCAATACAGCACCACGATCCTTAGCGATTATTGGAAGGGACCGATGGTCGGTACACGACCGATGCTCTCGTTGCGTGACATCGACGAGGCCGGTCATTTCGAGCTCGCCCGGCGTTATGGGCGGGGCGGGAAGCGACTCACCTCAGAAGAGCAGGACCGAATTCTCACCAAGGCGCTTCGCATTGTACGGCGGCAGCACACCACGGTGGCAGAGCTTGACCCGGAGGAGGCTAAGGACTAGCAATGAATCGCTCACGAACACAGATCTCAACTTCGTATGCGCCGGGCGCGCTCTTCACGTATGAGGGCGGAATGGGCTGCTGTGTTGCGATTCCCCTGAACACTCCATACGAGACGAGCAAGCCTGATGTACAGCGTCAACTGCTCGAATTGCTCGAAGAGTTCATACAGAATTGGCATGATCGGGCTATGGGTTGCAGGACCGCTCCCCAGGTTCTCCCCCAGCAATGTCTCGATGCAGCGTTTCTGGATCACAAAGACGAGCCAAAGATCGACTCTGGTCGTTTTGCACTGAACAAGCCCAATCGCATTGGTTTCATGCCTGACCCGCTAGTATTCGTTTGTTCCGAGTGCCAGCGGCTCGTGGAATTCGAGGACCTGGTCGACCTGGATCGCCGATGGTCGACCGTAGACACCAGGCGCGACTGCAAAGATTCAAAACGCCACAGTTGGCGACAATTGGACGTCGTATTCGCTCACTGGTCCGGTAACTACGCAGGGCTCAGCCCGGCACGAATCATAATGGACTCCAATGGTCGTATTGATGCTCTTAGGGCATGCAAGAATTGCGGAAACGAAGAGTATCGACTGATTACGAATTCATCTCCATTCTTCAGCGACTGGCGGTTTCAGTGCACCAACTGTTTCTCCGGCAAGGAGGTCGTCCAGGCAGACCGTGATACTTTAGCGCTTCTTAAGCCGGGGATGGACAGCGGCCTCGGAAACCTGACCAAGGAATGGAATATGCTCCCCGTTTCGTATCGGGCATCTTCTGTCTACTACGTTCAGCGCGACTCCTTCATCGTGTTCAAGAATGCGGACGTTGCCCTACTGCTTGGAGCTGCAAGGCGCGCGGAGCTCATGAAGATCCTGATGAAGCTGTACGAATTTCCCGGCGAAGAACTCACACATGAAGGGGTCCTTCAACAGCTCGGACTGAACGGAAAAACTGCGGAAGCAAAAGACTATCAAGAACTCTTTGAAATTCTCGCCCTTGTGCCTCCGGAAAGGCACTCGACTATTTAAAACCGTTTGTTGCGGTTCAGAGAAGGGAGTCGCCGAGGCTCCTCTCTCAACTGGAGTGCAGTCAAAACTGGGCTCGGCGATACAACGCGATCCGTCTCGCCCTCGAACATAACTCACTCCGTTCCGAGATTATCAACCGCGAGGGCTCGGACCCGAGCCTGCCCGCCATTTCTGTAACCAATGCCGATATTATGGACATCGAGCACGACGATGTTGCGGAAAGGCAACTCTACACCAGTCGCATACACGATTCGCTTGATCGGCTCGGCTTCGATGAAATGGTGCTGATTCGCGGCCTCGACATCTGCGAGTTCAGCTTTGGCTATTCCCGAGTTAGCTCAACGCCATCCACGGAAGTTAAGGAGCGAGTGATGCCGGTGAGACTGAAAGCATTCGACTATGTCGAAGCCAACAAACGCCCGATCTACGTATTGGAACAAAAGAACGAAGGAGTTTACGTCCGCCTCAACGAAGCTCGGGTCAGGACGTGGCTGGAGAGAAACGGCCTTCGGCTTTCCGACGCTGAAGCCCCAACCAAGATCGGGGGAACGTACTTGCTTGAGTATGCCGATTTTGGTCGCTTTCTTGAAAACTATAGGGAAGGGACCTCCGGGCCGAAGACACAGCGCTCTGTTCCGAACTACATTTACCTGCTCCTGCACACGATGGCGCATCACTTCACACAGGCGCTTGTCGAATTCTCGGGTCTAGAGCATGGGTCTCTGGGCGAGTACATTTTCCCCGCAGACCTGGCATTTCTGGTTTACCGGCGTGGGATGACTCCCGACCTCGGCAACCTGTCTGCCATGTGGCGAAACTACGGGGTCACGATTCTCGAAGGTCTGCTCTCCGACAGGAGCCTTCGATGCGATGCCGGAAGTCTGTGCGATCAGCGCGGAGGAGCCTGTCCGGCGTGCATCATGGCTCCTGAGGTTGCTTGCGTCACAGGCAACAACCTGCTCTGCCGTGCCGCACTAAACGGAGGACCCGCACCAGGGTGGGATCTCAGCAGGGACGAACTTGTCGGTTATCTCCGGAGCTAGAAGCGTGTCAACACAACCTCACAAGCCGATAAGCGATGACCTCCTCTTCCGGACTCTCCGTTTCGATCTCCTGGGTGCATCGCGATTGCTCAGCGCGATCTCCCGGTCTCCGAGTCCTTATCTAAGCGCCGACATGATTTCGGATATAGCGAGAGACGAAGGGGTCTCCGCGGAACGCACGCGCGCGCTTATCGATTCTTTCGTTGAGCTTCGGATTCTCGAACGCTCTGCGGGCGTTCTTACACGCCTTCTTTCGGAGTCGGAGACACGCGACAGTTACATTTTCCTGAGGGGAGCAGCCACTGCTGCATTCGAATTCCGGGACAGCAATTGTGTCGAAATTGTTCTCAGCCCGCCGCTGCATCCTTCCCGGCTAATGGAAGTATTGCCTAAGCAGAAATTCGGCTGGGCACGGCTGCATAATACCCGAGACGCCCTAATCGCTCTTGCATCGACCGCAAAAGCGCGTCTGGTGATTCTCAGTCCGTTTCTCGACGAAGTAGGCATAGACTGGGTGGAGGAGCTCTTTGCAGCGCCTGCCGATGGAGTGATGCGCGTCCTCGTTGTGCGCGGTACCGACGTAGTGCTGAGAGAACTACTCGAATCCAGGCGAGGTGAGTATACTCGCCAGGGAATCAGAGTCTACCGATACGCTATCGAGCATGATCCGAACACAAGAGATGCGAAGGTTGAGACCTTTCATGCCAAAGTTGTACTCTGCGACAAGAGCGCAGCCTACATTGGATCGTCAAATATGAATCGTGCTTCGCGGGAATTGTCTCTCGAGTGCGGGGTAAGTGTTGTCGGGCCGTGTGTGCGACCTCTTGCCACGCTGGTTGATTCGATTCTAGCGATTGCACAAGAATACTAAGTTCTGCTTTTCCGGGAGCACCGGTGACGAGGTACACCACCTTCGTCGACTGCCTTTCCACTCGATACGAATATGCAATGTACTGTCATAATAGATCCAATACCTGCTGTTCTTGTCCTTAGTAGGACCATCTAATTCGCAGCCAGTTGTTCATTCCATTTCACTCCGCTCCCTCGCGGCAGACGGCTCTGTGCACGACCTTGGTTAGTGCTGAACGAACCGTTTCCGTTCGGAGCGCACCTCGACATTCTCGCAGCCAAACCTTTGCGACCAATAGACGATCCTTTGTGAGAAGGATGCGCGGCCCTTCCCCTGCTACGACCGCCGGTGAAACTGGCGTTCTCCGCTGTCCATCCAAGCGGGGACTTTCCTTCCCCGCAACGCCTCTTCCCTGAAATTTGTTCGGCGCAGCCGTCGGCTGGTTTAACCCTCCGACATTCGTTTCCCTGCGAACTCTAGGCTCCGTTCGGCTCCTTCTGTCAACCCCGCTTGTGCAGCTCCGCGCGGCAAAGAACGCCGTGCTCGCTTCCGCGCCCCCTTCGGGCCTTGGGGGTTGACAGCGCCTCGCTGCGCCCGTTTCGCAGAAATGAAACGAATGTCTTTTTTTAGCCCTACCAGGGCTGAAAAACGGCAAATCCACACTCCGAAGGAGCCGAAAATCATGACCTATGCCAGCAACAGCACCGCCACCACCGCGCCGCACAGCAACAATGCGGCGCTACGCAGCGAATCCCCCTACCAGCAGCGCACGACGCAGCGCGAAAACCCCGCGCAGCAAGTCATCAAGCAGGCCGTCGAGTTCCTGCTCAAGCAGCTTGAGGAAGGCAAAAGCGAGACGTTGACCGCATATCTCGCGGCAATGGCCCGCTTTCACCATTACAGCTTCGGCAACATTCTCGCCATCGCGCGGCAGCGCCCAACCGCAACCCGCGTTGCGGGAATCCGCACGTGGAACGAGTTGGGCCGGTTTGTGAAGCGCGGCGAGAAGGGCATCCAGATTCTTGCCCCGATCATCGGCCACCGGCGCAGGAAGGATGCAGCCGAGCAGGAGCCAGAAGCGAACAGCCAAGCGAAGCCCGCGCCGATGCTGATCGGCTTCCGCGCCGTCTACGTTTTCGACCATTCGCAGACCGAAGGCGTGGACCTGCCCGAATTCGACCACGGCGTCAGCGGCGAAGTCGGCGCACACCGCGACCGGCTGGTTTCGTTCCTCAACGCGCAGGGCATCAAGCTGGAGTTCAACGAGAAGATCGCCCCGGCGCTTGGCGTCAGCTACGGCGGCAGAATCGCTCTGCTGCCCGGCCAGTCGAAGGCCGAGGAGTTCACCACACTGGTTCACGAAACGGCGCACGAGCTTTTGCACAAAACCGAACGGCGCACGATGACGACCGCGACCGTGCGCGAGACCGAAGCCGAGGCCGTGGCTTTCATCGTGGGCCAGGCCGTGGGCTTGGAGATGGGAACCGCGAGTTCCGATTACATCCAGATGTACGCGGGCAACGCGGCGCTACTGGCCGAGAGCCTTGAAGTCATCCAGCGCACCTCCGCCGTGATCCTCGGAGCCATTCTCTCCGAGGACGCGGCCAGCGCGACCAATTCACTCGCGGAGGTGGCGTAATGAAAACCATTCTCCAGATTCTCGCGGCGGCGGGCGGGTTCCGCCGCGACCTCTATCTGCGGATCGAGAACCCGCCCTATATGGCGCTTGTCATCGAGGCGGCACCGGAGCCCGGCCCGCTAGGCGCTCCGGCAATCTCCATCGCGCACTACGGCGAACAGAATGGCGACCTGATGCGCGACCCGGAGATGTGTTTCGAGTTGACCAACCCGCTCGGCGCGGGCTGGACGATGACCCCGTACTACTTCCGAAACGATTACCTCGGCGTCGAGCAGGTATCGCGCACGCGCGACGAGAAGAACTACATCTTCTATCCCGACCTCTTCCACCAGCACGAGAGCTTTGCCCACACATGGGACCGCAACTTGCGCGCGCAGGGATTCCTTGAAGCATTCCAGCGCAGCCGTTAACCCGCCGCTCTCCGGGCGGGCGAACGCGGCCCGCCCATGCCTTCACGCGAGACAACCACCAAAGGAGAATCGAAAATGACGAATGCAATCCAATCCGAATATCGCAACCTGCCGCTCGACGCGCTTACCGAGTCGCCGAACAACCCCCGCAAGAATTTTGACGAAGCCGGTCTGAACGAATTGGCATCGTCAATTAAGGCGCAGGGAATTCTTGCGCCGCTTGTGGTGCGGCCCGTCGATCATCACTTCGAGATCGTGGCCGGTGCCCGCCGTTATCGCGCGGCGCAGCGGGCAGGACTCGAAACCGCGCCGGTGCGCATCGTCGAGTTGACCGACGCTCAGGCAATCGAAACCTCTATCGTGGAGAACCTGATTCGCGCCGACGTACACCCGATGGAGGAGGCGAGCGGCTTCAAAATGTTGCTCGCTATGGAAGAGCCAAAGTACACCATCGAGCAAATTTCGGCACGCACGGGAAAGACGCCCGCGTTTATCGCCGCTCGTTTGAGATTGACCGAGCTTGTACCGCCGGTTGTCGAAGCCTTCTACCGCGACGAGATCGGCGTCGGCCATGCGCTTTTGCTTGCGAAGTTGCAACCGGCGCAACAGGAGGAAGCCCTCACCGCTTGCTATCAAGAACAGTTCAGCGCCGGAAGCGGCAAGCCGAAGCGCATCCTGCTCCCGGTCCGCCACCTGCAACAGTGGATTGAGCACAACATTTTGTTGGAGCTTGCCGCCGCGCCGTTCTCGAAAGAGGACGCCGCGCTTGTGCCCGATGCCGGTTCCTGTGTCGATTGCCCCAAGCGCACAGGGCATAACAAACTTCTCTTCGGCGACGATCTTGGAAAACACGGTGACCAATGCTCGGACCCGAAATGTTGGGCGATGAAAGTGGATGCGCACGTCAAGCAGACCATCGCCGCCAAACCGAAACTCGTTCAGATCAGCACGGCCTACGGCGCGGCGAAGAGTGATAGTCCGGTTGTGCCGCGCAACAAGTATGTCGAGATTCGCGCCGACAAGCCCGCCAACCAGAAGCAGCGCGATTGGCCGGAGTACAAGACCTGCAAGTTCACTACCGAGGCCATCGTTACCGAAGGCACCGAAAAGGGCGAGAAGAAGCGTATTTGCGCGAATCCCGATTGCCCGATTCACCACGCCCGCAAGCAGCGGCCTGCCAACGATGCGGCATTGAAGGTCGAGCAGGAAAAGCGCCGCCGCGAGGAGGCCATCGCGCAAACGACCGGCCTTCGCGTCCTCAAAGCCATCGGCGATGCGGTTCCGATTCGCCTGATGAAGCGCGACCTGCTCTTTACCGCCGAACGTCTCGCCGCCGTGCTGGACGAGCGCCGCATCGCAATTCTGTTGCGCCTTCACAGCGTTGGCAAGGCCAACGGAACCGCCGCCGACGCCCCGGCCAAATTGTTCACGTCCTTTCTGCGCAAGGCCGACGAGGGAACACTCGGCCGGGTTTTAGTCGAAGTCGCGGTTCTCCAGTCGGCCCATTCGCCGGCCGAATCCGCCAAAGCCCTCCACGAAGCCGCCGAGTTCTACAAGGTGGACGTGGCCGCAATCACGGCAAAGGTCAAACAGGAGTTCGCGGCGAAAGAAAAGGCCAAGGAGACGAAGAAGGCCGCGCCCAAACCGGCAGCAAAGGCCGCCAAGAAGGCCGCCGCCGCGTAGTCCTCAAATACACCAACCTCATTGCGGAGCCAGCAACACGCTCCGCATTTTTTGCGCCCGGAGCACGTCTTCCCACCCTCATTCGCACTCCCGCTACAGCGGGAGGCCAATTCTTGCCCACCCGACGTGCCTGACGCGCCGCTTCGCAGCGCGTTCTTGCTCTAGTCTCCGTTTACGGACGCGACACTTAGAGCGACTTGGCTTGTCGGCAAATGTTGGCGCTTGGTCCTAAAAAGCCAAAAAACCGTGGAATTTGTCAAAAGGTCCTTTCCAACCAGAATCGCACCTGAAACGGTTCTGCTGAGTGGGAGACGTTTGTGAATGCCGCCGGGCCTGTTGGCGCGATTCGGGAGACATAGGCGTACGTAATATCATCATTGCGGTGGTTCAGCAAATTCAAGAGATCGGCCGAAATGCGCCACCTCTCGGCAACTTGATAACCAACTCCCGCATTCACCAATAACGTAGCCTTTGAGCGATTCATGCCGTCGGATGTCAGATCGCGGGGCCCGAAGTAGCGCAGGCGCATCGTAGACGTGAATCCTTTGTAGTCGTGCAGCGTGACGCCCGATGAAATCACGACCTTTACCGCTTCAGGAACAAGCTTGCCGCCCGGGAGTTGCTCTGGATACGCGAGGCCGTTCACCGTGCTGGGGTTGATGAACGCAGCATCATCTGGATCGATTTCGGTAAATTGAGCGCGAGAGTCAGCTAGGTCTAAATCGACTGCCCAATGATCGGTTGGTGTGCAGTAGTTCGCCCACTCGACGCCGTAGCGGTTGCTCGACTGCTCAGAAGCAGATGTGCCGCCAGTATCGCCATCCTGCTGCAGTTCGGAGTTGCTGCGCAAGTACCATAACGCGAACGTGCTTTGCAGGCGCGGAACAGTCGTGGTGCGAACCCCGAACTCCCCACCTTTGAGTTGGACCAGGGGGGAAATAGGGGTAGTGGAGGTTGGGAAGGGATTGTCTGGCGAGATCGGGTTCTCGTTTTGCGTCGCGCCACGCGCATCGTTCGAGTGAAAACTGAATCCGCCTTGTGCGTAGAACTCAGTGTTGGACCACGGTCCAAAGGTCAAATTCAATTTAGGTTGGGGCAGGAATTTCGTAGCCGAGCCGGAATTGAGTTCCGCAAAGTCGACAGTGGTTGGAAAAGAGGGAACGTTGGAGATATAAGTCGGTGTCAAGTTGGTGACGACATACTTTGCCTCGTCGCCGCGCACGGCCAGATCGGAGCGGAATTTTGCCGCCCACTGGACTTTATTCTCTGCATAAAAGCCAACCAGTGTTTCCGTAAACTTATTCAAATCCGTGGCCGCCGGCAGAACGGCGATCAGATTCGGATTGGCATTGCACTCGTCGATGGGTTCGTCATTGCAGGCGTTGACATCGCTCTTGTCTGTGCGCACGCGATCTTCCGTCTTGAAAAGACCGTTGTGCACCCAATCATTCCGTAACTGCAGTCCAAAGGTGTTCTCCACCCTGCGGCCCAGCCATTCGCCGAAGATCCTATGGTGCGCGTCGAGTCCGGCCACCCAGCGCCTGTCCTGCTGTTCGAACTGATCGCCCTTCCTGGGATCAATCAGGTAGTACGTGAAATTCGAGAACAGATTGAGATCGTAATAAAACCCGTAGGCCGTGATCTTCGTCAGTGAATGAGCGTCCTGGCGATGCCATTCACCCTGCAAGCTGTGACGCTGGCTATGGCCTCCGTCCGTCGGGTCCAGAGTGCCGAAGTAACCGACCACGGGCTGGGCGTTCACGGGGATTTGATCGCTCGAGTGCCAGGTTCCGCGGTATGCGCGAGCCGTAACGCTGAAACCGTTGGCGTCGCCTCCCTGGCTGTAGGTTACGAGGCCATTGTATTTGTAGTAGTTGTCCGGATGCGTCCATGGGCCGTCATCGTGATACACCTCTCCGCCGTACAGCAAATTGCCCGCGCCGAACTTTCGCGACACGCCGAAAACCAACCGCCCATAGCCATCCATGCCGCCTTCGACCCTAAAGAGGTTCTCGGGCAGTGTTTTGAAGAACTCCAGGTGCGCCGATCCGGCCGCGCCAAAGTCGCCAACATCGGCGTAGTAAGGACCTTTCTCGAAATTCACTCGTCGCACCAGCTCCGGGATCACGGTGTTCATATCTGAGTAACCCTCGCCGTGCGCGTGCGAAGGGAGATTGAGCGGCATATCGTCGATGAAAACAGCGAAATCCGTACCGTGGTCGAGATTGAAGCCGCGAAGGAAATACTGGTTGGCTTTTCCGCCGCCGGCGTGCTGCGTAATGATGACGCCGGGAACCGTCTCCAGGACTTCTCCCGAGCGAAGAATCGGACGATCCTGGAGTTCCGTCGCGCCGACTGTTCCCTGGGTGCCTGAATCGGCAATTCCGATCAGGTCATCCTCCCGGCCCTGCACCTCTACTGTGGTGCTTACGGCCCGCACGGCCAGAACGATGCGCAGCGGAGCCGGTACCCCGCTTACCGCGATGGCGACGGATATTTCCTTCGTCTCAAATTCGGGGTTCGATACGGCAAGTCGATAGTTGCCCGCCGAGAGTCCGGAAAGAACGAACAGACCATTCCGGTCCGACTGTGTCGTCTCTTGTACGGTGCTGTCCGCGCTTCGAACCTTCACGGTAGCTCCGGAAATCACAGCGCCAGATGTGTCAACGACAGTTCCCGATAGCTGAAGCGCGGTCGCGGTACTACCGATCTGACATGTCACAGGTCGTGCTCCAGTGAGGAGGGTGGTTAGTATCACTAACATAACAATCGTGCTACGCATTGCCACAGTGCTTCTCCCTTTCAGATTCGGCAAGACTGCATCAGTGCCTGTGTATGTGAGTTTTTCCGCCAGATTCGGGCTTTGCAACCGTCATGACAAGGCGCCCATGCTGCACGCCCTTCAAACCAATCAAGCGGCCCGCGAACTCTTCGATCTGTCTCGATCTCCCGTGCACGATGAGGACCTCCAGACACGAGTCGTGGTCGAGATGCGCATGACTGGTCGAAACTACCAGTTCGTGATCGGCATGCTGAAGTTCCGCTAGCTTCTCTGTCACTCCGTGGGAATGGTGGTCGTAGATGAGGGTGACGGTGCCAACCACCGTCGAATTGAGATTTGCCGTCTGCTCGGCGACCAGGCGATCCCGAATCAGATCACGGAACGCTTCGGACCGGTTGGTGTAGCCCAGTCGCGAAATGAAATCATCGAAGCGTTTGAGAAGATCGGAATCGAGTGCAACTCCGACTCGGCTGAGAACACCCATGGCTACTCTCCGGAAGAGAATCAATTCTCCATCAGAAACTGAATAATAGTACGTTTTCTAACTTCGTAGCACGACTCTCCATTATCGCTACGAGTCCTGAAACAGTCTTGTGACGGCTCTCACAAATGCTCGCCTCGGCACGGTTCGGCTAGGGCGACGCACTGCACCATGGACTCTACACAATGCAATTTCCCGCACGATTTGTGGAACGCTGCTCGCGATTCTCTATTTCTTCATGCCAGTCTTTACAGTTTGCTAGGATTGTGGGAGATGCGGCGCGGCTTCTCCATCTTCCTGATCGCATGGTTCGGGGTGGGACTGTTTTCTGCGGCACTCGACAGAAGCGAGGACGCAGGCTTGCCAATGTGCTGCCGGCGCGACGGCGTCCACCACTGCGCTCGTGCGATGCTCAGGACCCCAACGGCGAGCGCGGAAGAATCAGGATCGACCCCGGCATTCGCCGCTCCGCAAACCTGTCCTTCTTATCCCGGCACAGTACCGGCATTATTGAGGCTCGGCCATGCGATGGTAATTCGATCGGCCGGCTTTCCGATCGTGCAAGCGTGTTCTTATGCTCCTGTATCCGCCACTATAATAATGCACCGCTATCGATCCTCGTCCGCGCTCATGCTGGGCGCGGACCTCCCACACGGAATCTGAGCTAATTGTCATTTCAAGAAGTTTGCCCTTGGGCTGAAGGGCACTGCTGCACTCCGCACAAGGGAGCTGCAGGCTGCGCATATTGACACGAATTCGCCTCGGGCGCAGCGGGCCAATCTCGACGCTTCCCCAGTCGTCGCTGGTCATCGCATCTCCGCATTCGCCGGAACACCGCGATTGCACTTCTTCACATCCGATTCCCCCTGGAGGTTACGAATTATGCATCACCGAATTCTTGTTGTTGCAGCTTCTCTGCTGGCCTCTTCAATTCCTGCATTCGCGACGATCTTCGCCATCCTGCACGGCGTGGTGCATTATCCTCAGCATCGTCCACTCGCGGGTGCTCATATCGTGCTCCATGCCACCGACTCTGCCTTTTCGCTGACCACATCAAGCAACTCGAATCAGTTCCGCCCAATTGTTCTGTGTGTTCCCAACTTCGTCGCTCACGCGCCACGATTTCATCTCTTCTTCCGGATAAGGCCGGAGTAGATCGATTGGCAGTTGATGTTTCTCGACATCTTCGAGCCACCGCTGGTAGTCCTTCGGCCTGAGGATGACGCCGCCAATGCGGTCGTGATATTGTGCCATCCACTCGCTCGGATCGACTTATGGGTTGGTTTCTGGTGTCGATGTCCTCAGTGTTCGTTCAAAATCGAGCAAAGAGCAGGAGAAGTCGGCACGGCTGCAGGAGGGGATGAAGACGGGCACGCGGACGGGTGGATTCTCCTTCGAAAGTACCGTTGCCGATCGCATCTGTTCGAGTGTTTGCGTCGTGTAATAGACATGTACGGAATCGTCGCCAGTTGCCGTCTGCCAAAGCTCGAACACTAGTGCTCCGCCAGGAGGCGTATCGTCGCGCCGTCCGTCAGCGATCCAGTGCAGGTCGAGCAGTCCGGCAATGCTAGCAATATTGGTGTCGTGCCCGATAAGAAACAGTGCGCGGTCATTCACGCGGCCGATCGCTCCGGGCCGCGGCTTGCCTGTGGCGGCCTGTGAAAGTGAAAGCAGAATCTGATGGAGCAGGTTCGAGGCTTGGGCACGCGCTATGGGCTGCGGCCGCTGAGAGAACTCCGATGCGGCGGTATGAAGATCGATCAGGTTGCGCAGGTTCGCTCCGTTTACGCAGCCCCAACCGACGTTGGTTGCGTCCATGCCTTCGGTATATTCGAGGAGTAGGTTCTCTGTGAGCGTTGAAGCAGTGCTCAAGGGGCCGCGTAGTTCCGCGAGGTGATCCTGGCTGACGGACGCGAGCCTGGCCGGGATGTCCAGAACCGATTGCCGATTCGCCGCCTGCGCCTGTTGCTTGTCTGCAGAAGCAACATCGTTTCCGCAATGCCCGAGAATCCGGTCCAGTTCCGCGAGTTGCGCGCGATAAGCCTCAGTGGGATTGTTGGGATCGCCGCCGATGCGCCCGGCAATGGCGGCAACGGCCAGCGCCGGATCGAGTGCTCCATGATGCGTTCCAAGTGGATGGTATAGCACATCGTGCATGCCTTCCGGCAGCCCTTTCACCGTCGGTGCGCATCCTGGGAACAGGCCCGCAGCCAGTGCCTTCCCGGTCTCTCGTGTGCGCTGGTCGGAATCAGCGTAAATGGTCACACGCGCAGCATCTTCGCAACCTGTCTCAGAGAGCAGGCCTTCGCCGGATAGCTGCTGCCGGTCCCACGCTCCGAAGATTTGCATCAACTGATAGCCGTGTGCGGTGAGATAACCCGGGGGGACGCTCCATCTGGGCCACGGCGCGACGGAATATTGGTTATATTGTGCAGCGTTGCCTGTGGGCGAGCGCACGCCGTGACGACTGAGGTAGACGACGAAGCGGAGTTTTTCGCCGGGCTTCGGTGACAAGGAGGCAGACACCTGGGCCGGGAGAGATGTGGAAAAGGCTGAGAAAAGAACAACAAGAAAAAGAAGGCGGCGTATCATGTAATTCCTCTGAATAGAAACGTAGAATTCCGCATCGTGGTTAATGGCGTGTGCCTGTCGGCAAGACTGCGCGAAAATCGAAAATGCGAATTGGAAGTGGAGTATCCACCGATAGAGAAGACGGATACCCCGCATTCACGACGCTCGCTAGTTTGGGAGCCTATTTTTCGCCGCCCGCGAAAGTGTACCGCAGGCCGCCAGTGTAAGTAGGCTTGTAATACTCGCGCTGGTTCACGAACTGTGTGCTGCCCTGGTAGTAACCGAAGACCTCGTTGTTGAGGTTGAGGCCGACCAGCTTGGCGCTCAGTCCGCGCCAGATTCGATAGCTTGCCTGGGCATCTGTCTGATAGTGAGACAACGTCCAGATGTCGCCCGAGGGACCCGCGGGACCAAGGCCGCTCACATCGGAGCCAGGAACCAGAGCCGGTGATATGTAGCTGTACTGGAAAACGCTCGGGCCGTCGTAAGCAAGGCCGACGCGCGCAGAGAGGCGGCCCTTGTCGTAAGAAGGGTTAATCCTCCAGGTGTTGGTTGGTTGGTCAATGGTGCGCGGCTGATCAAGGCGCAGAGGAAGTCCCTTCTCCTGCGAGGTCGTGTAGCCATAGTTCGCATTGATGCCGAAGCCACCCAGATAGCCAGGCAGAAAGCCCAGGTGCTGTTCGTAACTCACCTCAAAGCCGTAGAGATAGGCGTTCTGGCCATTCACCGTCATGGAGATTGCATCGCCGGGGAAGTTCGCAATCACCGCCAGTTCCGCGGGTGGAATGGAACCCGCGGGAAGGTTGGCAAGGTTAAGATTGCCAGGGATGGAAGTGGGAACCTGCGGAGCCGCCAATTGCTTGAAGAAAAAGCCGGCCTGAATCAAGCCCAGCGGATGCAGCGATGTTTCGTACAGCAGGTCGTAGTTGTTGGCGTGCTCGGGCCGCAGACTCGGATTACCTATGGAAACGGAGATGGGACTAGCTGTAGAGTCTTCCGTGACGTAAGGAACCAACAAGTATGGAGTGGGACGGGCAACTCCGCGGGCGTAAACGGCACGCAGTGAAGAGTCCGTGGTGAGAGCGTAACGCAGTTGAACATCCGGCAGAACGTCCAGATAGGACGGATTATTGCTTACCGCGTTAACCACCCACTGTTCGCCGGTGCCAGTGTAAGTTGTCAAGCCGCACGTCTTCGCGCCAGCCAAATTGCTGTAATAGCATAGCGTGTGGCCAAGAGTGTCCATCTGCGTATTTTCGAAGCGCAATCCCGTTTGCAAGTGGAGCTTGCCAAGGTCGACGGTGTTCATCATGTATCCAGCGGTAACCTGTTCGACAAAGTCGAAAAGATTGGGCGCGGTATCGCCCGCAGTCTTGACCGCATCCACAGATCCCGATAGGTTGGCGAGCGTATAGCTGACTACCTTGTTGAAGTCTGAAACGGGACCGAAGTTACCGCCAAAGAAGTTTCCGTCGAAGTAGTTCGTATTGTGGAATCCGCTCTGCAATGCGGCCATCGTGTAGGATGCTGTGCCCGCCCCGGTAAGCGCCCATCCGTCATAGACGGTCTCGGTGGCGTCCTGCGCTTTGTGGCCGTTCGAGAACTTGAAGCCCATCTCGAAGGTTGCAAAGTGGGAACCCACAGTGTAATTACGGGCATAGGAAGATGCCGCGGTCAGGTTTAGCTGTGAATCCTTGCCGGTAGAGGTGGTGAGGTCCTGGAAGACCCAGTTGGTGGCCACCAGAAGCGGCGAGGAGGCCGAAGTATCGCAAGCCCCGAAATGCGGATGATAAGGATCTGTCGATCCAGACAGGCTGTAGTCGCAGGTATTGCCTAGCGAAGCGCCATTCCATGCGAAATCAGCCTTGGGGTTGCCCGCCGAGTCAACTTCATAAGAATAAGAGGCGGAAACATTGCCTGTGAGCCAGGACTTGGTGCCAACGTGACGACCGCCCAGAATAAGCGTTCCAATGGAGGCATTCGGCCGCTTGCTTGAGGTGTAAAAAGCGGGAGCTTTTGCAGCCTTGCTGCTATAGACGCCGGTGGCCGACAGAACCTGCGAGACGGGCTTGTAGTACCACTTGTCGCCCCAGTCTTTCAGATCGGAGTAAATGCCGTTCGCATAGAAGTTGGTACTGTCGTTCAGCTTGAAATCGGCTGCGCCGGACATCCCGTAGCGATACCGATAATAACGATAGTCGCGAATGGTGTTGCTGTCGTAGAAGGGCGCGGCGAAGGTCGAGTAGGGATCGAGCGCGGGCTGGAAGTTGTCGATGCCGCGACCGTTGTAGTCATAAGCGCCGTTGAGGAGAATCCCGAAACGCTTGGTTGCGCCGAAGCGCCTTCCTAAAGTTACCCCCTCGGCATTAGATGCACGGCCATTCAGAATATTCGTGTAGCCTCCGTCCATAAATGCATCGAGAGTCGGGCGCTCGCCAGCAACCTTAGTTCGGATATTTACCGATCCGGCAATGCCATCGGCATCGATGTTGGCAGAAAGGGTCTTGTTGAGTTCGACCGCGTCGATCATCGACGAGGGCAGCACGTCCAGGCGAACTTCGCGAACCGTAGGCTCGGGAGCGGGAATGGTGATTCCATCGATTGTGACGTTGGTCAGGCGCGGTTCGGTGCCGCGCACCTGAATGTAGACCCCCTCCCCCTCAATCCGGTAGAGCGAAACCGAAGGAAGGCGCCCAATGGCATCCGCAGCGTTGGCGTTGGGCAGGCTCACGATGACCTCTGCGGGAAGTACCTGCAGAATATTGTCCGCTGTTCGCGTCTCATTGATCGATTCCGCTTCGCCATGCGCCCGCTCTCCGGTGACCAGAATGCTTTCAGCCGTACTGGCCACGTCGAGCTTGATATCAACGCTTTGCACTTGGCCTGCGGTCAGTTCGATCCGCTTTTCGGCCGGTTTGAATCCCGCAAACGAAACGGAGACCGTGTAATTTCCTCCGGGGACGTTCAGGAATGTGAATTGTCCCTGATCGTCTGTCGCCACCACGGCTCCCAGGGGAAGCAGTTTGAGCTGCGCTCCCTTGAGAGCGGCCCCCGAAACGTCTTCGACAGTGCCAGTGACGACGCCTACGGTAGCTTGCGCATAGGCTGTGGAGGAAATCAATAACAGTGGCAGCATCCAGCGCATCCTGCGAAAAATCGCAATACAAAGATTCCGTGATCTCATGGTCACTTCTCCAATCAAATCCACCTGCAGCGGCGGGTAAATGTGGAGAGAGTATGGCGGAGCTGCCTAAGGTGAATCTAAGAATCGCCGCGTTTGGCGCTTGATTCATGGAGAATTCACAGTGGGCCAATAGGATGTAATCAGGATTACCTCCATGCAAGTGTTAGTCGTCGAGGACAAACGCAGCCTCGCCGGTCATCTGGGCCGCGCGCTCGAGGGTGAAGGCTACTCGGTGACGCTGGCCTACGATGGCGAAGAGGCGTTACGCCTTGGCAAGACTGGTGCCTACGACGTCATGCTCCTCGACTTGATGTTGCCCCGCGTCGACGGCCTTACCGTGATCCGGAAACTTCGCGAGGATCGTCTGCGCACACAGGCCATCATTGTTTCCGCGCGGGATACGATGAACGACATTGTGCACGGATTGGACGCAGGTGCGGACGACTACCTGACCAAACCCTTCGCGCTCGACGTCCTGCTGGCGAAAGTGCGCGCCGCCGCAAGACGCGTTCCTACGCAGCCGCCGCAGATGCTGCAATATCAGGATCTGATTCTTCGGCCGCATCAATATGAACTGCAACGCGGCTCCCGGCTCGCTACTTTGACGCGCACAGAGTGCGCCCTGCTTTCTGTGCTGATGCGTCGCGCCCGCTCCGTAGTTCCCCACGCTGTGCTGATTGAAGAAGGTTGGAGCGGCGATGTCGATGTGAGCTTCGACAGTTTGTACGTCCTCATCCGCGCACTGCGCTCGAAGATCACTCAGTCCAGCGAAATCGAATTGCTGCACACCATCCGCGGCGTCGGCTACTCGCTACGGAGCGACACATGCTGAAGGGCCGCGTTTCCATCTCTCTCCGGCTTACGATCTGGTTTGGCGCTATCTTCCTCGCCGGATGGGTTCTGTTCGGCATAGCGATGTGGGTGAATCTGAAGCACACGCTCGCTGACGAGCGTTATCTCACCCTGAGCCGCCGCATCGACCGTTTGCGAACACTGCTGGACAAGAACGAAGATACCGACGCGCGATTTGATGACTTCAAGGAGTTTGCCCACGCCACCGGTGGCGGCTTGGCCGAAGTCTTCCGCGCCGACGGCTCGCGCGTGCTTCCCTCGCCTTCGCACGCCGCACAGACCTTCCCCTGGCCCGCAATTCAATCCGGTGCCGACGAAAAGCTCTGCCACGTGAATGCGTCCGATCAGCCCTATTGGGTGCTGATCCGCCGGTCTACATTGAATGGTGAAACTATCTATCTTGCTGCGGCCGCACCCGAAGGCGGCAATCTTCTTGTTCTCAACCGCTTCTGGGAAGGGCTTCTCGCTTCCGCGCCCATCCTTCTGCTCATCTCCTCCGCGGGTGGCTACCTGCTTAGCCGCAAAGCCCTGAAGCCTGTCGATCGCATTGCTGCGGCTGCGCGCTCGATCAGCATTTCCAATCTGTCTGAGCGTCTACCTGTTAGCAGAACCGGCGACGAACTGGAGCGTCTGGCCGAAACCTGTAACGCGATGCTCGCCCGCCTTGAAGTGGCGGTGAATCAGATTAAGCAGTTCACTGCCGACGCTTCGCACGAGTTGCGCGGACCTATTTCGTTTGTGCGCACCGTGGCCGAAGTGGCCATGCGTAACACCAAGGCCGACGCCGAGAGCCGTCAAGCCTTTGAAGACATTGTGGAGGAGACCGCCAAGGCAACGGTTCTGCTTGAAGACATGCTCACCCTGGCGCGTGCCGATGCCGAGCGCGGCGACAAGGCTCTGAAGTCGCTCAACCTGACCGCTGTGGTTGAAGAAGCATGCGATATGGCGCGCCCACTTGCCGAGGAACGTCACCTCGATCTTTCCGTCTCCCTGGACGCCTCACGCTTCGTCAACGTACAGGGTGATTTCACTTTCCTGCGCCGTCTTCTTTGGATCTTGCTCGACAACGCCCTCAAATACACGCAAGCTCCGGGGCGGATTGAGGTCGCACTGAGCGCAAATGGCCGTCAGGCAACCGTGGAAGTGCGCGATAGCGGCGTGGGCATCTCCGCAGCCGATCTGCCTCACATCTTCGACCGCTTCTACCGCGCCGATCCCTCGCGTAGCAACGTTGACGGCACCGGCCTGGGTTTGGCCATTGCAAAATGGATCGCCGAGATGCACCACGCCGAACTTTCAGTGTCGAGCGAGATGCACAAAGGAACAGTTTTTCAGCTGATCGTTCCTGCCTGCCCAATTTCTGGCCAGTCAGTTCCTGCCACGTCCACTCCGTAGACCAGTACTTCCGAACTGTACTGTTCGGCGCGACCAGGATGATATTCATCGTGTGTACTATCTGGTTATCCTGGTGCTCGTACTGTAAGCCAAATGCAGCCGCCAGCCGCTCAAGATCGTTAGCTGTAACAGTAGCGAAATCCCAGTGAGAAAAGCCTGTTTCTTGACCATCAAGATAAGCCAAACCGTATTTACGTAAGACCGCTGGAGTGTCATACTCGGGATCAAAACTAATGGTTAACAGATGTGTCCGCGGATAATCGCTCGGATGCTTCTTCAGCTCGTGGTGGATGCGGGCAAATTGACCGCTTAGGCGCGGGCAATAATCTGGCATGGGGCAGCGCGTGTAGATGAAGGTAATCAAAAGTGCTTGACCCGAAAAGTCGGCGAAGTGGATTGTCCGTCCATCCTGATTAACGAGTGGGATGTCGGGAACAACTTCACCCAGGAACAGCATCCGGTTAGCAGGGCGTGAATCAGCAGCGGCCGATGCTGAGTGGCCTGTGACCCGTATCTTTTCAAGCCACGACTGGTCACGGCTTTTCGATACGACCAACGTAGCAGAAATATCGTCGCCAACCTTCAGATCGCGAATCTCGACGGAATCCGCGACCTTATACTGCATTGCCATTGCCGGCATCAAGCCGGAAATCTCGTCATGTCGGACCGCAATTTCATCGTGTGCCAGGTTGACTGCCAATACTTGGCCATGCAGGTCATAGCGTTTTGTGCTGGATTGGCATCCTATTGGCAAAAGCGTGCATACGAGCAGAACGGACGCGAACTTTTGCAGATTCATCAAGCACTCCGCGGGTCTTTCGAAGCTGGCTGCGATTGCCTTTCTGATTCAATTATCTTCACGCAAATCCTCGCGAATCCTTGCGATCAAGCCTTCGTTGACCGCATTTGCTGCAATCGCCGACCGCTCCAGTCGCGGAAAGGAAAATGACCGCGTCACCTTGACGATCCCAACTACCAACAGACCGGAAGCAAGCACAAATACGCAGATCGGAGTGCCATAGACAAATCTGCCTGCCATCCCGTCGGGCACAACCAGGATGGTCTCCCCATACTTTGCGCGGTAATAATTGACGATTTCCGTCTCGCTTTTGCCGGCAAGAACCATGCTCGTGACTTCGTCGCGCATCTGCGCCGCTTCCGTGCTCATGTGCACGCGAATGGTCTGTGAATAACAACAAGGTGCCATCAACCTGTCTTCCAGTTTTGTAATGGTCTTGGCTTGCTCCGGTGTTGGCGCGAGCACGCCAGCCATCAGAAGAGTCGCAATAAATGGCACCATAACCCGGCCTTTCCGTTCCTCGTTGAATAGAAGCTATTACGCCGCACCGTTACTTGCGATGAAGGTAAGCGATGATGTCGGCGACCTGGTTGTCGCTCAAGCGTCCATTGAAAGCGGGCATCGTACGCTTGCCGTCGATGATGACTTGGCGGACAGATTCGTCGGTCGCAAGCGTTGTGCCATCG
>Ga0326727_10010734_pt1 | contig 21668 bp, 14 predicted proteins | sample MB2enrmetagenome_FD_207643 | JGI IMG/M metagenome (GOLD analysis project Ga0326727, IMG submission 207643) | Lab enriched peat soil microbial communities from McLean, Ithaca, NY, United States - MB29MY | ecosystem: Environmental > Terrestrial > Soil > Wetlands > Peat | place: USA: New York...
TCTCGACGGGCCTGCTCAATCCCACGTCGGTAGCCTTCATGGGCGGGGACCTGGTGGTCGCGGACACCGGCAACAACCGTGTGGTTGAGGAAAAGCCCGCAACCGGAGGCACTTATACCGAAAGCGTCCTCCCCACCAGCAAACTGAGCGGCCCACAGGGCGTGGCTGTGGATAGCGGCAACCACATCTACGTTGTCGATACGGTCAATAACCGTGTCCTGGAGGAATTCTCAGGGGGCTCGAGCGTGAACTTCGGCGCATCGCCTGTTGGGCAGGCGACTGAGGCGGCAACCGTCACCTTCACCATCGACACAGCCGGCACTCTTGGCGCCCCGAAGGTGCAAACCGAAGAGGGGAATTCCAGCTTTGTCAGTTCCGGCGGCACGTGCACCAAGGGAACATACCTTGCGGCCACCAAGACCTGCACCGTGCTGGTCAAGTTCACTCCGGCTTCGGGCGGCGTCCTGTATGGCGACGTCGCACTCACCGGGCCTTCCGGGCAAGTCGTTTCGACAGCCGGCCTGCTGGGTGTGGGGGCTGCGCCGCGGCTGATCTTCCCGGCCAAGTACGCGCAAACCATCGTCGCGGCAAACCTTATCGAGCCCTACGGCGTCGCCGTCGATTTATCCGGCAATGTCTATTTCGCCGACTACAGGAACAACAAGGTGTATGTGGAGACGCTGTCGGGCGGGTCTTACAAATCGACCTCCATCGGCACTGGTCTAAAGGAGCCGAACTGGGTGGCCGTCGACACCGCCGGTGACGTGTTCATCAGCGATTCGGGAAACGAACGCGTGCTGGAAGAGGTCCCGGGCTCCAATGGCTATACCCAGTCTCAGGTTGAATACGCCGGCATCAACAAGCCAATCGCAGTTCTTCCAGGACCGCTCGCCGTCGACCACGACGGCAACCTCTACGTTGGATCGACCGGGGCTGTCACGCAGTACCTGCCAACCGCCAGCGGTGTTTGGAATAAAGGCGGTCAAACGGACATCTTCGTCAAGAACGCGGCGTCGGGCAAAATCGTCGAACTGCTTCCCGACGCAATCGCGTTGGACTCGAGCTTGAATCTCTACGTTGCTGCAAGACTCGGTTCGTCGTCGATGCTCGAGAAGTACGCTCGGACTCCAGCTGGCGACATCACGGAGATCCTGATCGACGATCTCTCAGGCGAAGCGGGCGGCATCGCGGTCGATCGATTGGGCAATGTCTATGTCACCGTAGGGGACAATGAAACTGTGTATACGCCGGCGCCGACGCTGCACACAGCCGGCACCGTGGTTCCCGCGAGTCCGTACACCCAAATCGGTCTTGCCAACGGGGGCCTGGCCACCGCGCACGGCATCGCGGTGGATCTCTCGGGCAATGTGCTGATCGCCAACGTGGTCGCCTCCGGCACCAGCAGCGTGCTGAGAGAGGCCTATTCCTTGGGCTCAACGCTTTTCACGTTTCCGACCACCGTGATTGATACCACCAGCAGCTCCAAGTCGATCGAGATTCTGAATCTGGGCAACCAGGATCTGCCCATCCCGGTTCCCGCCACTGGGAGCAATCCCAGCATCGGCGCGGATTTCACCTTGAACAGCTCTTCGGATACCGCTTGCCCCGTCGTTACTTCAGCTTCACCTGAACCGGCATCGATTCCTTTCGGCAAATTCTGCGATTTCACCATCAGTTTTGCCCCACAGGCGCCGCAGCTTTACACGCAGCATATGGCGTTGACCAATAGCGCGGGCCACGCCGTCCTGACCATCGAGCTACAAGGCATTGGAACCCTGCCCTCGCCGGTCATCACCTGGCCAACTCCCGCGGCCATCCCCTACAGCACCCCGCTGAGCGCCACCCAGCTCGACGCGACGGCCAGTTACAACGGGGCGACGGTTGCCGGGACCTTCGTCTATACGCCGGCCCTGGGCACGGTCCTCGGCGGCGGCGCGCAGACACTCAAGGTCGCCTTCACGCCCACCGACACCGCCGCCTTTAATCCCGTCACCGCGTCGGTCACTCTTCAGGTTACCCCGGCGACGCTCACCGTCTTTGCCGACACGCTGACCCGGCCCTATGGCTCGCCCAACCCGACGCTGACGGCTTCCTACCTCGGCTTCATCAACGGCGACACGGCGGCCACCGCCCTTACGGGATCTCCCGCACTCTCGACCGAAGCGACCCAGCAGTTTCCCTGGGGTTACTACGCAATCGACGTCTCACAGGGCACGCTTGCCTCGCAGAACTACTCCTTCCAGTTCGTTCCCGGCACTTTATACATCACCCAGGCGCCGTTGACGATCACGGCCAATAACGTCAGCGTTGCCCAGGGCGCGGCTATTCCCACGTTGACCTACACGCCGACCGGCTTCGTGAATAACGAAACTGCGTCTGTGCTCAGCGGAGCGCCTGACGAGACGACCACGGCAACCTCCACTTCGCCCACCGGCACCTACCCCATCGACATCACCCAGGGCACGCTGTCGGCGCTCAACTACACCTTTGTGTTTGTCGATGGAACGCTCACCATCAACACCGCAATGAGCAAGCCGATACGGGCGCCCCTGATCTCGTCCGCCGCGGCGTTGAGAACCGGGATCCCAAAACGCTAACCGCGAAATGAACGATAGGAAACACAACCCGCGCCGCAGCGATCTCCTCAACGGTGAAAGGAGCATCTCCTTGTCCTCCCCGCGCCGCTTCCCCCAGCCGCACCGCTCCGGGCCCATCCGCCGCTTCGCTCCCGTGTTGGGCGCAGCGCTGCTCTTCGCCGCCGCGTCCTTTCACGGCTCCGTTGCGTCCGCGCAAACCGGCTCCTTCGGCGCCGGTCAGGTCACCATCGGCACCGGGCTGATGTCGCCAACCGCGGTCGCCGTGGACTCGAAAGGCAATGTCTATATCGCCGACAATAACTTGGGCTCGGTGTACAAGGAGACGCTCTCCGGCGGCAAATTCACCCAGACCACCCTCCGCACCGGGCTTGCGGACCCCTACGGCGTTGCGGTCGACACAGCCTTTAACGTCTATATCGCGGATACCGACAATAACCGCGTGCTTAAAGAGACACCCGGAGCTAACGGCACCTACACCGAGACCATCGTGCCCACGTCCGGCCTCGAGTTCGACTACGGAATTGCGGTCGACCCCAGGGGCGACCTCTTCATCTGCGACGCAATCAACAACCGCGTTGTGGTGGAGACACTCAGCCAGGGGACCTACACCCAGAGCATATTGGCCCAGGACCTGTTCAGTCCCCAGGGGGTTGGGCTGGATGCGCAGGGTGATGTGTTTATCGCCGACACCTTCAATAACCGCGTGCTGGAAGAAAACGTCGAAGGCGCTCTCTACGGGCAAGAAGTGGTGGTCGATACAGGCCTGAATACTCCCACCGGGGTCGCGGTGGACATCAATGGGGAGGTTTATATCGCGGATTCGTTCAATGATCGCGTGGTGAAGGCGACCTATGCCGGGCCCAACAAGGTGTACACGGTAACCGTGGTCCCGACCAGCCCGCTCGATCAGCCCACCGGCGTCGCGCTCGACGCCGAGGGCAACCTCTATATCGCCGATACCAACAACAGCCGCGTGATTGAGGTGCTTCCCACCGGCAGCCCGAACTTCGGCTCGGTGCCCGTTGGAACCACCAGCGATCCCACCACACTGACCTTTACCTTCACCACCGGCGGAATGCTGGACTCCCCCTTTGCGCTCCAACCGGTGTCCACGCGAGGCGTGGTCTTCAACGACACCGGCGCCGGCACGTGCGCCAAGGGCATTGCCTACACCGCCGGACAATCCTGCACTGTCCAGATCACCTTCACGCCCCCAACCCCCGGCGGATTCTCAGGCCTGGAGCAGATCGTCAGCAGCGCCGGCAAGGTCATTGCAACGGCCGTTCTCACCGGCACGGGCGAAGGGCCTGAAGTGATCTTTCCCGGCAACTCGGCGGAAGGTGTCATTGGCAAGAGCCTGGGCCTGAGCGGACCCGAAGGCGTTGCCGTGGACGATGGCCTGGAGTTCTTCATCGCGGACACCATGAATAACCGCGTCCTCCAGTACGCGCAGGGAGCCAAAACCACGCCCACCGTCGGCACGGGCCTCAAAGAACCAAAGGCCCTAGCCCTGGACATGCTTGGCAATCTCTACATCCAGGATTACGGCAGCGACCGCATCCTGATGGAAACCCCATCGGCCACCGGCTATACCCAGAGCGTCGTGTATTCGCCGCCGGGAACGACTCCGCCGGGAGTTGGCCCCATCGCGCTCGATCCCAGCGGCAACCTTTACGTCACGATTCCCGGAAACGCCACTTACGTTGCACAACTGCTGAAGTTCACTCACTCCTCTTCCGGCTGGACCCACATCGGCATCAACGTCCCGACCACCTTGCTCGGTGCCACCGGGATCGCGGCCGATTTCAGCGGCAACGTTTATGTGGCCTACTTGAGCGGCGCCGTCGACAAATACACCCCCACTGGCAGTCAAGTCACTGACGACGGCGTCACCTTTCTCGACTACACGCAGAGCACGGTCGGCACGGTCAGTTCGCCTCACTCACTTGGAGTGGATGCGGCCGGCAACGTCTATGTCACCGACGCCGAGAATAACCTCCTGCTCTTTACTCCTGCAGCCTCTGGCTATAATTCCACAAATCTCAAAACGAGCTCCGCTCTCAGCAGCCCCTGGGGCATCGCGTTCGGCCCGGATGGCATCTTTATCGCCGACGCCGGCAACGACCGCATCGTGGAAGAGAGCTATCTGAACGCGCCCAATCTCAGCTTCCCCTCGACCTACCCCGAGATGACGAGCACTGCGCAGACGGTCGCCATCCTGAACACCGGCAATGCCAACTTGAGCCTGCCCGTTCCTTCCACCGGCACCAATCCCAGCGTGGCCACCGGATTTGAGCTCAACAGCGAGGCCACCGGCGCCTGCCCGCTGGTGAACGTCAACTCCGGACAGCCCGGCATCGTCGATGCCGGCAGCTCCTGCAATCTCACCGCCAGCTTTGCGCCCCAGGCTCCCGGCACGTACTCCGGCTCGCTGGTGCTGACCGACAATGCGTTCCCCACCACCCAGAGCATCGGGCTGAGCGGCAACAGCGCCTTTCCAACGCCCACCATCACCTGGCCAACCCCCGCTGCCATCGCCTACGGAACGCCGCTCAGCGCTACCCAGCTCAATGCCACGGCAAGTTATAACGGCACGGCGGTCGCTGGAACCTTTACCTATACCCCGGCCCTTGGCACGGTGCTGGGCGCGGGATCGCAGACCCTGTCCGTCGCGTTCACTCCCACCAATACAAACGCTTACTCCAGCGCCACGGCCACCGTCACCCTGGTTGTTAACCCCGCCCAGCTGATTATTGTGGCCGACAGCTTCATGCGCGTCTACGGAACGCCCAATCCTACTTTCACCGCCAGCTACATCGGCTTCATCGACGGCGATACCGTGGCGAGCGCCACTACCGGCGCGATTTCGCTCACGACCATGGCCACGCAGCAATACCCCATAGGCTACTGGGAGATTGTCATCGCCCAGGGCACGCTCGCCGCGCCAAACTACACCCTTGAGCTGGTCCCCGGCACGCTGGTTGTCACCCAGGCGCCGCTCACCATCACCGCCAACAACGTCTCCGTGGCCCAGGGTGCGGCAATTCCCGCTCTCACCTTCACCGCAACCGGCTTCGTGAATGGCGATACCGCCGCTGTCCTTCGCGGAGCTCCCATCGAGACCACTACGGCTACCAGCAGTTCGCCCGCCGGCACCTACCCGATCACCATCACCCAGGGCATGCTGTCGGCCGAGGACTACAGTCTGACCTTCGTCAACGGAACTCTCACCATCACAGCCGCGCAGACAAGGCCTCCACACGCAGATCCACCGCGCCGAACCAGATTCAGCTTCTGACCACGAAGGTCCCGCGCCCTACCCTTGCGATTTTCTTCTGTCCCAAGGGTAGGAGACCACAAAAACGAGCGCTCAGTGGATGACACCTCGAATCCCCTTCCGATTGTCCGCGCTGAAAACCCTGTGATACCCTCGCTGCATCCCGGCTTCAGCCCGATCCTGCCTGCCCGAGCACCCCGCGAGGGAGAGCAATTCCGGCGCTGTCCGGCATAGATTCCCCAAGGAGGCGATTTGTTGCTTCCCGCACACCCCAGCTCCCGCCCAGATCGTTCTACTCGCGGCCAGCGCTCCGCGGGCCTGCGCGCGGCAGCATTGCTCTTTATCGCGCTCTGCATCGGCGCACAGGCGTGGTCCCAGGCCTCCCGCGAACTGCTCCGGCAACAGGCTGCTTGCCCTGCCAACGACCCCACATCCCTGAGCGGCAAGGTCTACGCGCCCAATGGCATCGATCCTCTGCCCAACGTCATCGTTTATGTTCCCAGCGCGCCGGTCGCTCCGTTTACGCCCGGAGTCAGTTGCGCCAGCGCCGACCAGCAGGTTTCCGGCGCTCCGCTCGCCAGCGCAACCACGGCCGCGGACGGCTCCTTCACCCTTCAGGGCGTGCCGGCGGGCGCCAACATCCCGCTGGTCGTCCAGGCTGGCAGATGGCGGCGGCAAGTGGTGATTCCGGATGTGCCCGCCTGCGCCAACACCGCCGTTCCCGCCACGCTGACGCACCTGCCCACCTCGCAGGCGGAAGGTGACATTCCCCGCATCGCCATGGTCACCGGCTACGCGGACGGCCTGGAATGCGTGCTGCGCAAGATCGGCATCGCCGATTCCGAGTTCACCAACCCTGGCGGCCTGGGGCACATCAGCATCTTCAAAGGCAGCGGCGATCCCGGAGCGATCGTCGACGCGAATACACCCGCGGAAGACCAGCTTGAGAGCACACAAGCGGCGCTGAACAACTACGACATGGTGATGTTCGGATGCCAGGGCGGGCAGTATCTTCCACCTTCCGCCTATCAGACCAACCTGATCGACTATGTCAATGCCGGCGGCCGCATCCTGCTCACGCACTTCGGCTACGTGTGGCTCTACAACGACACGCCCTTCTCCGAGACGGCCGAATGGGATGTCGATCAGCCGCACGACTTTACCAGCGACCCTGAAACCGCCAATGTCGTCGAGACGCTGCCCAACGGCTCGCCCTATCCGGATGGAATTCAGCTCGCCGAGTGGCTCAAGGATGTGGGCGCCTCCACCACCGCTGGCCAGATCACCATCGGCACGCTGCGCAAGGATCAGAACGGCGTCAATCCGCCGACGCAGCCCTGGTTGAGCATTACCGACCAGAACTATACGAATTCGATCATGCAGTTCACGTTTAATACGCCGGTCGGCACGGCGGCGGCAAATCAGTGCGGGCGCGTCATGTTCAACGAGTATCACGTGGAAGACCAGATGCTCACCTACCCCACCGTCTTTCCCGCGGAGTGCTCGTCGGGGCCGATGACTTCCCAGGAAAAGCTGCTTGAATTCAGCCTGTTCAATCTGTCTTCATTTCTGACCACCGGCGTGCCGCCCACCGTGACGGTGACCGCCACCAACAGCCCGCTCAAGTTCAAGCAGGGCGACAGCAGCGACACGGTCACGCTCAACATCGCCAACACCGGCGCGACGGTCGCCGCTACGCCGTCCCTCATGGTCACGGTTGCGCTTCCGGCGGGCCTCTCCGCCAAAGCCATCCAGGGCGCGCATGCCGGCACCGGCTGGGCCTGCACCCTCGCTAAATTGACCTGTACGCGGACCACCTCGCTCGATGCGGGCGCCAGCGATCCCGTCACCCTCGCCGTGAGCGTGGCCTCCAGCGCGCCGGCAGGTAGCGGCGCGTCGATCGTCGCCACCGTCGCCGGCGGCGGGCTGCTGGCCGCAGTTACAGGCGTAGACCCCGTCACCATCGTCGGCCATCCAACCATCACCTGGCCCACGCCCGCGGCCATCGTTTACGGCAAACCGCTGGGCGGCGCGCAGCTCGACGCTTCCACTGCGGTTCCTGGCACGTTTGCCTATTCGCCCGCCGCTGGAAAGGTCCTGCCTGCCGGCTCGCAGACAATTTCTGTCACGTTTACGCCGGCCGATGAGGCCGATTACACCGTTACAACCGCCAAGGTGACTCTGCTGGTCAAACCCGCGCAACTCATCGTGTCCGCGCACAGCGCCAGCCGGGCTTACGGGAAGCCGAACCCGCCCCTTACCTACACCCTCTCGGGCTTTGTCAACGGAGACACGGCGGCAACAGCCACCACCGGCAAACCCGATCTTGCCACCAGCGCCACTGTGAAATCCTCAGTCGGCAGTTATCCCATCGTGGCGACGGCGGGTACGCTCAAAGCCGGTAACTACACCTTCAAGCTTGTGCCCGGCATCCTCACCGTCACCAAGGCTCCGCTGACGATCACCGCCTCCAACGCCTCGGCAATCTATAACCAGCCGCTGCCGGCTTTCACCTATTCCGCGGCCGGATTCGTCAACGGAGACAGCAAGTCCGTGCTCAGCGGAAAGCCCGCGGAATCCACAACCGCGAAGCAGGGCTCGCCCGCGGGAACCTATCCCATCGCCATCGCGCGGGGAACGCTGAAAGCAACCAACTATAGCTTCGTCTTCAAAAATGGAACCTTGACCATCAAGTCCAATTGAGACCTTTCTATCCGCCATCCCCTATAGAATCGACTCAAGTGGCAGGATCGGCCTCAACTCAACCTTCTCCGCCCACAGGCTCGCGGTGGGCACGCGTCCTGCGCCTCCTGCGCCCGTCTCATGCGCACACCGCCTTCAGCGCCACCGTCCTGCTGATGACCTTCGGCTTTCTCTCCCGCATCATGGGGCTGGTCCGGGTCAAATACATCCTTTGGCTCTTCGGCAGCGGCATGGAAGCCGACGCTCTCAATGGCGCATTTGTGCTGCCCGACATGCTCTCCTATTTCCTGGTCGGCGGCGCGGCCTCTATCACCTTCGTCACCATCCTCACCCGTTATCGCGACAGCGGGCGCGAGCAGGAAGGCCAGCGGTCGCTCTCCGTCATCCTGACCACCATGTACCTGGTGCTGGGCACGGCCATCCTGGCGGCCGAAGTCGTGGCTCCCTGGTATGTCCACTGGTGGTTTCCTGGATACAACGCTGAGAAGGCGGCGCTCTGCACCCACCTGACGCGCATCCTGCTGCCGGCGCAACTGTTCTTCTTTGCCGGCGGCGTCTTTGGCGCGGTGCTGCTGGTGCGCAAGCAATTCAGCGTGCAGGCCATTGCGCCGCTCATTTACAACCTGGGCACCATCGTGGGCGGCGTGCTGCTGGTGCGCAGCCTGCATGTCTCTTCGCTGGCCATCGGCACCGTGGCGGGCGCCTTCTTCGGGCCGTTCTTCCTGAACTGGTTCTTTGCCCGCCGCGCCGGCGCGCACTACAAGCCGATTCTCGACTGGCACGATCCCGGCCTGCGCGAATGGGTCCGGCTGTCACTGCCGCTCATGATCGGCGTTTCGCTGGTGACCGCCGATGGCTGGATCATCGCCCACTTCGCCTCCAGGACCAACGGCGCCGTGTCGCTGATGAGCTACGCCAAGCAGCTGTTCACCGCGCCCATGGCCGTGCTGGCCCAGGCCGCAGGCGCCGCCTCCATGCCCTTCTTCGCCAGTCTCTGGAGCCAGGACCGACGCTATGAGTTCGCCACCGGCGTTGCGGATTCCGTGTCGCGCGTGGCGGCGCTCGGCCTCCTTGTCGGCTCCGCCATGGTGGCGCTGGCCGTGCCGCTGGTCGATCTGCTCTTCATCGGCGGACGCTTTTATGCCGGCGATGCGCGCGCCTGCGCCGTCTACTTCGCCGTCTTTTCCGTTTCGATGTGTCTATGGTCGGCGCAGGCCATCTACGCGCGCGCCTTTTATGCTGCCGGCAACACGATGCTGCCCATGGCCGCAGGAACGGTGGTCACCCTGGTCTCGCTCCCCATCTACGCCTCGCTCTATCGCATGTATGGCGCCATGGGGCTGGCCATCGCCTCCGACCTTGGGATCGCCCTGCAGACCGTGACGCTGGCCGTGCTGCTCCATCGGCGGCGCATGGTCTCGCTGGCCAGTCTGGACTATGCGGAGTTGGGCCGCTGCCTGCTGGCCGGCGTGAGTGCCGGAGGTGTGGTCTGGGGCATCTTCGCCGGCCTCGGCATGCTGCTGCGACCTCATTTGCCCGCCCAAACCCGCTGGACCGACCTGGCCCTGCTGCTGGCCGGAACCGCCTTGTGGACCTTGGCGGTGAAATGGGTGCTGGAAAAAACCGGCTCGGCGCTGCCCAGGGTGGCCATGCAGCGGCTGAGGCTGGGCTGAAAAAACACACAAGAACCCCCGGCGCGCCGGAGGCTCTTGCGCTGTTACGGGCCTTTGCGAGGATCGTCTACTGGGCGGCTTTGACCGGTTCCGGCGCTGCTGCTGCCGGCGCGGCCGGAACTCCCGCCTTGCCTTCCGGCTTCTTGATGTCGATGCCGCCCTTGAAGAAGGCGCCATCTTCAATGCTGATGCGCGCCGCGGCCACATCGCCCGTCAGCGCCCCTTCGGCGCGGATGTCAACGCGGTCGGTTGCCGAGATGTTCCCTTTCACCTTGCCCAGCACCACGATCTCGCGGGCCACGATGCTGGCCGCCACCTGGCCGTTGCGGCCCACGGTGACGCGATTGCCCGGCAGATTGATGCTTCCTTCCACCTTGCCGTCGATATAGAGCGACTCCGAGCCGGTGATTTCGCCCTTGATATACAGGCCCTTGCCGATGGTGGCCTGATCGCCGGTCGACGGCGCGGGGCGGGCCGGTTCAGCCACCGGCGCGGGGGGCACGGGGCGCGAGGGTTCCGGAGTTGGGCTCAGGGTTGGTTGGGTTCCAGTCTGCGTAGGTTTCCACATTGCACTCACGGTGATTCCTTTTCTGTCCTCTAGGGACGGGGAGTTCCAAGGCAGGGCCATTGCCACGGACCCCAAGAAAATCTGAAAAATTGCGTTCTGCCGAGCGTGCGGCCCTCAGCGGCCTTGCTTGCGGCCACAGTATATCCCTTCACCGCGCCCGGAGTATTTCGCTGCCGCTATTCTAAGGCGCGCGGGGTCAAATCGACCAATGCCCGGCATCACAACGCGTGCCGGTGCCAACTGTGACAACAACGCAGGAGCCGGCGCGCTCGCGTGCGACACTGTTACCACCCGCACTCGGAAGGAATCCGTCTCCATGCAACGCACATGCATTGTTTTTCTCCTCGGCCTGGCTCTGGCCGCGCCCCTTTGTGCTCAAACCGCGGCTCAGGGCCAGGCCTTCGACGTGGTAATTGCGCACGGCCGCATCGTCGATGGGACCGGCTCGCCGTGGTACTCGGGCGACGTGGGCATTCGCGCCGGCAGGATCGCCGCCATCGGCAACCTGGCCGCCGCGCCACGCAAGCGCACCATCGACGCCCACGGCCAGGTGGTGGCGCCGGGATTCATTGACATGCTGGGCCAGTCGGAGATCACCATCCTGGTCGATCCGCGCCTGCCTTCGAAGATATATCAAGGAATCACGACTGAAATAACCGGCGAGGGCAACTCGGCCGCGCCGCTGAACGACACCATACTGGCCGCCGATCGCGCCGGCTATGAGCACTACCACATCGCACCCGATTGGCGAACCTTGCGCGAGTATTTTGCGCGCATCGAGAAGCAGGGCATGGGCATCAACCTGGCCAGCTACGTGGGCGCAACTTCAGTGCGCCGCATGGTGCTGGGCGACGCCGATGTGCAACCCACGCCCGCGCAACTGGAGCAGATGAAGGCGCTGGTGCGTGACGCCATGCGCGACGGCGCCGTGGGCGTGTCGACGGCGCTGCAATACGCGCCCGCGCCTTACGCCAAGACAGACGAGCTGATCGCGCTGGCCAGCGAGGCTGCGCCCCTGGGCGGCATCTATGCCACCCACATGCGCAGCGAAGGCGATGCGGTGCTCGAGTCCATCGACGAGGCCGCGCGCATCGGCCGCGAGGCGCATATTCCCGTCGAGATCTGGCACCTGAAAGCCGCCGGCAAGTCCAACTGGGGCCGCATGCCGCAGATCGTGGCCCGCATTGAGCAGGCGCGCGCATCGGGCGTGGACGTCAGCGCCAACACCTACGCCTACACCGCGTGGTTCAACACCTTCTCCGCCTTCATACCGCCCTGGGCGCACGATGGCGGCGATGCGCAACTGATCGCACGGCTCAAGGACCCAGCCATGCGGGCGCGCATGCGCAAGGATATGCTTTCCCCGGACAAAGACTCGGCGGGCGAGGACTGGGACAACGAATGGCAGGAGATTCCAGGGCCTGAGGCGATCCAGATTGCCGTGGTGCAGAATCCCGAGTTGCGGACGCTGCAGGGCAAGCGCCTGTCGGATGTGGCCGCGCTGTGGAACGAAGACCCCATCGACGCGCTCTGCGACATCCTCATCAAGGACGGCGCCTTCACCGAGGTGGCCGTGTTTGGCATGGACGAGCCCGATGTGCTGCTGGCGCTGAAGCAGCCGTGGGTTTCCATCGACAACGATTCGCAGGGCACCTCGCCCGAGGGATTGCTGGGCCAGGAGCATCCTCATCCACGCGCCTACGGCACCTTTCCGCGCATCCTGCGCAAGTATGTGCGCGAGGAGAAGCAGTTAACGCTGCCGGACGCCATACGCAAATTCACGGCGCTGCCGGCACAGCGCATGAGGCTCACCGACCGCGGCGTGTTGAAGCTGGGCATGTGGGCCGACGTGGTGGTCTTCGATCCGAATAAGATCACGGACCACGCCACCTTTGAAAATCCCAATCAGTTCTCCGAAGGCATGGATTTCGTGCTGGTCAACGGCGTGCCGGTGATCGAAGGCGGCAAGATGACAGGAGCGCTGCCCGGGAAAGTGCTGCGCGGACCGGGGTATGTGCCATAACATGCCCTACTCTTGATCTATGACCGATCGTGAACTGGTGGAGCGCATCGCCCGCTCCGCCGGACAAAAAGCCGGCTACAAGCAGCTCGTTCGCGAGCTCGGCCTGGGCGGCGGTATGCAGCGGCGCCTGCTGCTCGAGCAGCTCGCCCGCCTCACCGTGCGTGGCGAACTTGTCAAGCTCGACCGCGAGCACTGGAGCATTCCGCGCGCAATTTCCGCGGCGGCCGGCGCGCGTGAAAACATCACGCGCGACAATCTCTCCGCCGGCCGCCTCGATCTGCATCGCGATGGCTACGGTTTCGTGCGTCCCAACGCCCGCCAGGCATCCGGTCAGGAAGACATCTTCATTCCCCCCAACGAGATCAGCGGCGCCATGCAGGGCGACCAGGTGCTGGTTGAAGTGGAGCCTCCCAAGGCCGACGGACGGCGGCAAGGCCGCATAGTGCGCATCATCGAGCGCCGCAACCCCACTGTCGTCGGCGTCTTTCACTACGCGCGCTCGGATCGGGCGCAAGGTCACACCGTCGTGCCTTTCGACGAGCGCATGACCCAGCACATCCTCATCCCGCCCGGCCAGGAGCTGCCCCCTGCCGACGAAGCCGCCACCCCGCATCGCGTTCTCGGGGCCGAAGCCCAGGCCGCCGCGCATCACGACGACCTCGAGGGACTGGTCGTCGACGTCGAGATCACAAGTTGGCCCACGCCCACGCGCCCCCCAATTGGCCGCGTCATTGAGGTGCTCGGCGATCCCGACGACTTCGGCGTTGACGTCGAGATGATGATCCGCAAGCACCAGTTGCCGCACGTCTTTCCGGAAAAAGTGCTTGCAGAAGCTCGTGCGGTCGCTCATCTCGACGAGGCCGAAGCCGATAGCCGCCGTGACTTCCGCGGCTTGCCGATCGTCACCATCGACGGGGAAACTGCCCGCGACTTCGACGATGCCGTGCTCGTCACCGACCGCGCCGGCGGCGGATGCGAGCTTCAGGTCCACATCGCGGATGTGGCTGAATATGTCCGCGCCGGAACCGACCTTGACCTCGAAGCGCGCCTGCGCGGCACCAGTGTCTACTTCCCCGATCGCGCCATCCCCATGCTTCCCCAGGAGCTCTCGACCGACATCTGCAGCCTCCGCCCCGGCGAAGATCGCCTGGTGCTGAGCTGCATTCTCCAGCTCGACGCCGCAGCCCGCATCGAGAGCTACGAAATCGTCGAAGGCGTCATCCGCTCGGCCGCGCGCATGACTTACACCGATGTCCATGCCATTCTCGAGGGCGATGCGGAAACGCGTGCCCGCTACCCCGAGCTGACGCCGCACTTCGAGCGCATGCGCAAGCTGGCCGGCCTGATGAACAAGCGCCGCGAAGAGCGCGGCAGCATCGACTTCGACCTGCCCGAGCCGGTGATCGAGTTTGACGAGCATGGCCAGATGCGCGGCGTCACGCGCGCCGAGCGCACCTGGGCCAACCGGCTCATCGAGGAGTTCATGCTGGCCGCCAACGAGTGCGTCGCCACGTGGCTTGAGGACCTGGGCGTGCCCTCGCTCTACCGCATCCACGAGAAGCCGGAGCCGCGTCGCGTGGTCCAGTTTGAGGAGCTGGCCGCCAGCTTTGGCTATTCGCTCGGCCTCGGCGCTTTGCCGGTCAAGCGCATTCAGACCCGCGGCGAACGCCGCGACGCCCACGGCCGCGGCCGCAATCCGCGCATGCACGAGGTCCCCGAAGACATCCCCGTCACACCGCGCATGTACCAGAAGCTGGCCGCGCGCATCGAGGGCAAGCCGGAAGAGCGCATCCTCAGCTACCTGATGCTGCGCTCGCTCAAGCAGGCGCGCTACTCCGAGATCAACGAGGGCCACTTCGCCCTGGCCGCGCCCACTTACACTCACTTCACGTCACCCATCCGCCGCTATCCCGACCTGATCGTGCATCGCATCGCCAAGGCGCTGTTGCGCGACGGGGTTCCCGGCCACGGCGAGATCGCGCACGGCCGCCACAGCTCTCCCTGGACCCACCCGAACGAAAGCCTGTCTCCAGTCCTTGAATCAAGAATCTCCCGGGTGCCCCACCTTCGGCACAGTTCCACCGTGCCTAAGGTGGGAGCGATCGACCCCATCGAACCCCCGATCCCGGAGTCCGAACTTGCCCAGATCGCCGAGGAGACCAGCCAGGCCGAGCGCCGCGCCGCCGACGCCGAGCGCGAACTGGTGGAGTGGAAGAAAGTCCGCTTCATGGAAGACAAGGTGGGCGAAGAGTTTGCCGCGCTGGTGCTCAACCCGGCCAAATACGGCCTCTTTGTGGAGCTGACCGACCTGTTCGTCGAGGGGCTGGTGCCCATCGACTCGCTGCGCGACGATCGCTACACCTGGCGGGAAAACACCCACGAGATCATCGGCGAACGCACGGGCCGCCGCTTCCGCGCAGGCGACCGGGTGCAGGTCATCCTGGATCGTATCCTCGCGCAGGAGCGCAGGCTGCAGTTCTCAATTGTGGAAGAGGGGTTGCCGCTCACCGGGCGAAAGCCGCCAAAGACCCCGCCCAAATCAAAAAACAGCAACAAAAGGAACAGCGGCCCTCCGGGAGCACAGGGGCCAACCGGACCAAAGGCAAAGACGCGCTTTGCCAAGAAGCGCAAACGGCAATAGCGCGCACGGCCCTCTCGAGCAGGCCGTGCGCCGCATTGCTCAAGACCAACCGCCAGAGGGCTACTTGTTGGCTTGCTGTTCCGCCAGCGCGCCAATCAGCGGCAGCTTGAAGCGCTTCCCGTTCACTGCCTGCACAACGCAGACAATCCAGATCAGGAACAAGGCAAGCATGACGAGCAGATGGATGATCCCCATGAATGCCCCCACAAAAAAGCTGCCGATCATCGTGACCATCGTCAGCCCGACCGAGATAACGAACGCGGCGATGCTGAAAAAGATCGACTGCCAGGAGTGGAAGCGCACATTTGGGTTGGTGTTGTAGGGAGGCATGACCAGGAACACGATCGCCGGGATAAACGTGATATAGGCGATAGCGCCGGCTGCATTTTCTGAGAGCCCGGTTGCTTGGGTCGTATCGGACATTATCGTTCCTTTCAGGGTTGGACTGAGCAATAGATTCGTATGCCCTGCGCTCAGGCCTGCCGGCCCATGGCGCGAGCACTCAGGTTCAGAAACCGGACCCGCCTGCCTGTTTCTCGGCCAGGTCGCCAATCATCGGGAGTTTGAATCGCTTCCCGTTGAACGCGTTAATCATCGGAATAAGCCACAAGATAAGAAATCCGATCCACACCAGCGGGAACAGGATGATGTCGATCAGGTTGACAAACGGAATGAATCCGATAATCGCAACCACCACCCAGACCGCGACCATGGCGATGGTCAGGAAGATCGACTGCCAGGAGTGAAAACGCACATTCGGGCTCTGGTTGTGGGGCGGAGTGGCCAGAAAGATAATGGCCGGGATGAAGGTAATGTATGCGAGGCCGCAGGTGGCGTTCTCACTAAGGCCGGATTGCGGAGTTGCGTCGGGCATGGTAGCTCCTCGGGGTTGAGCCTGAATAGCAAGACCGTGTGCTCCGCGCTCGAGCCGGAATGGCAATCGAAAAATGGACAACCCGCTCAAGCACGGAAGGGACAGTAACCTGGGGTCACATCAAGAAAATCGTTGATTCCGGTGCTTGTCAAGGGTAATTTTCGCCGATGTCGATAGAAGGTTGCTGGTTGGGTACTATTGTCACTTCCACGCCCTAATTCGAGGCAACCTGGGAGGGCTCCAGCAGCAGCGGATCGTTGTTGCGCACGTTGCCAACGCGGTCGCCTACGCGCCAGGCAACCATCTCTTCGGCGGGGAACGGCCGCAGCAAATCCACCGGCGGGCGCTCTGCGCTCGCCGCATCCAGCCACCGCGGGTAATCGGCCGGCCGCAGAATCACCGGCATCCGGTTGTGAATCGGTTCCGTCACCGCGTTGGGGTCGGTGGTGAGAATGGTAAAGGTCTCCAGCGCCTCGCCTTCCTTCGGCTTCCAGTGTTCCCACAGCCCGGCAAAGGCATAAGGCTCCCCGCTCTTGAGCGCAATGGCGTAGGGGTGTTTGGTCTTCGCATCCAGCCGCTGCCACTCGTAAAAGGCGTCGGCGGGCACCAGGCAGCGCCGCTTCTTGAAGGCCTCGCGGTAGGCGGGCTTGCTGGGGGCCTCCTCGGCGCGGGCGTTGATGGTGGAGTAGCCGATCTTTGCGTCCTTGGCCCAGAAGGGCACCAGCCCCCAGCGCAGCAGCGCGAACTCCCGGTCCCCGCTGTCGCGGTTCACGCGCACCACCGGCTGCACGCTCTGCGGCGCGGCATTGTAGGTGGGCGCGAACCAGGGCATATCCTCAAGCTCCACGCCAAACCAGTCGGCGAGAACCTCCTGCGTCGATTTACGGGCGAACCGTCCGCACATACAACCCAGCATAGCGTTTTTCCGCATCGGGATTGCAAGCGGAACGCACCTCTCCGAGACAAAAAATGCGGCGCAACGTAGGGATCGGCCATTGCGCCGCCAAACCGTGGAAGCTCGTGGAACGCGAAGTAAGAACACCCTCCCCCGGCCAGCAAGCTGGTGGCCCATCCTTCGCGCATTTGGCGAAGGGTGGGAAACCTCGAACCTCAGCCAGCCGCCTGCCCGGGAATCCCGGTCTTACTGCATGCAGAACGCGCGGCGTGCCGGATCGGATTGCGCTTGCTGAAAATCGCCGCCCCTGTGTCAGATCATGGCTTCAGCCCCGGAATGAACGCCGGCCGGGATCGCCCCATCCGCCTTCGATCCCATACAATGGCACTTGGGAGCGTCCATCATGGCACACACCGTTTTTTGCGTTCGCTACAAGAAGGAGATGGAGGGCCTCGAGGAGCCCCCGTTCGACTCCGAGTTTGGACAGAAGATCTGGAAGAACGTCTCCAAGGCCGCGTGGGGCGAGTGGGTGGAGCGGCAGAAGATGCTGCTCAACGAGTACCGGCTGCAGCCCTGGACCCCGCAGGCGCAGCAGTTTCTGGTGGAGCAGATGGAGGAGTTCTTCTTTGGCTCGGGCGCGGCGCTGCCCGCCGAGTATGTGCCTCCGTCGCACTGATCGCCGTCGCGCCTGCCCCTCGCTGGTGTAAACTGGTCAAGACCCCAAAAGCCGGCTCACCCGAGCCGGCTTGATCGTGTCGGGACGTGGCTCAGCCTGGTAGAGCACTCGCTTGGGGTGCGAGGGGTCGGCAGTTCAAATCTGCCCGTCCCGACCATTTCTTACTTTTCGCGCCTCGTTATACCCCTTCGACCAATCAGCGACTGTCGTCCCGTCCGGGCGGCCGAGGCTCCGTGTCTCGCAGGGGTCAATCTGGGGGATTCAATGCGGGGAGAGATGCCGATTTCTTCGTGGCTGCGCTGTTTCCGGGCGCCAGGCCGTGAGAGGATGAGCGGGTGAAGCGCGGCGGGTTGGGGTTCGTGGTTTCCCACCCTTGCCGCGATGAAACTGCTGCAAGGATGGGGCACCCAGAACTTAGAGGCGGATCAAGGGTGGGCCACCTGCCAGTTCAATTTCAATTACGGCTATACTCCGGTGGCCAACATTGCGGTGGGTGCCTATCTTCAAGGCGCTGGATATGCTTGGGCGGGAAGTGCGATCTCAAACACTTATGCGGCGTTCAACTCGGCAAACGGAGCTACTGCTCAGCAAGCGCAGTTTAGAAACCTTGGGATAGCTCTGGCTTCCGGAAAGGCGACGTACACATGTCAATCGCATCCGTAGATCGTCCTTCAGGCGGTTCGGTGAAACCTCTTGATCTCGTGTTCCTGCTCTCGAACACGGTGGGAATCCTGCTTTACCTTCGGCTGGCCTCTCGGGGCTGGAGAATACCGCAGGAGCATGGAGCAATCCCGGTGACGGGTGAGCCCTTCGTGTGGGCCCTTGCTCTACCAGTCTTAGGAGCCTTCCTGCTGGCGGACATCGTGTGGGGTGGCTTGCTCTTGCGTTACCGGCAGCCGAAGCGAGGGCTATGGTGGATCATCACCTGCGGCCTATGGGTCATCGCCCTATGGGTAGACTTCGCTCACCACTGAGTTCACAGCCAGCGCGCCGTCCTTCGGGGGCGGCGTTGCTGCGTCTGGGCTTCCATCTGGGAGCTGTAGCAACCGGGAAAAAAAGCACGCTGCCTATGGCAGCGGGTTGGGTATGACACGTCACCCCGGAACGGGAGGCAGGTGGCCCGGTCAACAGAATTATAGAGAGCCGCGGGAGGCTGTGCCCCGTTCATCGCGTTCTTGGCGATGAGCGGGCGTTGCGATAAGATCGTTTCCGAACGCGGACCGAGCCATGCCCAGCGGCCTGAAGCGGTTTCAAAAGGCGCAGTCTCTCCACTTCATCACCTTCAGTTGTTTTCACCGCTTCCCGCGGCTGGAAGCGGCTGGAGCCAGGGAGGTCGTCGAAGCGGTGCTGGAAGAGACGCGCGCACGGCATCAGGCGCGGATTTACGCCTACGTTCTGATGCCCGAGCATGTTCACCTGCTCGTCAATGAGCCGTCGCAGATAATGCTGGCCCAGTTCCTGAAAGCCGTCAAACAGGTAACCTCGCGCAAGCTGCGTGGGCCGCACAAGAAGTTCTGGCAGGATAGGTATTACGACAGCAACGTTCGCGGTGAGTCTGATCGTTCCGAAGTCATACGTTACATCCATCGCAACCCGGTTGAGCGCGGCTTGGTTGCCAAGCCGGAGCAGCGGCCGTGGTCGAGCTTCCGGCACTATGCCTCCGGAGCGAAGGGCACAGTGGAGATCGAATCACATTGGACCGCCTTCTTGCGCGGGAATCGGTTGCCGGAGGGAGTACGCTTGGAGGAAGGCCAACGATCCTGCTTCCCGACCCAAGCCGCAAAGGACGCGGCTTGGATGGGACACAATCCATCGAGGAGGAACCAGCCGTGAAAAACTTGACCGGGCCACCTGCCTGGGGAAGTATTGGACACTCGCCGACCCAGTAACAGCAATCATGTACGCGGCCAATCAGATCTGTTCCGCGGCGGGGTACTAGCATATGTTCATTTTGAAAGTTGTTACGTATTCCGCAACCATTGCGGCTGCTATTTTCTTCGCATTTTGGGAGCTTCGGCTAAAACGGCAACTGACCGACGGTGAGGCTCGGCCAGTTGAGAGAGTCAGCGATCCTGGAGTCATCAATGACCTTTCGGAGCGGATGAGACGCGAGCAGGCCTTAAGATACCTGCCCAAGCAAGCGCTCTTCAAGCTGAGAATGATTGTCGTGTTGAAGTTCTTGCTTGTCGCAATCTTGATAGCAGAGGTGATTATCCTCCAGAGGTAATGCCCCAAATAACGTCGCGAAAACGCTGTGCGGCGCAATCCCTTCAGGAAGAACAATGGGGGCTTCCGGTGGCGTTGGTGGGGTTGGGAGCGCGGGGGGCGGCATGGAAATGGTCGTCAACTATGACTCTGGTCAGGTGAGTGGGTTTTATTTCGGCGGACTCCAACTCGGATGGAATGGTGGCGCGCCAGGATCGGTGTACAGCGGCTACGCCTACGGCTTAAACGGCTCAAACTCCAACTATGGAGGCGGTTTCACTGGATTTAATGGCGGATTGGGACCGGGTGTGTTTGGTGCATCAACGAGTGGTGGTCTGACTGGTGGAGTGAGCGGATTGGCTGTCCGTCCATCCGCGCCGGGAGCGGTGAATGTGGGCGGTCTCAGTTTCGGCGGAGGTCTGCTGGGTGGATTTTCGGGTGGGTTGACTGCTACGAACTACACAAGCCCGATTCAAATGGGCAAGTTCTGGGCATTTGACGTCGGAGATTGGGCGATGTACGCGGCGAAGCAGGTATGCAAGGCAGCGGGTTTCTAATGAGTACACGAGTCATTGTTGGTATTGCCTGCCTCAGCGCCGCGACGACCGGACTGATCGTGGCGAACATGTTCTTGTACATGATGATCGGTGAGATCAACCGCAAAAGAGCGGAAGGAAACCTGGTCTCGTACTTCGGCTTTGCATTTCCAAAGATGCAGCGAATCTTCAGTGAATACCGCGTCAAGTACCCAAACGGGAGGCTGCACATCTATGCACTCGTTGCATTTGCCGCGGCGATGGTCGGATTGCTCGGCGTGGCGCGTGCCCTCGGTTTCTTCGGTTGACAGCCCCAGCAAAGCCGCCTTTCGGGGCGGCCTTGCTGTCTGCGGCAGCCCTGAAATCCTGGTCTGGGGAATTCGGGGGACATGACACAAATTCCCCCGGCAATTACTATCGTCCGCGTTTGGCTTGACTCGCTCAGTCCCACTGAAAGACGGCGACCTCGGCTGCCGGCGCTCCGACACCAGTGTTAAAGTCGTTGACGAATGTCTCGACATGAAAAGCGGCGGGTGGTCCACCGTCAATTCGCCCTTGACCTGTGGGTGCCGTATCCTTCGCTTCTTTTTGGCGGAGGGTGGGAGGCCGCGAGCCTCTGGCCTGACTCCCGGAATTCATCCAGTTTGCGATGCGAACCAGACAAAGGGGCGAGAACTAAGCCGCATCGAGAAGAAAAGTTCTAAAATCGTCTTCCAGGGCCGACCATTTCTTACTTTTCGCGCCTCGTTATACCCCTTCGACCAATCAGCGGCTGTCGTTCCGTCCGGGCGGCCGAGGCTCCGTGTCTCGCTGGGGGCAATCTGGGGGATTCAATGCGGGGAGAGATGCCGATTTCTTCGTGGCTGCGCTGTTTCCGGCGCCAGGCCGTGAGAGGATGAGCGGGTGAAGCGCGGCGGGTTGGGGTTCGTGGTTTCCCACCCTTGCCGCGATGAAACTGCTGCAAGGATGGGGCACCCAGAACTTAGAGGCGGATCAAGGG
>Ga0326727_10010735_pt1 | contig 21666 bp, 19 predicted proteins | sample MB2enrmetagenome_FD_207643 | JGI IMG/M metagenome (GOLD analysis project Ga0326727, IMG submission 207643) | Lab enriched peat soil microbial communities from McLean, Ithaca, NY, United States - MB29MY | ecosystem: Environmental > Terrestrial > Soil > Wetlands > Peat | place: USA: New York...
CCGTTACTGTAGTCATGGATTGGGTCTCCTTCTTCGCGACTGTGGTCCTCGTAACCCACATTCTACCGGAAAAGGTCGACCCTATTCGCTTTTTAAATCCTTGAGTCAGCATTATGAAAGAGCCTCCGTTGACGGTCCCTTACAAGGCAGAAGATACTGGCCGAATGTCTCACGATCTCACCAAAGGCAACATCATCGGCAATCTCCTTGCTATGTCCATCCCTTCGATGCTCGGCATGCTCGGTCAGACCCTCTACGACGTTATCGACCTCATCTGGATAGGCCGAGTCTCGAGCAAAGCAGTGGCGGGAGTCACCCTCTTCACCTCGATCTTCTGGCTTGTCGAGGTGCTCAACGAGATAATCGGCACCTCGTCAGTAGCTTTAATCACGCAGAGCGCTGGCGCCGGTGACGAGGAGAGGATGAGTCGCGTCGTCGAGCAGACGATCGTCTTCAAGGCATTGGTCGCCGTCATCGCGGCGATTATGCTATTCGTCGGGCTCGAGCCGCTCCTGCGCTTTTTCACGCAGGACCCGGAGGTTGTCGCCGCAGGCCTCGCCTACGGCCGCGTCCGCACCTTCTTCCTGCCCATCTTCTTCATGACCTACAGCTGCTTCACCGCCCTGCGCTGCTCGGGCGACCCGCAGAGCCAGATGTGGATCATGCTCGGCTCGTCGCTGCTCAACGCGATACTCGCGCCCCTCTTCATGTTTGACGAAATACCCTTCATCGGCGGACGTGGACTCGGGCTCGGCGTGCTCGGCGCGGGACTTGCGACCGTGTCCTGCATCTGCCTCTCCTTCGCCGTCGGCATGAGCTTTCTCACGCGGGGCAAGCATCGCGTAAAGCTGACACTCCGCGGGCTTACACGGCTTGATCGCGAAATCGACCGCAAACTTTGCACGATCGGCCTTCCCTCGGGCGGCGAGATGCTCGCTCGCCAGCTTGCGGGGCTCATCACGACGAAGTTCGTGGCCATATACGGCACGGCGGCCATAGCCGCCCTCGGCATAGGCAACAGGCTCGGGGGTCTCGTCTTCATGCCCCTCGCGGGCCTCATGCAGGGCGGGGGCACCATCGTCGGGCAGAACCTCGGCGCGGAGAATGTCGATCGGGCCGAGCGCACGTCCAAGGCCGCATCCCTCTTCGGCGGCCTCTCCATCACGGTCCTTATGGGCCTGGGCATCGCCTTCCCCGAGCCGCTCCTTCGGCTCTTCGTCGGCTCGCCCGAGACAGTCTCGGTCGGTATTCCCATGATCCGCATCATGGGTTCTTCCTTCATCGTGGCAAGTTATGCGATAGCCCTCAGCTGCGCCTTCTCCGGCTCGGGCTACAACATGCCCATGCTGATCTCGTCGCTCGCCGGTAGGTGGGGAGCTCAACTGCCCTTCCTTCTCGTCGCGACCTACCTCTTGCCGCTCATCGGGCTGAAGTTCGGCATCCTCGGCGTCTGGTCGAGCTTTCTCCTCTCCGATCTCGTAGAGACGACGATCATATTCCTCTATTACCGCAGGGGAGCGTGGAAGAGGATGCGAGTGTGAGCGCGCTCCGGCTGTCACATTACTAGACAGCGTCACGCCCTGGCGATATAGTTTTTCAATGCGCCACTTCGACGGTCGGTATTATTACTACCTTTTCTCTCCACCACCCACGGACCGGGCATAGCGCGCGTTAGCCGACGCGATCAGAGAGCCCCCGTTCCGGGGGCTCTTATTTTTATACGCGCATCGACGCGAACATCGCGCTCGCATGCGCGAAAGGATGGCTCCATAATGGGGTACGCAACGACGGACTAGTGGAACTCTTCGCCCGAACCACGGACGGCATTCTCTCCCTCGCGGAATTTCGAGAGCTCCTGGATTCGGGCAGGAAGCTCAAGATAAAATTCGGGACCGACGTGACCGCGCCTTTTCTACACCTGGGACACGCAGTAAATCTGTGGATGATGCGCGAGATGCAGGAGCGCGGGCACCTCGTGCAGTTCCTGATCGGCGACTTCACGACCCTCGTGGGCGATCCGACCGGTCGCTCGGGGGCCCGCACCTCTCCGAGCCGCGCAGACATAGAGCGCGACGCCGAAGCGTTCATCCGCCAGGCCAGCAAGGTGCTCATCACCGATGACCCGGAAGTTTTCGAGGTGAAACGGAACTCGGAGTGGTGGGACAAGACCGCGTTGAGCGACTTTATGCGCCTCGCTAACAGCGTCACTACGGCCAAGCTCCTCTCGCGAGACATGTTCCGCTCGAGGCTCGAGTCCGGGGGCGAAGTGCGGGTCGACGAGATGCTCTACCCGATCCTTCAGGGCTGGGACTCCGTCCAGCTCGGCTCCGACCTTACGATCGTTGGCTCCGATCAACTCTTCAACGAATCCATGGGCAGGGCTTTCCAAGTGCGCTCGGGGCAGAAGCCCCAAGTCGTCATCACCACCAAGATCACCCCAGGCCTCGACGGCGTGCACAAGCAGTCGAAGACGCTTGGCAACTTCGTCGCTATCGACGACGATGCGCGGACTATGTTCGGTAAGACGATGAGCCTGCCTGACAATTTGATTCGATCCTGGCTCGAAGTCTACACGACGATGACGTACGAGCGGATCGACGCGTTGTGCGGGACCGAAACTGAAGGCAGGTCCCATCCCGATCCTCACGAAGCCAAAGTCGAGCTCTCCCGAGCCATAGTCGAGCGCTGGCACGGCGCGGCGGCCGCAAAGGAAGAGTCGGGATGGTTCGAACGGACGTTCTCGAGCGGCACCTTTCCGAACGACGCGCTGCTCGCACGACTACCCGAGGGCGCGTATCGAGCACTCGACCTACTCGCTGCCGTGGCGCCCGAGCTCTCCCGCTCCGAGCTCAGGCGGCTCGTCGGGGAAGGGGCAGTGATGGTCGATGGGTGTAAGCTCGCGGGTATCAACGAAAGGATAGCCACAGCGAAGGGCCGCAACCTCGAGCTTAAGATCGGCAGGCGAAAATTCGTTCGCATAACATCATGATAAAAATGAGCGTCGCGGGGCATAGCCCGCGGCGCTCGACCAATCAGATCTTGCGAAGCCTTACAACCGCTTCGCGAACTGAGGCAGGTAAGGCTCATTCTTCTTGAGCATCTCGTCGGTCATCTGCTTGATTTCGGAGAGGCTCAAGACCGCAGAGGTGAGCGGGTCCATGCAGATCGCGTGGTAGACCTTGCGCGGATCGCCCTCGAGGGCGGCTTGGACGGCGAGTTCCTCGCAGCGAGAGCTCGTATTGACAAGTATCGCGAGATGGTCGGGCAGGGGGCCCACATGCTCCGGCGAGAGGCCGCGCTTGGACGCAAGCACCGGCACTTCGACGCAGGCCCCTTGAGGCAGGTTGTCGATGAGGCCGAAGTTGCGCACATTCCCGTTAAACTCGAACATCGCGTTGTCACCGAAGATGGCGTTGAAGATGTAGGCGGCGTACTCGTGGCCCCGCTCGAGATCGGTCGTTGGCTCCTTGAGCCACTTCTCGATGTCCTTGGCCCAGTTGTCCTCGCGCTTCAGGTAGTCGTCGAGGATATAGCCGTAGACACCTGGGTTCCAGCCCGTGCCGTGCGTACAGTATTTCTCGATAAGCTCAGGCCGTTTGCGGAACCAGGCGTTGTACTCTGAGGCGTGACCGGAGGACTCAGTCACGTAGTAGTCGAGGGCAAGATATATCTCGTTACGGACGATCTCCTCGTTGTACACCTCGGGCCGCTCGGTGATAGCCTTGCGGATTAGAGGGTAGGCATCCATGCCCTTCCACTCGTACTTGAGGTAAAAGGCCTGGTGGTTTATACCAGCCGAGAGGTAGGTCACCTCTTCCATAGGCGCGCCTATCCACTTGGCAAGCATCTCCGCAGTGCCTTGGACCGAGTGGCACAGACCGGTGACGCTTACTTTCGATTGCGCTTGCATAGCGCGGCAGAGCATGGCCATGGGATTCGTGTAGTTGAGCATCACGGCAGTCGGGCAATAGCGCTCGACATCGCGCAGGATGTCCAGCATGACGGGAATGGTCCGCAGAGCGCGAAAGATGCCCGAGGGACCGCGAGTGTCCCCGACATTGATATCGACCCCGTACTTTTTGGGGATCTCGACATCGTAACGCCAAACCTGGACGCCGCCCGCGAGGATTGTAACGAGCACTCCGTCAGCCCCCTCGAGCGCCTCGACCCTGCTTTTCGTGGCGATGACCTTGGCCGGATAGTTCCCCGCCGCGACGATCTTCTTGACCGCCTTCTCGATATATGCGAGGCGTTTGTCGTCGATGTCCATGAGCGCGATGTGACAGTCCCTGAACGCGGGGAAGGTCAGGATGTCCCGTACGAGGTTGCGAGTAAAGCCGAAGCTGCCCGCCCCTATGAACGCTATCTTCTTCATAATGCTTCCTCCTCTACTTCGCGGCCTTGGGTTGCTTGGCCTTGTCGGCCGCGCTGGCGTTGGCTCGTGCGGCCTTCTTGTCCGCAGCCAACTCCTCCACGGTCTTGACGTGCAGGCGCGCAGCGCCCTTGTAGCCTTCCCTCGTCGCGAGCCTCTTGCCCGCGAGCCTCTTCTTGGCGGCGGCAATCTCGATCCTATACTGTGGTAGCCACTTGCCCTCGGCGACGAGCATCTCGTCCGCCATCTGCCAGACCTCGGGCGGGTCGCAGACCGCGCCCACGAGCGGATCGAGGAGCATAGCCTGCTTGAGGGCCACAACATCAGCCTTGACGGCCGCCTCGACGGCGAGACGCTGAACCGAGATACTCTGACTGCAGATCGCGGCGCAACCCGTGGGCAACTCGCCGACGCGCGGGATCGACAGACCGTTACGGTCGACGTAGCCAGGGACCTCAACGATGGCGTCGGATGGCAGGTTCGCGATCGTCGCCCCGTTGCGCACATTGAAGTGGCCGCGGTAAACGCGCCCCGTCTCGAGTCCCTCGATGATATAGGAGCCATGCTCGGAAGAACGCTTATCGGAGGCGTAGGCGAAGGGGTCCTCCTTCATCCAATTGGGGAAGTCTGTCTCGAACCAGCTGCGCCCCTCGGTGCAGACGCGCAGATACCCTCCCGTCTCGCCGTTGATCCAGTCGGAGAGATCGATCCACTTCTCGATCTCGCCAGGGCGCTTGCGGTACCAGGGAAGGTACTCGGAGAGGTGGCCGTTCGACTCGGTAGAGTAGTAGCCGAAGCGGCGGAGCACGTCGATGCGAACCTTCTCAGTCTTAGAGTACTCGGGATGAGCCTCGAAGCCCTCGAGGAGGCGGCCGGTCCAGTCTTCGCCCTCGTACTTCACCGACAGGTACCAAGTCTGGTGGTTGATACCAGCGCAGATGATATCGATATCGCTCTTCGTGACTTTCCTATATCCCTTGTCTCCCTCTTTCCTCTTGCCGTTGACAAGGAGGCCGATGACGTCGGCGATCTGGCCGTGGCCGTGCTGGACGCCGTGGCAAAGGCCGACGCAGCGCACCCCGCCGTACTGGTTTGCGGCCCAGGTCATCATGGCCATGGGGTTCGCATAGTTGAGCAGGAGCGCCCCCGGCTCGGCGACCTCCCGGATGTCTTTGCAGAAGTCGAGCATAGCTGCGATCCCGCGCTGGCCGTACATGATACCGCCCGCGCAGAGCGTATCGCCTACACACTGGTCGACGCCGTACTTGAGGGGGATGTCGACGTCCATCGCGAAGGCCTCGAGGCCGCCGATCCTGACTACGCAGAATATGTAGCGCGCGCCCTTGAGTGCCTCGCGTCGGTCCATCGTAGCCTGAATCTTGATTTCCAATCCGTTCGCCTCAATATCGCGCTGGCATAGCTTAGTGACCATAGCAAGGTTCGCCGTGCTGATATCGGTGAACGCGACTTCGATGTCCGCAAATTCAGGAACAGAGAGGAGATCGCTCAGGAGACCCCGCGTGAAGCCAATGCTACCCGCCCCGATGAACGCAACCTTAAAAGCCATGAATTACCTCCAGAAACGGCGCCGATCTCAGCGCTTCATGCTAATAATAACGACGTCAATCGCTGATGCCGCGGAGCGAAAGCTCGCCCGCGAAATGGCACCGCACGCGATGCTCGGGGCCTATCTCGCGCGGCGCTGGCGCTTCAGCCTTGCAGATGTCTTTCGCATAGCGACAGCGGGAATGGAAGGCGCAACCAGAAGGCTGGTCCGTCGGGCTCGGAACGTCTCCCTCAAGCCTGATCCTCGCCATCTTGATGTCTGGGTCGGCCGGGGGAATAGAGGAGATGAGCGCCTCGGTATAGGGATGCTTAGGGTCGCGCAGGAGCTCCTCGCTCGGCGCGATCTCGACGAGCCTGCCCAAGTACATCACTGCAACGCGGTCCGAGATATGCTCGACGACTGAGATGTCGTGGGCGATGAAGATAAGCGAGAGCCCGAGCTCGTCCTTGAGCCTTGAGAGGAGGTTGAGTACCTGAGCCTGGACGGAAACATCGAGGGCTGAAACGGGCTCGTCCGCGACGATGAGCTTGGGCCTTAGGGCCAAGGTGCGCGCGATGCCGACACGCTGCCGCTGCCCGCCGGAGAACTCGTGGGGATAGCGGTTCATGTAGTTAGGGTCGAGCCCGACCTCGGTCATGAGGTCCGAGACGCGCTCCTCGAGGGCCGCACCTTTAGCGACCTTGTGGATGACCAAAGGCTCAGCGATGACGTCCTTCACCGTAAAGCGAGGATTGAGGGAGCTGAAAGGGTCTTGGAAAATCATGCGGATGTCGCGTCGATACGGCTTCATCCCCTCCTTGCTGAGCGAGGCGAGGTCGCATCGATTCCCCTCGCCGTCGTCGTACCAGACCTCGCCCCCCGTCGGATCGTAGAGCCGCACGATGGAGCGGCCGACCGTCGTCTTGCCGCAGCCCGACTCGCCGACGAGGCCTAGAACCTCGTTGCGCGTCAGGCTAAAGCTCAAGCCGTCTACCGCCTTGATATAGTTATAGACTTTGCCGAAGAGTCCCTTGCGGAGGGGAAAATGCTGTTTGAGGTCCTTGACCTCGAGTATCGTATCGCTCATGCGGCACCTCAATGTCGAGAGTAGGGATCGGCCGCGTCGCGCAGACCGTCGCCCACGAAGTTGAACCCGAGGACGGCGAGGAGGATGAAGATGACTGGCGAGGTGATCCACAGGTGGAAGCCTAGGGTCTGGATAGTCTGCGAATCGCGCATCAGCGTGCCCCAACTCACAAGGGGTTCTTGGATGCCGATGCCGAGGAAAGAGAGGAAGCTCTCCGCGAGAACGATCGATGGCACGGTCAGCGTGAGCTCGACGATGATCTGGGAGAGGTTGTTGGGGAAGAGATGCTTAAAGATAATGCGCGCGTCGGATGCGCCCATCTCCTTTGCCGCGAGGACGAACTCGGTTTCGCGCATCGCGAGCACCTTGCCCCGGACCTCGCGAGCCAGGAGGGTCCAGCTCATGAGGGCGAAAATGAGGGACATCATAACGAAGACCGAAAGCTGGTCCCATTCTCTCGGTATGACCGCCGCAAGCGCCATCCACAGCGGCAATTGCGGAAAACTCTGCACGAACTCGATGAACCGCTGCAGTAGGTTATCGGCCCAGCCCCCATAGTATCCGGACATGATGCCGAGCGTGGAGCCCAGCAGTATCGAAATAATCGTCCCGAATATAGCCATGGAGAGCGTTATGCGCGAGCCCATGCAAATGCGACCCCAAAGATCGCGGCCGAACTTGTCCGCGCCTAGTATGTAGACGTAGCCATCCCCGTTCGCTCCGAAGAGATGTAGGTCGCATGGCACGAGCCCGAGAATCTTGTACCGGTATCCGTGCACGAAGAGCCGCACCTTAAAAGGTTGCCCCTTATCGACGCCCCACTTCGGAATCATCGTGCGGGGGTCGAGAGTCTGCTTGACGCCGTAGGCCACCAGTGGAAAGCGGAGCTTCCCGTCCAGGTCCACGAGACGGATGAGCTGCGGAGGATAATACGTGTGCCGCATATTGAGCTTGACCGGATCCTCAGTCGAGAAAAACTCGGGAAAAAGCGCGAGCAGGATGAGGACAGTGACGATGACGGAGCCCAGCATTGCGATGCCCGATCTCCTGTATTTCCGCCACACGAGGCTCCAATAGCTCTCGCGTTCGCCCGCGCCGTTGTCGTAGAGTATTTCGTTCGTCCGCTGTTTCTTTCTCACGGCCTTTCCCCTTAGTTCAGCCTGACGCGCGGGTCGACGAGGGCCAGCACGATGTCCGCTATCAGATTGCCGATGACCAGGAGGATCGCATAGATCATCAGGCAGCCGCCGGCCACATAGATATCTTTGTTCTGCAGCGAACTGTAGAACAGCGGCGCGATCGTCGGGACGGAGAGGACTATAGCCGTCTCGAGCTCGCCCTGGAGCATGTAGGGAAGGACTGTGCCCTGGTACATGATGAGGGAATGGAGGGCGTTCGGCACCGCGTGTCTATAGATTACGCTCCTCTCTTTGAGGCCCTTGGCTCGAGCCGTGGTCACGTACTGCATGTTGAGAACGTCGAGGAGGTTGCCGCGCATGACGCGCAGATTGCGCGCGATGCCGCCTATGCCGGCTATCGCAACGACCGCCCAGGTGTGCTCCACCACGTTCCAAAACTTAGCAAAGGACATAGACGCGAGAGCGTACTGGGGCGAGCACCAGCCGCCGATATCCGGCACGTGAAAGGTAAAGAGCATAAGATAGAGCACTGCAATGCCCAGGAAGAACCGTGGGATGGCCGTACCCAAGAAAGCGAAGAAAGTAGCTATATTATCTCCGGCCTTGTATTGGTGGGTCGCGGAGTAGACGCCCACCAGCACGCCGATGACTGTCGAAAGTATGTGCGCTGTGAACGCGAGGATCAGAGTCCTCCAAAGGCGCTCGGCGAAGAGCTCGCTCACGTCCTTCTTATAGGCGAAAGAATAGCCGAGCTTGCCCTCGGTGACGATTCCCTTGATCCAGACGAGGTACTGAGTGGTCTTGGGCTTATCCAGCCCGTACTGAGCGCGGTACTGATCGGCGAGGCGCTCGGCGTCTGCTACAGACATGTGCGCCTGGCCCACGAGGAAGTCCTGATAGGTTGTCGCGAAATCTCCTGGCGGCAGCTGGATGATAACGAAGGAGACAATGCTTATACCTATGACGACGGGGATCGCCGACAAAATCCGCTTGAGGATGTAAGGGAACATTTCTCGGGGCCTCCTCGAAATAGAGAGGAAGACGGTGCCGGCGTTTGGGACCGGCACCCGCCCTTCCTCACGAAATACAATTACTTATATAGAGGCACCGTTTCTGGTAGGACTTCCTTACGCTGGTTCTCTTTCGGGAACCAGAGCTGCTCGGGGAGCATGTTCTGGTGCGACCATTGGATGAAGAAAGCAGGGCAGCCCGCGGGCGTGTTTTTGATGTTCTTATTCATCATAAGGCCGTAGCGGCTGCAGACAATGCCAAGGGAGTACACATTTTCCGTGTAGATCTTCAGGTACTTCTGCATGAGCGCCTTCTGGTTGTCGGCGTTCGGGTCCTTGGCGAACTGCTGCACGATGCTGACAAGCTCTGACTCGAAGGGCTGCATCTTGCGAGCGACGCCTGCCGCGGTCCTGTGCCAGTTCGGATTGGTGTCGGTGAGGGGCGCGATCTCATTCGCTCGGATCTGCGGAACTGCCCAGGCCTGGCCGGGGCGACCAAGCCTGGCTTCCCATGTGCCGCTTTGGTCTTCTGATGTGAGAACCGTCCCTACCATCTCCTTGTATGTCACTTTTAAACCGATTTCCTTGAACATTTGTACAAGTGCTCCGCCGATAATCTGGCCGGCGGAAATGTCCTGACCACACTGGATCTCGAACTCGACGTTCTGCCCCTTGAGGGGGCCGGAAGTATAGTTGACGTATCCGTCGTTATCAGTGTCCTTGAGGCCGATCTTCGCGAGCAGGGCCTTGGCGGACGCTACGGAGTAGGGGTAGTAGACGACAGACTTTCGATCGAAGAACTGGCTTCCGGGGTAGAGGCCGCCGACCCAAGGCCTGAAGAAGGGCCCCTGTGTCATTGAGCGAGCGATGCCCTCGCGGTCGATGGCTTGGGTGAGCGCGCGGCGAAAGTCCACGTTGCGGAAGAGCTCCCGGATAGCCTTGTCGCGGTCGGTCTTCACGCCGAAGTCCACGGACTGGTTAATTTCAAGGTCGAACCCCAGGGTTTCGGGGCCCCACTCGATGCGGAACTGAGCATTCGGATCGATGGCCTTGCTCACTACCTCGTCGAAGGTCTCGGGATTCTCGACGTTGGAGGTGTCGCAGGAACCGGCCATCGTGTTGACCGTGCGGGTAGTTCCAGTCTTGGAGAAGACGTACTGGACCTCGTCCATATAGGGTAGCTGCTGACCGTCTGAGTCTACTTTCCAGAAGTAGGGGTTCCGGCGCAGGACCAGGAGTTCGTCGGTCTTGTACTGGACGGGGACCCAGGGGCTGAGAGTGACAATAGGCAGCTTGTCAGGGGCCAGACAGTCCTTGAACGAAGCGTAGTTGGCGCTCTTGTTGTACTTCGGGTGGAACTTCTTGAGGATGTGAGCGGGCGGAATGTCTGTATTCTGCTCGCACATATCCCAGAGCTTGTAGAGGGGGAAGGCGACGGGGAAGGTCCACTTGAGCTGATAGGCGTTGACCTTCTCGAGCTTGATGGGCTTGCCGTCGATCGCCCAGTTGCTGGCGGTCGTCCAGGCGGCGACCTTCGGGTCGTGGATCATGTCATCCCAAAGGAACATGACATCATCGGCGTCGAAGGGCACACCGTCGGACCACTTCGCGCCTTGGATAAGGTTCATCGTAAGGCTGTAGCCGTCCTTGGACCACGTCCAGTCGGTGGCGAGGTTCGGGAGGGGCTCTACCTTGTCTTTGCGCAAGTATGAGGGGCCATTGCGGAGCAGAGACTCGTTCGTGATTTCCTCAATGCCGAACCAGCCGGTGACAACGCCAGCGGAGAAGTTCCAGCCCTCGATGGGCACGGCGAAGACATTGGAAAAAACGCCGCCATAGATGCCCTTGCCGTTGGACATGGCTTTCGTGTTGAGCACGAAGGGCTTCGGGGGAAGGCGCTTCTCGATAGCGGGGAGCTTCCCCTCCTTAACGAGCTCAGTCACGTAAGCAGGCTCTGAGTACTTGGCCAAAGCCTTGTACTGGATCATGTCGGAAAGATTGAAGGTCTTCACTCCTGAGGAGCCAGCCATCGGCGTCCCTTCTGGGTACTCGACCGGCCCGACGATGTCCGACTGGGCGAAAGCCGCGCTTCCGACTAGCGTGACGGCGAGCGCTCCTAGGACGAGAGCCATTTTCTTCTTCACTGTCTGCCTCCTTGTTACAATAAGCCTCATGGCCACTTTGGGTCCGAGGCGTCAGAGCCAACAAGCGACCGAGTGCCCACCCCCGAGGTCTAGAGTCTGTGGGTATTCATCGCGACAGCGAGCCCTGGCCTCCTTGCAGCGGGGGGCGAAGGCGCAGCCGTGTATCTCCTGGGTCGGCGAAGGGACCATGCCCTCGATGGGCACGAGCTCTTTGCGACCCTTCTTGCCGAGCACCGGCACCGAATTAAGCAGGCCCCGAGTGTAAGGATGGGCCGGATTCTTGAATATCTCGCGCATTGGAGCACACTCGACGATCCTACCCAAGTACATGACCGCGACGTCGTCCGCGACCTGCGAGATAACACCGAGATTGTGTGTGATCATCAGGATGGAGGAATCGAACTCGTCCTGCAATCCACGCATGAGATCGAGGATCTGAGCCTGAACCGTGACGTCCAGAGCGGTAGTCGGCTCGTCCGCTATCAGGATCGAAGGATTGCAGGACAAGGCTATGGCTATCATGATCCGCTGACGCATACCGCCCGACATCTGATGCGGATACTGATCGAGTCGCGTTTCGGGATCGCAAATGCGCACTTTTCTCAGCATCTCCACGGCAAGTGTGCGAGCCTCGGCCCGCCCTATATTCTGATGGAGGATAACCGACTCCGCGATCTGGTCGCCAATCCGATACAGCGGATTGAGCGAAGTCATGGGCTCCTGGAAGATCATGGCGATCTCCCCTCCGCGGATGCGTCGCATCGTATCACCCCTCGGGGCGAGGGTGGCGATATCGACCTCCTCGCCGGAACGCATCTTGAATTCCATCTTGCCGCCGACGATCTTCCCGGGCGGCTCCTGGATGAGCCGCATGATCGACATGGCGGTGATGCTCTTGCCACAGCCGGATTCCCCAACAATGCCGAGCGTCTTCTTGCGACCGAGTCTGAAACTGACTCCGTCCACGGAGCGGACTGTCGCTCGCTCAAGGAAGAAATAAGTCTTGAGCTCATGAACATTAAGTAATGTATCGGAATCGGCTGGCTCACTCACTCGAATCACTCCTTAGAATTGCCGTGCCGAGTCGGCGCCTTCACTGCGGAGTCGCTCGAAAAACAAAGAACAACGTTATATACATCGATTGTGAAACAAATTATGCAATGATGATGCGTAGGACTCTCCTCACATGCTATACTGCGATGATTACTCCGGGGGAGGCTCGACAAAGGAACTTTATAATGACTTTTCGAAACGCGATATGGACGAATATTCTGAAGAAGGGTAATTTAGTCAGATGTCTGAGATAAGTTATTTATTTTACGATTCGGAGAATATCCTCCGCGACATCGAGCGGAATCTACCGGCTCAGATAATCTCAACCGGCTACGAGGTGCGCACAAGCCGCACCTATCGATGGAATAACGCCAAGCACCAATTCGCGCACTACCATATCTTCCAATATACACTCTCCGGTTGGGGCTACTACGAATACCTCAAGGACGGACGCAGGCTGCGAGAGAAAGTGGGTAAGAACAAAATGTTTATCGCCTCGTGGGACAATCCTTTCGAATACTTCTTCGACGGGGGCGCCCCCTATGAGTTCCGCTGGCTAACCCTCCTCGGTGGTTTCGCCGACGAGGCAGCGAGGGCCCTGCGCGACCCTTCGCCCGTAATTGAACTGGCCCCCGGCTCCCCGCCCGTCTGTTTCCTTAAAGACCTCCAGGATCGGCTCGCCAGCCCTCACTTATTGGACCACTACGCCCTCACGAGCCTCGCCTACGAATTCCTAGTCCAGCTACTGAAGGAGACCTCGGCCTCGTCGGCCTCGCCCGAGGAACGATTCCTCATGGAAGCGCGCGAGTTTATAAAGCGCAACATACGCAACGCGAGCGTCGCGTCCATGGCGGAGTACTTTGGCTACGGATTGAAGTACTTCAATGAGTATTTCAAGCAACGTGTCAAGACGACTCCCAACCGCTTCATCATCGAGCAACGCATGCGGATCGCCTCCTCTCTCCTCGTGAACACGCGCAAGAAGATCTCGGTTGTGGCCTCTGAAGTAGGTTTCGCGGAGGATAATTACTTCTCCAAGGTATTCAAGAAATACTGCGGCATGTGTCCGGCGGAATACAGGGAGCGCAACAAGGACATAGTCCCCGTCAACGAAATCATAGTCCTCTAGGGCTCGGCCCGAGCTCGATCCCGATTCCAAGCTCTTTCGCAAGGGCGCGGGAGAAAGAGCGAAAGGCCGGTCCTACGCTTGGGTCCGAGCCGAGGGCGCCGAGCGATAAGACTATATCAGTGCGCATCGGAGAAAGGCTCCTATCGCGAAAAGCGAGCAGCTTGCGCAGGAACGCGAGCTCGACGGCCAGGGTATTCACCCCGCCACCTTCGCGGAGAGCGAGGAGCTCGGCGTCGCAGGACTCGAAGACGGCGGCCAGGGCCGGGCCGAGCGCCTCGGAGAACCGCCATCTGGCGTAGTCGTAGCGCAGAGCCTCTTTCTCGTGCCTCGGCGTCTTCGGGAAGCCGCGCTTCATAAGGATAGCTAGGCAGGGCCAAGCCTCGTCGGACATGGGCGATGACGAGTTAGTCGATCGAGGCGCTGCGCCGAAACGATGCTCCTGAAAATTGCGGAGAGCCGCCTCGTACTCCGAGCGCAGGGCGACGAAATCGGACTGGCCGGCATCCTCTCCTGCGAGGTCGGGGTGGCTCAGCTTAGCTAAGGCCTTGAACTCGCTCTTCAGCTCGCCGATCGTGCTTATCTCGCCGCTTTTGATCCTGCGGACGAAGCGATTAGCCACTAAGACCGCCGGAAAGCGCTCGAGGCGGAGCCCGCGGCCGCTTCGGCCGTGGCGATGGCCTCTTCGAGAACGGAGCGCAGGCGCGGCTCGACGACGGTGCGACGCGCACTTGCATAGAACTCTTCCATCCCGGGGAAACCCTCGGCATCCTGTAGAGCGGCTTGCAGGCCCATCTCGAGTCTATCGAGCTGGCGCACGAAGCGCGCCTCGGGGCTCTCGCCCTCCTCGAACTCCTCCCATAACGCGAGTAGCCAATTCCTGTCCGGAAGGCCGGCGAGCGCCTTGAGGATGGCTTCGCGCTCGAGACGCTGCTTGTCCTCGCGGCTCACGCCATCAACGGGAGTGATGTCCCCAGCGTAGGACTCTCCCATTTCGTGCACAAGGGCGAGGAGGGCGGCGTGGGAGGAATCGAGCTTCCCGAACTCGCCGCCCTCCCCTTCCTTTCCCGCGAGGAGGAGGACAAGAAGGGCAGTGCCGAAGGAGTGCTCCGCGACCGATTCGCAGAGACCCTCGGGCAGGCCGCGCTTGAGCCAGCCTTGGCGATAGAGGCGCTTGAGCCGCATGAGGCGGAAATAAGACGCGAGCGCGGGCTCGGCGGACGCTCCTAAATCGAGGAGCTCGTCCGGGCCGGCCGCCTTGGTTACCATGTTCATGATTCCCACTTTTGCCTGATTGCCTTAATGATATCGTATATTTCGAAGAAGATTTCGACGATCTCGGGATCAAATTGCTTGCCCGACTCCGTGCGCATGAGGTGGAGGACTCGCTCCTCCTCCCAGGCGTCCTTATAGGCGCGCTTCGAGCTCAGCGCGTCGTAGACGTCGGCGACGGCTACGATGCGCGCGGACAGGGGTATCTCGGGCCCCTTTTTGCCGGGAGATAACGGCATGCGATCGAGCTTTACGTCCGATATCGTGCCGGGATAGCCCGTACCGTCCCAACGCTCATGGTGGTTCAAGGCGATCTCGCGCGCCAGTGTGTCCCACTCGGACTGGGGATTCTCGAAATAGCAGGCGCCGAGGAGAACGTGCATCTTCATGCGCTCGCGCTCCTCCGCGTTCAGGGGCCCCTTCTTCTGCAGGATAGCGTCAGGGATACCGACCTTGCCAATGTCATGGAGCATGGCCGACATCTTGAGTATGTCCTGGAAAGCATCGACCTCGGCCTTAGGCACGCTGTGCGAATCGGCCCAACGCTTATATATTTCGACGGCGTAACAGCTCACGCGGTTGACGTGGGGCTGAGTCTCCTCCGGATCGCGCATCGCGGCCATCATCACCATCTTGTACACGACATCGCGCAAGAGGAGGGCACGCTCGATGGCGACGCCTGCGTAGAAGGCGAACTGCGTCACGATCGAGCGCTGCCGCTTCGTAAATTGCTGGGGCCGGCCCTCCTCGTCGAGACGGTTGATGAGCTCGAGCACCCCGACGAGATCATTGTTGCTCGTCGTGAGCGGCACGATGAGCATAGACCTCGTGCGGTAGGCCGATATCTCGTCGAAGTAGGGGTTAAAAGAGTAGGGGACTCCTGGGGGGAGCTTGTAGGCGTCCGTGATGAGCAGGCTCTCCCCGGTCGTCGCGACGTAGCCCGCGAGAGAACTCTGATCGATCGCGACCTCGCTGTTCGAGTATATGTACTTGTTCGCGAGGAAGTCATGGCGGAAGAGCGTGTCGTTCTGCACATAGCTGAACTTGAGCTTGCCTCCCTCCACGAGGAAGATGGAGCCCGCGTCCGCCTGGGCGAGACCTCTCGTCTCGGAGAGGATGCAGTCGAGGAGGGTCGATAGGTCACGGATATGGTGCAACCTCTCGAGCTTTTGCAGAATGGTGTTGAGTTCTTCGACATCGGATCCGATCGGAGATGTTCCTGCCACCATGTCGCTTCCTTATTTTGCCTGCGGCGCGTCGGGCGCGCTCTCTGGCGCGAGCGATCGCCGCATGCCGGCGATGACACCGAGCACGCCACCATCCTGTCCTTCGCCAAAAGCCGCCTTGAGGTGCGCCTCTGCGACGTCCAGAGCCGTGAGGGCCGCCGCCTTGTCCGCGGCGGAGGGGGACTCTTGCGTAAGAAGAACGGCGAGGTAGAACTCGAGGGCGCCGATCGTCATGTCGTCGCCGCCCTTGGCTATATTGCGCTCGAGGAAAGAGCGCGCGGCCTCCACGTCACCGGCGGTGTACCAAGCGGAGACTATGGCGCGCACGACGTTGGGATTGGAGCCGTGGGAAGCGACGAGGCCGTCGGCCGCCGCGTCGGCCGCCACGACGTTCTTGGTCTCGACCGCCACCATGTGTCTGAGGATGCCTGCCGTCGCGGTGCCAGGATAGTCCTTCTCGGCTAGCGCAAAATAGAGCTCAGCCTTGTCCGCCTCGCCGAGCTCGGTCGCCGTTCGCGCGCCGAGGGCGATAGCGTTGACCCTGTCCGAGTCCTCGCCATAGGCGGCGATGGCCGCGTCTATCTCGGGGAGGGCCTCGGCCTTCTTATTCCGATGCACGAGGCTCATGGCATAGCTATAGCGGAGCGGGGCGTTCGCGCCCTCGAGTTCGATCGCCTTCAGGTAAATGGGCTCCGACTCCTCGGCGCGATTCCCGCGCACGAGGGCCTCGGCATAGTTCTGCAGGCTCGCGCCGTCGTAGACTCCGGCCGCGTAAGCCTTGCCGTACTCGTCGATGGCCTTCGCAAGGATCTCGTTGTCGCTCGCGTACCACTGGCCCGAGAAGCGGGCGATGACGTCGCAGTAGTAGTCGCCGAGCTCCTTCGCAAGAATGCCGGGCTGGGGCGCGCCCGCCGCCTCCTGCGCGGCGGCGAGGGCGGGAGGGTCGAGCGGAAGCTGCTCGTAATCGCCGGCCCCCTTTCGGAGGCTCTCGAGGCTTTGCCCTTCCTCAAGGTCGGCGAGGCCGAATGCGCGATCCACATCGGTCCGAACGGCTCCGTGGAGCGCGATGTCCGTCTTCATCGCCAAGACGAAAGGATCGGCGTTGTCCTTATCGAAAGACTCGAGCGCATTATAGGCCGAGCGCCACTGGCCGCGCTCGATCAGGCCCGCCGCCTTCTCGAGCGCGGCCCGGCAGTCCTTCGAGGCGAGGGCGTAAGGCTTGAGGAAATCGGAGATTGCGGAAGATTCGACGCTCGAGGCAGGGGGCGTCGCATCGAGTGCCGGCTCGGCATAGGCTAATAGGTAGACGGCGGAAAAACAGAGGGTCGATGCGAGGATACGAGCCGAGACGCGCATCTTTTTGACTCCTTGAAAAGTAAACGGTAACCGCACCGGCGAAGACCGTCAAGGCGGCAGACGCGGAGGGAAAGAGAAATACCTCCTCCGATTTTGCTCATTCTTGACAAAGGCTTCATGCCGCGACTATCGTTTACTTACTCGAAACATATGAATCAACCTGATCCTCCGACATCGAGCGGTAGTCTCCTCAAAAGCGTAGTTTCAACGGTGGGCGAAGTTTACGCCCGGATCGAGCGCGATCAGGCGGCCTTCCTCGCCTCCGCGACGGCTTCGGGCGCGGCGCTCTCCTGCCCCTCCGGCTGCGGTCTTTGCTGCGAGCCCTTCGTCCCCGATATCACGAGCGCGGAGGCCGTCTTCGCCGCGGACTGGCTCATCGCCCGGAAGCCCGAACTCGCGGCTGGGGTCGCTTCCTGGACGCCCGACGATCGCCCCGAAGCCCCACCCTGCCCCTTCTATCGGCGGTCAATGCCGGAGGCGCACTGCACCATCTACCCCGCGCGCTTCCTCGTCTGCAGGCTTTTCTGCGCCTCGGGAATACGCAACAGGGAAGGCCTAGCGGCCTTCAGGCCTTGTGCACACATGTGTCTCGATGCTTTCCCTCTACGCGGCGAAGAGAGGGCCAGCCTCGCGGGAGAGGAGCTCGCCCGCGTTTTCGGCGCCGAGCCTCCTATCATGGCCGATTACAGCGCCCAGATCGTCGCGCTCCTCCCCTCGGAGGCGAGCGAGACTGCTTTAGTCCTCGACGCCCTGCCGAGGGCCATCGCTCGCGTAAGCCTCGCCCTCTCGCTTGCCGGCGCGTCCTCGGATCGAGCATACTGAAAGGCGATGAGCGCGAGGAACAAGGCCCCGACGAGGGCGGAACGGGCCTACGGCAGGCCTATCGCGGGCAGCGGCCTGGGCGAACGCATTCCCGAGCTTGTCGCGGCCTGGCGCGAAAGCCGAAGGAGCGAGGATTCCGGCCCATTGACCCGCCGCGAGATCGCACTCGCCGGCGCGTCCCTGTTCGCGCTCCAGCGGGGCCTCACGGGCGACCGCCGTCTCGCGGGTTCGCGATACATGGACGACCCCGATCTCTTGGGCGCCTACCTCCTCTACTACTGGCCCGTCTCCTACATGCAAGTCTCCCTCGCCGTCGCCGAGTTCCCGCTTGCGCACGCATCAGGGAGCGGCCCGTATCGAATCCTCGACCTCGGATCGGGCCCCGGCCCCGCCTCCGCCGCTATCATTGACGCGTTTTGCGACGTCAATGGCAAAGCCCGGGGGGAGCCTCCAGAACTCATTCTCGCCGACGCCTCGCGCAAGGCCCTCGACCTCGCCGCTTCCATCCTCGAACGAGGCGCGCCCGCGAAAGCCCATACTGCGGCGCTCGACCTCGAGTCCTCCTCGCCCCTTCCGGAAGGCCCCTTCGATCTCCTCGTCGCAGGACACTGCCTCAACGAACTATGGCGCGGCGAGTCTGATGCTCTCGACCGACGTGAGGCGCTCCTCCTCCGCGCGGCGGAGCGCCTCACCCCGAGGGGGCGCATCCTCGTCCTGGAGCCCAGCCTCCTGTCCACGAGCCGAGAGCTCATCGCGCTCCGCGACCGCCTCGCTGCCCGCTCCTGGCGGGTGATCGGCCCCTGTCTTGGATCCTACCCCTGTCCTATATTCGCGGCCGGAGAGGAGCGGAGCTGTCACGCCGAGTCCACTTGGGAGCCGCCCGAGATCGTAGCCGCCCTCGCCGCCACCGCGGGCCTCGACCGCGATTCGGTTAAGTGCGCGTATTTCTTCCTCCAGCCGGGCATCGAGGAGGGCAGGGACGACGCAGACTCAGGCTGTCTGCGCGTCGTCTCGGACCCCATGCTGAACAAGGCGGGCAGGCTGCGCTACCACCTCTGCGGCGCCGGAGCCCTTAGCACCATTTCGGCGAAGGCCGACGACTCGGCCGCTCGAACGGCCGGCTTCATGAGCCTCAGCCGCGGGGACCTCGTACGGCCAATAAGCTTCGAGGAACGAGAGGGCGGCGGCCTCGGCTTCGGCCCGCTTTCGCGACTCGAAATAGTCCGTCGCGCCCCGGAAGCGTCGCCAACAAAGAGGGCGGCGCCATTTAAAGAAGGCGCGGCATCTTTGGATGGCGCGTCGTGAACCTCGAAAAGCTGCGAGCTTCTATAGAGTCTGGAGTGGAGCTCGATTTTGCGCGCTCGGGTGGACCCGGCGGCCAGAATGTCAACAAGGTCAACTCGAAAGCAATCGCGCGCATACATCTCGACCAGGTCGAGGGACTTTCGGTCGCAGAGGCCGCGCAGGCCGCGCAGCGCCTCGCCTCGCGCCTAACCATCGCAGGGGAGCTCCTCGTTCAGGCCGACGAGGAACGCGATCAAGGACGCAACCGCGAAGCGGCCATCGCCCGTCTTGTAGCTCTTGTAGCGGGGGCGGCCCGTCTGGCCAAGCCCCGTCGTGCCACGAAGCCTACGCGGGGAAGCAAGGAACGCAGACTGGCTTCCAAGCGGGTCCGAGGGAGCTCGAAAGAGCTGCGCAGGAGACCCAGCGAAGGCTGCTGACCTAGTCCGCACTGTTGCCTTTTTCACTTTTCCCCCTGTTAGCCATCGAGCGACGGGGTATAGTAGTCTTGCGGCGTTGCATGTAGTCCTAGAGCGAAGGACGACGCATGGGGATACAAAATGCGTATGGTACAAAAAGGGGAATGTCAGTTGTCAAATCTTATCGATCTGAACAAGCCTCGTGATGTGCTTTCGGACGCAAAATGGTTTTATAAAATGGGTTACCCTAAAGCGAATTTTAAAGCCGTCCCAAAGGCATTTATAACAACTCATAAACTCTTCACGGGACACTTCCCTGGTTACCAAGCCTGCGCTGTGGAGTATCATGATTATACGCACAGCGTTGCGGTCTTCGGCGCGACGAGTCGCCTTCTCGACGGCTGCGCCCTATCAGGCCTCCGAATGAGGCCCGAGCGAGCCACCGAGACACTCATCGCCGCGCTCCTCCACGACTCGGGATATCTTCGCGAAAGGGACGACGACAAAGGCTCGGGAGCTCAGTATACAAAAGTCCACGTCGATCGCTCAGCGGCATTCGCGCGTAAGGAAGCATCGGCCTTCGGCCTCGAGGCGAAAAGCGCAGATCGTGTCGTGCGCATGATCCTCGGCACTGACCTCGCGAGGAACTGGGAGGAGCTCGTCTTTGAGGACGAGGAAGAGCGGCTCGGCGCAGAGATCCTTGCCGCGGCCGACCTCCTCGGTCAGATGGCGGACCGAGCATATCTCGAAAAGCTCCTTTTCCTCTACTACGAATTCCGCGAGGCGGGCATTGGCGGCTACGATACTGCCTTCGACATGCTGCGCAAGACTGCAGGCTTCTATGACTCGACCAAGGCGCGCCTCGACACCACGCTCGGCAGAGTCTCGGGCAAGGCTAAGGAGCACTTCTGTGCGCGCTACGGGATCGACAAGGACCTCTACCGCGAGGCGATCGAGCGGCAGATGGCCTACCTCGCCTCGATCCTCGCCGACAATACGAGCAACTTCCGCACGAAACTCAAGCGCCTGGACCTCGCCGCTATAGAGAGCCAGAGGGCGCAGTGAGGATTACTCAGTTGGCAGCATAGAGCGACAGGTAGGCAGCCATCTCCGCGGGGTCTATTCCGGGCTCGAAGCCGTCACCGGCCGCAGCGGCTTTGTAGCGATCGCTCGCATCCTCCCCGAGCCCCAGGCCGAGCGATCGACCAATTTCCCGCGAGAGCACATCCTCGATATAGAGGCTACCCGGTTTTGCCTCGCGCCGAGTCGTGAAGGAGAAGGCCTGCGCGTTGAGCAGGATGTCAGCCTCTGTGATATTCCCGTCCTTGTCGAGATAGGCCTGGCACCAAGCCGCGGTCCCGATGGGCAGTTCGTTCGGCCACTTCTTCAGTATCACTATCTGGTTCCGCCCATCGCGCCCATATCCGGAGCGGGACTTCCCGGCGTACGTAAACTTAAATTGCGTCGAGTCCGACCATAACTGGAAAACCTCGCGCACGCCGAGCTCAAGCTCCGCCGAGGCGTTGGCATCCAAGCAATAGGAGATGTCACGCCCAACGCGTCTATGCGTGCCCGGGGGAGGGGGGCCGAGCCTCTCGTGCGAGCAGGCGGCAACGAGCAGGGCCAGGAAGGCTGTGCAGAGCGATAGGGCGAATCGACGAACTCGCATAGGAACCATTATATACTAGCCTCTTTCAAAAAACAGTGGCTTCCAAGGAACGTAGTCGCGTAACCAAGTAAGTTAGAGGCTCCTTGGGCAGGACAAGGCACAGAACGACCCATTTCTAGCTGCATAATCGTTGGGAATGTCTTC
>Ga0326727_10010736_pt1 | contig 21666 bp, 20 predicted proteins | sample MB2enrmetagenome_FD_207643 | JGI IMG/M metagenome (GOLD analysis project Ga0326727, IMG submission 207643) | Lab enriched peat soil microbial communities from McLean, Ithaca, NY, United States - MB29MY | ecosystem: Environmental > Terrestrial > Soil > Wetlands > Peat | place: USA: New York...
AATCCGAATCATTGTGATTTTATCATCGACGCCTGAACTCTCTTTATCTCTTTCAACAATTCTTGTTTGGAAACTAAACCCTTTTTATCAAGCAGGTTAATCAGGGCTTCCGATTGAATAACTTCGGACATCAGCAATTCTTTGAAATCAACGGTGATCTTTGAAACCTGTTTCTTTAGCATGTTTCAAGGCCACATTAATGATTGCATTACCTTCAATACGGTATCGTAAGATGTAACTGGATGACCCAAAAGGAATTATTAAATCTCTGAATTCCGGTATATCTGCCAGCTTTCCTATTTGAGGATGAACATTCAATAATTGTATATATTTCTTGATAGTATCAATTTTAAGAGTAAATCAATAATTATTAACATTGAAAAGCTGAGCTATCGGCTAAACGGGCAGAGAGGCAATATTATGAATAAGAATAAATCAACATCATGGACAGAGGCAACTACAGACTTTGAGACGGCATTAATTGGACTTTTCTCATGTCTAAATTCCGGGAAAAACTCATGGATTGAAATACAAAAAAATGGAGAACAGGATTTTCCTATTAAAATAAATAATCCGGCGCTTGATGATCCTTTTAAGTGGACAATAGCTTACGGCGTCCCGCGAAACGAGGAAGAAATGGGGAAACATAAATATCTTAACGATATGGAAAAAGATCTTACTTATAATTGGTACGCAGCATTTAGCGACCCTAAGGCTGCAAAATTATATCAAAATACAGGAAAGATCACGCGAAAACTATTTAACGGAATGGGCATTTGCACACCTGTAAAAATGGCTGATATAGACGCATGGAGAGCAAACCAGGGCAAAGAGCCATTCGGCTATTCGTGGGTAACGTATTGGAAACCGAAAGACAATATTCCTTATTGGATAGCGGCAGATATTCAAGAAGTATTTGTTGTTTGTTACAATGACGGCCTGGCTAATAAAAAAGAGTCCTATCTAAAGACGGCGGAGTTACTTCATAAACTTGCAGATAAAAAATAATTCTTATGCTGCGCTATCGTCTATACGGGCAGAGAGAGGTTTGTAATGATTATATCTGTAAAACCTTGTGAAAACTGTGGCGCCAGTGAAGTATCTGATTTCCGGGAGTACGATGGATGCCTTGGATACGAGGCTATAATATGCAAAAAGTGCGGTTATATATACGATCACAGTGGTGCACATTCACCTGATGAGGAAGAAAATTTCTCAGAATGATAGTTTATCTTTACACCAGGGCTGAACAAACCCAGGCGCTTGCAGGGAAGAAGTATTAAGGGAGTAATAACCCCCTTTTTCTTCCCTGCACCTATCTTAAACATCCCCCATCATGGCTGGCTAAAACCGGATTTCTCCGGTTTGCCCGGCCTAACAGCACTGGAGGATAATGATTTATGTCAATCCTATTGCTATTAACTAATATGACCTGAGCACATCGTTAAACTGCTTACGTATTTATTTTTTATAAGGAAGAACCCACCCTACTTGAGGTTGAAATAGGCATGATAAGGCTGTATTCATAATTTGTGATTCTATCCGCTGAAAAAGTGTGCCGCTTATTCCGCTATCGCTCCGAGGCTTGCAGCACGTCGCTTGCCGCTTCATAATCAACACACCTTGTTCAGCTAATCACAAATACAGCCATTTCACGCCTATCCCGTCTATTGTTCCCACCCTGTTATTTTTATATCGCAGGGAAGGTATTTTAAGGGGATTGTAACCCCCGTTAATTCTTCCCTGCACCCTTTAAAATATCCCCCTAAATATCTTGACTTATCGGCAAAATGTTATACTATACGTGACATAGATAGGCTGTAGAGACTATGAATGACGTGCAAAATATAACAAAAGGACAGTTGGGGAAGATGGAGGCCGCGTTTCTTGCCAAGGCAGGCGTTCATCCAACCTTTACATTAGCTTTTGCCCGACAAATATTAGGGCATACAAGGGATGACCCGACGCCTCAATTTCTTGAGCGGCTTCAAAGCAAAGGCTGGATACGACGCATCCGCCGCGGGCGGTTCGCCGTTGTTCCGCTCTCTTCCGGCGAGGATCGTTCGCCGCAACTTCATGAATTTGTGGTTGCCATGGAGCTCGTATCTCCGGCAGTGATTGCGTACTGGTCGGCTCTTAACCATCACGGCATGACGGAACAGCTTCCCCGTACGGTCTTTGTTGCTACCGATCATCCGGTGCGCCGGCAACCGGGAGATGTGCTGGGCGTAACCTACAAGATAGTGTCGCTGAGACCGGACAAGTTTTTTGGCGTCACGAAGGACTGGATTGACGAGAATCCTTTCAGCGTCACCGACAGGGAGAAGACAATCATCGACGGGCTGGACCTTCCTCAGTACGTAGGTGGCGTGAATGAAATAGCTAAAACATTGACTGGTTCATGGAAAGCGCTGGACGAGAAGAAGTTGAGAAAATACGCCGCCAAAATCGGTAATTCCGCTGTTGGCAAACGTCTGGGGTTCATGATGGAAACGTTGGGGCTGGGAGACGTCGAAGCCTTACGAACAGCGATACCCCGTGCCCCTGGTTTTTCTCCCCTCGATCCGACCATGCCGAAGCACGGTAAATACAATAGAAGGTGGGGCCTTTTGATAAACGCGGAGATACAAACATGATTACAACGGCCCAACTGCATCATATAGCCGAAAAGGAAGGTCTCCGTTTTGATCAGGCCGAAAAGGACTATGTCATCCTCTGGCTTCTTTCGGGATTAGCGCATTCAGGGGCGAAAAAGCACGGCTGGGTCTTCAAGGGCGGGACGTGTTTGAGGCATTGCTATTATGAGGGATACCGATTTTCTGAAGACATTGATTTCAGTTGCAGGCCCGGCGGAGATAATCTTGATACATCTATCCGCCTGCTCGATACGGTTAATGCATGGGTTTTGCAAGAATCTGGCGTTCGCTTGTCCATGCGTGATCCTCTGACGGCGCCGGGTGATTTTCAGATTGAGATACCCATGGAGTACAACCGGGGCGGGGCAAGACGGCAAGGGTTGCCGCAGGTGAAAGTGCATCTGACCTTTGATGAGCCCATTCTTGATAAAGCGGTTGATCGTTCAGTTACGCCAGACTATCCCGATCTTTCGCCATTCGGAATCACGGCCTATTCCAAAAAAGAAATCCTAGCGGAAAAGCTGAGATCGCTGTTGCAGCAACAGAAGAAGTGGCCGCGTCCGAGAGATTTGTATGATCTATGGTATATCCTGTGCAAATCAGGAGAACCTTTTTCGTGGAAAGAACTGAAACCTCTTTTTGATGAGAAATGCCGTGTTCGGGCTGTGCAGCCTGATATTGCAGGCTTAACTTCGGGCACGCTGCGGGAGTGGAACGAAAACGCGTGGCGCGATCGATTGGGGCCGATGCTGCAAGACGTGCCGGATTTTGACCACGTGTGGAAGGAATGGGTCAAGACCTTTCACGGATTGGTAAAGAATACAAATAAGAATTCACTACATGAAGACCCGATGTAGTGAATGACTTCAAAATTCATCTTTTTAGCGCATCAGCAACGAATCTCGACTTCAATAAATTATATGTAATCTATTTCCCACCCTACTTTGAGGATGGAATAGACATGAAAAGGCTGTATTCACATTTGTGATTTTATCCGCTGAAAAAGTGTGCCGATTATTCCGCTATCGCTCCGAGGCTTGCAGCACGTCGCTTGCCGTTACATAAGCAACACACCTTTTCAGCTAATCACAAATACAGCCATTTCACGCCTATCCCGTTAATTGTTCCCACCCATGTTATTATTGCAGGGAAGGTATTTTAAGGAGGTTGTAACCCCCGTTAATTCTTCCCTGCACCCATCAAAAAATCCCCTGATGTTTTATTATTTATCTTTTTCAAAACCAACTAGCGGTGCCTTCTACACGAAAGTTCTATTCCATGCCTTCGGCAATAAAGATTTTGTTGGTTTGTTTTCTTATTATTTAATTTTTCTTCGGTGAAAATCTTTATCGTTACAAAAATATTCTTCTAAAAAGCTCGAACAATGTTTTTGCAATACCCTCCGGGCATGGCATAGAAACGCCTTTGGCTCTTTCGTGCTCTTTGCACCGCCTTTTTGTGAAGTTGGTTTTTCAAAATGTTTTTAGAGGGAAAACCATTTAACGAAAGGAGAAAAAGATGAATAACAAAATTTTAGGAAGTGCAATTGAGCTGGCGAGGAGAATAGCCAAAGTTTATGGACGAAATGTTTATGTTGCAACCGGTATGAAAGGTTTTGAGGTTTACGAAAAAAAACCTCAGTTCTGCAAAAGATTTTATGTTGTCGGGGAATCAGGCATTGTTAGTTCGGTAAATAATACGCTCGGGCGCAGATAATAAATTCTTATTGCTGACCTATCGGCATGACGGGGAGAAAGAAGGAAATTATGAAATTAATGACAAAAGAAATAACTCATAAAGCGCAAGAACAATATTCTTTGGGTAGTGATATGGATAATCAATTTATTGTTGCGAAGTTCTTTGACCCGTGCGGGACATGGACTTGGTATTTAATGAATCAAGACCCGGATGATTCTGATTATTTGTGGGGCATTGTAAAAGGTAACGAAATAGAAGTCGGGAGTTTCAGTTTATCAGAACTGCAAAATTATAAAGGTTCTCTTGGAATAGGTATTGAAAGAGATTTGTATTTTATGCCTATCAATGCAACTGAATTATGGAATAAACTCTTAAGAGGGGAGTACATATAATTTAATGCCCTGAGCATGGCGTAAAACTGCTCAACAAGTATTCCATTATACCCCTCTGCCGCGGCGATCCCGGCCGGCACGGCTATTTAACTTTCGGGATTCTCACGACCTTCGGTTTGATAGTCGGTAATACACTTGTGGTTATTATTTTTTAAAATTATTTGTTTATTCACTCACTATCTATCTGGTAAATAATACGCTCGGGCGCAGATAATAAATTCTTATTGCTGTCCTATCGGTATGACGGGGAGAAAGGAAATGTTATGGCAAAACACAATCCAAGAATAATAGTTGAAGTGAGAGGAGGAACCGTTCAGGCAGTATATTCAGACACGGTCAATGTTAGCGTCGCAGTTTTGGATTACGACGAGATTGCAACAGAAGATGCTACCCCTGAATTCATTAATCTGGAAGCCGAAACGGAAGGAATGATGGAAATTATTTAACCGGCAAGTAACCCGAGAGAGGATGAGAGGATGATATCATGCACATATAGGTTTTAAGTATAGGTTGTTAATAATTGTTCACCAAACCATTAAAATACTTACTCACTTATTCTTCATTGCGTATTTCAACCACATTTGATTTTTTTGCTTTTGCCGCATCTATGATACTTCCGGCCAATGCTGAAGCGTTTTTCAATATATCATCCCTTAAATGAGCATACCTTTGAGTCATTACTGGAGACTTATGCGTTAAAAGCCTTTGCAATGTATATAAATCAACTTTGCCACTTGAAGCAAGCATTGAGGCGTATGTATGCCGTAAACCATGCAACGCGCGAAAGTCATCCGGGATACCCGCTGCCTGTTTAATTTTGTTGACTCTTTCTTTAATATCATTAAAAGGCAAACCGTCACCCTTTATAAAAACATTTTCAACTTTCCGGGGGTGATTTTCTAATACTTGCCGCGCCTGATCGTTCAAGGGAATTTTTTGACTTACGCCACCTTTTGGGTTTTTAATAGAAATAAATCCCCTCTGAAAGTCTATGTCAGTCCATTTCAGTTTAAACATTTCGCCCCGCCTCATGCCTGTATATAGAGCAAGCCTCATCATATCTGCCGCTTGAATATCATTTGAATTATCAATGGCCGTTAATAGATTCTTTAGCTGTTCGGGGTTTAAGTCTTCTGTTTTCTGATTATCAACCTTAACCGTTTCAACTTTAAAATTCAGATTGGCGCATAATTGCCGGGATACTCCGAAACTTACTATCCGCTTAAGTAAACCTAAAATATGTTTAACAGTTTGTAATTTCAGAGTCTTTTGCAATCTAACGCGCAAACGATCAACGTCAAGCCGTATGATTTCATGGGGTTCTTTATTTCCAAATTCCGGTAATAGGTATTTGTTAAATCTTCCCTTGTCTGTATTGATTGCTTTAGAATCTGCTTTATTTCCTTCATATTCATCCCACAAACGCGATAAAGTCATCTTACCGGCTTCTGCCTGTTTAGCCGTCTTGATTTGTTCACGCCGGGCATTGTTAGAAAGCTCTTTACCCTTTAAACGATCCGCGCGGATACCCGCTGCCCTTGCCGCCGTCATATCATTTGCAAATTGTAGGCCAGCCTTTTCTTCAATCTGTTTGCCGTTTCTTCTATAATAAATATAGAATATTTTTTCTTTCCCTCTGATTATGTAATAAACACCCGGATATTTCGTTTTTACTCTGTCTTGTTTTGGCATTTTTTATTCCCCTGTTGGTTTTTTTAGCCGGAGAGTATTATCCCCAGCAGTATCCCCAGCATGTGATTTATATATTACGATTATTTAAAGTAAGTCAAGGTAAATTATATACACATTGATGTCATTGAATCTCCACCGTTTTTATGATTGTAAGTATAAAAAGGTAAAACAAGATAAAACAAGGTAAAAGTCTAAAATTTGGCCTGTCACGCCGGAGGGCGTGGGTTCAAGTCCCATCGGCCCCGCCAGAAAATCTAAGGGAGCCATGCTAATAGTGGCTCCCTTTTTTAATTTAGGCTTTTGGGCCTTGCTTTTTTGTTAGGCTCTGATATAAAAAAGTAGATTTGAATAATATAAGGGGTAATTATTAAAGATTTTAAAAGGAAAACAAAGATCATACTATGGATTATGAAGGATTAATAATAAGGCCGCCGAGTGAAGCTTATAGTTTACTTTTGCAGGTGACTACCGGCTGTTCACATAATAAATGCACATTTTGCGGAACTTACCGGCAGAAAAAGTTAAAGATTAAACCTCTTGAACAAATAAAAAAAGATCTGCGTGAAGCCAGTTCCTATGATGATGTGGATAAAGTATTTTTATGCGATGGCGATGCTTTGATTATACCGCAGACAAGACTTGAAGAAATACTTAAACTAATTAATGATAACCTGCCGAATATAAATAGAATAGGAACTTATGCCAATGCCAAGAGTATATTAAGAAAAAGCGTTGATGAATTAAAGACGCTCAGGTCTCTGGGCTTAAAGATAATTTATTTAGGTGTAGAAACAGGTAACGTAGAATTACTTAAAAAAATCAATAAGGGTGTAACTTACGAACAAATGGTAACGGCAGCGCGCCGTGTTAAAGAAGCCGGCATTATACTTTCTGTAACGGTAATATTGGGACTGGGCGGTATTGAGAAAAGCATTGAACATGCGCGTGATACGGCAAAAATTTTAACAGATATTGATCCGGACTTTGCCGGCGCTCTTACTTTGATGTTCGTACCGGAAACAGAATTATATGAAGATTATCTTGCCGGCCGTTTTGTTTTACCTGATAAGTTTGGTTTTATCCGTGAGCTTTATTTGATGATCGCCGAATCCAATTTTACAAATTGCTATTTCACTTCTAACCATGCGTCTAATTATTTATCGGTAAAAGCCTATCTACCCCGGGAAAAAGAAAAAATCTTAAAAATGATCAGTTCAGTAATCGAGGAAGAAGACTTAAGCCGGATCAGACCGGAGTATTTGCGCGGCTTATAATTCAGGGAGAAGTATTTTTGAATATCACAAAAATTATTCTCAAGCTTTTTTTCTGGCGCGACAATAAATATATGAAAAATAAAATTGACGCCGTATTGGCCAGAGCGCAGAAAAGCGGTCTGGTAGATCCTTCCTCGCGAGAAATAATTGAAAATATTTTAGAGTTTACCCATACTTTAGTACGTGAGATAATGATTCCACGTACGGAGATCGTTGCTGTAAGCACGGAAGCGGCGATTGATGAAATTATCAATGAAGTAATCGCATCAAGACATACGCGTATTCCTGTATACAGGGAGACTATTGATAACATTATCGGAATCTTAAATGTTAAAGACGTCCTTAAATTCTGGTCGAAGCAAATTACCAAAGAAGATATATTAGCTTGTTTAAGTATCCCGTATTATATTCCTGAGACAAAAAATACCCATTTATTGTTTTATGAATTAAAAGAAAATAAAAAACACATGGCGATCGTTATTGATGAGTATGGTGGAACAGCCGGTTTGGTAACATTGGAAGATCTGCTCGAAGAAATTGTCGGAGAAATCCGTGATGAACACGAATCGAATACACCTGCCGATGGAATTTCCCAATCACCGGATGGATCATTAATATTCGATGGCCGGATAGAAATCGAGAAAATTGAAGAGCACTTAAATATTAACTTGAAAAAAGGCAGATACGAGACGCTAAGTGGTTTTATCCTGAATTCAACTAAAAGAATTCCTCTATCCGGAGAAACATTTCAAATAGAAAACATGGAAATTACAATCGAAAATGCTGATGAACGCAGTATTAAAAGAGTAAAAATCAAGAAAATAAAGATAAATGAATAATAACACCCAAACCATCAATGATCTTCAATCAGGTTCAATCGGTTTATTTACACGCAATACGGTTTTTTTAGCTGTTTTAAGCGGCATGCTTTTATTTTTATCTTTTCCCAAGTACGGCTCCGGCCTGCTTGCCTGGATAGCTTTGATTCCCCTTTTTTTCGCTCTAAAGAAAGCTACTACATTTACCCAGGGATTGCTTTTAGGTTTTATCACGGGCATCGTCAGCTATACCGGAATAATGTATTGGATTGCATTTGTACTTGTAAATTATGGTTATCTTCCGTTATATACCGGTATTGTTTTAATGTTGCTCCTTGCCTGCTATTTAAGTATTTATATCGCTTTGTTTGCCGGATGCATTGTATATTTCCGCCGGATATTACCTCTTTATTTAACTGCGCCTGCTTTATGGGTTTGTTTTGAGTATGGTAAATCGTTTCTGTTTACGGGTTTTCCCTGGGAAAATCTTGGTTATTCCCAGTATTTGAATACTTATCTTCTTCAATCTGCCGATGTTGCTGGTGTGTTTGGTTTGTCTTTTTTAATAGTTTTAATTAATGCAACTGTATTTGAAGTTATCGATAAAAGATCCAAGAAGGAATATATAATAGCTTGTATTGTTTTTCTTATATTGGCCGGAGCGTATGTTTATGGCATTTACCGTTTAGATCAAGTTAATAAATCCATACGAAATTCGCCTGGCATGGAAGTATCGTTAATACAGGGCAACATAGATCAGTCTATAAAATGGGATGAAAACTTCAAGAGAGAAACATTAAACAAATATGAGCAACTTTCTTTAAACAGTTTACCGGGAAATGGGAGTTTAATTGTCTGGCCGGAAACGGCTGCTCCAATTTTTTTTCAAGATATAAACAGTTTGCACAATCAGATTATAAATTTGTCGCGTAAAACGAAAAGCTGGCTATTATTCGGTTCTGTGAGTCATTCGCAAACGAAAAACACTAATGATTATTTCAACAGCGCTTATCTGCTCTCTCCGACAGGTGAAGTTAAAGGCAGGTATGATAAAGTTCATCTTGTTCCCTATGGCGAATATGTGCCGTATCGGGATATTTTCCCGTTCGTCAAGAAATTAACCGCCGGCATCGGTGATTTGGGACGAGGAGCCGGATTTAATCCGTTATCTTTGGATGATAAAAAAATCGGAATTTTGATATGTTACGAAAGTATACTGCCGTCTGCTGCCAGAATGTATAAAAACAATTCTGCCGGTTTATTGGTTAATATTACCAATGATGCCTGGTTCGGTACAACCTCAGCGCCTTTTCAACATTTTTCCATGGCAGTTTTCAGGTCCGTGGAAACGCGACTCTATCTGGTAAGAGCTGCCAATACCGGAATTTCAGGAATTATTGATCCCGGTGGTCACATCGTCGCAGAAACAAAAATATTTCAAAAAGATGCCTTGAAAGGTTACATAAAATTTGTCAATATACCGACTGTTTACGCCAAATATGGTGATATCCTGGTAACAGTCTGTTTTGTGTTAATTATCTTTTATTTTATAATGAGTTTAAAAGGGAGGGTCAGAAATGTCATTCGAAAATATGCAGGAAGCAGTAATTAATTTAAAAAAAAGAATAAAGTACATAGGGGACTGTCTTTGACGTTTCTGAAATGAAACTTAAAATAAAAGATTTAGAAGATTTATCTTTAAAAAAAGACTTTTGGAATGATCAGGATAAAGCTCGTGATGTTTTGCAAAAAAAGGCGAAGCTTGCAGAAGCGGTGGATAAATGGGAAAAGTTTAATAACGAAATAAATGATATCGAAAATATCGGAAGCATTGCACTTCAGGAAAAAGATGAGCAAGTCCTGAATGATCTGACCGCTGAATTGGAGCAATTGAATTTGGCTGTTAATCAGGAAGAACTTAAAATGATGCTTAACAGCGATCAGGATTCCATGAATGCTATTGTTTCCATACATGCCGGAGCAGGCGGAACAGAAGCGCAGGATTGGGCGGAAATGTTGTTACGCATGTACTTACGCTGGGCGGAAAAAAAGAAATTTATTACAAAAATAATCGATTCTCTTGCCGGAGATGAAGCCGGTATTAAAAGTGTATCATTTACTGTGGAGGGAGAATACGCTTACGGTTATGCTAAAGCGGAAATAGGTATCCACCGGTTGGTCCGTATTTCTCCTTTCGATGCCAGCGCGCGTCGTCATACATCATTTGCATCTGTTTTTGTTTATCCTGAAGTAGATGACGAAATTAAAATCGAAATTAACGAAGATGATCTGCGCATTGATACTTTTCGCGCGGGCGGCAAGGGTGGTCAGCATGTAAATAAAACTGATTCGGCGGTAAGAATTACCCACTTGCCTACAGGTATAGTTGTGCAATGTCAAAACGAGCGTTCCCAGTATCAAAATAAAGCAATGGCCATGAAGTTTTTAAAATCAAGGCTTTATGAGAGGGAACTCCAGTTGAAAAATGAAAAGATTGATGAAGAAAATAAATTGAAAAAAGATATTGCATGGGGAAGCCAAATCAGGTCTTACATCCTGCATCCTTATAAAATGGTTAAGGATCACCGGACAAATCTTGAAAATAACAATGCCAATAAAGTCCTAGATGGCGATATTGATGAATTTATTCAAGCCTATCTTATGAATACAACAAATCATTCTTCAATTAATAGAGGCGACTGATAAATAAATTAATTTACAGAATGATTGTGTCTGACGATTGATAATCATTTAGTTTTGGGAAAAAATAAAAACTATGCTATATGATAAAATGTGTATATGTTTATTAATGCGACTATGAAATTTGAGAATGTTTTGAAAAAACAAAGGAGTTGTTTCAATGGTTAGAACCAAAAGCGACTGTGTTGCTTATTTTATTATATTTAGTCTGATTTTTGCTCTTCCTCTATTTGGTTGCGCGGAAAATATTGCTGATAAAAGAGCTGATGGAAAAATTATAGTTGCCACCAGCACCGAGATTACCAAACCAGCAGTAAAAGAAGATCCGTCTGCAAAAGTAGATAGTGAAGTTAATGATCAACATGAAGAAAGTAATTTTTTGAATTTAAAATCGGACACCGACTCAACACAACAAACCCAAATCAGTGAAGAGAAGCAAGATCTAATGGAAAAAGCATTGGAACTTCTGGATGTTGCCGATAAACTCTGGGAGAAGGGAGATATAGAAAAAACTTTAGATACTCTGGACGAGGCTTATTCTTTGCTCCTTGACGCTAATGGTGATGTGACGATTGCCCAGGAGAAAGATGATTTACGTCTTTTAATTTCCAGACGCATTTTGGCTGTTTATTCGTCCAAGCATACGATCATTAACGGTAAGAATAGTGAAATACCGCTAACCATGAACGCTGATGTGGAAAAAGAAATCAAATCTTTTCAAGGTCCGGAACGTGATAACTTTATTGCTGCTTATCAGCGTTCGGGCATGTACCGTTCTGCTATAATGAAAGAATTAAAAAAAGCAGGAATTCCGGAAGAGTTTTTATGGCTTCCACTGGTTGAGAGTTTTTTCAAAATTAACGCTTATTCCAGTGCCCGTGCATTGGGTTTATGGCAATTTATACCGTCAACGGGATATAAATTTGGTCTCACTCGCGATGAGTGGGTTGATGAGCGTATGGATGTGCAAGAGTCCACTAAAGCGGCTATTGCGTATTTAAAAGAATTGCATAGCATGTTTGGCGACTGGCTTACTGTTCTGGCGGCTTATAATTGCGGTGAGGGAAGGGTGCTCAGAGTTATATCCAGGCAACATATTAATTACATGGATGGTTTTTGGGATTTATACAGACAACTGCCGAATGAAACGGCTCGCTACGTTCCCCGCTTTCTTGCAACATTGCATATAGTCAAAAATCCGCAAAAGTATGGATTTGATGATTTCAGCAATACAGAAAAACCAATTGCCTTTGAGACCGTCAAAGTTAATAAAATGATGAAACTCAAAGATATTGCGGAAAAAATTGAAATATCGGAAGATGTGTTGAATTTACTTAATTCAGAGTTAAGATATAAGATAACACCGGATCATGAATATAATTTGAAGCTTCCTGGAATATGTCTGGACAAGTTCAATTCGGTCGTCAATGACATTCCACAGGCTGAAAAGCCTCAGTTTGTTTCTGCCCGCCCTGATTTTATAAAACATAAGGTAAAAAGGGGTGAAACGATTTACTCAATTGCCCGAAAATACGACGTCCCTGTTTCAAGGATAGCATCATGTAACAGATTAGGTTCTAAAAGGAAACTGGTCATGGGAAGAAGGATTACAATTCCGGTAACGAGGGAAAGAAACTATGCGGAGGGCAAATCACATCAAAAAAATTATCGGAAAGAAATTGCATCTCTAGGGCGATACAAGGTTAAAAAAGGAGAAACTCTTTCAATGATTTCCCGCCGTTTTTCAATTCCATTGGCTGAATTGAAGGAAATGAACAATTTAAAAACCGGGAAAATCACTGTTGGACGAATATTGAAGCTTTCACAAAACAAAATCAGCGCTGATTCAGAAGAAGGGAATGACAACGAGAAGAAAGTAAAAAAGTCAGTTAAAAAATCCAGGATAAAAAAACAGGTATTATCTGAAAATGATGTAGATAAATTAGGAACGAACAAATATCTTGTCACTAAGAATGATAATTTACATAGTATTGCCAAAAAGAATAATATAAATGTAGCCAAACTCGTGGAATTAAATAAGATATCCATTCATGAAAAAATTGTTCCGGGACAAATATTGGTTGTTAAATAAATATTATAGACAATAGAGTCTATTTTTTAAAACAGGTTAATTAATATTTCTTGACAATTTAGTTGCATTTGTGTTAAATAAGACTAAATTCGCTTGGATCCGAAAGGACTGAGACGAAAGGAAAACTTAGAGAACATTTTTAAACCTTTCGTCTTCCGACGAAAGGTTTTTTTAGTTTAAGATGAGAATTATTAAATTAGTAAAACAAATGCAGTCTTTTTCCACAAGTCTCAGGATGGAAGGGAAAAAAATAGCATTTGTTCCCACCATGGGTTACTTTCACGAGGGTCATCTCTCCCTTATGAAAGAAGCGAAAAAAATGGCTGATTGCTTAGTCGTCAGCATTTACGTGAATCCCACACAATTCGGTCCCAAGGAAGATTTCTCAAAATATCCCCGCGATTTAGATCGTGATTTGAAAATGGCTGAAAGTGTAAATGTTGATGTGATATTTTATCCGCCGGACAATGAAATGTATCCCGCGAATTATCAAACCTATGTTGATGTGGAAAAAGTAACTCAAAACCTGTGTGGAATGTCACGTCCGGGACATTTTCGCGGCGTTGCCACTGTCTGCAATAAATTATTCAATATCGTTGAACCTGATTTTGCCGTTTTCGGAAAGAAAGATTTTCAACAGTTTGTTACTATAAAACGAATGGTTGACGATCTCAATATGGACATTCAAATAGTAGGTTCCCCCACAGTACGCGAGTCGGACGGACTGGCAATGAGTTCCCGTAACAAATACCTTAACAAAGATGAAAGAAAGTCCGCCCTAACTTTATTCAAGGCTCTAAAATTAGCCCAAAAACTTTATTCAAATGGAGAAAAAAAATCATCAGTAATAATAACTGAAGTGGAGAAATTAATTAAAAGAGCTCCCTTTACCGCAATCGATTATATTAAAATATGCGACACTCGGACGCTTAAAGATACTGATAAAATTAAAAATCAGTCCGTTATAGCGTTGGCCGTAAAAGTTGGTAAAACCAGACTGATCGATAACCATGTTTTTGGTGAAAAACTGGATAGATAATATTTAGCAAGGAGAAATTAATTACTATGCAGAGATTTATGTTAAAATCAAAAATTCATCGCGCCACGGTAACGGATGCCGATTTACATTATGAAGGAAGCATTTCTATTGATGAAAAGCTTATGGAGGAAGCACAAATAGTTCCTTATGAACAAGTTGCGATATACGACGTGGACAATGGAGAAAGGTTTACGACTTACGCCATTAAAGGCAAACGCAATTCCGGGACAATTTGTCTCAATGGAGCGGCTGCCCGTAAAGTGGCTAAAGGGGATTTAATCATCATTGCCTGTTATGTTCTTGCCGAAGACGAAGAGGCCGCTAAATGGAAGCCTAAATGTGTTTTTGTTGATAGTAAAAACAAAATAAAGAAATTAAAAAAGTAACCGATCATTTAGCAGTATTAAATTAAGCATTTGATATTTTTCAAAAATAATTGAAAAATATTTATTCATTATTATCATTTTATCAATCAATATTACCGTAATAATAAAAAGATTAGACTCATTTAAGCAGATGTGTTAGTCACACAATTCAAAAATAAACTGTTCAATATAAAATAGGCACAAGGAGATTAACGAATGCAAATTACTTCCGAGAGTGTAAAAGTTGGACATCCTGATATAGTTTCCGATTCGATTGCCGCAAATATTATCGCGGAGATATTGAAAGAAGAGCATAAAATAGGCATGGACATAAATTCCATGCCGCACTGCGGCCTGGAAATATTTCTGGGTAAAGGTCTCTGCGTTATCGGCGGAGAAATTTCCACCCGGGTTTACATCGATGTTGAAAAAGTCGCCCGGCAGACAGCTTTAAATATCGGTTATAACGATTACGCGCTCGGTCTGAATGGCAATTCCATGGGCATACTCAATGCCATCATTCCGCAGTCGCCTGATATCAACATCGGGAGCAGAGCCAATTTAGGCAAACACAAAGAAATCGGAGCGGGGGATCAGGGAATTATTTACGGATTTGCCTGTGATGAAACACCCGAATTGCTGCCGCTGCCTTATGTTTTAGTAAACAGAATGATGCGCGCGTTTGAAGATTGCGGAAATCCTTTTTTCGCACCCGATGGAAAAGGGCAGGTAACAGTGGATTATGACAGTAACCGGCGGCCCCAAAGGGTGGCGACGGTGCTTATGTCGAACGCAATAGACTATAGACATGTTCCCGCTAAATCCCGAATGCTTGTGGAAAAAGAGGCACGCAAAATCGCCATGAATTGCTTAAGCGATTGGACTGACGATAAAACAAAATTCCTTTTTAACCCGACCGGCGAATGGCAGGCGATTAATTCATGTTCAGCCGCGGATTCCGGTGTTACGGGACGCAAGCTGGTTGTGCAGCTCTATGGAGGCTATCCGGGGGCTCAACTGGGCGGAGGCGCGATCGTCAATAAAACACCGGAGAAAGTCGATTGTTCCGCTGCTTTCGGTTCACGGTATGTGGCTAAAAACATTGTCGCTGCGGGATTGGCAACAAAATGCTCTGTGCAGCTTGCTTACGCAATAGGTATTGCCAAACCGATTTCTATATATGTAAACACATTCGGTACGGGAAAAATTTCCGATGAAAAAATTGCTTCGGTTGTAAACAAAATATTTAATTTAACTCCCGAGGGTATGATTAAAAAATTCGATCTGCTCAATAGTGAACGTTTCAGAAAATTACCCAAGACATTCTTTTTGGATATGAGTTATCCCTGGGAAAAAACGGATAAGGCTAAAGAACTTAAAGCGGCGTTGGCAATTAAAAAATAAACAGTTACAGTTATCTTGCCGGTATAATTAAAGTCGCTTGTTTTAATTATATTGGCTTTAATGAATCGGTAAATTGATCTGGAGGCAAAATGGCTTTTCTAGAAATCAATCCGGCTTTGAAATATAAAGTAGCGGATATTTCACTGGCATCGTGGGGTAGAAAAGAAATACAACTGGCGGAAAACGAAATGCCCGGTCTTATGGCTGTGCGAAAAAAATACGGACAGAGGAAGCCATTAAAGGGATTGAAGATCATGGGCAGTCTGCATATGACTATTCAGACCGCGATGCTTATTGAAACGCTCAAGGTATTGGGCGCTGATATTCGCTGGGCTTCCTGTAATATTTTTTCCACTCAGGATCATGCGGCAGCCGCGATAGCAAAAAACGGTTCGGCGGCGGTTTTTGCGTGGAAAGGCGAATCTCTGGAAGAATACTGGTGGTGCACCGAACAGGCTCTTATCTGGCCGGATGGCTCCGGTCCCGATTTAATCGTTGATGACGGCGGCGACGCGACATTATTTATTCATCAGGGAGTAAAGTTTGAAAGAAATCCCAAACTGCTTAAAGAAAAAATTGACAATAAGGAATTTAAAATTATTGTTTCACGTCTGGAAAAATCGGTAAAGCGTGACGTGGAAAGATGGCAAAAAATAGCCGCTAAAATTCGCGGAGTTTCCGAGGAGACGACCACAGGCGTGCACAGGCTTTATCAGATGCAGGCCGCCGGGGAGCTTTTATTTCCGGCAATAAACGTTAACGATTCGGTTACTAAATCAAAATTCGATAATTTATATGGTTGCCGCGAATCGCTTGCCGATGGGATCAAGAGAGCGACCGATATCATGATTTCAGGGAAAGTCGTTGTTGTTTGCGGTTATGGAGATGTCGGTAAAGGCTGCGCCCAGTCCATGAGAGGATTTGGCGCACGGGTGATTATCAGTGAAATTGATCCCATCTGTGCCCTGCAGGCAGCGATGGAAGGATATGAAGTCAAAACACTGGAAGACGTAGTGTCCACAGGAGATATTTTTGTTACGGCGACAGGTTGTTGTGATGTCATTACCGGCAGGCATATGGAAAAAATGAAAAATGAAGCTATCGTCTGTAATATAGGCCATTTTGACAGCGAAATAGACATGCACTACCTGGAAACAAGTAAAATTTGCAAGAAAGAAAATATCAAACCGCAGGTTGATAAATGGAAGCTTAAATCAGGACGTTTCATCATAATTTTGGCCGAAGGCCGTCTGGTTAATTTAGGTTGCGCCACCGGTCATCCCAGCTTTGTCATGAGCAACAGTTTTACCAATCAGTGTCTGGCACAAATTGAATTAGCCACTAAAAAACATAAAGCAGGAGTGTATACTCTTCCCAAAATACTTGATGAAGAAGTCGCGCGTCTGCATCTGGAAAGACTGGATGCGAGGTTGACCAAACTTACGAAAAAGCAGGCCGATTACCTGGGAATATCTGTGCAAGGTCCCTTTAAACCGGACTACTACAGATACTAGTATAAATTCCCGGCAATGTAAATTCCTGTTTATTATGCACTTCCCAAAAGGGAAAGCGCTACCGGTCAAAGTCCTATCTTCGTTGGCGTCACTTACAGGTTCCTAGCCGTATGTATAGGGAGTGTCCCCGAAGGGGACACAATATAGACAAATCATTTCCTTGTCGATGATCCGCAAAACCATGGCGCGGATCACAATTTGCCTCGTCGCCCGGGGCCTGGCCGCCTCAATTTCATCTTTGATTTAAAATGGGTATATGTTGTAAAGTTTAAGTGTGAACCCTATAGAAAAGAACTGCCGCTAGAGCGGCAAATAATATATTTGCCCCCCATGCGGCAAGAAATACCGGTAGTATTTCCGACCGGCCCAAAGACATGCAAAAAGCATGGACTATCCAGTAAGAAAATCCTATAAAAATACCTAATCCTATGCTTTGCATTACTCCGCCGCTTCGCTCCGAGCGCAAAGAAAAAGGCACAGCGATAAAAACCATGATCAGGATTACCATTGGAAAGGCAATTTTCCCCTGTAAATCTACCAGATATTTAGTGACGTCATAGCCTTCCAATCGTATTTTTTTAACATATTTACTAAGTTCAAAGTAACCCATTTTTTCCACGTCTTTTTGCATCACTTTAAAGTCATTCGGCTTTTCCGGAATATTTATTACTTTTTCTTTAGACCATTCAAGGACCGGGTTGTTATTATTGTCAAAATGTGTGATCAGCAAATTGTAAAAAACCCACTGATCGTTTTTCCATTCTGCACTTTGAGCATCTATGCGGCTCTTTAGAGTAAAATCGGGGTTTAAGTAATTAATAGTCACACCACGGATGATATTTTTATCTACGTCAAACATTTTAAAGTTATAAACCGCATTTTCTGCATGATACCAGATTTCATTTTGTTTGAAGAATCCCAGTGTCTTTTGTTTTTGCACCTCGACTTTCACAATGTATTCTGTTTTTTGAATCGATGCTGGTGAGATTAATTCGTTGAAATAAAATAAAAAAACAGCCGCTATCGCGGCAAAAATGATAAGGGGCAGAGAAATCCGGTAAATATTGATTCCGTTGGCTTTCATGGCTGTAATTTCGTTAAATTTTGATAATGAACTGAATGTCATTAGTGTTGCCAGAAGAACGGCGGGCGGAAAAATATAGGATATGATCATAGGTATAGAATAAACGAAATAGGATGCCATCTGACCGGCAGAGGCATTATTGCTCAGAAACATCCTGATTTTATCAAAGAAATCGACAATTAAAAAAAGCGCAATAAAAGATAAAATAGTGATGACTAGAATTTTTAAAAACTCTTTCAGAATATATTTATCCAGAAGTTTCAATTTATAAACCTCATTTGTTTTTGTTTCCGCGCGTTAAAAAATCATTTGCTTTTTGAAAAAAAGAAATTTCTTTATTGGCCATATACAGAAGACAGATTCCCATTAAAGCAAATATTATACTTGGCGCCCATACACCGGAAACCGGAGAAATATAGCCTGTTTCCGCAAATGCTTCTCCGCCGATACGCAATAAGTAATATAAGGAGACAATGATAAGGCCAACGGCAAATCCTCTCGATTTTACAGAGCGATGACTTCTTATGCCCAGCGGCAGTGCAAGCATGCCAAAAAAAATGCAGGAAAGAGGTATGGTAAATTTCTTGTGAAGTTCAATGGCCAATTCCCGAATGGCTGCCGGATCCAAGCCGGGTTTTTTCATCTTCGCCAGAAGCTCGCGAACAGTCATTTCCGTACTGGATTTGGAGGACTCATCAATACTGGCTAAAGCGGTGGATAAATCAAGATTAATGTCATAACTTTTAAAATCAATTTTGCGGTAATTCTTTAAATCGGGACTTACCGTGTGAATAGAACCGTCTTCCAGTGTAAGTTTTACCTTCATTGATTCAGGATCGGAAACCAAATAAGCTCTTTTGGCCAGTATGGTATTTTGTTCACCGATTATACGGTTATCGGAAACAATAATGCCCTCCATATAATTTTTATTGTCGGGAATTTTTTCCGCGTAAAAAAGAAAACCCTTAAAGTCGGCATTGAAAACTTTTTCTTTAATGCCAATAGTGGCATTTTGTTGTACGATATTAAAAAGCAGGCGCTTGGTAGCGAAATTGCTCTGCGGTACGAGAAAATAACTGGTAAAGATAGTAAATGCAAAAGCAATCAATGAAGCAACCGCTACAGGATAATATATTTGCATCAGGCTGATGCCGGAAGTCTTAAGAGCCGTTATTTCATTGTCCGCGGACAGCCTGCCCATGGCAATAAGAATGGCTATCAAAAGGGCAATCGGAACGGTAAACAACATAAAAGAAGGCAAGAGAAAAAAAATAATCTCTAATATGGAAAAAACACTGACGCCCTTATTGATAACCAGATCCATGATCTGAAGGATTTTCCCCATAAGCAGAACAAAAGTCAGAATGAATAAAATAATTATAAAAGGATATGCAATTTCTTTGAATATATATCGGTTAATGATTTTGCGCATTTAATTATCAACTTTTTCTTTTAAAAGTAACACGTATTGATAAATTTTCTCAAGTAAAACATAAATGGCCTGATAAAAAAGTTATTATAATTAAATGCGGACTAAAATATTGTTTTGTTCATTTTTAAGAAAAATTATCGCGAATAATTATTTTTTAGCTCAAAAAGCATTCATTTATTGACAGTTGCAACCATTTTCCCTATATTAAATCACTATTTTTATTCTCCCTTTTCAAGAAGGATAAGTTTATGAAAGTTGATACAATGAGGCATATTGATTATTATGTCGGAATTCCTCTTTGTTTTCTTGGTTCCTTATATCAAAAGGCTATGAAATTGCTGGTGGGGCGCGATAAAAAAACGCCGAAGAACGTTTTATTTATCGAATTGTCGGAAATGGGCAGCGCCATTTTGGTTGATCCGGCGATGAGAAAATTACAGAAAGAAGGAGGGGTAAACCTTCATTTTGCAATTTTTAAGAAAAACAAACCCAGCCTCGATTTGTTGGGAACAGTTCCTCAGGAAAATATTTATACAATCCGCGGAGACAGCATTCTTTCACTGGCAATTGACACTATAAAATTCTTTTACTGGACCAGAAAAAGAAAAATCGATGCAGTGATTGATCTGGAACTTTTTTCACGGGTCACGGCTTTGCTTACCGGTTTTTCCGGCGCTCCGTTAAAGGTCGGTTTTCATGCCTATTACAATGAAGGGCTTTACCGGGGAGATTTTTTGTCGCACAAAGTCGCCTACAATCCTCATATTCATATCGCGAAAAATTTTATTGCCCTGGTAAATGCCTTGTTGTCATCAAAAGAAGAAATTCCCTATTCGAAGACAATGATTTCCGACGATGAAATCCGTATAGCCAAAGTTAAATTCTCCGCGGACGAGAAAAAAACAGTTATTGATATTGTTCGCGGATGTTATGAAAAATTTGATGCTGAAAAACACAAAATAATTTTAATTAATCCCAACGCCAGCGAACTTCTTATCCAGCGCCGCTGGCCGCAGGAAAATTATACACAATTAATAAAAATGATTCTGGATAATTGTTCAAAAGCAATTATCTTAATTACGGGCGATCCGCGAGAAAGGGAAGAAGCCGGACGCCTCAAAGAGCAGGTGCAGGATGAAAGATGTGTTAATTTTGCGGGGAAAGTAAAATTTGCCCAGCTTCCATTGCTCTATAGCATTTCCGAGTTCATGGTGACCAATGATTCAGGTCCTCCGCATTTTGCCGCAATAACAGATATGCCGACATTTGTAATATTCGGTCCGGAAACGCCGGCGCTTTACGGATCACTGGGAAAAACCACGCCTATTTATGCCGGATTGGCTTGCTCACCCTGTGTAAGCGCGGCAAACCACCGTAAAACAGCATGCAGGGATAATGTCTGCCTGAAAATTATAAAACCTTCGCAGGTCTTTAAAATTATCCGGCCTGACTTAGAGAAGATTAATGCCCAAAGCTAATAAACACATATTTTTTTTGATTGGTTTCTTCACTTTAATCCGTCTGGT
>Ga0326727_10010737_pt1 | contig 21661 bp, 25 predicted proteins | sample MB2enrmetagenome_FD_207643 | JGI IMG/M metagenome (GOLD analysis project Ga0326727, IMG submission 207643) | Lab enriched peat soil microbial communities from McLean, Ithaca, NY, United States - MB29MY | ecosystem: Environmental > Terrestrial > Soil > Wetlands > Peat | place: USA: New York...
CCTTCTGCGCATGTCCACACTCGCCCACGACGATCTTCTTGACCTTGAGTTTCCGAGCCGCTTCCGCGTGCTTCAGCGCCACGCGCGCGAACTGGGCGTCGTCATACCATGCTCCGTAGTTGATCGAGTCGTACCCTGCCAGCTCCGAAGACAAGGTCCAGGAAACTCCGGCTGCGTTTAGGACCAGGGCGAAGGCCCCGGGGTTCTCCGGCCATGCCATGATTTCGCCGGCGTTGTGGATCAGGAGAATATCCGCGCCCTCGACATCCCAGGGAGTCTTCACGTCCACACCGGTTTTCTCGCTGGTGTCTTCATCGATGAACGCGATATTGTCCTTGACGGCTTCCTTATTCATGCCCGTGGAGGAGCCCACCTTGAGTTGCAGCATCGAGCCATTGTCGTGAATTTCCTTGGCGGCGATCCCCATCTCCTGGCTGAACAGTTTGCGCAGTTCGTGCGCCACCAGCCCGTTATCCGCCCCGATGGGACAGGTCTGCGCGCAGCGGCGGCACAGGTTGCAGCGGTAGGCGAGTTCGATGAGCCTTGCCACCAGTGGCCAGTTCAGCTTGATGTCGCCGTGCTGCCATGCCGAGATCAGGCCGCCCCCCTTGACGTACTTGAAGTAAAGCCGGCGCACGATTTCGGAGCGATAAGTCGGACGATAAAGTTCGTTCCTGCCGCTGGCCTCAAATATGTGACACGCTTCCGAGCAGGTTTGGCATTTGGCGCAGTGCTCCATGGTAAGCAGGAGAGGCTGGAGGAACGTCCAGTTGTTCTCTTTGCTGAACAGCTTTTCCAGACCGGAGAGGAATCTCCTGACCAGCTCCTCCTCTTCCGCGCGACTCTTCGGCTGAGGGACGCTGACCACGCAGGTATCATCGAGGAAGCATTCATATTTTTCCTGAACCTGCCTGGAAAGTGGGGTCCACTTATGGTCCTTGGCAGTGTCCTCGAGGGGCGCCGGCAAAGACATCAGGTCCTCATTCTCGAGGTGCACCAGAGGCTTCTTCTCCGGTTTCGACATATCCGAGAGGTTGACTTTTTCTTTCTTCATTTCTTCACCCCTCGGGCCGGGTTGGCCATGGCAATGTCAGCCCACGTCCTCACGCCATCCGCGCCGATGTGAGGAGCCGCCCAGCTCGGCCGGTAAGTCAAATACTCGGCCACCCGTCTCTCGAGTGCGCCTCCTCGCCGGCTGGGGCGATCGTCCCAGCGCACGGCGTGGTAGGTAAAGTATTTCGCAATAAAGTGGGACATGTGCGTCAAGGGTATGTAGGCAGCGAGCAGGGCGCCCAGAGCCAATCCCAACGCGAGCAGAGGCGGGACGACTAGCGTGGTGTCGAAGCTGAGTACGCCCCGCGCCAGCCCCAGCGCCCCCGGCGCTCCCTGCCGCTGGAGCAGGTACCCCGAGAATAGGCAACCGAGCGTCAGAATGAAAAACAGCAGATTAAGAATATCCGCCGGAACCGTGTACGTCTTGAGTTCCTCGTCCGTCAGGCGCCGGACCAGCAAAGCCAACGCCCCTGCCACCGTCAGCGCTGCCCCCGCCAGCCAACCCACGGCGTAGACGTAATGGAGGATCAAGCCGTTGCTTCCAGAAACGAACTGCGGCGTCAGAAGCGTGAGTAGCGCAGTCGCCATCAGAAGCGCCGTCGAGCCGATAATCAAATACAACCCAAAATGGAACGGGAACGAAAGCAACCACATCCTGCGGTTGAACTCCCACAGACCTTTTTGAAAGAGCATCTCCGGGAGCATGGACTTCAATTCACCCACCAAGTTGAACAACGTCGGTTTTTTCCACCAGTCCGTTGACTCGAAGCAGGATCCTCGGTGTTTGGCGCGTTCCGGTTCTTCGTGGGGCACAGGGTATAGTTCCCACCGCAAATGAAGTGGTAAGCGCGCGTAGTAAACCGCCCTAACGACGCAGGCGATGAGAAAGACCAACGCCGAAATGTAAATGACAACGTAAAGCAGACTCATCATGACCGTGGCCTCCGACTAACTGGGGAGACCGCAGACCCCCAAAAAAACGGGGTCTGCGCCAGCCGTCGCGTGCTTACTGCTTGGCGGCCCCCGTCGCGAAGCTGTGGAGCTTCACCTCCACTTTCTCCTCAAGGCTGTAGTAGTACTCCTTCAAAATGGCAATCACTTCAGGCCTGGAAAACTCCGAGGGAACGGGCTTACCTTCGCTCATCAGCTTCCGAAGCAACGTTCCGGAAAGGAGCAGTCGGGCGCCTCCCTTATACTTGCCCTCTGCATCAATGACGGCCTTGCTCTCGTGGGGACAAGTCTTCATTGACGCCATACTGCCACATTCGTAGCAATAGAAAGTCCAGTCCATGCACAAGGGCCGCAATAGCAGCGCATCGGGCGGAATCTCGTTAAAGATCTTCTGGGCGTCGAAGGGGCCGTAGTAGTCGCCCACGCCGGCATGATCGCGTCCCACGATGAGATGAGTGCAGCCATAATTCTGCCGGAAGACAGCGTGGAGAAGCGCCTCGCGCGGCCCGGCGTAGCGCATTTCCATGGGGTAACCGCCCTGGATCACCCGGTCTTTGCGGAAATACTTATTCACCAGCGCGTCGATGGCCTTTGCGCGCACTTCCGCCGGGATGTCGCCGGGCTTGAGCTTACCCACGAGCTGATGAATGTAGACACCGTCACAAACCTCGATGGCGATCCAAGCCAAGTAGGCGTGGGAATTGTGCATGGGGTTGCGCAGTTGCAGCGCCGCCACGGTGTTCCACCCGCGCTCTGCAAACGCCTGGCGCGCTTCCACAGGGCGCTGGTAAATGCCCTTAAACATCTCCGGGTAATACGATTCCGAGAGAACCTTGACGGGGCCTGCCAGATTCACTGGCCCCTGTTCCATCACCTTTTGCACCCCCGGGTGAGCGACGTCGTTGGTGCGGAAGACTTGTTTGCACTCGAACTCCTTATCAATGGCGTACTTCTCCGCAACCTTCATGGTGCCCATGATGGATTCGGTTTCGGCATCCCACAACGCAACCTCATCCCCGACCGCTAAAGAATCGGCTAAGTTTTGATCGGTCGAGAGGGTAATGGGTATGGGCCAGAAAAGCCCCTTCCTGCTCGGCAAGCTGTAAGTTTCACAACATCCACGCCAGTCGTCCCGACCCATAAATCCCTCCAAGGGCGTGAATGCACCGATTCCCATCATGATCAGGTCGCTCGTCTCACGGCTGGTCATCGGGACCTTTTTTAGGCTTTGCGCCCTTTTGCACTCTTCCTCGAGCAACGAGCCCGACAAAAGAAGGGGCTTGAGTTCACGACTTCCGTGGGGAAGAATCAAATTACTCATCAAAACCTCCGGTAAGAATTATGTGAATCAGAGGTCGGAAGTCAGAAGTCAGCAGGGCCAGCGGCGGGGGCCCTGCTGACTTCTGACTTCTGCCCTGCAAAGCGCCGTGCGGCGTTCAACAACCCCTGCGCCCACTCAGGCGTAGCCAGCGCATGCAAATGGGTATAGCTGGCCCATAAGTTTCCCATGATCACGCCGTCGCGGCCCTGGCAGCAACCCGCACCGCGACGAACTGCGCACGCAGTACTTGGCAGGTCACTCCCCGGCAGAATCCTCGAGTAGTGGAACTCGTGGCCCTTAAGCGTCAAGCCCTCTGGAAAAAACGGGTTGGGCGTGTCGACGAACAGCTCAGTGTATCCGTGGCCTTGTGGCTTCGCGCATACTTGCACTTCAAAGGGCAGGATCCCAGCCATGCGGTATTTCAATCCCTGCCAGACGATCGCGCGCGCGAGGAGCATCAACCCCCCGCATTCCGCGTAAACCGGCAGGCCCCCCTCCACGGCGCGCCAAAGGGATGCAAGAAACGGCTTATTGGCCGATAGCGCCTTGCCATGCGTCTCCGGGAAACCTCCTCCAATGTAGAGCGCGTCGATATCTGCGGGCAAAGAGGTCGACGAGAGCGCAGAAACAGGAACCAGGTCCGCGCCGCCAGCCCTCAGTAACTCCAGGTTCTCAGGGTAATAAAAGGTAAAGGCGGAGTCTCGAATGTGTCCGATCTTCAGCCCGTTCCCTTCCGGCAGGCTCGGTCCCGACTTTGCACAACTGTGGAGGTTGGGGGCTAGACAGGAAATTCTCCAAAGCCTTTCCACGTCCACGCGCCCCTCGAAGAGTGCCTCGAGTTTGCCGTGCAGCGGCCCAGCGGCGGAATACTCTTCCGGCGCCACAAGACCCAAGTGCCGTTCGGCAAGCAGGCCGCCTTCTTGAATCCTGGGGAGGGCGCCGAGCACTGGAATTCCACAGGTGGTTTCGATAGCCTCGCGCAACACCCGCTCATGCCGCGGCCCGCCGACTTGGTTGAGAATCACGCCGGCGATCTTAACGTCCGGGTCGAGCCGCTGACAGCCCAGGACCATGGCTGCTGCGGTGCGAGTGACCTTCGTGGCATCGAGCACCAGCACGACAGGCGCTCTAAGCGCCTTGGCTAGGACGGCCGTGCTGTGCGTGCCTCGGGCATCAACACCATCGTAGAGACCACGGTTGCCCTCAATAAGATTGAGACCACCGGGCGCTGCATGGGAAGTGAATGAGGCCACCACGGTCTCGAGTCCCATCAAGTAAGTGTCCAGATTGTGCACGGCGCCACCCGCAGCCCAAGCCAGCCAGGCAGCATCGATATAGTCGGGCCCCTTCTTGAATGCGCGGACGGACAGGCCTCGCCGCTGAGCCGCCAGGAGCAAACCCAAAGAGACGACGGTCTTGCCTGACCCGCCGGAAAGTCCGGCGACGACGAGACGCGGCAATGTGCTGGGCGCAGTCACGCTAGCCTCAGAGCTTCAGACGCCGGAATCATATGCCCTTCTCTGCCGTGGTGAGAGATCCCGGCTAGGATGCGACACCCTCCTTAGGAGGCAACTGGATATACGATCCGCCGAGATAGTTGTAAACGCACCGGCCCGAGTCGATGAGCAGACGGATCGCCTTCTTGCAGTCGTTTTTGTCGCAAGCACCCCCGCCATGCTTGGCGATCATGGCTTTGGTCAGATCCGTTGCGTTCAGGTTCTTCTTCCCTGCACATTCGGCAACCATTTGATACATCTCTTCCGCCAGAGTTTCGATCGCGATTTCGCCCATATCATATCTCCAGTCACAGCGGCGAGTTTACCTCGCCACGAAGCGGTCTACATCAGAAACTGTCAGGGTCAGACTCATAACTACGTGGAGTATTAGGCTTGTTAATGTTTAATGCAAGCCTCGTTCATCTGCTTTTGACCGTTACTAAACGAATATTGCTGAAAAGCTGACCATTCGGCTTGAGAGGCGTATCGAAACAGCTCAGGCGTGCGATTACTAACTGGGGCATTTGTCGCAATGTGGGCTGAGGCAAGAGACATAATGCCTGATCACCGCCCTTTGCTTTCCGCCCCTGTGCCCGTTGATCAGCTAAGCCCTTTCTTGCGTTTGTCTTTCACATGCGCTTAGCAATTCCAGATTTGGCTTAATGATTGCTCCGTCAACTTAATCCGCAAAGGAGGAAGGACCAATATGCCTGAACAGTCATCTTGGGGTGGGGCGTTCCTAGACAAGTTTTCGCCGCGCGTGCAGGAGAAGCTTATTTCGCTTGCCAAGCCATTCCGGTTCAAGGCCGGGCAGAGCATCATTGGCGCGGGTGAGGCCAGCGAATATCTCTACATTGTCAAGAGCGGTCGGGTGGCGGTGGAGGTCTATGTCCCACCCAAGGGACGCTGCAGGATTCGCACCGGGGGCGCTGGCGAAATGTTATGTTGGTCGGCATTGGTCGAGCCGCGCCTGTCCACGGCAGCGGTGCTAGCGCTCGAGGACACGGAGGCCCTTGGCATCAAGAGTGAGGTGCTCATCGACCAATGTAATAACGATCACGAGCTTGGATTTGAGCTCTACCGCGCGCTCACGGAAGTGATTGCCAATCGCCTCACCGCGACGCGCCTGCAGCTTGTGAACGTTTATGCGGCTGCGTAGGACTCGAACCCTTCCAACTCGCTTCACCTGTGCGCCGTGTTGACGCCATCCTCCAGAAATCAGGCTTGCGGAAAGCTCACGTGTATTTGTATGCCCCTTCTTCATGAGGATGTGGCCGCCCTACCGGACTCCTCCAGTTGGGCCAGCCACGCATCAAAATGATGGCATTCCTGGCGGAGCTTTGCCAAACCTATTTGTTTCGCGATCAATGGCCCAGACACGGGCTTGTCATATTCAGGCAGTATTCTCAGGATTTGCTTCGATGGTGCATGATCCTCTATTTGATCGATGTGCTCTGGTGTTTCGTATGCGCATCGGATAGCCTGCAGTTTGGCCATATTGGCGCCGATGCTGGGAAACGCGATGGCGAAGCTTGGCGGATCAGAAAACAGAAGGGCCTCGAATTCGTGGAGTTGAACATAAGGTACAAATCGCAGGTGGTTTATATTAGACGTGAAGCTTTGTTCAAGAAGCTTAACCTTCCTCATCGGGTCAACGATGCGGCGAGATTCAGCTATCGACGGAAAATCCAATGGAAGCCTGTATAAGTCAACCATCGTTGTGAACCATGAGTCCGAAGCATTGTCTTCCTTCATCCAAAGCTCAAGATCCCTTCGCAAATGCGCGAAAGCAACCACACCACCCCTAAATACCTTTCCCCTCCTTCGCCCCGTCGTCACGCGGTGGGCGTCGCAGTAGATTCCCTTTGTGCCCAACTCAGCAGCAAGTACGATTCGAACGAAGGTTTCCTCGGTTTGGCCCTCGACTACAAAGTGTAGCCGCATTATTACGAAGGCCTCCCACCGATGACGTTTTTCTCCCACAATTCCGAAAGGGTGTATTCCTCAAGCCATGCATGGAGTTCCGCTTCCGTGTGCCGGTGAAACGTCGACTCTCGGGCCGTTCGGTTTACCACCACAATATCCTCCGGGGTAAAGCGATCAACCAGCGAAACGGACTGTGTGGCGAGAATCACCTGAGCATGCTGCGACGCGGACCGTATCAACCCGGCAAGGACTTCGATGGCATACGGATGGAGTCCCAATTCTGGCTCGTCCAGGATGACCACATCGGGAAGGTCGGATTCGGGCTGTTGGAGGAGTGCCACAAGCGCCATAATCCGCAGCATGCCGTCCGCAGCTTGGCTGGCCGTAAATACCCGGTCAGTGCCCCTTTCGCGCCAGGCAAGCAGCACCTTTCCAAATTCAGGCTTCAGTTCGAATTCAGCGAAAAATGGCAGAATGAGCCGAATGGTCTCCAAAATCCGCGCGTAGTACTTGGGATATTGCTGCTGGAGGCGGTAGAGAAGTGCAGCCAAGTTTCCCCCGTCCTCCTTGAGACCCCGGCCGTCTTCTGTACTCCACTTTTGGCGGATGCGCGAACCTTCAGAGGTGTCATGAAACTGATGGACGAGGACCCTTTGGAGCAGTGCCGTTATCGTGATTGCTATCGGATTACCACCCTCAGCCCGCTTTATCAATTCCGGTTCTCTGTGGCCTACGCCGAGGACGTACTCTTCAGGGCGGGCCAGCCTGCCAAAGCTGGAAAAGCAAAATTTCTCCTCTGTGTATATCAGCGTATCTCCGGCCGCGTATGCTAAACGGAAGGAATACTCGTACTCCCCGAGCTCTGTGCTCAGCACGAGATGAGCCTCGATGTCGCGGGTTCGCTCTGGGCCGTCGTGCAAGATGGCGCTTGCCCCTCCCAATTTCGCGACGTGCTCCTGCAATTGCCCAGGAGGGACCAACGCCCAAGAGAGCAGCCGGAAAAACGAGATGAAGTTCGATTTGCCCGACCCATTCGGTCCTATCAGCACAGTGACTGGGCCGGGTTGGAAGTCTTCGAGCTCCTTGATGGTCTTGAAGCCGCGCAACGTGATGCTTTTCAAGCGTTGTGCCATTCGATCCACTCTCCTCACCTTACAGCTTCGGTCCCATGCAATTTCGGCACAGCATACCACAACCCGTGCCGGTGGCGCATGCGACCCACGAACCCCGGTTTGCTTTGCGATGACGTCGCGCGGCGATATCCGACCCTGAAAGAGTCGAACCGCGTTGGAGGACCCCTCGCGAGCTTGGACAGCCCTGCCTAAACCGAGCGTGAAATTGTGCGGGCGGCTATTCGCGGTCCACCGTTTCGCGGAAAATCTACGTGAGTCCTCATTTGGGGCTAGTACTCGGTTGTACTCTTTTTTGCGCCGTCACGACAACCGTACCAGTCGGGAGATACCCCGCGCGCATTTCGCGAAGTCCTAGAGTTTCCAACGCGGCCCGCAGCCGTTCAATAGACCAATTATCGCCGGGCCGGCTGGTGAGGTGCCGCCCCAGAGATCCGAGCACCACCTCGGGAGGCAGCAAGCCACCGGGCAAGAAGGCGTCGTGAAGGACCAGCACGCCGTTGTCGTGCAAGGCCGCCGCAGAGTCCTCCAGAATCAACTCCTCCTCCTGAGCCGAGCGCGCCACCATGCCTGAAACAATGACGGCCCCATAGGTGTTTGCCTGGGGCATAGTTGCTGGGCCGGAGCCCACCAATGGATTTCTAACTTCCAAAGAAAGATCAGGCCACCGCCGGGCCAGAGCTTCGCGGTAAGCTTCTCCTCCCCAACCGAGGAGAAGCACTGGGCTCTTTTCAGCCAAATCAAGTCTCTCGACGACTGCGGGAGCGGAAAAGACGGCCAGACATTCGCAGCAGTCGAAGTCTGAGACTTCCTTGCCGGACGGCACTTGGCTCCGCTGACCGCTGCGAGCATAGGCCGCCACCGCTTCCCAGCGGCTGAACTGAGCCAATTGGTGAAGGAGCACAGGCTTTAAACTCTGGGGTGTTCCGCTTCTCAGATAGACTGACGCCAACTCCAGATTTCGATAATCCTCCGAGCCGCACTCAATCAGACCCAACGCCGCCAGGCTATCCAGAATTTCTTTCGCGGCGCCGAGGTGCAGATCAAATCGGTGCGCAAGGGCTGCCGCCGATTGCCAGTCTTCCATTTGGTCGAATAACGAGAGCGAGAGGGCGAATCCCAAGACTTGGCTTCCCAGCCCCGCCGCGGCCATCCGCAAGAGCTGATCGGGCATGGGCGTGGGACCGAACCATCGGCTTGTCTCCGGGGGACGGAGGTCGCGTTGAGAGTTTTTCAGTTTTTCCCGCAGGCGGACCACCTCACCTATCAGCAGGGTAGAAGGCGGCTCTACCTTCGCACGCTCGGCCTCCGCCGCGATAGTTGCTAAGGTCGCCACGAGCACCCGCTCAGTTGGCCAATACGCCATCTGGATCAAAGCGGCAGGCGTAGCGGGATCGCGGCCGTGTTCCATCAAGCGGGAAGCGATCCGGTGAACATTGTGGACACTCATGAGGAACACTAATGTGTCAAGCTTGCTTAGGGCCGCCCAATCCAGGCGGCCCTCGTCTCTGTGCGCCTCATGACCCGTGGCAATCACCACGCAGGAAGCCACGTCCCGATGCGTCACCGGAATACCGGCGCGCAGGGGCGCCGCAATAGCGGATGAGACGCCCGGGATAACGTCGAATGGCACACCTCGCTGCGCAAGATACTCAGCCTCCTCGCCGCCGCGGCCTAGAACAAAGGGGTCGCCTCCCTTCAAACGCACCACTTGCTTCCCTTCGCGCGCCTTTCGCACCAGAATCTCGTTCACCTCGTCCTGGCGTGAATCATGTCGTCCCACCGGCTTGCCCATGTAAATTCGCTCGGCGGACGGGGGAGTGAGTGCTAATACGTCCTCTTGAATGAGGCGATCATAGACAACCACATCCGCGTCCCGAAGTAGTTCGGCAGCTTTCAGCGTAAGCAATTCCACCGGCCCTGGCCCGGCTCCGACCAGGTACACCTTGCCTCGATAATCCTTGGGAATCCGCAAGCTGGGACTTACTGTCATGAAACAACCTGCTCGGCAGGTTCCGAGCTACGTGGATCACTCCCGGAGCCTGCACCACGAAGCATCGTATCACAACGTGGACTGGTGGACATTTCGCACCACGGAGTATGCCTGGCTCCGATTTCGGACAACAGTACACAAACGTGCGACCGATTGTTCTGTGGTAGGATTGTGGGCATTCTGGCGTGGGTAAGGGAGGGCTTATGCCGGTAATCACGGTTTCTTGGAGAGCCGGGGAAAGCCCATAGCTTTGTGCTTCGAAAACCGGAACTCGTAACCGGGGCGAGCTTCGATTTTCGAGTTTCGATTTTCGCTTTTCGAAAGAGGTTTACATGTGGGTTCTTCTTCCCGTAGCGGGAATCAGTAACCTGCTTCCCCTGTTGGTCGGCGTCGGGGCCCTTGTGGGTTTCATGTCCGGGCTCTTTGGCATCAGTGGCGGGTTCCTGCTAACTCCCATTCTGATGATGATTGGAATTCCGCCCACCGTGGCGGCCGCCTCGGATTCCTGCCAGATCGTTGCTGGGTGTTCTTCGGCCACTGCTGCCCACTTCCGTCTGGGCAACGTCGATGTGAAGCTGGGCATGGTGCTGCTGTTCGGTGGGCTCACCGGTGGCTGGATCGGAGTTCGCGTTATCAAACTTCTGCGGGCACTCGGCGCCGCCGATTTTGCCATCACCATCACTTATGTCGTGATATTAGGCCTGATCGGTGGGTACATGTTTACAGAGAGTCTCCGAAGCCTGCGGCGCGGCGCTGTTGTACCCAAATGGCGCCGGGCGACCCAAGGCCAAAGGCTTCTCAGCAGGCTGCCGTTCCAAATGGATTTTCCCCGTTCGCAGGTCCGGCATTCGGTCCTCGTTCCGTTTTTCCTGTGCGGAGTGGTCGGCCTTCTCGCAGCCATCATGGGGGTAGGAGGCGGCTTCATCATGGTTCCCATGATGGTCTACTTGCTTCGCATGCCCATGCATGTGGCGGTGGGTACCGACCTATTCCAAATCTTGTTCACCTGCGCGGGCGTCACGTACATGCAGGCGACCACCAACCACACCGTGGACCTCGTGCTTGCACTGCTGCTGGCCGCCGGGTCAACCCTCGGCGCGCAGGCCGGCGCACGCGTGGGGCAGCGCTTGCGCGGGGATCAGCTCAAAATCCTATTGGCCTCCGTCGTGCTCCTGGTAATGCTCAAGATGGCATCCGGACTTCTGTTAACTCCGCAGATTCACGTTACTCCAGTAAGGGGACACTGAACTTGACGCACAGAATCTTACGTATTGTGCTCACTGCTGCGTTAATCACTGGCGGATGGCTGGCGAGCGCTTCGGCACTGGATCAGGAAGCGAGAGTGAGGGTCACGCCTGAAATCGTCCGCATGGGCGCCTTCTACGCCGGCGCAAATGTGCGGGTCGAGGGCACGACGGCGCTTGACGAAAAAATTATCGTCGTGGTGCGGGGCCCGGAGCTAACGGAGGTGTTTAATCAAACCGGCCGCCTCGGTCCTATCTGGGTCAGTACCGGCAAGGTGGCCATCTCTGGAGTACCGTCGCTATTTCTGGTCTTCTGCTCTGAGCCGGTTAATGCTTGCTTGACGCGCGCCGCCATCGACCAATACGGACTCGACCTGCCGGCTCTTCAGAAAATGATGCACATCGAATGCAAGGCGCGGGATTGCCGGCGCGTGGCCGAGGACTACCTCCTCTATAAAAAGATGCAAGGTAGCTACAGGATGGTGAATGGCGGCTTCCGCATGACTCAACCGGATGCCGGCGGTGTTTCCTTCACATCCTACACGCTCGATTTCGTTCTCCCGAGGTGCGCCGCTCCTGGGCAATACCAAATCAACGTGCTCGAGTGCCGGGGGGGAGAAATCGTGACGAGTTCGGATGTCCCCCTTCAGGTTGTGGAAGTCGGCTTCCCGGCCCTGATTGGTTGGCTGGCATCGCAGCATGCCTCGTCGTATGGGATCCTGTCGGTGGTGGTCGCCCTGATCGCGGGACTTGGTATCGATTTCGTTGCCGCGCGTTTGTTCAAAAGGGGCATCGCGGGACACTGAAATGAATCCGCAGATTACACAGATTCAAGGCAGGGAGACGGCCGCCCGACTCGATTGTTGAATCTCAAATAGCGCCGAAAGATTATGGGGGAGGTCACTCGGAATGAAGCCAGATAGTTCGAAGAGCGAGGCCGGCGGCGTCACGCTCTGGTTCACCGGCTTGCCGTGCTCCGGCAAGACCACAGTTTCACAACTCGTGTTTGAGCGCTTGCAGCGCTCCCATCTTAAGGTTGAGTTGCTCGATGGCGACGTGGTGCGGCAAAAGTTGACCAAGGGTTTGGGTTTCAGCAAAGAGGATCGGGACGAGAACATCCGGCGCATTGGCTACGTGTGTCACCTGCTGTCACGCAACGGCGTCATCGCCATCGGCGCCGCGATTTCACCCTACCGCGCCATCCGCGATGAGCTCCGCCAGTTGATTCCCTGCTTTGTGGAAATCTACCTGAATTGTCCGCTCGAGGTGTGCATGCAGCGGGACGTGAAGGGCATGTACAAACGGGCCTTGGCGGGGGAGTTAAAAAACTTCACTGGTGTGTCGGACCCTTACGAGGAACCGCTTCACCCGGAGCTTGTGCTGGACACTCATTTGGAGACCCCTGACGAGAGCGCCGGAAAGGTCTTGGAATTCTTACTGCAGCGCGGTTGGAGAATCGAAGCTTAGAAACGGCCGGGCGACTGTTAGTTCGAGAATCACGACGGCATGCGGTTTCTGCCGTGCATCCCGCGAAGGGTCCTTGAGCACCTTCGCGTATTCCTCCGACGACGGCGGGTGATGCTGATGGGGCACTTGTCCGAGCGCTGCCGTCGCGCAAATAAACCTCCATGCACACGCTTTCATGTTTTGTTCTCCGTGGCCGCCAGCGGCCTGAACGCCTCTCGCTTCTCTCTCCATGGAATTCTCCTTAACGGGTTTCGGGGGTGTCACAGGCGTCCAAAAACCACGCTCCCCCGCCCACGAGAACTAGAAGGACAAGCGAACCATTGATAACTTAAAACTATCGGCTGTCTTATCTTCCTAGCAACCCCACGTACGCCGCCGCGCCTATCGCGCCGCCGATGAGCGGCCCCACAACCGGCACCCAGGAGTATCCCCAATCTGAGCTGCCTTTGCCCGGTATAGGCAGGAGCGCATGGGCAAGGCGTGGACCCAGATCTCGGGCGGGGTTTATGGCGTAGCCGGTCGGAGCGCCCAACGAGAGACCAATCCCCCAGACCAGTAGCCCAATGAGCAAAGGTGCAACTCCGCTTTGCACCGGACCGGCGTTCGCCAAGATCGCCAGTACCCCAAAGACTAGCACGAACGTTGCGATGATTTCAGTGAGGAGGTTTAGAGGGCGTCGACGGATGGCGGGTATAGTTGAGAATACGGAAAGCTTCGAAGCCTGGCTTTCAGTTTCGGACCAGTGCGCCAAATAGGACAACCATACAATGATCGCACCTAGGAAGGCGCCAATCATTTGGGCCCCGATGTACCAGGGCACATCGCTCCAGCCAAACTTGCCGACCACAGCAAGGCCCAGAGTTATCGCGGGATTCAGATGCGCGCCGCTGATGCGCCCGACCGCATAAACCGCAACAAGCACACCCATCCCCCAGCCTGCAGTGATCACTATCCAGCCTGAGTTCTGTGCCTTTGTCTTATTCAACATAACTCCCGCCACCACCCCGTCTCCCAAAATGATCAACAATGCAGTGCCGATGACTTCAGCAGCGAATGGTTTCATGCGCCTCCTCCAGGAACGGATTCTGATTTGCGAGCAGCGCTAACCTGGATATTCACAAATTGATCTAAATGAGACTGGCGCCTCTGGCTTGAGAGCCTTGGCAAGAAAAACCTACACCGGACAATAGACAAAACCTCGTGCCTCGCAAGTGTACCAGACTTCCTTCTTATGGTTGTTCACGCTCTCTCTTCTTTTCTGCCGCTCGTTTCAGCCGCACCATCAAATCTCTGAGCCGCTCCTTCTGCTGCCGTTCACCTTCGTCCTTTGGTTCGGCCTGGGGGCGAGTGACGCGCCAAGTGAGCTGACCAGAGAGCGGTCGTTCAGGGTAAGCTCCTGGATCAAAGAGCGTGTACTTTTGGAATGAGGTGGGCTCTTCTTGATAGCAAGACCGGACGGCGCGGCGCAGCAAGTCGGGGTCGCCTTCGTCGAGGAGATTAATTATGCGGACTTGTTGCCGAAGGCGCGCAATGTACTCGATTGGCAGATTGAAGAGATAGGGGGTGAGAGCCTGGGCGCCGATGATCCGTCTCCGCTCGTCCACACCATTTTCGAGCAGCATGAGGAGAGCATCGCCTGTCCGGTGTCCCGGCGACTCCGGTCCGAAGATCACCAGATACCGGATGTTTGGGTTGGCAACAATATTACAAATGAGCTTTTCGATGCCGACGTTTTCAGTCTGGATGGTGCCGGAGAGGGCAGACCCGCTTTCCAGGCCAACTCGGACCAAGTTCTCAATGTCCGGCGGAATCTTTTCCTGGTCATAATTTAATATGACGGCGACAGCGACGGGCGAGTAATCATTGCCGCGCAGATAGCGCCCTTCTTCAGGCGGATAGCAGGAAGCTGGCTCCACCTTCAACGTAGCTTCTCCACCTCACCCCGAGTGAAGGCTTCAAGCCGCGCCCGCAGTTCGTCGCGAACGCGCCGGAAAGCCGCCAACCGTTCCTCTTCGGAGCCTTGCACCGCAGCGGGGTCTTCGATGCTCCAATGAATACGGTTTGTTTTCGCCGGAAACACAGGGCAACTCTGTTTAGCATTATCGCAGACCGTGATTACGTAGTCGAAATCCTGTCCTGCAAACTCGTCCACCGCCTTCGAGCGGTGGCCTGAAATGTCGATCCCTACCTCCCGCATCACGGTGATCGCCTCCGGTCGCACGTGGGTTGGTTTCGTGCCGGCACTGAAAACCTCGTAGACATTTCCTGCGTCATGGCGCAGTAACCCTTCTGCCATTTGACTGCGTGCCGAATTCCCGGCGCAAAGGATGAGAACTCTCACTTATCCGTTACCTCCCCGGTAGCACTAGTTCACGGGACGTTGTTATTCTGCGAAGCTTTCTTCTCCGTGTTCTCTGCGCCTCGAAAGACTGAACGCGGATCTCACTGAGACCCTCCGTGTTCTCTGTACTGCCATCGGCGAATTCCTCCGTGACGCGCAAAGATTCTTGCCGGGAATCGTTCTTGTTGCATGTTCTTGAATTTGGAATCTTGAATCTGGAATTGCGGCTCTGCCGCGCTGTGTTTCCCCTCACTCCCGGCATCGTATGAACCTCAACGCCCTGTTCTGCCGGTCCTCCCCGAGACTCAGTCCGGCGTGCCTCTCGCCGTCGGGCTCGGCTTTTTCGCCCGCACGAACGCGCTCATGAACTTGCCATCCACTAGAGGCGCAATCGCCTCCACGTCGATTCCCTGGCTCGAAAGCAATTCGCGCGCGTCCTCAACACGGTAAATCCGCGTCGGTTCGATGCTGACGATCCCGAATCCTGCCTTGGTGAGTTTCGCAAGATATTCGCTCTCCTCCAGCGCCCCGGCCATGCAGCCTACCCATAACTCCATGCTGCGCCGAATCTCAGCGGGGACCTCGCCGCGCACCACAATGTCGGAGACCGCGAACCGCCCGCCCGGCTTGAGCACCCGAAACGCTTCACTCAGCACCTGGTCCTTGTCGGCGGAGAGGTTGATGACGCAATTCGAGATGATGACATCGACGGAGTTGTCTGGCAGCGGGATGTGCTCGATTTCTCCTTTCAGAAACTCCACATTCTCAATTCCGGCTTTCCGTTGATTTTCGCGGGCCAGCGCCAACATTTCATCCGTCATGTCCAGACCGTACGCCTTGCCCGTCGGCCCCACGCGCTTGGCGGACAACAACACATCAATACCCCCGCCTGATCCCAGATCGAGCACTGTCTCGCCGGGCTTCAGCTCTGCCAGCGCAGTCGGGTTTCCACACCCTAATGAGGCAAGGAGAGCCTCTTCAGGGATCTGGCTGGTCTGTGCGCCATCATAAAGATTCGAGGTGATGGGGTCGGGGCAACCCTCGAGTGCCGGAGCCGTGCCGCAACAGGAACTTCCCCTCTGGACCACACGCAGGGCCGCCTGCCCGTATTTCTCTTTCACAGCTTCCTTGATGTCTTCTGGTGAAGTGGCACAGGCACTCTTGCCTGTGTCTGCGACATTCTTCGTGGCGCGCAAAGATTCTTGCCGGGAATCGTTCTCGTTACACGCTCTTGAATCTGGAATCTTGATTTTGGAATCGCAGCTCTGCGCTGTGTTCATTTGTTTCTCCTCTCCTGGCTTCCCTTTGAGGCTTGCACGATCAAGACCAGGTCTCCGGGTTTAACAGCTTTGTTGCGGGTGCAGCATTCCGCGTACAGGAAGTTAAGAAGCTCCTGTAGTGCCTCGGTATTCGCCGTGTACCAAAGGAATGTGCCCTCGCGCCGAACGTTCACCAGTTCCTCGTTCTTGAGTTTGTCGAGATGATGGGAAAGGGTTGAAGCAGGGACGCCCAGCTCGTCCTGAATGTCTCCCACCACCAATCCCTGCGGATGGGCGGTCAGCAAGAGTTGCATGATGCGCAGGCGCGGCTCGGCCCCCATGGCTGCAAACATGTCGGCATAGCGTATGACTTGTTCAGCGTCGTCACGAGTTGTCATAATTCCATTATACTGGAAATAGAGAATCCGTCAAGCCGTTTTTCCCCTCGCGGGAGCAAGGCAGAAATCTATTTCTAAGCATTCCTTCTTCGTCGGTGCGGTCACTGCCTCGGCGTACACCTTGGAGACTTCGCGTCGGACCTCGGCGGCTTGCTCATTCGTGTTCGTCGCTTCCTCCTTTATGGATCTCCATTTCTCATAATTCCAAGACTGAGAACTCAAATGCGCGGCGGCGTCCTAGACGTGCGCGGAGCTGGGAACGGCCGCCGGCTGAATTGCTGTGCTTGGCACTCGTGCAGCGCGCGAGAAGTCGATCGCGCCCTTCGGGCACTTCGAGACGCACTCCAGGCAGGTGATGCAGTCGGGGTTCCTCACCTCGCCCCACCTGATCGTGTCATTCATCGGCTCGAGCCCCATTAGGCAGGCCGCATTGCACCGCTCACATTGGGTACATTGGGCTTCGGTGGCTCTAACCTTGAATCTCCACGGCGACGGGACCCCGCTGCTGAAGCGCAGGAGCAGCCCTATCGGACAGAGGTACTTGCAGAACACTCGCTTCTCCACCAATACGATGGCGACCGCGACGAGGACGGCGAGGGCGATCTGCCCAGCCCACTTCTCGTCCTGGAACACTCCGTGGTTGTCGAAGGCGATGGTGATGCCGTGGTGGAACACGTTGAGAGTGATCCACAGCGCGATGACGGCGCCGAGATAGCTGGCGAGGTAGACGAAGCGGGGCAGCGCCTCGACCCTCGAAGCTCGCGGCTTATCGACCAGGAGCCACATGACCAGGCCCACCGCGACGACGGCTGCGACGAACCAGAAGAAGGTCGGCCAGTAGGTGCTGCTGCCGGAAATGATGCCGACGATCAGCACCGTGACGATGATGCGCAGCAACCAAATGGTCGCCCGAGTCCTGGCCGGCTTTGCTCCAAGCCTCGTGGCAATGCGCGAGACAAAGTCCTGGAAAGCACCGAACATGCAACCCCAGGCGCAAAAGGCCCGGCCAACGAAGAGGGTCGAGAGGTAAACCAGCGCCCAGAAGGCGACCACGAGGTTGAGCTCGAGGTGCCCGACGTGCTCGGCGAAGACGAAGGGGCACAGCTTGCCGATGACATGAAATCCGAGCACGTGCCAGAGGACGGCGTGCGCGGCGATGAACAAGTAGATCCCGAGCTGTGCGGCGATGAGGTACCGCGGCAGCCGACGCCTCGTGGTCGGGTTCATTGACCCTCCATGCAGATTAGAAGTGATCGCCGGCCAGGTCGAAGCCTCGCCTCAGCTCCCATCGCCGAGAACATCTCCGCGTACTTGGTTATTTGTTCGGTTGTTTTCTTGGATAGTGCTGCCCTCATATTTCGATATTTGCAGAACTATAAGATAATGTCAAAGGAATTTCTGCCGGACACGCCAGGCAATGCGTGGCTCTTAGCTCTGGCCGTGGAAGACTATTTGCCCTTTCCGAGGTTGCTGTCCCTTCGCTCGCCCGCTGCAGGTACATTCGAGACGATCGTCCTCGATGCGCAGCGCAGAGGAGAATTGCTGCTGCACGGCGGTGCACACTATCCTCCCGGTTGCGTTCCTGCAGAAGTAGACCACCTCTCTTTTTAGTGCGGAGTGCCGGCTCTAGCGCGTATCCTTTTTCCCGTAATTTTCGTCTTGGGGATGAACGCCGGCAACTTGCCGGCCGAAGGAGGTTACCAAGATGAGAACGCGATTCGTGCTCTGTCTCTTTGTTGGATTCCTGTCACTCCCCATTGCCTTCGCTCAAGGCACAGACGCCGCGGCGAAATCCAAGGCGGCGACACATCAAGCACTTGCGAAGCCCGAGGGGTGTGCGAAGTGTGCCACGGCCACCGCACCCGATGCCGGAACGGCTGCCTTGAAGACCATTCCGGGCACCAACGAGACCATGCCGGTAGGACAGGTTGAGAATCTGATTCCGATCGGCGTGCTTACGGTTCTGGGCTGTGAGAAGTGCTCCGCCGAAGCGGTGAACTGGGCGCTGCAACAAGGTAGCCCGTTCGCCGACATCGAGCGTACTCTGCAAACCGTCGCCGCCATGCAGAAGCTCGATTGTTTCAAGAAACAATTTGGGCCCGATGTTGTCAGCCGCATGGAAAAGCCATTGGCGGCCGCAAAGGAGGCGTTGGAGCAGGCAAGGACGCTCACCGCGAAATGAGCGTGGCTCGGGCACTTCTCACCGCGAGAATCGGGAATTGATCGAGTGACAAGCAAGACAGCGGAACAGCCGCCCGGTTCCCCGGCTTTGGCGCGTGGTAGCCCGCTCGGGCGAGGGCAGTGAACCGAGGGAGTGTCCTCACTTCATCAATATGGCTTAACCGCGAATCGCACGTGATGAAAACGTGGTTCCTTGAGAGTACAATGTGAACGGAGGCGCTGCCGATGGACCCCACCGCCGAAGCGGGTGCGCTCTTCAGCGCTTATCACGACCGCATTTACCGCTATGTTCTGAGCGTCGTCCATGATCGCTCCGAGGCCGAAGATCTCACCCAGGAGACGTTTCTTCGCGCCTACGCTCACCGCGACTCCTTGCGGGACCCGAATGCAGTCCGCGGCTGGCTGTACCGTATCGCTACACGAGTCTGCCTCGACGGCCTGCGGCAGCGTGTCGAGCGTGTCTCGCTCGATGGTGAGGAGGGAGCACCCACGGTTGACTCGGCGCCTTCGCCATATCCTTCGGCGCTGGAGATCGCCGAACGCGAAGAGACCGGGGTGTGTGTCCAGCGCTGCCTGGACTTTCTATCGGACAGCTACCGTGCCGTCATTCTGCTGCACGAGGCGCATTCACTCACCGCCGCGGAAATCGCACACTTGCTTGGCGAAAGTGTGGGCACAGTCAAGATCCGACTTCACCGCGCCCGCCGTAAGCTGCAAGAGATTATGGCGATCGGATGCGCGATCTCGCAAGGCAATAACGGTGTACCCTGTTGCGAGCCGAAGTTTCCCCAAGAAGCCGAAAGAGAATTGCGGCAACTGCTGAAGATGTAGTCCGTACTCAGCCTTGCCGAAAACTCACGCTGCTTTCGCGAGCGCGGTGGAGGTGGTCGGTAACCCGTAGGCGAGGACTTGCGTAGAAGGGACGACATGAAAGAACGGGGGCGGCTCTGTAAGGCTGCCGTCATTGTCACGCACGCCCTGGTCGGCTGGGCATACTGCGGTCTGCTCATCGCCGTCGGCCGGCAGTTACTGCCCATGCATCGAACGCTTGTCGTTCACGCAGTTGGGGCGCCGGTTGGGTTTGCCCTGATATCTCTTCTCTACTACCGGAAGTTCGCCTTCACGAGCCCCATGCAAACCGCGGCTGCGTTCCTGAGCGTTGTGGTGTCCTTGGATCTCTTCCTAGTGGCGCCCGTATTCGAAAAGAGTTACGCAATGTTCTCCAGCGTGCTGGGAACCTGGATACCGTTCGCCCTCATATTCGCCGTTACCTATTTCACCGGTCGTTGGTCCGTCGTCAGTCGGAAAAAGGGGGCTGGGCTGGAGCAGAAGGCAGTAGGCAGCAGGTAGGCTCGCCCCCATGGCTGCAAACATGTCGGCATAGCGGATGACTTGCTCAGCGTCGTCAGGGTTCGTCATACTTCCATTATACTGGACATAGCGAATCCGTCAAGCCGCCTCCGCCCTTGGTAGTGTCCTAAATGTGTGTTGGCCTTAAGAAACTTTCGTCAGCCAGAAATATTTAGGACGACCGAATGAAGATCTGAAGCTAATAGCTCTTGGCTGGCTTGCTTAAGGAAAGTGGGTGGGGAATCAGTCACGGGTAATTCGAAAACGCAATAACGTGAGGGAGGCCCGGTTCCCCGCTGACGGTTGAAAAGCATACGATTTTGACCACCATGCTGTCAGGCCACTCTTATGACGTGCTCAAAGACGCCGACGCGTTGGAGAACACATTGCTGAGCGAAGACGCCAGCTTCTTCATCGTTGCAATCGCACTGAGGGTGACCAAAACTAGGAGAAGACCATACTCCGCCAGGTCTTGGCCTTGTTCTTCCTCCCACAAGCGTCGTAGTAGGCCCCTCATGGCTCTCCCTTGATCCAAAAAACAGTTGCGTAACGCTAGCGACATTGTGAGCGTGGGTTACCCTATCCGGCAATAGTACCGGAGTACTGGTTTTGGTGGACAGTACCCATTTTTTTGTTGGACCAACACACATTTAGAACACTACCCCGCCCTTAGCTGCTTTCGGGGGTGTCGCGGGCGTCCAGGGACCACGCTCCTCCGCCCACGAGAATGAGGAAGACGAGCGAGCAGAACATGGCAAAATCGGTGCGTGCGTCGCTCACCATGAACCAGAATCCTTGGTTGGCCCGAAAGAGCTCCGGAACCTTGGTAGTGGCGATCGCTGTCGAGATGACAATCAAAAGAGGAACGGCTGCGGCCCTGGTCCAAAGCCCGAGCAACAACAGAAAGCCGCATGCGATCTCAAACGTCCCCACAAAGTGCGCAGTGAAATATGGATACGGGAATCCAATCCTTGCAAATCGGACCACGCCCATATTGGGGTCGATGTATTTCAAGATGCCCTGGGTGAGAAAGATCAGTCCCGCGGCGAGTCGGATCAACACAATGCTCGCCGGACCTCGCGCCGATCCGAAAAAGAATCGCATGATCGAATTCATTTCCAGCGCCCACCCTTTCTTCGAATCCGGAAGCCTTTGCCCACCAGGGCGAACACGATCGGGTAATTGGTTCTTCTTCATTTAGGATACCCTGATTCGTCTGACTTTTGTGCAGGACAATACAGAGTGTAATCCGAATGGTTCCATACAGCACCCACGGCGCCAAGGACACGCCCTCAACGTTGATAAGCGGGCACCGGCGGAAAGAACTGAAGTTTTCGGCCAAGAATTGCACCAAGATGAGGATAGGATTACGTTGCGTTCCCCTGTGCACCGCGGCCGCATCGCGACAGGGCCGCATCGCGACAGGCCGCATCGCCTCACTGTCAAGGCAAAGTAGAAATGTCCTAATCCCAGCAAAGTAGAAATGTCCTGTTCTTAGCAAAGTAGAAAGTTCCGCTTTTCGTTCTTTGGCGGCTAACCGGAGGAGCCCGT
>Ga0326727_10010738_pt1 | contig 21661 bp, 22 predicted proteins | sample MB2enrmetagenome_FD_207643 | JGI IMG/M metagenome (GOLD analysis project Ga0326727, IMG submission 207643) | Lab enriched peat soil microbial communities from McLean, Ithaca, NY, United States - MB29MY | ecosystem: Environmental > Terrestrial > Soil > Wetlands > Peat | place: USA: New York...
GCGATGCGGTAGCCGCCGCCTTGGCGCTTCGACAACCCCCGATCCGCACCGATCACCGTATGAGTCCGCAGGTGCAGATCTTGGTCGACCAAGAAATTCGCAAACGGCAGGAAGCTGAGATCGCGAAAAAGAACGCTGAGGCCAAAGCTCGCATCGACCGTCAGGCGCAGGCGATCCGCGACGCGCGGCGGCGGGCCGTCGAAGCAGCCCGGCTAGCGGCGCAAGCAGCGAGGGCCGGACAGATCGACAGCGGCCTCACCCCGTCGCTGGCGCCGCGCCCGGCGCTCAGACCGCGCCCACCAAGGCGCCCCTGAAGCCACCCCCCATCCCGAGCCACAGCGCTGCCACCGTGCGCCCCGGCCGTCCAGGCCGCCCTGCGGGCGCCGCCTCCGGCGGTGCTGCGCAACCCGGACCGCCAGGCCGCGCGGCGGCCACCCCGGGGCCGTCGGGACGGGGGGCGCCAGCCCAAATCGACCTCGCCTCCGGCGGGTCTAACAGAGGGCGGGGTGTCAACAATTTGTTGGCACATTGTTGGCGATCCAACCATAAATTTGTGGACAAAACCAGAACATGTAACGACCTCGGAATCCGAACGATTCCAGCCAAGTACAGCAATTTCTGTAATGTTGACAACCACTTAGTCAACAAATTTGGCTGGTGCCCGCTGGTGCCGGGTGAGGGATTTGAACCCCCGACCTTCGGTTTACAAAACCGCTGCACTACCACTGTGCTAACCCGGCAATGCCTTGTTCTCGCGAGGCTTCGCCGTTCGGACGGAAAGTTGAACGGAGTTGATGCGCGTGATCAACCGGCGTTCTTCCGCCCGCGTTGTAGCCGGCGCATCGCGCCCTTGGCAAACGCATCGTTCGGCCGGACGAACCCGTCCACCGTCATGCTGTCCTCACGCGGCGCGTGGCCGAACGGCCCGGGCGATCATCGCACCACGTCCCTGCCGGGCCTTGGTCAGATCATGCATCGCCTGGAGGTTGACCCAGAACGCCGGGCTGGTGCCAAAGAAGCGCGCGAGCCGCAAGGCCGTGTCGGCCGTCACCGCCCGCTCGCCCTTGACCGCCGCGCCATGCGTGTGGCCGGCACGCGAAGGGCCATCGCAAGCGTGTACACCGAAAGCCCGAGCGGCTTCAGAAACGCCTCGGCAAGCACCTCCCCCCGATGAGTGGTGACCCAAAGGGGGTGGCCACCGTCTTGATGCCGGCGGCACGAGGATCATTCCGGGCCATTTCCTTCGTCCGATGCCCCGGTGACCAAATCGTCGATCCGCACGTTCAAGCGCTTTGCCAGCCGCGCATAAACCGACACCGCCCCCTCGCGTTGGCCGTTTTCAAGCTGTGCGAGGTTGGCGTCGCAACGGCGGCATCGCGGCCGTCGATCAGGTCCCGGTATTCCTCGGCAGTCATGGTGATGAGGCGTTCGATGACGGCCAGCAGGTCGGCCAGTGAGCCGGCCCGGTGCGGGCTGGTCTTGCCCCTGTCGTCAGCTTCCTGGTGTTCGCCATCTTCGTAAGCGTTCCGCTCATGTCGAGTTGCCTTTCTCGCGCTGATGATACGGCCCAGCGTATCGTCACCATCGGCCCATGCGTCGACGATGAAGGCTCATCAGTTCGGTGCCACCGCAACATTCGCCCACTCGCCCAGGCGGGTTTTCAGTTGCCAGCCGTCAATGATGTCTGTCGGAATAGGCACCATGCCGCACAGCTTCCACACGACGTGCCTCGGCCTCCTGGTGCTGGCGCTGCCTTTGGCGACCGGCGCCAAGGCCGCACCGCCGCCCGGCGCCGACCCCAGCCAGTCCCCCTGGTTTCAAAACCTGCGCCGCCCGGGCTCCGGCTTTCCCTGTTGCTCGGAGGCAGACTGCCGCAATGTCGACACCCGCGCGGTCGGCGGCCGGCTGGAGGTCTTCATCGACCGCAATACCTTCGGCTCCCGCGCACCGGATGGCTGGGTGGCCGTCCCGCCCGCCAACGTCCTGGCGGGAAGCGGCAACCCGACCGGCGGCCCGGTTGCCTGCTGGACCGCGTGGGGCGGGGTGCTCTGCTTCGTCCCCGGCGCTGGAACCTGAGCGCCGCCGCGCGGCCCGAAGGCTTCCAGTCAGGAATGGATCAGATGATGATACCGCCGCGCGTAATAGATCAGGTTGGCATTCACCGCGCCTAGCTCCACCGCCTCCACCACGCAGAAAAACACGTCGTGCGTGCCGACCTCGACGATCTTGTCGATCCGGCAGTCGAACGCCACCGCCCCGCCATCCAACACCGGCGCGCCCGTCGCCAACCCGTGCCAGGCGCCGGCGCCGAACCGCCCCTCCATCGAGTGCTCCGTCATGCCGGCAAACAGCGCGGAGTGCTCCTCCTGCTCCGGCGTCAGCGTGTTCACGCACAGCACCATATTGGCCTTGAACGCCGGATAGGAATCGTTCGTCCGGTTGGCGCAGACCAGCAGCGTCGGCGGCGTGTCGGTCACGCTGCACACCGCCGAGGCGGTGAACCCGGCGCGGCCGCCCGGGCCGTCGGTGGTGATCACATTCACCGCCGCACCGAAGCGGGCCATGGCGTCGCGATAGGCCTGCTTGTCGACCGGCATCTAGGCTGTCCCCTGCTAGCAGCGCAGCCTGCACTATGGCCCAGCGTTTCCCGCCCGACCAGAACGACAAAGACAAAGGCCGGGGCTTTGCCCCGGACCCCACCAAGGGGCTTTGAGCCTGTGAACTTTTCCAATCTGGGGTGATCAGACCGACAGGGCGGCCGAACGGACGGAACGGTTTGCGACGCCGGGCACCGGCTTCGACCGCCACGGCCGGGTTGGTCGAGCTCCCCCCGTACGGCGGATCGTGCGGAGGGATTGGCGGGATCCGCGCCTGTGCTGCGCCGGATTTGGGATGCCGCGTCAGCTCGCGCTCACGCGGCATTCCAGGCGAGCTGGCGTAACTTCGGGATTCGGATGATGCGGTGGAGATTGTGTGCCATGGCGTACCACAAGGCGACCGCCCGCACCTTCTGCACACCACGGACCAGAACGCCATAGAGCCCCCTGTTGCGTGCCCCGGCGTTGACCCATTCGATGATCTGTCCGCGCATGCGATACAGTGTCTTGCCAGCCTCGCTTTGCATCCACTCGCCCCAGGCAACGATCGCCGGGCTGTCGCAATGGGCCAGCGCCTCACCCAGCGGCGCATGCAGCTTGCTGCCGCGAGCCGCCACCGCCTCGATGCCGTCCTGCGAGACATAGCCGCCGTCCACCAGCCAGTTGCCCGGCGCCCGACCGTAGGTCTGCGTCACCTTGGCATGCACGTCATCGAGCGCGTCCTGATCGGCGCCCGAGGTGGTCACCGTCGCCGCCGCAATCAGCCCATGCTGCGTCTCAGCAGCGAACTGCACGTTATAGGCTGGCCGGAACCCGCCATCCGGCATTTTCATCACCCGCGCCTCGGCATCGGTGGTGGAGACCCGCGCCTGATCCGGCTTGCCCTTGTTGCGCTTCTTGCGCGCCTCGGCCTCCGGCATGGCCGCCAGCGCCGCCTCGACCCGGGCCAGCCGTTCGCGCGCGGCGCGCTCGCCAGCAGCTTCGCGGCGCGTGCGCCGATCCGGATCGCTGGTCAGCTCGGTCTTCAGTACTTCCACCCGCGCCTTGGCATCGGTGAGCAACTGCTCCAGCCGCGGCTTGCGGCGGAACGAGTTGCTGCCGGCCGCGGCACGCACCCGCATCCCATCATGCGCGACGCTGTCCAGGCTGACTTCGCCCGCCACCATCAGGCTGGCCAGGTCGCGGCTCAACTCACCATCCAACCAATCGGCATGCGATACGCGGAAGTCCGACAGCGTGTGGTGATTGGTGCCGACACCGCCGCACAGCCACCGATAGACATGGTGCTGCTCGCACTAGCGGGCCAGTTCGCGGGCGCTGCCAACTCCGTCCAACGTGGCGTAGAGCCACAGCGCCACCAGGATCGCCGGGTCGGTCTGCGGATGGCCCGGCGTGCCTTCGCGGGCCTCAACGCGATCGAGCAAGGGCTGCAGGTCAAAGCGCTGCACCATCTGCCAGACCAGTCGCGCCAGATGGTCGGGGCCGATCAGTTCGTTCAGCGACACCGCGCGCAATTCGACCTGGCGCCGCTCCGCTTGCACCAGCCGTGGCGCACCGCGGGCCGCCGGTTGGACGGCACTCTGCTCCGGCGTGTCTATCAGAAAATCGGTCATCTCGCTCGGCCCGTTGCGAATCGCTGCACACAGGGAATCGCATTGATGATCGAAATGGAATCGGGGTCAGGAAAGATTCACAGCCTCTTTGCCCCCTGGTGGGGTCTGGGGCGAAGCCCCGGCCTTGCTTCGCCGACCGCGGACAACGGCGGCGCGACCTCCTCCAGCGGCCGGCGCTCCGCGGCAAGGCCCAGTTTCGCTGCGACCGCAGCGGCGACCAGCATCAGCCCGCCGCCCAGTGCGTAGCCCCACAGGATCGACACGCGTGAGCCGGTGTCGATCAGCACGCCGAACACTGTCGGCCCGGCGATGCCGCCGACCGCGGTGCCGAACGCATAGAACAGCGCGATGGCGATCGCCCGCATCTCCAGCGGGAAACTCTCGCCCACCGTGAGATAGGCCGAGCTCGCCGCAGCCGAGGCGACGAAAAAGATGCCGGTCCACGCCGCGGTCTGCTGCACCGCGTCCAGGAATCCTGCGGCGAACAGCACGCCGGTGGCGATCATCAGCACGCCCGACAACCCGTAGGTCGCGACGATCATCGGCCGCCGCCCGATCGTGTCGAACAATCGGCCCAGCAACAGCGGCCCGGCAAAATTGCCCAGTGCGAACGGCAGGATGAAGAAGCCCACGCGGCCCGACGCCACGCCGTAGAACCGCGTCAGCACCAGGGCATAGGTAAAGAACACCGCATTGTAGCAGAACGCCTGTGCCGCCATCAGTGCGACACCCAGCGTGGTGCGGCTGCGGTATTGGTTCAGCAGCGCCTTCAATCCGACACCGAACCAGGATTTCACGTCGCGCCGCAGCCGCAGCGCCTGGTGCGGCACTGGCGGCAGGGGGCGGCCGGTTTCCTCGGCCACCCGCGCCTCGATCCCGGCGACCACGCGCGCGGCTTCCTCCGGCTGGCCGTGCGTCATCAGCCAGCGCGGGCTTTCCGGGATGAATTGCCGCAGCAGCAGCACGATGAAGCCCAGCACGCCGCCGATCACGAAGGCGGCGCGCCAGCCGATCTCTGGCGGCATGATCGCGGGGTCCAGCACCACCAGCGCGCCGAGCGCCCCCAGCGCCGCGCCGATCCAGAAGCTGCCGTTGATCACCAGGTCGGTGAAGCCGCGCTTGCGCGCCGGGATCAACTCCTGAATGGCGGCGTTCACCGCGGCGTATTCGCCGCCGATGCCGGCCCCGGTGAGCAGGCGGAACAGCGCGAAGGACCAGAAATTCCACGAGAAGCCGCAGGCAAGCGTCGCCAGCAGGTAGATCAGCACGGTGACGCTGAACAGCTTCTTGCGGCCCAGCAGATCGGTCAGCCAGCCGAACACCAGCGCGCCGGCAACCGCGCCAACCAGATACGCGCTGGCCGCCATGCCGACCTGCTCGCCGGTCAGATGCAGGCGGGGGCTGGCCGAGAGTGCGCCGGACAGCGAGCCGACGACCGTCACCTCCAGCCCATCCAGGATCCAGGCGATGCCGAGCGAAATCACCACCAGCCAGTGGAAACGGCTCCATGGCAGCCGGTCCAGCCGCGCCGGCACGTCGGTTTCGAAAACCGCATTCGCGGCTGGCGGCTGGATCAACGTTGCGGACATCTTCCCACTCTGCTGCGATGCAATCCCGGGTAACGAAGTGGAGACGCCGATGGATCCTTTTCTGGCTGACCTTGAGTTGACAATCGCGCGATGGCACGGGGTCGATGCGCCGAACGAGCCAGGCCGCCGCATGGCCGCCGACCTGGTCAACACCATCGCCGCGTTCGAGGCGTTGCGTGGCACGCTGAAGTTCGAGGACGAACCCGCCAGCTTCGAAACGGCGCTGCTCGAGACGCGGGAGATGCCGTGATGGTGGCGCTCGCGGATCTGACGCTGGTCGAGGCGGCCGAGGCGGTGCGCAACGGCGACGCCACCTCGGTCGAATTGCTGACTTCGTGCTGGGAGCGGATGGAGGCGGTCAATCCGACGGTGAACGCCACGATCTGGGTCGATCGCCTGGGCGCCGAGCGCGCTGCCCGGGCCGCCGATGCGTCACGCGACACCAACGAATGGTGCGGACCGCTGCATGGCGTGCCCCTGGCGCACAAGGACATGTATTATCAGGCGGGCAAGCCGTGCACCTGCGGGTCGCGGCTGCGCAAGGATTTCGTGCCCGATTATACGGCGAGCGTGATCGAGCGCCTGTCGACCGCCGGCGCGTATACGTTTGCCGGGCTGAACATGGCGGAGTTCGCGCAGAATCCGACCGGGCATAATCGCGAGTTCGGCGACTGCCATAACCCGTGGAACCCGCCGTACATCACCGGCGGATCGTCGTCGGGGTCGGGCGCGGCGGTCGCGGCGCGGTTCGTCTATGCGGCGCTCGGGTCTGACACGGGCGGGTCGATCCGACTACCAGCGTCGGCGTGCGGCGTGACGGGATTGAAGCCGACGCAGACCCGCGTCAGTCGTTACGGCGCCATGCCGCTGTCCTTCACACTGGACAATGTCGGCCCGCTGACGCGCACCGCGCGGGACTGCGCGCGCGTGATGTCGTTGATCGCCGGGCGCGACCCGAAAGACCCCACCAGCGCACATCTGCCGGTGCCCGATTACGAAGGCGCGCTGGACGGCGACGTGCGCGGCATGCGCATCGGCATCCCGACCAACTACTTCTTCGACAACGCCGACCCTGCGGTGACGGCGGCGATCGAGCAGGCGGTCGAGGTCCTGGTCGCGCGCGGTGCGACGGTGACGCGCCTGCCGCTGCCGGTGATGGACGCGGTGTCAGGCTACGGCAGCATCATCTCCCGCGTCGAGGCGGCAACAATCCACGGGGAATGGATGCGGCATCGGTCGCAGGATTATGCGCAGCATCTGAGCGGGCGGATGTATCCCGGCTACGCCATTCCGGGGCCGTATTATGTCGAGTCGCTCAGCCGGCGCGGCCCGGTGCTGCGGGCGTTCGCCGACACCGTGTTCGCCCAGGTCGACGTGCTGGCCACACCGACCATCCGCACTGCGCTGCCGACCTTGGCTGAGACCGATATCGACAACGGGCCGCCGGGGACCGAGGTGACGTTCCTTGCGGTGTCGGCGAACACGCGCCCATTCAATTACCTCGGTCTGCCGGCGATCAGCATCCCGTGCGGGTTCGACGGCAACGGGCTGCCGATTGGGCTGCAGCTTGCCGGGCGACCGTTCGTCGAGGCGCGGTTGATGCGCATCGCGGACGCCTACCAGCGCGACACCGACTGGCACGCGCGCCGGCCGCCGCTGGTCGACGCGCCGGACAATCCTGGGTTGTTGCTCGCGTGAGCAAGCCAAAGATCGCGTTCATCGGGACGGGCGGAACGATCGCCTCGGTCGGCGAAAGTTCGCTTGAGTTGCAGGACTATGGCGCGTCGGGCAAGGTGATGCATGCCGACGAGATCCTGTCGCATTTTCCCGAAACCGCGCTGGTCGCCAAGGTCATTCCAGTCCGCTACCGGAACATTGCCAGCCCCGGCATCAGCTTCACCGACTGGCAGGCGCTGGTGCGGTTGTGTGACGCGCTGGTGGCCGAGCATTCCGACCTGGCCGGCATCGTCATCGGCCACGGCACCGCAACGTTGGAGGAGACCGCCTACGCGCTCAGCCTGACGCTGAAGGTGAACGTGCCGGTGGTGCTGGTCGGCTCGCAGCGGCCGGCGAGCGCGCTGTCGACCGATGCGGGATTGAACCTGGTGAACGCGATCCGCGTCGCGGCCAGTCCCGACGCGCGGGGCCTCGGTGTGCTGGTGGTGCTGAACGACGAAATCCAGGCGGCGCGCGAGGTGACGAAGACCTCGACGTTGCGCATGCAGACGTTTCGGACGGCGGATTTTGGCGTGCTGGGCCATGCCGACGGCGATGCGGTCGCGTTCTATCGGCGCCCGTTGCGACGGTGTTATCCGGATACCGTGTTTGACATCCGCGCGTTGGCGGCGCTGCCGCGCGTCGACATCGCGCTGGCGTATGTGGGTGCGGATGGCACCGCGGTGCGGGCGTTCGTGGAGGCGGGCGCGAAGGGGATCATAGCGGCCGGATTTGCGCCGGGGTTCTCGACGCCGGGGGATTTCGAAGCGTTGCAGGCGGCGGTGGCGCAGGGCGTGGTGGTGATGCAGTGCACCCGCGCCGGGTCGGGGCGCACGTTCCGCGGCAAGCGGCTGCGCGAGGCGGGGTTCCTGATCACCGACAACCTGACGCCACAGAAGGCGCGCATCCTGTTGGCGCTGGCATTGACGGTGACCGACGATCCGGACGAGATCGCGCGGATGTTCCTGACGTATTGAGGCGCGCTCGTCGTAAGGGCGCTGTAATGAACATGAACGGACGGAGGAGGCAGAGCGATGATCCATCACGTTTCGATCCCGGCGAGAGATCCGAAGCACGTCGCGGATGTGTTGGCCGAGTTGATGCACGGCCGCGCGTATCCGTTTCCTGGCGGCATCGCCGACTCGTTCATGGCAGTCAGTGGAGACGACCACGGCACCATGATCGAGGTGTATCCTGAGACGCTGGCTTTGCAGCCTGGCGCCACGGACGACGCACAGGTGACCGCGACCGAGGTTGCGCCGCCCGCCGCCTATCCGTTCCACCTGCTTTTGTCGGTGCCGATTGATCGCGACGCCGTGCAGCGGATTGGCGACCGCGAGAGCTGGCGGACCCAGCTGTTAGGCCGCGGCGCCCCGGGTCACAAGCCGGTGTTCCATGTCATCGAGTTCTGGATCGAGAACCGCCTGATGCTGGAGGTCGCGACGCCCGATATGCTCGCGGACTATATCGAAACGATCAAGCCGGCGCGGCTGGATGCGCTGCTGGCACAGCGTGCGGCTTAGCCCGCAACACCAATGCGCAAAATCCTGATGCGCACGATGAGTGCGCTCAACACCTGGGTCTATCGGGCGAGCGGCGGCAAATGGATGAGCCGCTTTCCGTCCGGCGCCCCAGTGTGCCTGTTGGTGACCAAGGGTCGCAAATCCGGCCAGGAACGCACGGTGCCGCTGCTGTATCTGGCCGATGGTGATGATCTGGTGGTGGTCGCGTCGCAGGGTGGGGCGCCGCAACATCCGGGGTGGTACTTCAATCTCGTTGCCGATCCGCAGGCGGCGGTGGAGGTTGGCCGGCGGCGCTTTGCGGTGACGGCGCGGGTGGTGGTCGAGGCGGAGAAGGCGGTGCTGTGGCCGCGGCTGGTGGCGATCTATCCGCCGTATGCGGCGTATCAGCGGCGGACGACGCGATCGATTCCGGTGGTGCGGTTGAGTCCGACGTGAATGCCAAGCGCTAGTGACGAAACGGTTGAGCCGAAGACACCAGTCATCTCGCGTCGATCAGACCAGCGATGCGGGTCACGAAGCGCTTGGCTGAAGCAATCGACTCGGCCGCCAGTTCAGGCGACACTTTGGAACCGGGGCCGGTTTCATGATCGGCAATGGCTTTGAGGTTGTAGGTGCGGCCGAGGAAGGCGCGCAGCTCCATATCGAAGCGTGGCTCGTCCTTTGTCAGCCGTCCCAGTTCATGTTGCACGCCTCGGTGCGTCTTGGTGACCTTGCCCGTGCGCTCCACGATCAGCGCTTGCGCCGCATGCAGGCCCGCGAGATACGCCGCCCGACCCGCTTCGTCCGGCCAGTTGGCCAGCATGCCGTCCGCCTTTGCGAGACATTCGCGGGCCTTGTCCAGGCAAGCAGCAGTCTCAGGCTTCACAGGTCGACACCGTCCGCGCGAATCCCGAGCATGAGAGGTGTGCGCTCATTGTAGGAGCCGGCGCGGTAGGGCATGGCATGAACGAATTCGCCGGTTTCATCGAGGATTTTGGTGCCCAGGTCGGCCAGTCGGTTCATCTCCGCGAATCGGTCGCCGATGTCGTGCAGAAATACTGCCACATCGTAGTCGGACTCCGAACGCGCATCACCGCGCGCGCGGGAGCCGAACAGCACCACGCGTTCGATCCGGTTCCCATACATCTCGCCGAGCGCCTTGCGAAAGCGGATAAGTACTGGGGCGTCCGTCACTGTCGTGGTCATAGCAGTGTCGCGATGCAACTGGCGGAGCCGCAGTGCCGGCGCGCACACCCTTGCGGGTCTCTGCCGTCCTGGCGACGTAATGTGCAGTGTGGCCGCACCGATATCCCTTCTCAACTATTCCGTGGCGGGTCCACAGCGACGACGCCAAATACCCCCCCCCGGCATATTCGGGGAGCGCACGCACCGCCTCAAGTGACGATGGTGCGGGCACATGACCGCCCGCATCAAGCGTCGCGTCGATCGATGCCGCCGCGGCCTCCTCCGCAGCGGTAACTGCCTCGTCAAGGATGTCTCCGGCCGAGAAGAAGCCCGGCAGATCAGGCACCACGACACCATAGGCTGTCGTTTCGGTACCAACTTCGATGGCGATCGGATAGCGCATTGCCGCCTCCTGCAAACCAGCCCGCTGGTTCATGCGATCACCCTGGCCCCGCCGTCCAGGCCGCGCAGGCTTGCCGTTGGCTGCGCAGCCAGCGCAGACTGCGCCTGTCGTCCCGAGGCATCGCCACCACATGTCGCGCCCTGAACCCGCCGTGCCAGCCGATCCGGCCGGCGCGTCCATCCGGCTTACCGACGTTAGCCGCCGGTGGGGCGAGACGGTTGCGCTCGACGGCATTGCGCTGGATGTCGCGCCGGGCAGCTTCACCGTGCTGCTCGGCCCGTCCGGCTGCGGCAAATCGACCTGCCTGCGGATTGTTGCCGGACTGGAAACCGCGAGCGACGGGAAGGTGGTGATCGGCGGCCGCGACGTAACGCATCTGCCGCCGGCCGCGCGCGGCGTCGCGATGGTGTTCCAGTCCTATGCCTTGTTCCCGCATCTGACGGTGGCGGAAAATATCCTGTTTGGGCTGAAGGCGCGGCGGGTGGTGGCGGCGGAGCGTCACCGGCGGCTGAACCGCGCGGTCGAGATACTGGGGATCGGGCGATTGCTGGAACGCAAGCCGGCACAACTGTCCGGCGGGCAGCAGCAGCGGGTGGCACTGGGCCGCGCCATCGTCGCGGAGGCCCCGGTCTGCCTGATGGATGAGCCGCTGTCGAACCTGGACGCGCAGCTTCGGGCGGAGATGCGGCGCGAGATCCTGGCGCTGCAGCGCCGGCTGGGCATCACCATGCTGTATGTGACGCACGACCAGACCGAGGCCATGAGCATGGCCGATCAGATCGTGCTGCTGCGCGATGGCCGCATCGAGCAGGACGCCCCGCCGGCGACGGTGTATGCGCGCCCGGCGACGGAATTCGCCGCGCGCTTCATCGGCACACCGCCGATGAATTTGTTTCCGTTGCAGCTGGGCGGCGACGGCATGGTGATCGCCGGAACCGACAGGCCGGTGCTGGCGCGGCCGATGCCGGGGCCCGTGCTGGGCGGCATCCGCCCGGAGGATTTGCGGCTGGCCGATACGGGCATCGCCGCGCGCGTGGCGGATGCGGAATATCTCGGTGCCGATACGGTGCTGGCCTGCGCGGTGGGCACGACGACGCTGCTCGCTCGGCTGCCGGGCCGTGTCGCGCTGGCCGTGGGCGCCCCGGTGCATCTGGCTGTTACCGCGCCGCTGCATCTGTTCGACGCCGCCACTGGCCGTCGCATCGATACCGAAGCTGCAACCATGGAGACCATCGCCGCATGATCCAGCCGACGCGACGTTGCTTGCTCGCCGCCACGGGAGCCCTGGCAATGCCTGGCATTGTGCGTGCCCAGGGTGCCCGCGACATCAGCTTCTATTTTCCCGTCGCGGTCGGCGGCCCGATCACCCGGATCATCGACGAGTATGTCGCGGACTTCATGCGCGAGAACCCGACGATCAAGGTGACTCCGATCTATGCCGGAACGTATCAGGAGACGTTGACCAAGGCACAGACCGCGTTGAAGGCGGGCGGCGGGCCGCAGCTCGGCGTGTTGCTGTCGACCGACGCGTTCTCCTTGATCGATGACGATCTGATCGTGCCGATCGATACGCTGGCGGAGACTGCCACTGATAGGGCGTGGCTGGGGAGTTTCTATCCGGCGTTTCTGAAGAATGGCGAGATCGGGGGTCACATCTGGGGCGTGCCGTTCCAGCGCTCCACCATCGTGCTGTTCTGGAACAAGGCGGCGTTCCGGGAGGCTGGGCTGGATCCGGACAAGGCGCCGGCGACGTGGCAGGAACAGACTGATTTCGCGATGAAACTGACCCGGCGAGCGGGCGAGTCGGTGTCGCAGTGGGGGGTGGAAATTCCGTCGACCGGCTTTGCCTATTGGTTGTTTCAGGCACTGGTGAACGAGGCGGGCGGCACGCTGGCCAACGACCAGGGCACCGAGACCGACTTTGCCGGCGCGGCCGAAGTGGCGGCGCTGCGCTATTGGGTTGATCTGAGCACGAAACATCACGTGCATCCGCCGGGCGTCGTCGAATGGGGCACCACGCCGAGCGATTTCCTGCAGCAGAAGGCGGCGATGATCTGGACCACCACCGGCAACCTTTCGAACATCAAGAAGAACGCGGGTTTCCCCTTCGGTGTGGCGATGCTGCCGGCCGACAAGCGCCGTGGCAGCCCGACCGGTGGCGGGAATTTCTACATGTTCAAGTCGGCGAGCGAGGCGCAGCGTCTGTCGGGATTGAAGTTCATGCGGTGGATCAGCACGCCGGAGCGCGCCGCCCAATGGGGGATCGATACGGGATATGTTGCGACGCGGCCTGACGCGTGGGAGACGCATGCGATGAAGCAATACGTCGCGGCGTTTCCGGCGGCCGCGGTTGCGCGCGATCAACTGCAATACGCCGTCGCCGAACTGTCGACGCATGACAATCAGCGGGTGACGCAGGCGCTGAACGACGGCGTTCAGGCGGCGCTGACCGGACGCGTCGCGCCTGAGGCGGCACTGGGCGAGGCGCAGGCCACGGCCACGCGTCTGCTGCGGACTTTCAAACGCTAAGCGAACGATACATAAGGGGGAGAACACCATGATCCGACGCCGTCGCCTGCTGGCCGCCTCGGCCGGCTTTGCTGCTGGTGCGCTCGCCGCGCCTGCGCTGGTTCGCGCACAGGACGTGAAGGCGTTGACGTTCTATTATCCGATCGCTGTCGGCGGCCCGTTGCAGGCGATCATGGACGCGTATTGTGCGGACTTTGCCAAAGCGACCGGGATCGCGATCACACCGGTCTATGCGGGCGATTACAGCCAGACGCTGATCAAGGCGACGACGGCGATCCGCGGTGGGGCCGGACCACATTTCGCCGTGCTGCTCGCGGCCGAGATGCACAGCCTGCAGGATGCGGACATCCTGATCTCGATGGATGAAATCGGACTGGATACGGAAGGACATAACTGGCTGGAGGGATTCTACCCGGCGTTCATGGCCAATAGCCATGCCGACGGGAAGACGTGGTCGGTGCCGTTCCAGCGCTCGACGGCGATCTTTTACTACAACCAGACGGCGTTCTCGGAGGCGGGGCTGGACCCCGAGAAGTTCCCGACCACCTGGGCTGACCTCGACGCGGCGGCGGAGAAGCTGACCAGGCGGGACGCCTCGGGGAAGGTGACGCGATGGGGGATCAAGATCGCCGGCGATCTGGGCAACGCGCAGTGGACGTTCGGTGCGCTGGCGAACCAGGCCGAGCAGAAGCTGATGAACGAGGCCGGCAACGAGGTCTATTTCAACCAGCTAAAGACCATCGAGGCGATGGCGTTCTGGCGCGACCTGGCGGCGAAGCATCATGCGACGCCGGAGGGGGTATCGAACTGGTCACAGCTCACCTCTGACTTTCTGGAGGGCAATACGGCAATCATCCAGCATACGACTGGCAACCTGACGAATGTCCGATCCAAGGCGCAGTTTCCGTTTGGTGTCGCGGGGTTGGCCGGAAAAGTCAGCCCGCACACCGTGGTTGGTGGCGGCAACCTGTATTTCTTCAAGAACGCCACGCCCGCCGAGCGGCAGGCGAGCCTTCGCTTCGCCCGCTGGGTCACCGCACCGGAACGCGCCGCTGATTGGTCGATTCGTACTGGTTACATTGCGACCAGTCCCGCTGCTTATGACACCCAAGCCTTGAAGGACTATGTCGCCAAGGTCCCCGCGGCGAATGTTGCGCGCACGTTCCTGCCGGTGGCGACGGGGGAGCTGTCGGTGCATGAGAACCAGCGGGTCTACAAGGTCCTGACGGATAACATCCAGGCGTGCCTGGGTGGTGGGAAGACACCGGCGCAGGCGATGGCGGACACGCAGGCCGAGGCGGACCGGATTCTGCGGCCGTTCAAGCGGGCTTGAAGTACGGACGTGGACTGTTTCTTCATCATGGTCCCAGTCGTCGTCATGGCCGGTCTCGAACCGGCAATCTTCTTGCCGACACAAACGACCGCGGCAGAAAGAGGATGGCCGGGTGATCCCCGGGTGAAGGACCCGGGGACTTCGGGCCGGCCATGACGCGGAGAGGGGTGCGGCGCGAAACGATTCATGCCTGGTTGTTGCTGCTTCCAGCCCTGATCCTACTGGCGGCGTTCACTCATTGGCCGGCGATCGCAACGATGATCGACAGCCTGTACGCGACGCCGCACGGCAGTCGGCCGCCACCGTTCGTGGGTTTCGATAATTACGACGGCCTTATCGCCGACCCGGTGTTTTGGCAGGCGCTGCGCAACAACGCGATCTATGCGGCCGCGACCATTCCGGCTTCCGTAGTGCTGGCTTTGGTGATGGCGTTGGCGGTGAACCAGGCGCTGCCCGGACGCGCGATGCTGCGGATGGCGTATTTCCTGCCGACCATGCTGCCGATGATCGCGGTCGCGAACATCTGGTTGTTCTTCTACACGCCGGACTATGGATTGTTTGACCGCATTGTCGGTGTGTTCGGCGGTGGGCGGCATAACTGGTTGGGCGATCCCTCGACGGCGCTGGCCTCGATGATGGCGGTCGCCGTGTGGAAGGAGGCGGGGTTTTTCATGATCTTCTACCTCGCCGCTTTGCAGACCATGCCGACGGACTTGAAGGAGGCGGCCGCGCTTGAGGGGTCGTCGTGGTGGAACTACTTCCGCCGCGTGACCGTGCCGTTGCTGATGCCCACCACGCTGTTCGTGCTGGTCAACGCGGTGATTAACGCCTTTCGCGTGATCGACCACGTGGTGGTGATGACGCGCGGTGGACCGGACAACGCGACGACGTTGCTGCTGTTCTACATCTATGAAACGGGTTTTCGTTTCTGGGATACCGGCAGCGCCGCGGCGGCGACTGTGGTGTTGCTGGCGATATTGGGCATGCTGGCGGTGCTGCAGTTCGGCGTGCTGGGCCGACGGATCCATTACCGATGATGGTGAGTGGCCGCGGTCCTTGGGATACGTGGTTGGAGACGATGGGCGCGTGGATGCTCGGCATCCTGTGGCTGCTGCCGTTGCTGTATGCGGCGTGGGCCGCGTTTCATCCGGCTGCCTACGCCACGCATTTCGATTTGATGGCGCCGCTGACGTTGGCCAATTTCAAGGCGGCGTGGCAGGCGGCGCCGTTCGCCCGCTATATGCTGAACACCACGCTGCTGGTCACGATGATCCTGGCGGCGCAGTTCGTGTTCTGCACGCTGGCGGCGTTTGCCTTTGCGCGGCTGACATTTCCCGGTCGGGATCTGGTATTTGCGGTCGTGCTGCTGCAATTGATGGTGATGCCGGACGTGCTGCTGGTGGAGAACTACCGGCTGCTGGCGAAGCTTCATCTGGTGGATACGATCGTGGCCATTGCGCTGCCGTATCTTGGTTCGGCGTTTGGGATTTTCCTGCTGCGGCAGACGTTTCTGACCGTCCCGCAACCGTTGGATGATGCGGCGCGGCTGGAGGGGTGCTCGTTGCTTGGCCGGCTGTGGCGGGTGTATGTGCCGCTGGCGCGGCCGACCTATATCGCCTATGGATTGGTGTCGGTGTCGTATCACTGGAACAATTTCTTGTGGCCGCTGGTGATTACCAATTCTGTGACCACGCGGCCGATCACGGTGGGGTTGTCGGTGTTTGCGTCGACCGATCAGGGGATCGACTGGTCGATCATCACCGCGGCGACTCTGATGAGCAGCGCGCCGCTGCTTGTGGCGTTTCTGCTGTTTCAGCGACAGTTCGTGCAGAGCTTCATGCGGGCTGGGATAAGGTAGGGTGTGGAACGTCTCTCGACCGTCATGGCCGGGCTTGTCCCGGCCATCTCCGCCCCACCGGTGCCGCAATAGATGGCCGGGACGAGCCCGGCCATGACGACCGAAAGTCAATCTTTCCGCGACCTGGAATTACGCTTTCACCCCGAGCCCACGCATGAACTGATCGCGGATCCTCGCCGGATCGCGCTCCGTCGTGTCGGCCGGCTTGCCCGTATCGATTCGGCACCCGATCAACCAAGGACCGTCCTCACGCAGCGCGACGTCGACCATTTCTTCCAGCGCGCTTTCATCCGCGGCCCAGGCGCTCTGCGTGATGCCGGCGCCGCGCGCGATGGCGACAATATCGGCGCCCAGCTCGGAAGCTGCCTTCTGGCCGCCGGTGATCTGGTAGGTGCCGTTATCGAGAATAATGATCGTCAGATTCTTCTGTGCCCGATGCGCAACTGTCGTCAAACATCCAAGCTGCATCAGGATCGATCCGTCACCCTCCAGCGCAATGACCTGGCGCTGAGGTTGCGCGATCGCCACACCAAGTGCGATCGGCACCGCCAGGCCCATCGAGCCAAGCATGTAGAAGTTCTGCGGCCGCCGCCCCGCTGCCCAGAGATCGAAATTGCTGTAGCCGATGCCGCCGATCACCGCTTCATCGTGTTTCAGCCTTGCCACCATGCGCTTGGTGATGTCGAAACGATTCATGATTTTCGCCTGCCCGCGATGGAGCGGCTGGTTCGTTGCCAATGCCATTGGTCTCTCCTCCTACTTCTGAAAAACTTTGCCGCCGGTGAGCAGGGGCGAGAGGATGAAGGTGACCGGCGCCTGGGTGGCGACGGCCTGGCGGATCGAGCGGTCGACGATGAATTCGACCTCATCGAGGCGCGAGAGTGTGTGATGCTCGATCGCCAGACTGTCCAGCACAGGGCGCATGGTCCGCGCGACCAGGGCCTGGCCGATGTTGAATTCGCCGAGCGTGCCGCGTTCGGAGACCATCAGCAGCACCGGAATCTGGAACGGAACCGCCAGCGAAGCGATCGCATTCGGCAGCGTGGCAAAACCGGAGGTCTGCATCAGCACGATGCCGTGCACGCCGCCCATCCAGGCGCCGGCGACGATGCCGAGCGCTTCCTCCTCCCGCGTGGTGACGAAGCACGTGAAGAAGGGATCGGCCTCGATCAACTCGATGAGCGGGCGCAACACATTGTCGGGCACGTAGGTCACCAGGCTGACCTTGTGCTGCTTCAACACATCGCGCACGATTTCATACCAGGTCCGATCCGGACCGGCGATGTCCAATGGCATTGCGGCAACTCCTCAGCGCAGACGTCGCAGTCTGCGTCAGAATGTTGGCCCGGAAAAGCCGACATGGAAAAGCCGCTTGCTTGCGTCCCAAACGATCCAACCCTAGACAGAACTTGTGACGAACGGAGGGGACTTGCGGCGGCGATGCCAGACCTGACCAAGATCTATGACGTACTGGTTGCTGGCGGCGGCAACGCCGCATTGTGCGCCGCAATCACTGCGCGCCAGGCGGGTGCGTCGGTGCTGCTGCTGGAGCATGCGCCGCGCGCCTTTCGTGGTGGCAATAGTCGACACACGCGCAACCTGCGCGCGATGCACGAGCGCCCGACCGACGTGCTGACCGACGCGTACCAAGAAGATGAGTATTGGGACGACCTGAAGCGTGTCACCGGCGGCAACACCGACGAGGGGTTGGCCCGCATGACCATCCGCGCGTCGTCCGGCGTGTTCGGCTGGATGCAGGATTGCGGCGTGCGGTTTCAGCCGTCGCTCACTGGCACGCTCAATCTATCGCGCACCAATGCGTTCTTCCTTGGCGGAGGCAAAGCGCTGGTCAATGCCTACTACCTGACAGCGGAACGATTGGGCGTGGTCGTCGCTTATGACAGCGAGGTGTTGGCCCTGAAGATGTGCGACGGGACGGTGCGCGACGTTGACATCACCTATCGCGGCTATCCCTACACGGTGCAGGCGCGTTGCGTTATCGCATCGTCTGGCGGGTTCCAGGCCAACCTGGATTGGATGCGGCAATACTGGGGCGATGCTGTGGACAACTTCGTCATCCGCGGGACTCCGTACAATCGCGGCAAGTTGTTGAAGAATTTGCTCGATCAGGGAGTCGCCTCGGTCGGCGATCCAACGCAATGCCATGCCGTGGCACTGGACGCGCGTGCGCCGAAATTCGATGGCGGCATCACGACCCGTCTCGACAGCGTGCCGTACAGTGTGGTGGTGAACCGGCACGGCGATCGCTTCTATGATGAGGGTGAGGATGTATGGCCCAAACGTTATGCGATATGGGGCCGATTGATCGCGCAGCAGCCGGGTCAGATCGCCTATTCGCTGTTCGACGCGAAGGCGTTGAAGCTGTTCATGCCGTCGGTGTATCCCGCGGTGCGGGGTGATTCGATTGGTGAACTCGCGACGAAGCTCGGGCTCGATCCGGTGAAGGTGCAGGATACGGTGGCGAAGTACAATGCTGCGATCGGCACCGGGGTTTTTAACAATACGGGTCTGGATGGGTGCGGCACCGTTGGGCTGGATCCGCCGAAGACCAACTGGGCGCGAAGCATTGATACGCCACCGTATTATGGCTACCCGTTACGGCCTGGGATCACTTTCACCTATTTGGGCGTGCGGGTGAATGAGCGCGCGCAGGTGCTGATGGAGGACGGTCAGCCGACGGGCAATTTATACGCCTCCGGCGAGATCATGGCGGGGAATATTCTGGGCCGCGGCTATCTCGCGGGATTCGGCATGACAATCGGCACGGTGTTCGGTCGCATCGCGGGGCAGGAGGCGGCACGCCATGCGCGCAACTGAAGCGACCACCACGCTCCGCCGCGAGGTAGAAATTTGCAATGCGTGCCGTTACTGCGAGGGGTTCTGCGCTGTTTTCCCGGCACTGGAACTGAAGCGGGAATTCGTCGAGGCCGATCTGAGCTACTTGGCGAATCTCTGTCACAATTGCCGTGGTTGTTATTATGCCTGCCAGTATGCGCCGCCGCACGAATGGGGCATCAATCTGCCGCGCAGTTTTGCCGAGGTGCGGGCTGAGAGTTATGAGGAGTACGCTTGGCCGAAGCCACTGGCCGGGTTGTTCCAGCGCAATGGTGTGGTGGTCGCGCTGGCGACGGCAGCGGCGATTGCGCTGGTGCTGATCCTGACCATGCTAGTCCAGGCACCGGGCATGATCTTCGCCAAACGCGCCGTGTTGCCGGGCGAGTTCTACGCGGTGATCCCGCTTTGGGCGATGCAGGTGATCGGCATCGCGACGTTCGGGTTCTCGCTGGTCGCGCTGGCGATGAGTGTCGGCAATTTCTGGCGCGATGCGGGGTCGGAACGAAGGCTCACGCTGGGCGCAATCGCTCATGCGCTGCATGATATCGCCACGCTGCGCAATCTCGGCGGTGGAGGGCATGGCTGCAACGATAACTCCGAGCGGTTCTCGATGGTCCGGCGGCGATTGCATCACGCGATGGCGTATGGGTTTCTGCTGTGCTTCGCGGCGACCTGCGTTGGGTTTGTTTACGACACGATGTTGGGTTGGGCGGCGCCTTATGCGTTCTTGAGCGTGCCGGTGTTGCTCGGCACCATCGGGGGCATCGGGCTATTGGCAGGCACCGGCGGACTTTTCGCGATGAAGCTGGTGGACGATCCGATGCCGGCGGCGCGCAATCTGCTGGGTGCCGATGTGGCGCTTCTATTGTTACTCGCACTGGCGGCGGCAACGGGGATTGTATTGTTGGCGCTGCGCGCGACAAGCCTGATGCCTATCATGCTGGCGCTGCATCTGGGGGTGATCCTGGCGCTGTTCGTGACCCTTCCATACAGCAAAATGGTGCATGGCCTGTATCGCAGCGCAGCACTGTTGCGGAACGCGATTGAGAAGGATCAGGCGCCGTTGGGTGGCGGCGGCGGGTGATCAACTGGCTGGCTGTCCCGGCGGTCTATGCGGTCGCGCCGCACTCCCGCCATTTGGCCCCAGAACCCGTGCCTCCACGGCTCGCCTTGCATGATGCCAGTCTCGGTAAAGCCCGGGACGTCGCGTTGAGCCTCATCCGGTTTCTCACACCTGGGCGGTTTGTCTGGTATTGTCCAGTGGGTTAGTATATGTGTCTATCTACAGCCGACTCGTTTTCACCCTGGAGATCCATCATGTCCCCTGATGAACTTGAAATCGCCTTGCGCGCCATTCCCAGTGAGACCTTGGAAGGACACACCGCGCGCCACCTGCTTGAGAGCGTGGTGCGTGCGTTGCCTCGGCCGCCGGCGGGGGCGTCGGTTGCTTGGCGGCAGGCGCATCTTCGGGGTGTCGTCGAAGAGTTGTTTGCGTACGCCCCGTACAACCCGATCGACGCGATGCTGGCGTGCCAGATGGTCTGCGCCCGACATGCAGCCGCCGACACGATGCAGCGTTGCACCGACCCGACGCTGCCGGCAGGGCTGGTCAGCCAGATGCGACGAACCGCGGACGCGTTGCTGCGGACCGCTGCGCAGACCGAGCGGATGTTGCGGCGCGGGCAAGCGGGGCGAAAGGTGGATAGCCCTGTCGCTGTGGATGTTGGTTTAGACCTGGCAGCACTGGATGCGGTGTGGCGCGGGGTCGACCCCATGGAACCTGAGCCGGATGCCGTGGCGGCTATGGCCCCACCCTCACCCGCCGCGCTGCACGCGCCGACCTCTCCCGCCCCGCGGGCGAGGTATACGGTGTGCGGGGAGCGGATCGACCTTGTTAAGCTTGAGACCATAGCGCCGGCGGGGACGGCGTGATGACGGGTACCCGGGCGATGTTTCGAGAACCGGCGAGGCCGGCCCGCCGGTAGCGCCGTCACAACCTGAACCGCGGGGAGGGAGCTTGTCCGATGGCCGTGCTTGACCGCTTTCGCCTCGACGGGAAGCGCCTGTTCATCACCGGCGGCAGCCGCGGGCTGGGACGTGAGATGGCGCTCGCGATCGCCGAGGCAGGGGCGGATGTCGTGCTGGTGGGACGCGGTGTCGAAAGCCTTTCGCGCACCGCGAGCGACATCGAGGCGATCGGACGGCGGGCGTGGACCATCCAGGCCGACGCGGCCTCGCCGGAGGCGTGCGAGCGCGCCTGCCGCGAGGCGCTGGCACTCGGGCCGATCCATATCCTGATCAACAACATCGGCGGCCGGCGGGTGAACGTTCCGATCGAGGACGAACCTCTGAAGGTCTGGCAGGAGATGATGGACCTGAACCTGACCAGCACGTTCCTGTGCACCAGGCTGGTCGGCGGGGCGATGCGGGCGCGGGGGGAAGGTGGGCGAGTGATCAATATCGCCTCGATCAGCGGGATG